>Ga0207701_10005087_pt1 | contig 13244 bp, 9 predicted proteins | sample KBSSwiSSwithPhiX_FD_184294 | JGI IMG/M metagenome (GOLD analysis project Ga0207701, IMG submission 184294) | Switchgrass rhizosphere bulk soil microbial communities from Kellogg Biological Station, Michigan, USA, with PhiX - S5 (SPAdes) (version 2) | ecosystem: Environmental > Terrestrial > Soil... | reverse complement strand
CATTTCTCGGGCAACCAGATCATCATCGAGGGTGAGCCGGGCAACGACGGTTACGCCGATGCGGCCGGGCCCGTCCGGGCGATGATGGGCCGGCTCGACAAGCAGCCTGATATGGCCACGTTCTTCCGCGAAGGCGCCAGGCAGATCCGCGCCCTGCTCGGTTACGACCGGGTGATGATCTACCGCTTCGCCGAAGACGGCAACGGCGAGGTCGTGGCGGAGGCCTGCAAGCCGGGCATCGGCAGCTTCAAGGGCCTGCGCTATCCGGCGTCCGACATTCCCAAGCAGGCTCGGGCGCTCTACCTGCGCAACCTGATCCGCATCATCCACGATGTGAATTCGCAGCCGGTGCCGATCGTCCCTGCCCTGAACGAAGACGGGCAACCGGTCGACCTTTCGCTGTCCGTGCTCCGGGCAGTGTCCCCGATCCACATTGAATATCTCAAGAACATGGGCGTTTCGGCCTCGCTCTCGATCTCGATCGTGGTCGACGACAAGCTCTGGGGCCTGTTCGCCTGCCACCACTATTCGCCGCTGTCCCCGACCTTCGAACGCCGCACCACGGCCGAACTGTTTTCGCAGATGTTCTCGCTGCGGCTCGAAAGCCGCGAGCGGCGCGACCTCGTCGAGTACGAACGGCGCGCGCGTGACATTTCCGATCAGTTGCTGGGCGCCGTTGCCTCCGACGAAACCCTGCTGCGCGATCCCGACTGGCTCGGCGACATCCTGACCAGCGCCATCCCGGCCGACGGCGTGGGGGTGTGGATCAATGGCTCCTATGCCTTCTCCGGCACAACTCCGCCGACCGAGGACTTCCGCCGGATCGTGCGCGCCCTGAACGGCACCGCATCGGGCAAGGTCTTTGCGACGGACAACATCGGTTTTCTCATCGACGGCGCCGAAGCCTGGGCCAAGGACGCCGCCGGCCTGCTGGCGATCCCGATCTCCCGCTCGCCGCGCGACTACGTGATCCTGTTCCGCAAGGAGATGAAACAAGAGGTCCGCTGGGCCGGCGATCCGCACAAGCCGGTGGAATATGGTCCCAACGGCCCGCGCCTGACCCCGCGGCAGAGCTTTGCCGAGTGGCAGGAACTGGTCGATGGTCGCTCGACCCCATTCACCGCTTCGCAATTGCGCGTGGCCGAAACCCTGCGCGCCACCCTGATCGAGGTCGTGCTGCGCCTGGCCGACGAGGCTGCCGCCGAGCGGCATAGCGCGAATGCACGCCAGGAACTGCTGATCGCCGAGCTCAATCACCGCGTCCGCAACATCCTTGGCGTGATCCGCGGCCTGATCCGCCAATCGCACCCCGACGAGCCGTCGGTGCGCGATTTCGTCAAGGTGGTCGACGGCCGGATCCATGCCTTGGCGCGGGCCCACAACCAGATCACCGACGATCACTGGGGCCCCGCTCCGCTCGAGGCGCTCATCGAGGCCGAGGCCGCGGCCTTCACCGTGGACAAGCAGAGCGCGATCCATGCCGAAGGCGCGCCGGTCCTGCTCAACCCGCAGGCGTTCTCGACCATGGCCCTGGTCATTCACGAACTGGTGACCAACTCGGCCAAGTACGGCAGTCTTTCGGGCGATGGCGAGGTGCAGATCAGCTGGCGGCGTGATGACGCCGGCGACCTGAAGCTGAGCTGGACCGAGACCGGCGGCCCGGCCGTCCGCCCGCCCCGCCGCAAGGGCTTTGGCAGCACGATCATCGAACGCTCGGTCCCATATGACCTGGGCGGAACGGCGGTTTCCGATTACGATCCGGCAGGGTTCAGGGCCCAGTTCTGCATCCCCAAGCGCCACGTCTCGGAACCGCCGGCGATGATCGCCCGGCGGATCGTGCTACCGCATTCGCACCTGGCCCAGGAAGCGCACGTGCCGTCCAACTTCCTTGATGGCGTCAAGGTGCTCCTGGTCGAAGACAGCCTGATCATCGCGCTCGATGCCGAAGACGTTCTCCAGTCCTTCCATGCCGATGTCACGGTCGCCTCCACCCTTGAAGCGGCTCTCGATCTGCTGGCGCACACCACGCCCGATTTCGCCATCCTCGACATCAACCTCGGAGACCAGACCAGCTTCGCCATCGCCGATCGCCTCGCCGACATGGGGGTCCCGTTCTTCTTCGCTTCCGGCTACGGGGAGCAGGCCAGGCTGCCGATGGAGCACCGGGCCAGAACGGTTGTGCAAAAGCCCTACACCACCGCCAACATCGTGCGCGCAATCGAAGGACTGATCGGTGTCGCAGTCGACTGAACAACCTTTGCTCCCGGCCGGGGGAAGCGGCCCGAGCCTGGTGTCCCGGCTGCGCGAGGAGACGCGTCCCGGTCACGCACGAGTCGATGCGGCATTCAGCCGGTTCGACCTCACCCGGCGCGGTGGTTACGCAGCCTTCCTGACCGCACAAGCACGTGTTCTGCCCGCGTTGGAGGCACTCCTGCGTCCGGGCGAGACGATCCCAGGGTGGCATGGCCGCGCTGCACTGCTGCTGCAGGATTTGGGCCAGCTCGGCGCTGCCGTACCGATAGCCCATGCGCCGGATATCCAGCCGGGTCATGCAGCCTGGTGGGGCGCCCTATACGTGATGGAAGGGTCCCGGCTGGGCGGCGCCATGCTCGCTCGGCGGGTGCCCAGCCATCTCCCCTATGCGTTTCTTGGCGCAAGCCATCCTCCCGGAGCATGGCGCGGCATCCTGGCGCGCATCGACCAGGCCTGCCTGTCTCCAAGTGAGCAGTCCGCTTCCATCGAAAGTGCGCAGGCCGTGTTCGACGCCTTCGAGCAGGCGGCTTATGACCAGGCCTAGGCGCAGGCCCCATTAACCGCACCATCCAGGCGGGGGATTGGCGGACAGATCGGGCCAATGTGCCCGCAGGGTGGGCTGGTTGCCCCTCCAAGCGCGCATTATCCCTGCGCGTTCCCGCCAGGCAGCTGTCCGCTTTGCCTCAAATCTCGCGCCACCCAACTGCGAAACCGGCACAGGTCGGGTCGAAGTGCGCTCCGACAGAACGGCATCGCCGGTGTTGGTGTGACCCGGCCGAATATTCACTGCCGCGGGGAACCGTATCTCGCTGCACACAATGGATTCTGAAGCATCTCGCGGCTGGCACGTTCAGCTACTTGAAGCGTTGCACTAAATCTACATCGGGAATTTTGTGCATGGCAGATAAATCTCAGAGCTCAACCGTTTCGGTCAAGAGCATCCTTGAGGTGAGCTTCGATTCCATTGCCGTTATTGCCTTCAGGTGCGCTCGGATCGGCCGCGGGGGGGCGGATGCGCTCCTGGAAGCGAACCTGATGGTTACCGAAAAGGTGGAGGCGTGGGCCTTTGTCTCATGGTCATCCATAACCGGAGCTTACGGCGTGAGCCCTGTCAGCGTGTTTGGCCGGGTGTTTACCCACTATTCCCAGTGCATTCGATCCAACCGGCAGCGTCTGACCTACAGGAGCTTGCCTCGATAACGAGGCCCTTGCCTGAGCAGCGCGCCAATATCTCACCCGGCGACAAGCCTGTGACCCGGCTTGAATTTACGGTTGTTTCCCGAAAATGGATGTAATTTTAGTAGTTTACAACACACAGGGCGAACGCGATTGTGCGCCGCAGCATTACCCGCTGCTCAGATAAGGTAGGCCTCAGCAACAAGGACGTGTTCTCGATGACACAGAATGTTGAATTACCCGCTTCTGACGAAACTCTCCACGAATCCCCCCAGGCAAAAGTTGTTACCCCGGAGACAACCCGGCTGGTGGCCGCACCGGAACTCCACGAACCGACGGGCGAGCTCTCCAATTCGGGTGAGCAGGCCACCAATTCGGAAGCCCGCCTCGACGGGGAGACGTCAACGGTTGTCCGGCAGCTTTCGGTAGAGCCGCGCGAACTGGAAGGTGGGCACCCGGCACGATCGCCCAAACTGCCTTCCAGGGTAAGATCCAAAGCCAAGGCCAGGACCCCGGCATCCCCCCCGGTCCCCCAGCCACTCGCGAGCCCAGTCAACAATCGCACGGCTTCGGCAAAGCACCTTTCGCTTCCGCGACCCAAGTCACTCACTCTCAACACCCGACCTGCGTCTTCAGCTTCTTCGGAGAAACAAACCATGACTACTGATGTTGACAATTCTCCTGCAAAAACGCCCTTTGCCAAGTTCCAGGAACAGGCTCAGGCTGCACTTAGCAAGGGAACGGCCGCTCTCAACGGCGCCAGCGACCTCGCAAAAGGAAATCTCGAGGCAACTCTGGCGTCGGGGCGGATTTTGACCGCCGGTCTTCGGGACATCAGCGCCGCGATGGCCGCCGAGAGCCGCGGTGCGCTGGAGGCGATAACCGGCGATGCCAGGAAACTCGCCGCGGCAACCTCGCCTGCGGAATTCTTCCAACTCCAGAATTCCCTTGCTCGCAAGCAGTTCGAAGGGGCGATCAGCCAGGCGTCGAAGAATGTGGAAACCCTGTTCAGGCTGACCAGCGAAATGATGGCGCCGCTCTCGAACCAGATGGTCGTTACGGCAAGCAAGATCGGCGGGTCCGTTTGATCGGCCTATAGCGGAAATTCAGTCTCTTGTCGGCAGCGTAGCTAGGAGCTCCTCCGCTTTGCGGCGCAGCACTCGTTACGCTGTCACGGGATCGAAGACCCGTTCGGTCAATGGTCGAATGTTATTCAACCAGGAGAACAGGGCCCGGTTCTTCCGCTCGATGGTAAAGCAGGCCTCTGGCGGTAAGTAGTATCGGGTGCGCCGAGCATCGGCTCCGCATTTCTGCCGTAGGAGTAGATTTCGGCTTATCAGCAAATTCACGGCTTGGTGGAATCGGGTGGTTGAGCTCGTGATGGCGGAGGAAAGCTCGCCGTTCGAGGCACCTGGCGCCCACCGCAAATAATGCATGATCTGGAATTCACTTGTAAGGAATTGCAGGTGCCCGGCCACCGCAGGTGACGCTGCTGCGCCCCGACAGGCGTCCAAGGCATCACCTCCGCACAATAATATGAAGTCGAGTACCATCTGAGAATGGCTGAATTGTATGACGCTATTCGAGAGTACGTCTGACGCTAAGCTGCTTAACTCGTATATCCTGAAGCGGCGGTCATCGTCGTTAGTTTCGCAGGTGACTATGCTGTAGTGCCTCAACCTGCCCAAGGCGCGAAAAAAACCGGAACGAGACAGGGAAGAGGTTTCTCCCAACGCTTCGGCGGACAAGCATCCCGCGCCAAACAAAGTGAGTACGATTTCATATTCCGGGGTGACGACTTCAACATGCAGATCGCGGGACAACTCTTTGACGGCCCTGACAATTCTCTGCCCCATAACGATCACCTTGCATGCCAACGGTCGGCGACAGCCTGTCTCGTTGGTCGTGGTGTAGTCATCTGCCGCAACGCTGCATATTTTTAGTGAAAACGGCACCTTTAACAGTGAGTTCCCGCGATTGCGCTTTATGCCTTTGCAGCATCGCGTGATCGTCGGGAAGCAATGGCCGCCCAGCGGCATCCGCTTGAGACATGCTGACCGGTGCCTGAGGTGAGCGCCTTCAGCCTGCTCGGCCGGGGTCTTTCCCATACAGGACATCGCCACGGGCGTTAATTAGGGTTGTGAAATGAACTTGACGCAACTTCATGAAAGTATTGGCCGCACAATTGGTACAACCGATTGGGTGCAAATTGGCCAACCTCGGATCGACTCTTTCGCCGACTGCACCGACGACCACCAGTTTATTCACGTGGACGTTGTCCGGGCGGCCAGCGGCCCCACCGGCGGCACGATCGCCCACGGCTTTCTCACCTTGTCCCTGCTCGGCGGTATGATCCAGCAGGTACTGCGCAATGTTCCCTCGTCAGCCCAGTTGAACTACGGTTTCGACAAGATCCGCTTCCTTTCGCCAGTCCGCTCTGGGCGGCGGGTGCGAGGGGTGTTCCGCCTTGCAGACAGCAAGGAAAAACGGCCTGGCGAATTCCTGCAAACCTACGATGTGACCGTCGAGATCGAAGGTGAGGATCGGCCCGCCCTGATTGCGCAGTGGATCCTGATGATAGTGGCGTGACCCAGGATTAGGCAGCCGTGGTCAACTCGTGCCGGCTGCATCAGATTATCGGCTCTGTCACGCCGGTTTGGGCGGCTGCCGTCTGGCAGCGGATCTCGCCCGAGCGCCAAGGCAATCATGTTCCCGCCGCGGCTGGAACAGGTGTTCCGGTCAGTGCATCCTGACATAGCTCCCGGGCGCATCCTCCAGGGCCCGGTCACCCCGGCCGCCGGGAGCGCGCTTGCCTGTGGCGGGCACGTCGTCCGCGCCCAGGCCCCGGATCCAGTCACGCCAGTACGGCCACCAGGATCCGGGATGCTCCGAGGCCCCGGCGATGAAGGCATCGAGATCGGCTCGCTCGTCGGGGTTGGTCCAGTACTGGTACTTGTTGGCGGACGGCGGGTTCACCACCCCGGCAATGTGGCCTGAACCGGCGAGCAGGAAGGTCCAGGGGCCCTGGATGTGGCGGGTGAGGCGCCACACGCTCTGGGGCGGGGCGATGTGATCTTCCCGGCCAGCCTGGATGAAGCACGGCGTAGCGATCCTGGCGAGGTCGATCGGGGTGCCGTCGGCTGCCAGCCGGTCCGGCTGGACCAGCAGGTTGTCGCGATAGAGGTCCTTCAGGTAGCACTGGTGCCACCTGGCCGGCAGGTTGGTCGTATCCCCGTTCCAGTACAGCAGGTCGAAGGCCGGATAGTCCTCGCCCAGCAGGTAATTGCGGATCACCGTGCTCCAGATGAGGTCCGAGCTGCGCAGCAGATTGAAGGTCGCGGCAAGATAGCGGCCATCGAGGTAGCCATCGTTCGCCAGGCCCGAGATCAGGGCCAGCTGGCGCTCGTCGATGAACACCTTGAGATCGCCGGCCAGCTCGAAATCGACCTGGGCGGTGAAGAAGGTGGCGCTGCGCACCCGGTCCGCCTGCCCGCGCCGCGCGAGCACGGCGAGGGTGGCGGCGAGCGTGGTGCCGGCCACGCAATAGCCGATCGTATCCACCGCCGGGACCTTGAGCCGGGCGCGCACGAGCTCGATCACCTCGATCTGGGCGCGGATGTAGTCATCCCACATGATCTCGCTCATCCCGGCGTCGGCCGATTTCCACGAGACCATGAACACCGTGATCCCCTGGCCCACGGCCCAGCGCACGAAGCTTTTCTCGGGGGTCAGGTCGAGGATGTAGAACCGGTTGATCCAGGGCGGGAAAATGACCAGCGGCGTCTCCTGCACCCGGTCCGTGGTCGGCGTGTACTGGATCAGCTGGTAAAGCGCGGTCTGGTGAACGACCTTGCCCGGGGTTGCGGCGAGGTTCCGGCCGACCTCGAAGGCGGTCTCGTCGGCGTGGGTCAGCTTGCCCTTGCCGAGATCGGCCAGCAGGTGCTCCATTCCGGCCACCAGGTTCTCGCCCCGCGTCTCGACGATGCGATCGAGCACGACCGGATTGGTCAGCGGGAAATTGGCCGGGCTGAGCGCCTCCACCATCGTTCGCGTGGCAAAAGCCAGCTGCTCCCGCTGGACAGGGTCGAGCCCTTCGACCTTGTCGGCAAGGCCGGTCAGCTGCTCCGACAGCAGCAGGTAGCACTGGTGCAGCAGGGCAAAGACCGGCTGATCGCGCCAGCGCGGATCGGCGAAGCGCCGGTCCTTGCGCGGAAGCTGCGCCGGGGCGGCACGTTCGCCCGTGGTCATCCCGCCGAGGAGGTGTTCCCACAAGGCCAGGCCATCGGCCAGCATCTGCTCGCGGGTCTGCCCGTCGGCCAGCGGCAGGGCGCGGTACCAGCCTTCGACGACCTCGCGCCAGCGCGCCGGATCGTCCACCCAGCCGGCAATCCCCTGAACCTCCGGCGCAGGGCCGGCAGCCGGCGAGTGCCACATGTCACGCAGGCCGGCGGCGAGCTTCTCCCAGGGTTCGATCAGGGCCGCCTGCGGGCTGCTGCCCCAGTCGGGAACAGCAAGGCCCCCAAACGCCGACATCACCGACCGGGTCATCTCGCCCTGCAGGCGGAGCATGCCCGAGAACAGGTCGCCCGGGGCGGCGTGAGGCGTGGTGGGTTCGTCGTCGGTCGCCATGCTCGTGCCTCCTTATCATCTGTAGGAGATACGCCGACCCGAGAAGCCTGCAAGCCCGGCAATCGCCGGACCAGAGGAATTCCATACAGGCCCAACCGCACCGGCGGCACGCCCCGCGCCATTTGCCTATGGGCGCTATTGTCCTTAGAGACGCTCCCTGCGGCACTCCCGCCGCGATACTATCGGGAAATTCATCAAGGTCATGGACGACGAATTCTACCGCATGAAGCGCCTGCCGCCCTATGTCATCGCCGAAGTGAATGCGATGAGGGCCGCTGCTCGCGCCGCGGGGAAGGACATCATTGACCTTGGGATGGGCAACCCGGACCTGCCCCCGCCGAGCCACGTGATCGACAAGCTGTGCGAAGTCGCCCAAAAGCCGTCGGCCCACGGCTATTCGGCCAGCGCCGGCATCCCCGGCATCCGCCGCGCCCAGGCAAATTACTACGGCCGACGCTTCAATGTGGACGTGGATCCGGAGACCGAGGTCGTGATGACCATGGGCTCGAAGGAGGGCCTTGCCAGCCTCGCAACGGCAATGACCGCGCCAGGCGACGTGGTGCTCGCTCCCAATCCGAGCTACCCGATCCATACGTTCGGCTTTATCATCGCCGGGGCCACGATCCGCTCCGTCCCGACCACGCCGGACGAGCGCTACTGGGCCTCGCTCGACCGGGCGATGAGCTTCACCGTGCCGCGCCCGTCGATCCTGATCGTCAACTACCCATCCAATCCGACCGCGGAAACGGTGGACCTCGCCTTCTACGAGCGGCTGGTGGCCTGGGGTAAGGAACACAAGGTCTGGATCATCTCGGACCTGGCCTATTCCGAGCTCTACTACGACGGCAAGCCGACCCGCTCGATCCTTGAAGTGCCAGGCGCCAAGGACATCGCGATCGAGTTCACCTCGATGTCCAAGACCTTTTCGATGGCCGGCTGGCGCGTGGGCTTCGCGGTGGGCAATGCCAAGCTTATCGCCGCGCTCAAGCGGGTGAAGTCCTACCTCGACTATGGCGCCTTCACCCCGATCCAGGCTGCGGCCTGCGCCGCCCTCAACGGACCGCAGGATATCGTCGATGCCAATCGCGCGCTGTACCAGAAGCGGCGCGACGTGATGGTGGAAGCTTTCGGTCGCGCCGGCTGGGAGATCCCCAGCCCGCCCGCCTCGATGTTCGCCTGGGCCCCGCTGCCGCCGGCGCTCAAGGACATGGGCAGCCTCGAATTCTCCAAGCAGCTGCTGACCGAGGCCGAGGTCGCCGTCGCTCCGGGCGTGGGTTATGGCGAGGATGGCGAGGGCTTCGTGCGCATCGCCATGGTCGAAAACGAGCAGCGCCTGCGGCAGGCCGCGCGCAATATTCGTCGATTCCTCGCCAGCAAGGGGGTCAATACCTCCGCTGCGTGAAACTGTGGGTGACTGGGAGGATAACTTTCCAGTCACCACAGTTGCTCCTCACTGAGGCCTTCCGATATCGATTGCATCGGCTGGAATACTTCCAGCCAGATTCGTCGTTACCGGCCAGCACTGCTGGCTCCCTGGCGTGAGTGGGGCGGATGGAGCAGGGCGCAAGGCAGTTCGGCTGGCTGGGCCTTGGCCGCATACCCCCCCAGTTCGATCTACGCGCCCTGGGGTGGGACTTGCTCCCCTTGCCCGCCGATCTCTCCAGCGCCCCCTATCCGTTCCTGCTCGATGATCTCACGCGCGCCATCGCGATCCGCTCACACCTTGTGCGCACCCGCGTCATTGTCGCCGACGTGGCCGACTCGGCCACCCGTGCCCACCTTCTCGCGCTGCGTTTCGGCGAAGTCGTGCCGCCGGGCCTGGCGCTGGAGGAACTGGCCGAGCGGACGCGCCGCCTGTCGGCGACACTGGCCGCGCTCCCGCGGCAGCGCTCCCACGGCCCCATCCTGCTCGATCTGCTCCACCGCGAGGGCTGGGTGGGCCGCAGCCGCCTGGGCCTGCACCCTCGTGAGTTCGCGCTACTCTGGCGACTGGCGGATACGCCGGACGTGCCAGTCGCCCCCGCCACGCTGCTCAGCGACATCTGGCATCTGGCCCATCGTCCCGAGACCAACAGCCTGGCGGTGCATGTCTGCCGCCTGAGAGCCAAGCTCGCCGGAGCTGGCCTGCCCGGCCTGCTGCATACCAGTGCCGGAGGCTACGTCCTTGCAGCTGTGCCAGACCTCCACGCATCCGAACCGGCAGTTGCCCCGCAGCCGTTTGCCATGCAACGGATGGACCTGGCCCGAATTGCGGAATAATCGGATTGCATTGGCATAGATCGCCAGCTAGGGCCCCCCAACCACGCAAAACTGCGATCTGGCCCGATGGCGGAGTGGTGACGCAGCGGACTGCAAATCCGCGCACGCCGGTTCGATTCCGGCTCGGGCCTCCACCCTCAAACTCCTCGCCATCAAGCCCTGCAGCTCGCGGCCGGTATTGAAACGTCGCCTGCACGCCGCGATAGTCCCGCCGGCAATGAGGAGAAATTACCTGTGAACGCGCGTCCGGCAGCGCCGGTCCTGGGTCAGGCAGTGCGCAGACTGCGAGCCATGGCGCTCGCTGCGACGGATGGCGCGTTTCTTGGCTCCGAGGAGGAGGTGCGGGCCCTGCTTGATGTGAGCCGGCCGACACTGCGGCAGGCGGCTCGCATTCTCGAGCAGGAGCGATTGATCGAGATGCGGATGGGCAAGCGGGGCGGAATCTATGCCGCGCGGCCGGACCTGCAAACCGTGGCCCGTTCCGCCGCGCAATATCTGCAGATCGAGGGTACGACCCTGCTGCACCTGCTCAACGTCTATCATGGTCTGCGCGACCAGGTGACCACCGCAGCTTGTGGCTGCACGGACGACGCAATGCGCGCAAGGCTGGCGGCATTTCTTGCCGGCGTCTCGGCCAGCCTACCCGCCGAGAACACCAGCCTGTTCCTGGAGCACGAACGCCGCTTCGAACAGCTGCTGGTAGAGATGGCAGGCAACCCCGCGCTTGGCCTGTTTACGCGGATCGCTCGCCGGTTCGTCGACGAGAACCCCGCGTCCCAGGTGTTTATCGCCAGGCCAGAGGTGCGCCGATCGCGGTGCCAGGCATGGCTTAGCCTCGGCTCGGCCGTTCTCGCCGGTGATCGTGCGCGGGCAATTGAGCTCGGGAGCGAGCAGCAACGCGCGTTCGTAGCCATGATCCCGGGAGAATCTCTGCACGACATGGGGATCGGCGGATCCGACCTTCCAGCTTCAGCGGCCGCGGCAAGGTAGGCTGCGGAATTCGTCGGACAAGCTAGCGCGGCGATCCGGACAAATGTGGGAGCCGCCCGGCGTCCGGATGGGGCATTACCGGTAAAGCCGCCCCAGGTTAGGCCAAGTTGTCAGGTTACCTGATCTGCGCTCGCAGCCCGGCCCACAGCGTGCGCGGGGCACCCAGATCATATGACCCGCCCTGGTTGCGGGTGAGCACGGCCTTGTCGGTGAGGTTTTCCCCGCGCAGGACGAGCGAGACGCCCGGCCTGAGTGGAAGCTCGACAAAGCCATCGAGCGTGGTTGCCGCCGGCAGCAGGTCTGTTTCGAGATCGTCCTCGTACTGCGCGCCGACGTGCTTGAGTGTGAGTGCTACCGCAAGGCCGGGCCGCGGGTGCCACCCGAGCGTCGCGCTGGCGGCAAGCTCCGGGGTCTGCGCGGGTCGCCTGCCGCTAAGCTGGGCGGCCAGTCCGCCGGCCTCGACCCGGGCCTCGGTCAGCGCCAGCGAGCCGGAGAAAGTGAATGCCCCCGCCTTCAGTTCGGCCCCGGCTTCTAGTCCGCGGGCGTGGATCGCTGTGACGTTGAGGCGCTTCCGGTTGGTTACCAGTGTGCCGCCGACGACAGTCGGCTGGCCAATTGTCACATTGGCGATCGCCTGCCGTACCCGGTTGTCGAACAGCGTAAACGAGAACGACAGGCCTGCGCCCACCGAGAGATCGGCCCCCGCCTCGAGCCCTTCGAGACGTTCGTTGCCCAGATCAGGATTTGCCAGGGTGTTGGTCCGGATGCCGGGCGCAGTGAGCGTGAAAGAACGGTAGAGTTCGTTGAGCGTCGGCTGACGGATGCCGCTGTAGGCCGAGCCGCGCAGGGCGATGCCGTGGCCCAGCCGCAGCACGGCCCCGCCGCGGCCAGAAAACTCCCACCCGGAGCGGTTGCCCGCCACGGCGCGGTCAGCCCGCAGGCCACCGGTCAGGACCAGGGCGCCGAGAGTCCAGTCATCCTGCGCGAAGAGGCCAAGATCGGTATTGCGTCCGCCGCTGCTCCGGCGACCGGTGAGCGCGCCCGTTACGGCATTGTAGGTCGCCTCGTAGGCCGTGCCCTCGGCGCTGCGCCAGTCGGCACCTAGCCGGACAAGGTGGCTCGCAAGCAGGCGGGGGCGCAGTTCCAGCTTGCCGCCCCACCCCGTCGAGGGGGTGGCATACTGGTCGAGCGTCTTGCGGAAGGTGGTCGACGAAATCACGACATTGGTGAAACCACGCGCCTGAAGGTAGGCCATGGCTTCGAACGGCAGGACGCCACGGCCGACGATCCGCAGGCTGGCATCCTCCCCTGACGAAGTGGTATCGGCCCCGGCGAAGCGCAGCGTGCGAGCATCGTCGAAGGCGGCAAGCCGCGCCTGCAGTTCGACATCGCCCGCAAGCGGCGCGACCGCGCGGGCACCAACCGACCAGGTGCGATAGGCCGCGCGGACGCTGGCCGGACCGCGCTGGCTTTCCGGCGTGGTCCAGAACCCCGGCCCGCGGTTCCACTGGCCCGCGACAACGGCGAAGCCATCGCCCAGCCGCGGGGCCAGACGGACGGAGAGATCGGTGTCACCACGATCATCGACCATCGTCTCGCCACTGGCGCGGCCGAGCTCGGCAGGGCCGGCGCTGATCAGTTCGATCGTGCCGGCAACCGCGCCCGCCCCGAAGGCTCCGGCCCCGCCGCCCCGGGTAACTCGCGCCGCGGCGAGGCTACCCGGATCGATGGCCGATAGCGGAATATAGCCGAAGAACGGATCGGCCTGGGGCACGCCGTCCAGCAGGACCAGCGTGCGGCTGGTGGCATTGCCGCCCAGCGCGCGCAGGGTCACCCCTTGGGCGGACGGATTGGCCGAGCGGCTGTCCGAGCGGCGGAACTGCTGGAACCCGGCAACGGCGGAGAGGGCATCCTCGATCCGGCCCGAGGCAGACTGG
>Ga0207701_10005085_pt1 | contig 13246 bp, 16 predicted proteins | sample KBSSwiSSwithPhiX_FD_184294 | JGI IMG/M metagenome (GOLD analysis project Ga0207701, IMG submission 184294) | Switchgrass rhizosphere bulk soil microbial communities from Kellogg Biological Station, Michigan, USA, with PhiX - S5 (SPAdes) (version 2) | ecosystem: Environmental > Terrestrial >... | reverse complement strand
CACCGATCATCCAATAGGGAGAGCCAACCCAACGCCACCATCTCCAATCGGGACGGCTGAACTCTATTTCCCAGTTTGGGTCAACTCCGTTTTCTCTCTGATCGCTTATGAACCCTATGTCATGCAAGAGTACGCCGAAAGCGACTTTCCGCACCCAGGGTTTTGACTCGCTGTTGTCAGCGGGTGTGGCTGCGCTTTCCGCTGCGAAGACAGGTGCGGGTAATAGAGAAGCAAAAAAAAACAGCACAATAATAATTCTCGAGTTCATTTTAAAACGGGATGGTAACACCATCAAGTTTTTCTGTAAATGCTTGGCGCAGTTTGTCTAAGCATGGTCAGCGTCGTACCGCGCTTGTCTGGATCTAAGCCGCCCATCTGCGGAACTGCGGAGGGCCGGAGCATAAAAAAAAATTCCAGTTGATAATTAGAGAAGTCCTTATGGTTATTCCTACCGCTGATAAAATTGCCAAGCACTTTACCGCGTATTATCAACCGATCGTAGATTTGAATACGGGCGCGGTTGCAGGCTTTGAGGCGCTCGCACGAGTAGTCAAGAAGAATGGATCGATAGCCACCGCCGGGCCGGTCATAGAAAAGATCGAGCGGCGATCGGACACTCTCAAAGCGCTTATTCGAACAATTTTGGTGTCCATCCGGCGCGACATGGTTCCGCTCTTCGAGCGTCATCCGCATTTTTATGTGAGCGTCAACATCCCGCCGGCTATTTTGGGCAGCGGTCAAATTCTGCCGATGGTGGAGGCGCTGGAGCTGACGCCCTATTTGGATCGTATTGTGTGCGAAGTGACGGAACGGCAAGCTCTGACGCATCTCGGGCGTTCGGCGCTGGAAGGCGCCCGGCGATCAGGCATGAGCGTAGCAATTGACGATTTCGGCACCGGCCATAGCGGCTTGATGCAGATCGTCGGGCTCGATTTCGATATTTTGAAAATCGATCATTCTTTGATCGATACGATACTGACGAATCAGACCGCGGCCAGAATGCTGCGCGGCATCGTCGCGCTCGCCGCCGCGCTGCGTCTACACACAGTGGCGGAAGGAGTCGAGAGCCGGGAAGAGGCGTTTTTCCTGCGCGCCGCCGGGGTTGATTGCGGCCAAGGCTGGTTTTGGAATAAGGCCGTCTCCGGGCCGCTGGCATCACGGATACTGGATCAGGGATACCCGGGGTGACTGCGGATAGTCGAACAACACATGATCGACGCGATGCGCGGCAGTGTCACCGAGCGGGTTGTGCGGGGCGCTTCCTGTCCGGTGTTGGCTGTGCCTGCCGCGTGAGCCTACGCGGATCTGCTGCTTCAACCCGCTGCAACGAATAGTGCCGCGCAACGCGACTAGCTGTTGCCACGGCTCGCTCTTTCCATAGGGCCATTTGCACTGTCGATCCGGCGCTTCGCTGTTGGACTAAAGTCCAATAGATGAATCCCTCACGAACTGCGTATGTTTCCCACGGGAAAGGTTCAAGCGGCCTGCAACTGAAACCGTTTAAAAAGCAATGGGTGAGATGAAGCCGAGGGAATCTTGCTCTTCCCCTTTCAAAGCGGGATTTTATTTGAGAGCGCGCTCTCGTTATGAAAGCCATATATTCTGACCGAGACTTATGCAGCGAGTTACGCCAATGTCGGCTCTGGTTTTCGCTACGCTTCTGGGAGCGCTAACGCTATCGATAGCCCAACCGGTCGGGGTGGCGGCGAGCAGCTCTACAGGTGGGAATGTTTCCACACCTGACGCATCGGAAGTCGATGGATTGGAGTATGAACGCTCCGAGGTCACGCTTGATGGTCGGGTACTATTTCAGGTGCGCGGCTGGCCGGCCTATCCCGCCGACGAGCGCGCCAAAGCAATCAGGCGGCGTATCGAGGAGATCGCGGCCGATTCGTCTTTAGCCCTCGATTCGCTACGAACGGTCGAGATGGAAGACCGTACGAGAATTGTGGCCGGCGACCATCTCGTGGCCGCCTTTATCGATGCAGATGGCGCGGTCGACGGTGTTTCCAGACAGCTCCTGGCTGAAAGGGCGGCGATAAAAGTCAAGGACGCGATCGCTGCCTATCGCAATGACCGCAACCCGCGCGTGCTGCTGATCAATACGTTGTACGCGCTTGGCGCTACGGCGGCGTTGGCGCTGGTGCTTCTTACCGTGCGACGCGCATTCCGTAAGCTCGACGCCCTAGCACAAAGGCGGCTAAGATCTCGAATCGAGGCGTTTGAAGCACAGTCGCACCAGATCGTTGAGGCGCGACAAGTGAGACAGGCGCTGCAAGGCCTTCTGAAAAGCACCTACTTGCTGGCGTTGCTGTTGCTCGGCTACATCTATCTTCACTTTGTCTTTGGACTTTACCCGTGGACAAAGCCCTTGGCAGCGCGACTGTTGGCAATTTTTCTTGATCCGCTGCAGGCGATGGGGCTGGGGCTGCTCGAGAGCTTGCCCGGTATTGTCTTTGTCATCATCGTGGCGATTGTGACGCGCTACATTTTGCGCCTAACGCGGCTGTACTTTGAGAGTATCGATCGCGGCACCGTCACCCTTGCCCGTTTCGACCGTGAATGGGCATTGCCCACATACAAAATAGCTCGACTGGTGTTCATCGCTTTGGCGCTAGTGGTGGCCTACCCCTATATTCCGGGTTCGAGCTCAGAAGCCTTCAAGGGCGTCTCGATATTTCTCGGCCTGGTAGTGTCGTTAGGCTCTTCCTCGGTGATCGCCAATTTGATGGCGGGCTATACCATGATTTATCGGCGCGCTTTCAAGATCGGCGATCGCATCACCGTCGACAATCTCACCGGGGATGTGATCGAGAGGCGGCTCATGGTGACGCACCTGCATACGATCAAAAATGAAGAGATCGTCGTGCCGAATTCAACGATTATCAATAGCAATATTATCAACTATAGCACCCTGGCCCGCAGCCGCGGGCTGATATTGCACACGCCAGTCGGCATTGGCTACGAGACACCTTGGCGGCAGGTCGAAGCGATGCTGAAGCTCGCGGCCGAACGCACCTCCGGAGTGGTCAGAGAGCCTAGGCCCTTTGTCCTGCAGAAATCTCTCGGCGACTTTGCGGTCACCTACGAGCTGAACGCTTACTGCGACAACCCACATGCCATGGCGCAGCTCTATACGGCGATGCACCAGAACATTCTCGACGTCTTCAACGAGCATGGGGTGCAAATCATGACACCGGCCTATGAGGGTGATCCGGAAAAACCAAAAGTAGTTCCAAAGGATCAATGGTACCAAGCACCAGCGACATCCGCCGAGACGCTGGCACCTGATGGCCGCAAATCGTGAGCCCACGGCGCTTCAACTCGTGAAAAGTCCGTCGTTACTTCGTCAACGAGTTTGGCTTTTTTCGCGCCGCACCGATTTTTGGCTAGTGTGCGGTGGAGCATCGGTCGGACTGATCGCCGCCATTCTCGTAATCTGTTGGCACGGTGACCGAGAGATCGACGCCGTTGACTTGGTATTATCCGAATTCCATTTGGGAGCGACCTATGACGCAGTCGTGCGGCGGCGGCTATGGCGTGCGCGACCCATCGAGATATTAATCATTCCGCTGCTGATCCTGTCGCTGACCTACTGGCTTTTCATGAGCAGCCAGGCAGTCTTGCTGAGTTCGATCACCATGTATGCCGCGGTTTGGCACCGCGGTCGTCAAAGTCTGGGTATCGCGCGTTTTTATCAACGCGCCGTCGGTGGTCCCGCGTCTCGCCTACATTCCATCCTGTTTCGCGGCGCGATTTATCTGCCGATGGCCGCCGCTACCCTCGCATATACTCACCTAGCCCCGACGGAGTACGACGGAGAGCCATATCTCGCGTGGAGTGTGGGCGCAGGAGTCACTTGGATAATCGGGTTGGCTGCTGTCATTTGGGTGATCGCTTATCTGATCTGGACGGCATCGCGATCTCGCGCCGTGGGAGCTGTTTCCGGATACGTCCTTAATTCAGTTCATCCTGGCGAGTGGTGGGTGGTGCTCGCGCACGCCGTTGCCTTCGGCAGCGGCTATGTGTTGGGGGCGGCCAATGCCTCTTATTTGTTCGTGATCGCAGTACACCATGAGGTCCAATATCTAGCGTTTACCTGTGCGATGGCCCGGCGCAGAACGAATTCACAATCCTTGACTGTTCAGTCGGCGGTCCAGGATGTTTACTCGCCCGGCCTGTGCCGAGCTGATTGCGGGATCCGCACCGAAGTAAGGTTCATCGGGTCGTTCCTTTTCTGGCCGGTGATTGGCTTCGTCGGAGCGGTTTTCGGGAGTTGGCTCAGCTTTCCGGCGCTAGCTCCGTTCGGCGCCGGCGGACTCTTCTGCCACTACTGGCTGGATGGCCGGATTTGGCGGCGACCGTCGGCGCATGCTTGATAGTCAAGTGAGGAGAAAAGATGCAGCGGAAAACGCCTTCGATCATGGTCTGGGTGCTGCTCACGCTCAGCGGCTGCGCCAGTATCGGTCCCGGCACCGTGGTACGCGATCGCTTTGATTACATTTCAGCGATCTCCGATTCGTGGAAATCTCAGATGTTGCTCAATTTGGTCAAGCTCCGATATGGTGACGCGCCCGTGTTTCTGGATGTGGCTTCGGTGATCAATCAATACGGCATCGAGGGTTCTCTCGCTTTCTCCAGTAGCTGGGCGCAGAATTCCCAGCTCCCATGGCCGTACACGGCACTTTATAACTTGCTCGGATCGGGAAGATACGTCGAAAGACCGACCATCACCTATGCCCCGCTGAGCGGCGAAAAATTCGCCCGCAATCTCATGACGCCAATTCCGCCGGGAGCGATCCTCAATCTGCTTCAAGGCGGATATCCGGTGGATTTGGTTCTACGGCTCTGTGTGCACAGCATTAATGGGATCAATAGCCGTTTCGGTAGCGGAGCGCGGGCGCGTCAAGCAGATCCGGAGTTTTATGAGTTGATAGAAAAATTGCGCAATATTCAGCAATCCGGCGATCTCGGTCTGCGGGTGCGTAAAAACGGTGACCAAACGACGACCTTGCTTGTGTTTAGCAAAAAGCCTAACCCGGCCATAGATGCGGATCGAGCCGCAGTGCGTAAGCTACTAAGTCTTGATCCTAAAACCGAAGAACTCAACGTCGTCTACGGTTCAGTCGCGATCAACGACAAAGAGATCGCCATGCTCACCCGGTCCATGCTCGAAATTCTGCTCGATCTTTCTTCTTATATAGAAGTTCCAGCCGCGAGCGCGACCGAACGGCGTACGTTTGCAACTCCGGCGCCGGAAATCGTGAATGGCACGCCTGTGGCGCCGCTCATAACGATTTTCAGCTCTTCTCAAAGCCCCAGCGACGCATTCGCCGCAGTTCCATACCGGCACGAGTGGTACTGGATCGACGATAAAGATTTTGCTTCGAAGCGGCTCTTTTCGTTCATCATGTTTCTCTTCACACTGACGGAAACCGAGGGCAAGCCCAACGCGCCGCTCATAACGATCCCGGTTGGGTAAGAATTAACAGTTTGTATTGGAGATTCGCATCGAGTTTGCCGGCCGTTACTATTTTAGCGTGAGCGACAACTCGGGAGGTTCTCTTTGTGGCTGACATACAACGCGACATCACACGCACTGTGCTTGCGGTTATCTTTATTGTCGCTTTGATCGGGTCCTCGATCTGGATACTACGACCGTTCTTGGGCGCGATCGTCTGGGCAACAACAGTGGTGGTGGCGACCTGGTCTTTCATGATTTCGGTGCAAAAATGGTTGGGGAACAAGCGCGTGTTAGCGGTAATCGTGATGACGCTCTTGCTGGTCTGTGTCCTGGTAGTACCGCTGACGTTTGCCATCGGTGCGATTGCGTCGAATCTCGACGACATTGCGATCTGGGTGAAAGATCTGGCTTCCTTTAGGCTACCTCCGCCGCCGACTTGGCTCGAAAGTCTGCCCCTCGTTGGGCCGAAGGCCGTGGAGTTGTGGGAGCGAGTCGCCATTGCCGGAATTCAGGATGCCACGGTCAGAGTGGCGCCCTATGCAGGTGGTGTGATCAAGTGGTTCGCTGCTCAGCTGGGAAGCGTCGGCGTATTATTGCTGGAATTTTTACTGACAATTATTCTGGCGGCCACCATGTATGCGAGCGGAGAGCGTGCAACCGAGCGGCTGCTCCGTTTCGGTCGACGATTGGCGGGGTCAGGCGGTGAAAACGCGATCTATCTTGCCGGCCAGACTATTCGTGGTGTCGCGCTCGGCGTCGTTGTGACGGCAATTGTTCAGTCGCTTTTTGCCGGCATCGGTTTGATCATTGCTGGAGTTCCCTTCGCCGCTGCGCTCACGGGTGCAATGCTGCTTTTATCCATCGCGCAGATTGGAGTCATTCCCGTGCTCGGTGGGGTGGTGGCGTGGCTTTACTGGACAGGTCAATCGGGGTGGGGAACATTTATGGTAGTTTGGATGCTCATTGCAGGCACGATCGATAATTTTTTGCGCCCGATTCTGATCAGGAGAGGTGCAGACTTGCCGTTGCTGCTCGTTTTCGCCGGTGTGGTCGGTGGTCTTATCGCCTTCGGATTGATCGGCATTTTTGTCGGTCCGGTCATATTGGCCATTGCTGATAAGCTACTCGTGGCTTGGATCGACGGCGATGTTCACGACGGCGAATTACCCGATGCTCCTTAGATCGATGACGCACCGCAGTGCGCCGATTGCGGCTCGATTCGTCTGTTGTCTTGATGTGATTAGTTAGCTCATTTTAAATTGCGATTTGCTCTGTATTGGACCAAAGTCCAATATCCGCTCGTAAGTGTGCCTGCTATTCAGTTTATATCGGCAAATTCGAATGGTACGCGAAACAGCAGTGATCTGACGTCGCGCTGAGTACTGCGCTCGAGAGGAGAATCCATGACAAGACGAACGGTTCCACAGTTTGTGCTCGTGGGAATGGTGCTGGGGCTGATGCATTTGAGTCAAGCTTTGGCACAGACAAAAGCGCCAGCAGGTGATAAGCCCGCAAGCAATCTGGAAATTATACATGAGAAGCTCAAGGCGGACAAAAAACTGACTGTAGCAAAATACATGGAGTTGACCGAATCCGAGGCCGCGAAGTTCTGGCCGGTTTACCAGGAATACCAGACGGATCTACAAGGCAGCAATGAGAAGTTGCGCAAGTTATTGGAGAGCTATGCGGCCGATTATCGAAACAAATCACTGACGGACGAGAAAGCGAAAAAATTGCTGGACGATTGGATTGTCATCGAGCAGGAGGACGGCAAACGGCGCAGCACTTTTGCACCGAAAGTACTCGCGGCGTTGCCGGCCAAAAAGGCGGCGCGTTACCTGCAGATCGAAAACGAATTCCGCATTATGTTGCGGTATGATCTTGCAGCGACTGTGCCGCTGGTTCAATAGCGGTGTCGATGTGAAGTTCGGAGCAAAAAAAGATAGTTCCTGTTTCCCCGCGAGTGCCGGGGAGTCTCAGTGCCAAAGGCGAATGTGGAGGAGTAAGATGATGAAATTTGATTTTCGACGAGCAAACTTCAAAGGTCCGACCGCGATTATGAGATTGGGTTTTGCCATTTCGGCGATTACTCTTGCGATCTCCACATCGAGCGTTTCGTTGGCGGCTAGCAAAGCCACCATTAACCGTGATGCTAAAGCAACGTTGGACAAGCTTTACAAAAATAACCCGGGGGCAAAAGCATTGGGCGACAAATCCGTCGGTGTTCTGGTTTTTCCGAGCATCGTCAAGGGGGGCTTTATTATTGCCGGCCAGTTCGGTGACGGAGCATTTGCGTAGAAACGGCAAGTCGGTCGCCTATTATCGATCGTTAGCCGCATCGTATGGTTTTCAGGCAGGGGCTCAGGCCTTCGGCTATGTTTTGTTCTTTATGGATGACGATTCGCTGCGCTATCTCGATAATAGCGCCGGCTTTGAGCTGGGCACCGGACCGAGCCTGGTCGTGCTTGATTCCGGCTTTGGCAAAAATTTTTCCACGACGACGCTGCAAAAAGGCATCTATGCTTTTATCTTCGATCAGAAAGGTCTAATGGGCGGTGTGGGTATCCAGGGAACCAAGATCACCAAGATCAATCCGGACCCTTAGGCAGAGGCCGTTGAACCTGTTCAAAACATTCAAGTAGTCCAACCGTTCAATCACGCTCCAAGGAGAGAAACGATGCAAATCACTTTGTTGATCAAAACAATCGGAGTTGCGATGGCGTTCACGCTCTTCGGTTCTGCACCATTGGGTATGGCGCAAGACAAGCCCGCCGATAATATGCAAATTTTGCGTGACAAGATCCGGGCCGATAAAAAGCTCGTGGTGGCGACAAATATGGAACTGACGGAGTCAGAGGCGAAGGATTTTTGGCCGATTTATGAGCAGTACCAAAAGGATTTGCAAAAAATTAATCGACGGATGGCTAATCTTTTGGAGAGCTACGCAGATGACTTCCGAAATAAATCACTCACCGACGAAAAGGCAAAGAATCTCATCGACGAGGCTCTTAAGATCGATCGAGCCGAAGCGGACCTGAAGAGCACCTATGCGCCGAAGCTCAGCAAAGCTTTGCCGATCACAAAAGCCGTCCGCTACTTGCAAATCGAAAATAAGATCAGGGCTGTCGTCAAGTACGACATTGCCTCGGGCGTTCCGCTGGTAAGATGACGCCCGCGCCCACAACGGTGCATTTCCAGCAAAATCTTTGAGGAGAATTCCATGACGCAAACAAAGCTCGTACTGGGTGTTTTTCTGATCGCAACCGCGCTCGGCCGACCGGCACTTGGTCAGCAACTGGATGGCACTCTCAAGAAAATCAAGGACTCGAACACGTTCACGCTCGGGTATCTCACGTCGGCACCACCATTTTCTTTTCCAGGCCCGGACAAAAGCCCGGTCGGTTATTCGATCGATCTCTGCAAGCAGATCGCGAGCAAAATTCAGCAGCGGCTTGGTACCAATCTCAAACTCAATTGGGTGCCGATCACGACAGAAAACCGCCTCGACATGGTTGCATCGGGCAAAGTCGACATCGAGTGCGGCACGAGCACGGCAACTCTTTCTCGCCAGGAGCGGGTAGATTTTAGCCTGATGACGTTTGTGGATGGCGGTAGCCTGCTGACTAAAGCGGACTTTAAGCTCCGCGCACCGGGTGATCTCGCCAACAAGCGTATCGCCGTTATCCCAGGAACCACGACCGAGACTGCATTGACCAAAGTTCTTAAGGCGGAGTTCGTGACCGTTCAGTTGGTTCCGGTCAAGAACCACGTCGAGGGCTTGGCCGCCGTCGAAAAGGGATCAGCGGATGCGTTCGCCTCAGACCGCGGAATCCTGATCGGACTCGCGGTGACTTCGAAGGATCCAAGCGCTTTTGCTCTCCCGGCGATTTTATTTTCATATGAGCCGTATGGATTTATGGTTCGCCGTAATGATGCTGCATTTCGGCTTGCTGTGAACCGCGCGTTGGCAGGGCTGTACCGTTCTGGTGATATTGCGCAGATTTATGACCGCTGGTTCGGTGGATTGGGCAAACCGAGCGACGCGCTTCAGATGATGTATCTGCTGAACGGACTGCCGGAGTGATACGGCGTGAACACAATGCCGCGCGCGAAATGATTGCGCGGCAGGGGCGTTAAGATTGCGTAGCGTCGATATGAGGCAAATGAAGCGGGTTCGGCTCGGATTGATTTTGGCGCTCGGGTTTCTCATTGGGCTCAGCGGGATTGCCGCGAGCCACTCGGGAATCCTCGACGGCTATGGCTGTCATCGCGGTCCGGACAAAGTGAGCTACCACTGTCATCAGGGCCAGTTTGCCGGCCGGACTTTCAAATCGAAGGAGGAATTTCTACGCGAACTGCGCGGCGGCAAATCCACGCAATTGTCTCCCAAGAATAATCCGACTCCGCCACAAAAAAAGAAGGACGACTAGCCGAACCGGCTCGTATGCTCTGCGCTTCGGATCAATTCAATTCAGCGGGATTTACGACAGAGCAGATCAGCAACCGAGAGTAACAACCGAGGTAATATGGACAGAACCCTGAGCCTTAAGATCGTGGGTGTTTTGGCGCTGGTGCAAGGCGGTCTTGCTCTGTTGCGGGCTTACAACTGGGTGCAGATCGGTTCGAACCTATTCGGCCAAGGACTATTGTTGTTGCCGGTCCTTGGCGTCATGGCAGTCATGCGCGGTCTTTTCGTCTCGATTGTGGCGCTACTCTATATATTGTTTGCGGTCGGCGCTCTGTTGGAAAAACCTTGGGGCTGGTGGGCTGGGCTCACTGCAGCTGTGGTCAATCTGCTTCTCGTGTTTAGCGCCGTTATGCAAGGAGAATCTCTGCTACAGGGACTCCTTTGGTCGGTGGTTCCGGTCATTCTAATTTTTTCTTTCTTTTCACATAAGGAAGAACATCCTGCGCTTACTCGTGCTTGAGCATCCGGGCTCCTGTTTAACGAACGTGCAAAATAGATGGGGCGCATGCTTAGCTTAGGTCCGCCGCAACATCGCCAGCGCCGCAGCGATGAAAGCAGCGGCTTCGAGAATAATGTAAGACCTGATCGTCTGCATTCATTCGAGCCGCCGCTATCACCCTTAATTAATGCCGCTGGTGAACGAGGTTATTTATCTTTCTCGCAGTTGATCATCCATGGGATGCCGAACCGATCAACGAGCATGCCGAAACCGACGGCCCAGAAGGTCCGCTGGAACGGCATCTTCACTGTGCCTTTTTCGGCTAATGCGTTGAATACGTGTTCCGCTTGCGCCGGATCGTCGATGCTGAGGCTCACCGAGAAACCTTTGGTCTGTTCATAATGCTCCGGCGGCGCGTCGGAACCCATCAATGCTTCGTCACCGACGAGCATGCGGGCGTGCATGATCTTGTCCCGCCAGTTGGCCGGCACCTGCTCCTCCGCCGGCGTCCCCGCGTGACTGAACATCGCAACGATTTTGCCGCCAAGGCACTGCTCATAGAATTTGAACGCCGCCTCACACTGGCCGTCGAAAAAAAGATAAGGATTTAATTGCATAACTTTCTCCTTTGTTCGGTAGTTAATACTTTGTTGCAGTTATAAGAAGTCCGCGGAAGCGGGTGTTAGGGCTACTTCTTATTCTTCGCGACCGCCTGCGCGCGCACTCGCTCCTCCTGCTCCCGGAGCTCGGGAGTGAATTCGGCGCCGAAATCCTCTGCCTCGAACACCTGGCGGATCTCGATTTCCGACTCTGTGCCCGGAAATGGATTGGGACACCGCTTGACCCAGTCGATTACTTCCTCCTTCGATTTCACCCGAAAAATCCAGAATCCAGCGATTAGATCTTTGGTCTCAGGAAACGGCCCGTCGATCACGATCCGTTTGTCGCCAGAAAATCTGACCCGCGCGCCCTTCGAGCTCGGTTGCAGCCCCTCTGCCGCGAGCAGCACGCCGGCTTTCGCCAGCTCTTCGTTGTATTTGCCCATCTCGGTAAGGAGTTTCTTCTCCGGGAGAACGCCCGCCTCGGATTTTTTGTCAGCTTTCACAAGCACCATGAATCGCATCGCAATACCTCCTTTATTAGTTTATTGAGAATTCTGAACGGAGCTCGCCTCGAATTATTTGGTTTCCACCCTTTACCGGTACGACGAACAGAACAACGGGAAATGGACAGTCGACTCGCAGTGAGCTTAATTTACAATAGGACTTTATTAATCAATAACAAATCAATCGGATCGAAGAACTGATCTTATTTTAAGAGTTGGTTAATTTTTTTGTGGGAGGAATCCAGATCGCGCTTGATCACGAGCTGTAACGAAGATGACAAATACGTCAAATCTGTGAGCGCGTGCGAAATTTATATCTCGTGCAATTACCAAAACGAGATCCTTCGGCGTCGCCTCAAGAGTGACAGTGCAACATAGCGGTGGCATGATTGTAAGCCTTCACAGCTATGCTATCTTCGCATGCTTGTTCGCTGATTCGACTCTATCGCCGCTCTGATCCATGTACAGCCGATCCCGCTTGCGCAAGCTTTGGCTTTCTTTCTTTGTTTTCGTGATCGGCGCTTGCGGCGGCGAACGTTTCGACAGCATTCGAAATCTTCGTTCAGCCGGCGAGACGATCATCTGCTTTGGCGATAGTCTCACCGAAGGAGTGGGCGCTGGGAGCGGCGAAGATTACCCTTCGATCCTGTCGCGACTGCTCGTCATGCCGGTGATCAACGCGGGCCAGCGCGGCGATACGACGGCCGAAGCTCTGGCGCGCCTGTCCGATGCGGTGCTGAGCAAAAATCCGCGGCTCGTGATCGTGCTTCTGGGCGGTAACGATTTCCTGCGCCAGCAGTCGCGGCAGCAAACGCGGGAAAACCTCGAGAAAATTGTCCAGCGCATCCAAGCCCAGGGCGCCATGGTGGCGATCGCCGGAATAAGGCTTGGCTTGTTCAGCGATGAATACGGTTCGATATTCGAAGAAACCGCGCGCGGCTTCGGCGCGTTGTACATCGCGCAAGTGCTGAAAGGGATCCTGACCGATTCAAGCCTGCGAAGCGATCCCATTCATCCGAACGCCGCGGGTTATCGCATGATCGCCGAACGGATCGCGAACAAAATCAAGCCGTTGCTCGACGAGTCTGATCGACTGCGAGTCGCGAACCGCGTCGCGTGAGCAGATGAATCGCTACGCCGACCAACACGATGCCGATCCAGGTGGGGTGTGAATCCCTGGGACGGCAAAGATGCCGGCGACGCCGTAGTCTTAATGGATATCGGGTTCGACAAACTGCGCGAACATTTGCGGCCAACCTACCGCGGTCATCGCACCATAACCAACGGCGGAGTACAGCCGAAATATTATTCCGGACACGGAACAGATCTGGTGGTTTATTCGTGATGCTACCGGACCGTGGGCGAAGAAAAATTCGATAAGTTGGTGAATATCGGCAAAGGCGCGGCACTGATGACCGGCACGACTATGGAAATGAACCGTTCGCGGCGGCTTGGCCGACCTTGGGCAATAAAGACGACCGCCGAAGCCATCCAGAAAAATATCGAAGACGGTCGGAATGCCGAAATGGTCCGATGACGAGGTGAAATTCGCCAAGGAATTACAGAATCGCTGGCCCAAAGGGAAGAAATTGTAGTGCCTCGGGATAAATGGCAGATAAACGGCCCCATTCAGTGCCCGCGTGTGCAGGCGAATTCATACGCAAAGATCATCATAATCCTGCAGGCTATGCGTGGAAGCCAGCGTAATACCTAGTCGAAATTTTGTGGCATCTGCATTGCGCCAGTCTTACAAATCTTTCTGGTAGGAGG
>Ga0207701_10005083_pt1 | contig 13248 bp, 6 predicted proteins | sample KBSSwiSSwithPhiX_FD_184294 | JGI IMG/M metagenome (GOLD analysis project Ga0207701, IMG submission 184294) | Switchgrass rhizosphere bulk soil microbial communities from Kellogg Biological Station, Michigan, USA, with PhiX - S5 (SPAdes) (version 2) | ecosystem: Environmental > Terrestrial > Soil... | reverse complement strand
TCCCGTCCCCGCCGCCGCTGGGAGTGGATCGCCGTGCCGGCGCTCGCCGGCATCTCTTCGGCACTGTTGAGCTGGAATCGCTGGATCCGTCCATTCGTGGATGGCTCGCGCGAGCTCCAGGTTCCCGCCCGCCTGGCGGACGGCGAACGGCTCTACCGCGACGTCTCCTACTACTACGGGCCGGCCGCGCCCTGGATCAACGGCGCCGCGCTGAAAATCTTCGGCCGCCGCTTCGCGGTGCTCGAGCTGATCGGCGCCCTCGCGGCCGTCGTTCTGCTCTGGGTGCTCTACCGTCTGACGCGTCGAGCCGGCTCGCCGCTCTCGGCCGGCGTGGCCGCGACGATCGCGGCGGCCATCTGTGTCGGGGCTCCGAACGGCGGCGCCTTTCTCTTTCCGTACGCCTTCGCGGCGCTCTTCGCGACGGTAGGCGCGCTGGGGAGCCTCGCGGTGCTGACCCGGCGCGTAGAGCGTTCCCACGCCCTCGTCGGCGCGCTGGCCCTCGCGGTCTCGCTTCTCGCCAAGGCGGAGATCGGCGCCGCCGCGGCCGCCGTGCTCGTCCTCGTCGCGCTGCGCAGCGCAGCGCCGCCGGCCGAGCGCCGAAGGGTTCTTCTCGCCGTGCTCGCGGCCGGCGCGCTGGCCGCCGCGGGGTATGCGTTCGCGTTTCGGGGTATCCCGATCCGATCGCTGGCTTCGGAAGGACCGCTCGTTCTCTTCTCGCCGCCGCCGGAATGGCGTCACGTCTATCGATTGATCTCCGGCCTCGACGATCCCGCCGGCGCGCTCTCGCGTCTCGCGACGGCGCTGTTCCTGGGCCTGTTCGTCCTGGGCGCCGCGTGGCTGGTCTCGCGAACGGCCGAAGACACCGAGAAGCCGGGGCTCGCCGAGACGGTGTGGTGGGTCCTCCTCGCGGCGGCGGTCGCACTCTGCGCCACCCCGGTCGGCGGCCGCATCGAGGATCGGCTGCCCTCCCTCCTGTCTCCCGCGCCGGTGGCCGCGGCGCTCGCCGCAGCGTGGCTCCTGCGCGCGCGGCTCGACGAGCGCGGACGCGCGCGGTTCCTGCTCTTCGGGTTCGCGGGTCTGGCGTCCGCCCGCGTCGCGGGCAACGTCGCCTACGGGTTCGTGACGACGCCGTACGCGATTCTCGCCCTGCCCGCTCTGGCGGCCGCATCGGCCGTCCTCGTGCTCGACGTCCTGGCTCCGAGACTCGCGCGGCCCGTCGTGTTCCGGAGGGCCGCGGCCGCGGCTCTGCTCGCCCTCGGCGCCGCCGGCCTCGTCCGTCTCGAGCGCATCCGTCGGGCGGTCCCCGTGGCGGCCGTCGAGACCGCGGCCGGCGCGGTGAGGCTGCCCGAGCCGTGGGGCCGCGCGACGGAGCTGGCTCTCGGTTTTCTCGCCGAGCGGGCGCGGCCGGGCGACGGGCTCGCGTGCCTGCCCGAGTGCGGGTTCTTCAACTTCGCGACCGGACTTCCGAATCCTCTGCGCCAGGAGCAGATCCTGCCCGGACATCTCGACGCTCGCGCGGAAGCGGAGGTCGCGGAGCGGATCCGGAGCGCCGGGCCGCGATTCGTGATGGTCGTCGACCAGGCTCCGCCCGGGTGGGCGGCCGCCCGGTTCGGCGTCGACTACGCGCGCGAGATCGCGCGTGCGCTCGATGAGCGTTATGCGCTCGTCGGCGTCGCCCGCTCGCCGGACGGAGTCCCTCTCATCCGCGTGCTGGATCGGCGCCCCGGGTAGAATTCCGATTCGTGACCGGGGCGTGGCTGCCGAAGACTTTCACCACGCTCTCCGGTTACTCGCGGCGCCAGTTCCTCGCCGATCTCCAGGCCGGCGTCGTCGTCGGGATCGTCGCGATCCCGCTCGCGATCGCCTTCGCGATCGCCTCGGGAGTGTCTCCGGAGCGGGGCCTCGTGACCGCCGCGGTGGCCGGCTTCCTCATCTCGTTTCTGGGAGGGAGCCGAGTCCAGATCGGCGGGCCGACGGGGGCCTTCGTCGGGATCGTCTCCGGAATCGTCGCGCGTTACGGCGTCGACGGCCTGACGATCTGCACGCTGCTCGCCGGCGTCCTCCTCATCGTCTTCGGCCTCGCGCGCTTCGGCGCGGCGATCAAGTTCATCCCTTATCCGGTCGTCACCGGGTTCACCAGCGGGATCGCCGTGATCATCTTCTCGTCGCAGATCCGGGACCTGCTCGGCCTGAGGATGTCCGCGGTGCCGGTGCCCTTTCTCGCGAAGTGGAGCGCGTACGCGGCCAGCCTGCCCACGGTGTCGGTCGCCGCGGTCGCCATCTCCGCCGGGTCGCTGCTCGTCCTGCTCCTCTGGCCGAAGGTCTCCCGCACCGTGCCTGCCCCGATCGTCGCGATCCTCGCCGCCTCGGTCGCCGTCGCGGCCCTGGGCCTGCCGGTCGAGACGATCGGCACCCGATTCGGGGAGATCCACGCCGCGATCCCCGTGCCCCGGCTGCCCGCCGTGTCGCTCGATCGGCTCCGAGAGCTCTTCTCGCCGGCCGTGACCGTCGCCCTTCTCGCCGGAATCGAGTCGCTCCTGTCCGCGGTCGTGGCGGACGGCATGATCGGCAGCCGCCACAAGTCCAACGTCGAGCTCGTCGCGCAGGGCCTGGCCAACATCGGATCCGGCCTCGTCGGGGGCATGCCCGCGACCGGGGCGATCGCGCGCACGGCGACCAACGTCAAGACGGGAGGCCGGACTCCCGTGGCCGGAATGGCGCACGCGGTCGTCGTCGCGGTCGCCTTCCTCTTTCTCGGGAAGTGGGCGCGATACATCCCGCTCGCGACCCTCGCCGCGATCCTCGTCGTCGTGGCGTACCACATGAGCGAATGGCGTGCCTTCGCGCAGCTCTTTCGAACGCCCAAGAGCGACGTGGCCGTGCTCCTGACGACGTTTCTTCTCACCGTCCTGGTCGATCTGACGGTGGCCGTCCAGGTCGGTGTGGTGCTGGCGGCGTTCCTGTTCATCAAGCGCATGGCGGACGTCACGAACGTCGGCCTGATCACGGGGGACTGGAACGACGCCCCGGACGGCACGATGCGCGCCGACCCCGACGGCGTGGCCCGGCGCTCGATCCCTCCAGGGGTGGAGGTCTACGAGGTCAACGGGCCGTTTTTCTTCGGCGCCGCCGACAAGATCAAGGACGTCCTCCATCTGGTGGCTCGCAAGCCCCGCGTATTCATCCTCCGAATGCGGAACGTTCCCGTCATGGACGCCTCGGGAATCCGGGTGCTGGACGACCTCTTTCGGTCTTTCTCGCGCCAGGGAATCCGCTTCCTGATCTCCGGGATTCGCGCCCAGCCGCTCGAGGCGCTCGAACGGGCCGGAAAGCTGGACGAGTTCGGCCGGGAGAATTTCGTCACCACCCTCGACGAGGCCCTCGAGATCGCGCGTCGCGCCCTCGAGCGACACCCCGGATAGAATCCGCGCAGTGACTCGCGAGCCAGACGCCTGGAACGGGGAAGCGCTCTACGAGCGCCCCGATCCCGAGACGGGCGCCACGATCCTGATCGCCCTCCATTCTTCGCGCCTCGGGCCCGCTTCCGGCGGCACGCGAATGAAGACGTACCCCGATCTCGAGGCGGCGCGTCGCGATGCCCGGCGGCTCTCCGAGGGCATGACGTACAAGTGGGCGGCGGCGGGGTTTCCGCGCGGCGGAGGAAAGGCCGTGCTCGCCGTGCCTCCGGGCCTTTCCGCGGAGCGGCGCGACGGACTGCTGAGGCGGTACGGCTCCTTCATCCAGGAGCTCGCGGGACGCTTCTGGACGGGCGCCGACGTCGGGACCTCGCCGCGCGACATGGACGTGATCTCCGAGACCGGCGCGCCGTACGTGTTCAGTCGGACGCCCGCGCACGGCGGAGCGGGAAATTCTTCGACCTGGACCGCGCTCGGCGTCGAGGCCGGCCTGAAGACGACGTGCGCGCGGCTCTTCGGCGGGGCGACCTCGCTCTCCGGCCGGCGGATCGTCGTTCAGGGAGCCGGAAGCGTGGGCGGCGAGCTGATCGAGAGACTCCTCGCCGCCGGCGCGGCCGTCGCATTCAGCGACGTCGACGCGGCATCCGTCCGGCGCTGGCGCGACGACCGGGGCGTGGCCTTCGTGGACCCCGGCCGCGTTCTCGAAGCATCCTGCGACGTGCTCGCGCCCTGCGCGCTCGGCGGCGTGCTCGACGCCGTGACGATCCCGCGCCTTCAGTGCCGGGCGGTAGCCGGCGCGGCCAACAACCAGCTCGCCGAGCCGGCGGACGCCGAGCGTCTCCGCGACCGGGGCATCCTCTATGCGCCGGACTTCGTGATCAACGCGGGCGGCGCGATCGGCATCACCGGCCAGGAGTCGCTGGGATGGCCCGAGGAGAAGGCGCGAGGCGAGGTTCTCCGGATCGGAGAGACGCTCGGGCACGTCTACGATCTCGCGGAGGCTTCCGGGATCACGACCGACGCCGCGGCACGGCGCATCGCCGAGGAGCAGTTGGGCCGCGCTTAACGGGCCGCTTGGCGAGACGCGCTGAGCGCACCCGGAACGTAATCGGGGTCGATCACCTTCATCTTGGCCTCGACGTCCGCCGCGAGCGTCGTCCGCCCGGCGCGCCGCGCGTCCGAAGCCATGCGGTCGAGGCGGAAGAGCCCTTCGCCCCAGGCGTCGAAGCGGGGATTCTGCGAGAGGTCGTTCGCGACCTTGCGGATCGAAGCCTCAGCCTCCGCCGGGTCCTTCCCGTGCAGGGCGATCTCGGTCTCGAGCTGCTGGATGTAGGGCGCGACGTACAGGTCGAGATAGCGTGCCTCGGCGCCGAGCTGGCCGCGGGCGGTGTCGAGACGCATTTTCGCGCGCCGGGCCGCGTCCTGGGCCTCGGCCATCTCTCCGAGGGCGAGCAGGGCCTCGCCTTCCACCGCCGTCGCCACCACGCGGGTCGCGGGCGTCCGCGTGTCGACCTGGAGGGCGCGGGCCACCGCCAGCGCGTCCCGGGGCTGTCCGCGCAGGAGGTAGAACTCGGCGAGGCTCGCCTGAGGGGTGCCGCGATATGGCAATCGCGCGGGAGTATCGAAGGCGCGCCGGAACGTCTTCTCCGCATCGGAGACGCGCTGCAGGCGCAGGTACGTGTACCCCAGAAGCTGCAGATTGTGAAGGTGGTGCCAGTCGTCGCCGGGCCTGAGGTTCTCGGCCTTCGCGTAGGCCTCCTCGATGGCGTCGGCCTTCTCGAACTGGGCGAGCGCTTCTTCCCAGCGTCCGAGGCGCGGCAGCACATGCCCGTACATGTGCTGCGCGTGCGCGACGCCCGGGCTCGTCGCGGCGTAAATCTTCCCGTGCTCCGCGGCCTCGGCGTGGTGAGCGATGTTCTCGAAGGAATGAACGAGGTAGTGGTCCGCGCCGAGGTGTCCGGGTGAGCGGACGAGCGCCGTCTCGTAAAAAGCGATCGAAGCCGACCCGCCGAACTGGCCCCGGCCCCACGGACCCGGTTCCTCGGCGTTGCCTCGGATGATCCAGAGCTCGGCGTCGTCTGGATAGGAGGCGAGAGCCTTGTCGAGCGCGGCCTTGTAGGCCGCGTGCTTCTCCTTCTCCTCGGACGACGGCGCGGCCTGCGCCTCGATCTGCTGGGCGCGCAGGGCGATGAACGACTGTTCCTTCTTCGAGGCCTTTGCTTCAAGCGCCGCGAGCGCCTGCGCCTTCTCGATGGCGGCGGCGGTCGCTTCCCGGCGCTCGAGGCCCTGTTCGGCGCGAGCCAGGCCCATCCAGCACATGGCGCACTCGGGGTCGGAGCGCAACGCCTGGTGGAAGGATCGCGCGGCCTCGATGAAGACGTAGTGATGCAGGAACGTCAGGCCCTGGTCGTAGAAGGCCTGAGCCTCGCTCGAGGACGTCGTGACCTTCTGGTGCACAGCACCGACGTCCTTCCTGAGGACGGTGGGACGCTCGAGCAGCGCCGGGTCCACCGGGTCGCCGGGCGCCGCGCAGCCGGCGTGCGACAACGTGTCCGCCTGTTCCGAGGCGACGAGGCCTGCCGAGGCGAACAGAAGACCGAACGCAATGGCGATCCCACGTTTCATCGGGATTCCTCCGAAGCCGTGCGATAGGGCCGGCCGTTGCGCGCGACGTCGAAGTCCCGGGACCGGCCCTTCGGGATCGACAGCGAGGTCCAGCCTTTTCCGGCGAAGTGCCGCGCGAGAAAGACGATCTGGCCGACGTGGTAGGCGTAGTGGGTCAACTGCCGCTGAATGGCCTGGAGCACCGTGTGCGCCTCGCCGCGGATCGTCACCGTGCGGAGCAGGTCTTCCGGCCCCAGGCCTCCGACCGCGTCGAGCAGCCGGCGCCAGCCGTCCTCCCACCGATCGAGAAGCGAGGACCGGGAGTCCTCCGCTTCGATCTCGAACTCGGAGTCGCGATTCCGGTCGGCCTTCTCCCCGTCGGTCGTCAGGAAATCCGTCCATCGCGACCGCATGTTGCCAGCCAGGTGTTTCATCACGATCGCGATGCTGTTCGAGTCCGGATCCACCGATCGGAGCAGGTCGGCGTCCGACACCTGCGCCAGCGCCTTTTCGGCGAGCCCCTTGTACTTGCGCAGCTGCAAGCCCGCGTCCTCGAGGAACTGCTTTTCGATCTCGCCGACCGGTCCCACGGGGGCATCGTACCGCCTCTAGAATGCGGCGGTGAAGAAGGACTCGCTCCTCGGATTCCGGCCGGCGGTGCAGGAGTGGTTTCGCGGCGCCTTCGCCGCGCCGACGGCGGCCCAGGCCCGCGGCTGGCCTCCGATCCTCGACGGCCGTTCGACCCTGCTGCTCGCGCCGACGGGCTCGGGCAAGACGCTCGCGGCATTTCTCGCGGCGATCGACCGCCTGATGTTCACGCCCGAGCCGACGGCCCGCGAACGCTGCCGCGTGCTCTACGTATCGCCCTTGAAGGCGCTCGCCGTGGACGTCGAGCGCAACCTCCGCGCTCCCATCGCCGGAATTGCGGCGATCGCCGAGCGGCGCGGCGAGGCGTACCGCCTCCCCTCCATCGCCATCCGGTCCGGCGACACGCCGGCCTCCGAGCGCGCCCGCATTTCGCGGACACCTCCGGACGTCCTGATCACGACGCCCGAATCGCTCTACCTGCTGCTGACGTCTCAGGCGCGCGAGGCGCTCGGGTCGGTCGAGACCGTGATCGTCGACGAGATCCACGCGATCGCCGGGTCCAAGCGCGGCGCGCATCTCTTCCTCTCGCTCGAGAGGCTCGAAGCGCTTCTTCCCGGGCGCCGCGGACTCCAGCGCATCGGCCTGTCCGCCACGCAGAGACCGCTCGAGGAGATCGCCCGCCTGCTCGGCGGCGGAGAGGCCGGCGGCGGGGCTCGGGGGCGCAAGCTCGCCTGGAAACCCCGGCCCGTCGAGATCGTGGACGCCGGCAGCCGCAAGGCCCTCGAGCTCTTCGTCGAGGTGCCCGTCGAGGACATGGCGCGTCTCGGCGGAAGCGAAGCCCGACCCGAGACGCGCGAGGAGATTCGTTCCGGGCCGGCGGCCGCGGGCCCGGCTCCGACGGGGGTATCCGGCGGCGCCGGTTCGATCTGGCCGTCGATCTACCCGCGCCTGGTCGAGCTGGTGCGCGCCCACCGTTCGACGATGATCTTCACCAACAGCCGGCGGCTCGCCGAGCGGCTCGCCGGTTCGCTCAACGAGACCGCCGGCGAAGAAATCGCCCTCGCCCACCACGGCTCGGTCGCGCGGGAGAAGCGCCTGGAGATCGAGGATCGGCTCAAGCGCGGGGACCTGCCGGCGATCGTGGCGACGTCGTCTCTCGAGCTCGGGATCGACATGGGCGCCGTGGACCTCGTGGTCCAGATCGAAGCCCCGCCGTCGATCGCGTCGGGCATGCAGCGGATCGGCCGCGCGGGACACACGGTCGGCGAACCTTCTCGCGGGATCCTCTTTCCGAAATATCGGGGAGACCTCCTCGCGGCCGCGGCCGCCACGGCGCGGATGCAGGAAGGGAAGGTCGAAGAGACGACGTACCCGCGCAACCCCCTCGACGTCCTCGCGCAGCAGATCGTGGCGATCGCGGTGTCCGCGCCGATCCGTGTCGACGACCTGTACCGCCTGGTGCGCGGGGCCGCCCCCTTCGCCGATCTCCCGCGCTCCTCCTTCGAGGGCGTGCTCGACATGCTCTCGGGCCGCTATCCCTCGGACGAGTTCGCGGAGCTTCGGCCGCGCATCACGTGGGACCGCGTCGGCGGCGAAATCCGGGCGCGGGAGGGAGCGCGCCACGTCGCGGTCGTGAATGCGGGGACCATCCCGGACCGCGGGCTGTACGGCGTGTTTCTGGCGACCGGGGATGCCGACGCGCGGAAGAGCACCCGCGTCGGCGAGCTGGACGAGGAAATGGTGTTCGAGTCGCAGCCGGGCGACGTCTTCGTGCTCGGAGCCTCCTCCTGGAGGATCGAGGAGATCACGCACGATCGGGTCATGGTCTCGCCGGCCCCGGGACTGCCCGGAAAGATGCCTTTCTGGCACGGCGATCGCCCGGGGCGGCCGACCGAGTTCGGGCAGGCGATCGGCGCGCTGGCGCGGGAGCTCTCCGCGGCGAAACCGGAGGCCGCGGCCAGGCGGCTGCGCGAGGAGCATGGCCTCGATGCCCGCGCCGCGACGAACCTGATCGCGTATCTCGACGAGCAGAGAGAAGCGACGGGCGAGGTGCCGAGCGACCGGACGATCGTCATCGAGCGCTATCAGGACGACATCGGAGACTGGAGGGTGTGCGTGCTCTCGCCCTGGGGCGCCCGCGTGCACGCGCCCTGGGCGACGGCGGCGCTCGCGGCGCTGCGGGAGTCGCACGCGGGCGACGTCGAGGCCCTCTGGTCGGACGACGGCATGGTGTTCCGCGTCCCCGAGTCCGATTCGCCTCCGGAGGTGTCGCTCTTCCTGCCGCCGGCGGAGGATGTCGAAGACCTCGTGGTCCGCAGCCTCGGCGAGAGCTCGCTCTTCGCCGCGCGGTTCCGCGAGAACGCGGCGCGGGCGCTCCTGCTGCCCCGGCGCCACCCCGGCCGGCGCAGCCCGCTCTGGCAGCAGCGAAAGCGCGCCGCGGACCTGCTGGCGGTGGCGGCGCGCTACGGATCCTTTCCGATCATCCTCGAGACCTACCGGGAGGCCCTCCGCGACGTCTTCGACCTGCCCGGCCTCAAGGACATCCTGACGAAGATCGCGTCGCGGTCGATCCGCGTCGTCACGCGCGACACGCGCACGCCGTCGCCCTTCGCGGCATCGCTCCTGTTCTCCTACGTGGCCAACTTCATCTACGACGCCGACGCCCCGCTCGCCGAGCGTCGCGCCCAGGCCCTCTCGGTCGACCAGGCGCAGCTCCGGGAGCTGCTCGGCGAAGCGGAGCTGCGCGAGCTCTTCGATCCCGAGGCGATCGAGAGTCTCGAACGCTCGCTCCAGCGCCTCGAAGGACGGCGCGTGCGCCATGCCGACGGCCTGCACGATCTGCTGCTCTCGCTCGGGGACCTCAGCGAGGAGGAGATCCGACAGCGGAGCGAGACTCCGGAAGAGACGCCGCGCTGGCTCGAGGCGCTGGTGCGAGAGCGGCGCGTCATCCCGATACGGATCGCCGGCGAGGCGCGCTTCGCGGCGGCGGAGGACGCGGGACGGCTGCGGGACGCGATCGGCATCGTGCCACCTCCCGGCCTGCCCGCGGCGTTTCTCGAGTCTCCGCAGAGCGGCGAGCCCGTCACGGATCTGGTGTCGCGCTACGCCCGGACGCACGGCCCGTTCCGGCTCGAAGACGCGGCGGCCCGCTGGGGCCTGCCGGTCGGCGTCGTGCGCCTCGCTCTCGACCGGCTGGCCGAGCGGGGGCGTGTCGTCGAGGGAGACTTCCTTCCGGGCGGCCGGTCTCGCGAGTGGTCCGACGCCGGATCGCTGCGCGCCATCAAGCGCCGTTCGCTCGCGAAGCTGCGCCGCGAGGTCGAGCCCGTCGAGCCCGCGGCGTTCGCCCGATTTCTCACGGCGTGGCAGGGCGTCGCGGAGCCGCGCGCCGGCCTCGAAGCGCTTCTCTCCGCCGTCGAGCAGCTCCAGGGCTACCCGATTCCCGCGTCCGTTCTCGAGTCGGAGATCCTCCCGGCGCGGGTCGAGCGCTACCGGCCCGCGGACCTGGACTACCTGCTGGCGTCGGGTGAAATCGTCTGGCGCGGCCTCGAGCCTCTCGGCCCGTCGGACGGGCGGGTGGCGCTCTACCTGACGGACCGCGCCTCTCTCCTCGCGCCGCCGCCGCGCCCGTTGACGGCCGCTTCGGAGGGACCTCTGGCCGCCGAGGTGCGCTCCCTTCTCGCAAAGCGCGGCGCCCTCTTCTTCCCGGATCTGGCCGCCGAGACAGGCGCGTTCGCAGGGGACCTCGTCGCTGTGTTGTGGGATCTGGTCTGGGCCGGGGAGATCTCGAACGACACGCTCGCGCCGCTGCGCTCGCTGCTCGCAGGCACCGCGCCGAAAGGCGGACGCCGGGCCCGGGGCCGATCTTTTCGCTCCCGCCGGCTGGGCCCGCCCGGGAGCGAGGGCCGTTGGTTCCTCGTGCCGGCGCCGCGCAAGCCTCCGTCGGACACCGAGCGCCGGGCGGCGCTGTCGCGGGCACTCCTCGAGAGACACGGCGTGCTGACGCGCGAGGCCGTGGCCGCGGAGGGCATCGTCGGCGGTTTCTCGACGGTCTACCCGGTGCTCAAGGCGATGGAAGAGGCGGGCCAGGTGCGGCGGGGCTACTTCGTGGCCGGCCTCGGCGCCACGCAGTTCGCGCTGGCGGGAGCCGACGATCGCCTCCGCGGAGAGCGCGAGGCTCCGGAGCCCGAGGCCGCGCGGACTCTCGTGCTCGCCGCGACGGATCCCTCGAATCCCTACGGCGCGGCGCTGGCCTGGCCCTCGTCGTCCGCTTCGGATGGTGCCGCCCGGCCGCAGCGCGCCGCCGGCGCCCAGGTGGTTCTCCGCTCCGGCGAGCTGCTGGCCTGGATCGGGCGCACCGAAACGAACCTCCTCACATTCCTTCCGGCGGACGAGCCGGCGCGCGCCGCCGCGGCCGGCGAGCTCGCCCGAGCCCTCGCGCGACTCGTCGAGACCGGACGCCGGCGCGCCGTCCTCGTCGGCAAGGTCGACGGTCGGGATCCCCGCGAGACGCCACTCGCCCCGCACCTCGTCGAGGCCGGCTTCCTCCACGCCTCCCGCGGCTACTTGAAGCGACTGTCTCCGGGTCCGCGGACAGCGGATCGCCGATAGCGGACGAGCGGAGCGCTTCCATGCCGGAGGGCGACACCCTCCACCGCGCCGCGCGCACGCTCGACCTCGCGCTCGCGGGCCAGACCGTCTCCGCGTTCGAATCGCCGCTCCCTCAGATCGCATCGGCCGATCTGGAGGGTGTGTCCATCACGAAAGTCGAGGCGCGCGGCAAGAACCTCCTCGTTCTCTTCGGCGACGGTCGGGTCCTGCACACGCACATGCGCATGTCGGGCTCGTGGCACATCTACCGGCCCGGCGAGCGCTGGCAGAGGCCCCGACGGCAGGCTCGGATCGTGCTCACGACCGCGGACTTCGTGGCCGTCTGCTTCGACGCTCCCGTCGTGCGGCTGCTCCGAGCCGGCGCGGCCGCGCGCGATGCGAAGCTCGGGGCGCTGGGTCCGGACGTCCTCGCCGAGGACTTCGACCGGGCCGAAGCCCGCCGCCGGATCATGGCACTCGGAGGAGTCGAGATCGGGGAGGGCCTGCTGCGTCAGTCGGCCGTCGCCGGGATCGGGAACGTCTACAAGTCCGAGACCCTGTTTCTTTGCGGCGTGGACCCGTTCGCGCCCGCCGGAAGTCTCTCCGAGCGCGACGTCGACCATCTGCTCGACACGGCGCGGCGTCTCATGGCGGCGAACCTGCGCGGGTCCGCGAGGACGACGCGGCCATCCTTGTCGCGCCGGACGCGCGAGCGGACCTGGGTCTACGGGAGACGCGGGCGGCCGTGCCGCCGCTGCGGGACGGAGATCCGCATGCGCCGGCAGGGAGCGGACATGCGCTCCACGTACTGGTGCCCGTCCTGCCAGAAGGCCGAAGGCTAGAAGTCAGGCCGGCGTTCGGGGAAGCGTCGCTCCCGAAGAGAGGAGCTTCGCGAAGTCGGCGTCCACCATCGGGCGCGCGAGATAGAACCCCTGGCCGAACTCGCAGGCCGTCTCGCGCAGGGCATGCACCTGCTCGGAATGCTCGATGCCCTCGGCGACGGTGGTCAGCCGCATCGCCCGGCCGAGGTCCACGATGCCGCGGGCCAGGAGTGAAAGCCCGATGTCGCCCGAAGCTTCCTGGATGAAGGAGCGATCGATCTTGAGGATGTCCACGGGCAGGTTCTGCAGGTAGGCGAGCGAGGAGTAGCCGGTCCCGAAGTCGTCCACCGCGAGGCGGAGGCCCAGATCCTTCAGCTCCCGCAGACGCGGGATCATCGAGCGGGGATCGACCATGATCAGGCTCTCGGTGACCTCGAGGACGAGCCGGCTCGGAGGCAGCCCCGCGCGCGCAAGGGCCGCTTGCACCTGGACCACGAGATCCGGTTCCTGGAGCTGGCGCGCCGAGAGGTTCACGCTGACGTGGGTCGTGGCTCCGGGGCCCGAGAGCGCGGCCACGCGCCGGCAGGCCTCTTCGATGACCCAGAGCCCGATGCTCACGATGAGCCCCGTCTCCTCCGCGAGCGGAATGAAGGAAGCCGGGGGAAGCAATCCGCGCCGGGGATGCTGCCACCGCAGGAGGGCTTCCGCCCCCACCACGCGTCCGCTCGAGAGCTCGACGATGGGCTGGTAGTGCAGGAGGAGCTGTTTCTGGGCGAGCGCTTTGCGCAGGTCGCCCTCGAGCTCGAGCCTTTCGACGACCGCCGCCCGCATGCCGGGCTCGAACACCTCGGAGAGGCCCTTGCCTTTCTCCTTGGCGATGTAGAGGGCGACGTCGGCGTTGCGGACCAGCTCGCCCTCGGCCTCGCCGGGCACGCCGATTGCGATCCCCACCGAGGCCGAAAGAAACAGCTCCTTGCCCTGGAGGACGATCGGCGCTCGCAACGCCGCGGCGATCCGGTCGGCGACCTCGCGCGGGGTGCCGGCGTCGGGCGCGTCTTCGATCAGGAGCGCGAACTCGTCGCCGCCGAGGCGCGCGGCCGTGTCGCCCGCCCGGATGCAGCCGGAGATCCGCCGCGCGGTCTCCACGAGCACCTCGTCGCCGGCGACATGCCCGAACGTGTCGTTGATCGCCTTGAAGTCGTCGAGGTCGAGGAGCAGGACGGAGCACGGCC
>Ga0207701_10005079_pt1 | contig 13251 bp, 11 predicted proteins | sample KBSSwiSSwithPhiX_FD_184294 | JGI IMG/M metagenome (GOLD analysis project Ga0207701, IMG submission 184294) | Switchgrass rhizosphere bulk soil microbial communities from Kellogg Biological Station, Michigan, USA, with PhiX - S5 (SPAdes) (version 2) | ecosystem: Environmental > Terrestrial >... | reverse complement strand
GTGCGCGCCAGCAGCGCGAGACGCACATGCGCGAGGAGCTGGCCGCGGGCTTCCGCTACGTGACCCGCTTCGTTCCCGTGCGCTCCGCGCTGCTCCTCCTCTCGCTGGTGAGCGTGATGGGAATGCCGTACACGGTGCTCATGCCCGCGATCTCCACCAACGTGCTGCACGGCGGCCCGCACACGCTCGGCTTCCTCATGACGGCGTCCGGAGCGGGCGCGCTCGCCGGCGCGCTCTACCTCGCGTCGAGACGGTCCGTGGTCGGACTCGGCCGCGCGATGGCCGTTGCGTCGAGCACGTTCGGCGCGGGACTCGTCGCGTTCTCCCTCTCGCGCTCGCTCTGGCTCTCGTTGATGCTGCTTCCGGTCGTCGGCGCGGGGATGATGATCACCATGGCGGCGGCGAACACGGTCATCCAGACCGTGGTGCGCGAGGAGCTGCGTGGGCGCGTGATGGCGTTCTACACGATGGCGTTCCTCGGGACCGCCCCCATCGGCAGCCTCATCGCCGGAGTCGCCGCCGACCGCATCGGCCCGCAGCGCACCATCCTGCTCGGCGGGCTCTCGTGCATCATGGCGGGAGTGTGGTTCGCGCTCAGCCTCCCGCGGCTGCGCGAGCTCGTGCGACCGATCTACGTCGAGCGCGGCATCCTCGCCGCGGCTCAGGTCGACGGTACGACGAAATCCCTCTGACGAGTGCGCGAGCACGCGCTCGCGGCGTACCAGATCGGCATACGGGTTGCTGCGGTTCTTGGCGCGCGATCGCGTACGCGGCGCGCGTAGAGAGAACCGTCGTCCGGCAGGAGGAGCACGGCCATGGCTACCGCCAGAACACCAGAATCGCGAGACAAACAGGCGCAGCAGGGTCAGCGCACCACTCAGAGCGCGAACCAGAGTCCGCAGGGCAAGCAGGAGGGACGGGACGCCGGCGGGAGCGCGCGCGAGTCGGAGCGCGGCATTCAGAGGACGAGCGAGCCAGTGCGAGGCGCCGTGGCGAGGCAGGGCTCGGCGCCGCTCTCCGGGTACAACGTCGCGGGAAGTCCGTTCAGCCTGATGCGAAGGATGGCTGAGGACATGGACCGCATCTTCGAGGACTTCGGGTTCGCGCCGTCGCTCGGCATCGCGCCGCTGCTCTCCGCGTCGATCGGGCAGGGGCGCGGCATGGCGTCGGCGCAGCGGGGCTCGTGGGCGCCGCAGCTCGAGACGTTCCGGCAGGGCGACAAGCTCATCGTGCGGGCCGACCTGCCGGGTCTCCGCAAGGAAGACGTGAACGTCGAGGTCGACGACGGTGTGCTCACCATCTCGGGCCACCGTGCCGAGGAGCAGGTCGAGGATCGCGACGACTTCTACCGGAGCGAGCGGAGCTACGGCCAGTTCTTCCGGTCGCTGCCGCTCCCCGAAGGCGTCTCGGGCGACGCATGCGAGGCGAAGTTCAACAACGGCGTTCTCGAGGTCAGCCTGCCGCTGCCGAAGCAGCAGGTGCGCAAGGCGCGGAAGATCGATGTGAAGTAGAGCGAGCGGCGGTGAGTTGGTGAGTTGGGTGGTGGGGAAATGGGGTGAGCTGCTCGATCCCACGATCCCACGATCCCACGAGCCCACTCACCAACTCACCGTCGTTCTCACACCGCCGCCGTCGCCACGCGTTCGCACGAGTCGGCGCAGCGGCGGCATTCCTCCGCGCACGCGCGCAGCACGTCGTCGTCCGACAACCGGTCGCAGTCCTCGGCGCATCGCCGGCAGATCGCCGCCGTCACGGCGCAGATCCGCTCGTGCTCGTCCGAGCCGCGGAGCATGAAATCGGCGTTCGTGCGGCAGATCGTCGCACAGTCCTGCAGCAGCATGATGTGCGACTCCTCGGCGTGATGGCCCCCTTGCTCGAGGCAGTAGGGGATCGTGGACAGGCAGACCTCGTTGCACCGCACGCACTCGTCGATGCACTGCCGGATGACGGGAGCGATGAAGTTGAGAGCGGTTCTCGGCATGGGCTGTCCTCCGCGGATGTCAGGGGGGTAGGAGGCGCGCGGCTCCCGCCGACGAGGACGGTTGCTGCGGACTCGACGCTGGTTGCATCTCGTGTGCCCTTCCAGCGGGTCGTGCCCGGCAATCACCGCCGGAATCGCGCCGAGTCCACCCCGTACTTCCGGACCTTGTAGTTGATCACCCGCTCCGTGGTGCCGAGCAGGCGCGCCGCCCGGGCACGGTTGCCGCGCGCCGACTTGAGCGCGTCCTGGATGAGGTCCTTCTCCAGCTTTGCCACCGCGTCGGCAAGGGTCACCGTCATCACGGTGCCGGACGCCTCGGCGGTCTGCAGCGTCGGCGGCAGGTGGTGGCCGTGGATGACATTGCCGTCGCACACGAGCACGGCGCGCTCGATCGTGTTCTCGAGCTCCCGGACGTTTCCCGGCCAGTGATAGCTCACCAGCATGTCGATCGCCGGCGTCGAGATGCGCCGGATGCTCTTCCTGTGCTCCCGCGCGTACTTGGAGAGGAAGAAGTCAGCCAGGAGCATGATGTCCGTCTTGCGCTCTCGCAGAGCGGGGACGAAGATCGCGAACACGTTGAGACGGTAATACAGATCCTCCCTGAAGCTGCGATCCTCGATCGCTCGCTCGAGGTCCTTGTTCGTGGCCGCGATCACGCGCACGTTGACCTTCACGGTCTCCGTGCCTCCCACGCGCTCGAACTCACGTTCCTGCAGCACACGGAGCAGCGTCACCTGCGTCGAGACGTCGAGATCGCCGATCTCGTCGAGAAACAGGGTGCCACCGTCGGCGAGCTCGAAGCGGCCCTGCTTCCGGCCGTGCGCTCCCGTGAATGCACCCTTCTCGTGACCGAACAGCTCGGACTCGATGAGCGATGCGGGCAGCGCGGCGCAGTTCACCTTGATGAAAGGCTTCTTCGCGCGCTCCGAGTTGTAGTGGATCGCGTGCGCGATCAGCTCCTTGCCGGTGCCTGATTCGCCCCGGATGACCACCGTCGTGCTGGTCGCGGCCACCTGCGCCACCTGCTCGTACACCTGACGCATCGGACCGCTGTTGCCGACGAGATTCGAGAGCTCGTAGCGCTCTTTCAGTTCGAGGCGCAGGTGCGTGTTCTCGTCGAGAAGACGGCGACGCTCCGATTCGGCGAATCGCTCGGCCTTCACCGCCTGCGCCGTCATCGCCGCGACGACCTCGAGGAACCGCACGAGCTCGTCGAACTCGCGATCCTGCTCGAGCTCCACCTCGATGCCCAGCGCCCCGATCGCCGCCCGGCCGTAGACGATCGGCACGCAGAGGAAGCTCGTCGCCAATCCGTGCAGCCCGCGCCGTCGCGCGGCACGGTTGAGGAAGAGTGGCTCCCGGCTCACGTCGGGCACCACGATCGGCTTGGCGCTCAGCACGACGCGGCCGATGATCCCTTCGCCGAGCTTGTACCGCGAGCGCATCCCGTCGGCGGTGATGCCGATCCCCGCTTCGATCGACAACTCGTCGGTATCCGGATCGCGAAAGGCGAACACCGCCTTCACGACGTCGTGGTGCCGCTCGAGCTTCTCGAGGACGCGGTAGAGCGACCGACTCAACTCATCGCAGGCGGCGAACTCCTGCGAGATGTCGACCAGCGTCTCGGAGCGACGCAGCTCCGTGACGCGATTGCGCCGCAGCAAAACGCTGGTGGACGACGGAGGCATGTCGAGACCGTGGGGGGGTGAAGCGCGGGATCCGCGCATGGACCCGACCGCGGCCGTGGGGGCGCCGGCCGACAACTCGGTTGTCGCGAGCGAGAAACTTCAAATAGATGTCATGGGCGCCGCCGATGCGCCACCCCGCGCATTTGTCAGGATCGGTGACAAGTGTGGATGGAGAGTCCCGTGTGGAGCGGGGAGTGGAGTGACGGCGAACGCCGTTCGGATGCTGCTCGCCCGGACTCCACTCTCCCGCCGTCAGAATCGTCTCGTCAGCTCCAGGTACAGGAACTTTCCGTCCGCCCCGGCCGGGTGCAGGCTCTTCACGACGTCGCCGCCGAACACCATGCCGACGTACGCCCCGACACCGAGGAGCGGACCGAACGTGCGGTCCGCGCCGATGTCGGCCAGTGTCGCGAGGTTCGTGCTGCCGCCGCTCGGGCGCCCCTGGTAGCCGAACACCGACTTGTTGAACGCCCCGCCGCCGGCGTACCACAGATCGCTCGACTCGGTGAGCGCGAGCTTGTGAAGCTCCGTCCGCACGCTCGTGCCCCGGGCCGGTCGGAGGATGAGCGACGAGAAGAGATCGCGGTTGTTCATCATGTTGTAGAACGGCGTCCGCGCGTAGATCCTCGGCGTTGGAAGCATCTGGAAGAACGTCGTGTGCGTACCACCGGCGGTCGTGCCGGGCGTGTCGTCGCCACTGCCCTGCGAGAAGCCGACGCGGAGCCATGGCTTGAGAGGCAGCACGGGCTGGACGCCACCCTCGATGGCGAAGGCGCTACCCGTGTGGCTCTGGGCGCCCCAGGCACCGTTCTGCAGGGCGCCCCAGAAGAGCAGGTCGGCCTTCGCGCTCCCGAGCGGGTGCGCGAACGCCACATTCGCACCGAGCGTGTTCACCTTCACGGCCGAGAGATCGGTCGTGCGTACGGCGGCCGGGCGGTTGTCGACCTTGGCGATCGGACGCCGGTCCTCGTAGCGAAGTCCGAACACGCGGACGTCGGCCCAGGTGAAGGGCAGCGTTACGGCGCCGTACCCGACTCGGATGTCGGTGAGCGTCCCCTGGCCATCGAGCTGGAACACTCCCTCGGTCGGCATGCCCGCCATCAGCGTGACGTTGTATCTCGGCGTCGAACGCGCGACGTGCACCGCGTCGTAGCTGCGCTGCGCTGCCGAGAAGGCGAAGTTCGCGAGCACGCGGTGGGCGACTCGCTCGCGTTTGAGCCAGGCAACGGTCGAGTCGGACGGTACGGACTCCGCGCCGTCGATGAACTCGATTCGGCCGAGGCGAGCCATGTTGCCCTTCGCGCCGATGTTCTTGAAGCGTACGAAGGCCTGCTTGAGGAACGCGCCTGCGTGGTCCTCGCCGTTCGCGACGCGATACGACGCGCCCATGCCGAGCTGACCGGCCGGCCCGCTGGCGACGGCGTTCGACGGCGCGCCGAGGATCGTCGGCTGCGAGCCCTCCACCATCACGTCGACCCGCGGATTGGAATACGTCGCGCCGAGACGAACGAGTGCGTGGCCGTAGGTGTAGCGCGGGTCGGCCGTCGGGGATTCGAACCAGTTCCAGTCTTCGCCGCGGACGCGGACACTTCCGGCGATCGTGATGCCGCCGAAGTGAATGGGTTTGTAGACGGACGACGCTGGGGTCGCGGGTGCGGCGCCGATCTGCGCGCCGGCGATGCGCGCGCCGAGCGCGAGAATTCCGGCGCCGCGAAGGAGCGCGGAGCACGGTCTGAGGATGCAAGTCATGTGAGGACCATGGTGGGTGGTCAGTCCGGCCACCCACTCGGGTGGCCGGCCGTGCGCATCAGTTCGACGCCGTAGTCGGCATCTTCTGTAGCAGCGACAGCAGATGCTCCTTGATCTCCAGATAGCGTGGGTCGTGCATCACGCTGCGCTTTTCGCGCGGTCGGGCGAGCGGGATCGGGATCACTTCGCGAATCGTCGCCGCGGGCCCGTCGGTCATGACCATCACGCGGTCGGCGAGGTAGATCGCCTCGTCGATGTCGTGCGTGACCATGAGAATGGTCTGTCGCCGGCCGTCACCCCGCCACAGCGCGAGTAGCTCGTCGTGCAGCGATCCTTTCGTCAGCGCGTCGAGCGCGCCGAACGGCTCGTCGAGCAGGAGCACGTCTGGTTTCACGGCGAACGCGCGGGCGATCGCCGTGCGCTGGCGCATCCCACCCGAGATCTCGGCTGGCCGCTTCGTGCGGTGCTCCCACAGGTTCACCATGCGCAGGAAGCGCTCGGTGCGCATGCGCTTGTCCTTCGCGAGCATCCGATCCTGGAACACGGACTCCACGGCCTGGAACACGTTGTCCTCGACCGTGAGCCAGGGCAGCAGCGAGTAGCTCTGGAACACCATCGCGCGATCCGGACCCGGGCCCGCGACGGCGCGGCCACCCAGGTGGATCGAACCGGTGCTCGGGGGATAGATCCCCGCGACCATGTTGAGCACCGTACTTTTCCCGCACCCCGAGTGACCGATGAACGCCACGAACTCGCCGTGCCGAACCTCGAGCGTCACGTCGCGCACCGCCGATACCGTTTCGCGGCCGAACCGAAAGGTCTTGCCGACGCGGTCGATGTGCAGATACGGCTCGGTCCAACCGGTGTCGGCCTCGGTTGCGACGGCCATGGACGTCGTCGGCGCGGTCATCGCGATGCCTCCTCGTAGCTGAAGCGTCGATGGAGCGCGGTGAACCCGCGGTCGAGGGCGAGTCCCACGCCGCCGATGGCACCCACCGCGGCGATCATCTTCTCATAGCTGCCGGCGTTGTACGCGTCCCACGCGAAGAACCCGATGCCCATGTCACCCGAGAGCATCTCGGCCGCGACGATGACGAGCCATGCGGTGCCCATGCTCAGACGCAGTCCGGTGAGCACGTAGGGGAGCGCGTGTGGCAGCAGGATCATCCGCACATATCGCCAGCGCGAGAACCGGAACACTTTGGCGACGATGCGGTAATCGGGCGGGAGCGACGAGACGCCCACGGCGGTGTTGATGAGCGTTGGCCAGAGGCTCGTCACGAAGATCGTGAACAGCGTCGAGGACGACACGCCTCCCATGTTCTTGAACGCGACGAGCGCGAGCGGGAACCACACCAGTGGCGATACCGGGCGCAGCACCTGCACGATCGGATCGAACAGCTTCCGGATCGTCGGGCTCACGCCGATGAGGAGTCCAGCCGGGATGGCGAAGGCCGCACTGAGCGAGAACCCGATCGCGATGCGCCGCATCGACGCGAGCACCTGGAAGCCGATGCCCGGTACTCCATCCACCTTCGTGAAGGCGTTGCGCCATAGCTCGAGCGTGACTCGAAACGACGCCAGCGGGGTGGGGAAGTCCCGCGAGATCGTGAGGCAGACGAGCTGCCACACCGCGAGCACGATCGCCACGCTGCCGAGCGACCATCCCGCGCGACGTGCAGTGGACGCAGCGGCCGGCAGCGCGCGCGCCACGAGTTCGCGCGCCCGACGGCTCCGGTCGCCGCGCGCCTCCAGGCCCGGCAGGGCGAGCGAGACGTCCTCCATCACGCCTTCGCTCCCAGCTCGCGAAAGAGCGAGGCATAGTGCGTGAGGGCCGCCGCCGGGTTCGTCGGATCGAACTCCGACCGGTCGGCCTGGACGAGGAAGGGCTTCATGTCGTCGTCCGGCACGGCGATGCCCTGTTCCTTCGCAACCTCCACGTACAGGTCCTGGAGGATCACCGTCTTCGCGATCTGCTCGGCGTCGGCCGGCATCGCGGGCAACCGGCCAAAGCGCGCGTACTGCGTCATGAACCAGATGCCGTACGAGTAGCGCGGAAAGTTCGTCTCGCCGCCGCGGTGGAACAGCATCATGTCGTCGGTGAACGACTTGGTGCCCAGGCCGCCGCCGAGATCGTAGTTCCCGGCCAGCCGTGCGTCGATGACGTCCGCCGGCGCGTAGACGTACTGTTGGCCGCCGATGACCTTCGCCGCCTGCGCGCGGTTGGTCATGTCGTCGAGCCATTTCGAGGCCTCGAGAATCGCCGCCATCACCTTCTTCAGGTCGTCGCGCCGCTCCTCGGCGAACTTGGAGCCGACCACCAGCGCCTTCTCGGGGTGATGCTTCCAGAGGGTCTGTGTCGCCACGAAGGTGAAGCCCACCCCCTTCTTCGCGGCGACGCCGCCCCATGGCTCGCCCACGTTGTAGCCGTCCATGTTGCCCGCTTCCATGTTCGCGACCATCTGCGGCGGAGGAATCGGCTTGATCTTCGTGCTCTTCGGATCGATGCCGGCCGATGCGAGCATGAGGTGCAGCCAGATGTCGTGCGTGCCGCCTGGAAACGTCATGGCGAAGGTGGGCTCCTTCGTCTTGCGCACCTCGTCGACTGCCCTCCTGAACGCGGCGAAGTCGGCGTAGCCGACCTTCCCGGCGAACGTCTTCGACGAAAGTGTGGTAGCCTGGCCGTTGTTGTTGAGGATCATCGCGATGCGCAGCGGATCTCCACGGAGCTCGCTCACCTTCGTCGCGGCGGCGAACGGCATCCCGAACAGACAGTGCGCTCCGTGGAGCTCGCCGGACGCGAGCTTGTCGCGCACGACGGGCCACGAGGCCTGCTTCTCGACCACGACGTTCACGCCGTGCTTGGCGAACAGGCCGAGCTCGTGCGCCATCACGACGCTCGCACAGTCGGTCAGCGGGATGATGCCGAGCTTGATCGGCTTCTCATCGGATGGCGCGCCAGTGGCGTTCCTTGCCGCGTCGGCCGACTTCGCGTCGGCCGCGCATCCGGCGATCAGGCCGGCGCCCGCGGTGCCAGCCATGCCGAGGGCCAGTGCTCGGAGCACGTCTCTGCGATTCCAGGTGCTGCTGCTCATGAGGTCGTCGGGTGGGGGTCAACGACTGACGCATGCCGTGCACGCGCACGTCGCAGCCGTCCTCGCGAATCGAGGTCGGAAGCTCGGGGCGCGGTAGGGCAACGCGGGTGCCATGTGCGGGAGCTTCGAATCGCGATTCTGCAGCGGCCGTAAGCGGAGGCGCCCCAGCTTGTTACGGCCACAGGGCACAGCGCGCGCAGCGTTCGCCGTGCTGCGTTGCAATCGACGTTTTCGTCGGTTGACGAGTGATTTGCTACAATTCCGTCGGATCGGTCGATCGCGGGCGGCCGGGAGGACCTGCGCTTGATGGCCGCGACATCGGCGCGTCATGCGCAGAGGGCCCGCTTCGGCCTCCGTCCTACAATCGTGTCGCCGGCGTTCGCGGAGCCGACATTTTTGTCGCGCAGGCCGCCCTCGCCTGCCGCGAGCCCGGTCTCGAGTCCAGAACGAGAAGTGCCGCGCTGCAACTGCCAGCGCGGCACTCGAATCATGCCCCGAGCTCGGGACTTCAGCCGCTACTGATCCTTCTCGACGCGGATCCGCCTTGACGACGTCGCGCGCGGCGTCGCGGCGGCGCTCGACTCGGTAGAGGGCGACGCCGACGATGCGGCCGGACTCGCGTCGCTCGGAGTGCTCGCCGCGCCGCTCGTGCTGCTCGGACTCGTTGGTGCGGCGTTCGGGGCCACCACGCCGCTCGACGTGTCGGTCGACACCCCGCTCGATGTGCTGCTGCTAGGTGAGGTGCTGCTGGAAGCAGGGTTGCTCGGCGCCACGCTGCTCGGTGCCATGCTGCTCGGTGAGGTGGTGCTCGGGGCGGTGCTGCTCGGAGCGGTGCTGCTCGGAGCGGTGCTCAGCGAGGGATTTCCCGAAGAATCCGCAGGCGTCCTCGACGTCGTGCTCGAGGCTGGACGGCTGAGGTTGACGTCGCCGCTCGACGTGCCAGTGACCGTGCTGCTGGGCGAAGCGCTGGTGATGGGCACGCAGTCGCTCGCCGTGGTCGCGGAGCTGGACACTCCAGGGGTCGTCGACGGAGACATCCCCGCTCCGTTCGCGCCGTTCGTCGCGTTCGGTCCGGTGAGTCGCTGCTCCGGGTTCGTCGCGGTGCTGCGGGCCGAGTCGGCCGTCGCGCTCGTCATACCGGCGGTCGAGCCGGACACGGCTGTGGACCCGGGGCTCATCGTCGTCGACGTCGAATATCCCGTCGCGCCGGAACCGGCCGCCATCGATGCGGCCCGCATCCCCGGAGGACACGGGGTGCTGCTCGTGCGCTGCTGCGCGCCGGCCGAGACTGCGACGGTCGCGCCGAGGACGAGAGTGAGGCTCGCCACGCGACATCGGGCGAGGTGGGGTCGTTCGCTTCCGGAAATTCGCATCGTTCCCTCCGTTCTGCTCTGGCGCCCTCGCGTTCTCGGGGCGGGTGGGGCCGTGACCAGCGACAGCTCGTGTCGCGATCGTCCCGGCGTTTCGCACGAAGAAGGTTCGTCGAGGACACACATGGGCGCGCAATGCGCGTGCCCTTGGCGGCCCATTCCTCGCAACCGACGCACCCTGTGTGATCTCGCGCACGCGCCGTGCAGTGATGGCGGGCACCGGCGCCGGCCGCGCCGGACTCGTCGCGGCGACGGGGCCCCCGACATTCGCGATCTTCGACCGACGACACTCGGACTGACAGATGACGAGACTCATCCATGTGTCGATCGCCTTCGCGGCCTCGGCCACGCTGCTCGCTGCGTGCGACGACGGCACTCGCGCCGAGTCGGCCGCGGCGCGTTCGCGCGAGTCGTCACTGGCGCGCGACCTGGAGCTCGCCAGCGACAGCAGCCTCGCGAGGAAGGCTGCAGCGCGCGATTCGCACGCCGTGACGCAATCGGCCGGCATGCTCGACTCGACCGCGGTGGCGGAATCCGGCGCGACGGAGGCGCCGGGCGAGACGCCGGTCGCATCCAACGTCTCGTCGCGTGCGGCGCCCTCCGCCGAGGGGTACATCGGACCGTCGTGTGCGTCTCCCGCGCCTGACGATCAACAGCGTTGCCTCATGGGATACCTCGCGAAATCGGACGCGCTGCTCGACCGCTACTACCAGGCGCTGATCCTCCGGCTCAAGTCGGAGGCCGGCGTGAAGTCCAGCTCCGAGGAGCCGCCGGCCGTGCAGCGGCTCCGCAATGCGCAGCGCGCCTGGCTGGTCTACCGTGACGACGAGTGTCGCAGGAGGACGAAGCCACGAGAGGGTCCGCTGTGGGCGCCGGTGCGCGCGCAATGCCTCGCCGAGTACTCCTCGCTGCGCGCGCGCGAGCTCGACGACGCGCTGGCGAAGCGGAAGGCACTCGCGGCTCGCGACAAGGCGGCACGGTCGAACCGCTCGGGCACACGCAAGGCGGCGAATCGACCGCGGACGCGAGGGCGCTAGCGAAGGGGCTGTCGTCCGGAGCGGCGAACGCCGATCGTTGAGCCGATCCCGCCGACGCCATCACCGCTCCGCCACCACACGTGCGCATCCTCGTCCTCAACGCCGGCTCGTCCTCGCTCAAGTTCCAGCTCATCGATACCGACGGCGCCGCGATCGCCGAGTCGCGCGACCGGCGACTGGCGCGCGGCGTGGTGGAGCGCATCGGTGGGCAGGCGATCGTCACCCTTCAGGGCTCCGACGGCCGAGCGACGAAGTCGACGGCGCCGATCCGCGACCATGCCGCCGCCGTGGAGCACGTGATCGCCTGGCTCACCAGCTCGGACTCCGGCGTCGAGATCGAAAGCGTCGGACAGATCGAGGCGGTCGGACATCGCGTCGTGCACGGCGGTGAGCAGTTCACGCATTCGACGCGCATCGACGAGACGGTGCGACGGGAGCTCGAAGACCTCATCGAGCTGGCGCCGCTTCACAACCCGCACAACCTGCGCGGAATCGCCGCGGCGCGGGGCGTCCTCGGCCCCGGCGTGCCGCAGGTCGCGGTGTTCGACACGGCGTTCCATCACAGTCTTCCCGACGTCGCCTACCTCTACGCGATCCCGTACCAGCTGTACCGGCGGCATCGCGTGCGCCGCTACGGGTTCCACGGCACGTCGCACCGCTACGTCGCCTATCGCTACCGCCAGCTCACCGGCCGGACGCGCGAGCAGACGAAGATCATCACGCTGCATCTCGGAAACGGCGCATCGGCCTGTGCGATCGACGGCGGCGATTCCGTCGACACGTCGATGGGCTTCACGCCGCTCGAGGGCCTCGTGATGGGAACGCGGTCGGGCGACATCGACCCGGCGATCCTCGACTTCGTGTCGGGCAAGGAGGGACTGACGCTGCACGAGCTCGACTCCATGCTCAACAAGCAATCGGGGCTGCTCGGACTGTCGGGGCTCACGGCGGACATGCGCGAGCTGCTGGCGGAAGAGGCCGAGCACGAGGACCGCCGGGCGCGCCTCGCGGTCGACATGTTCTGCTATCGCGTCCGGAAGTACCTCGGCGCCTACCTCGCGGCGATGAACGGCGCCGACGCGATCGCCTTCGCCGGCGGCATCGGCGAGAATTCGGCGGAGGTCCGCGCCCGCATCTGCGACGGGATGGACTGGCTGGGGATCGCGCTCGATCCGGAGAAGAACGCGGCGATCACGGGCACCGAAGGCCGCATCGACCGGGACGGCTCCCGCCTCGAGGTGTGGGTGATCCCGACGGACGAGGAGCTGCTCATCGCGCGCGACACGTGGCGGGTCGTGACGGGGGCGGACGTTCGTTATTAGCGCGGTGCGCATTGCGCATCGCGCATTGCGGCCTTCATCCGAATCGTGCCTTCGCCCCCGCCAGCACCAGCAGCAGCGCCACCATCCCGGAGTTCGTGAGCACCACGGGCCAGTCCCGCGACAGCGCACCGTACAGGACCCAGAGCGAGCCCGCGGTGATCAGCAGGGCGAGTGAGACCACCGACAGGTCGCGCGTCCGGCGCGTACGCCAGGCGCGCACGACCTGCGGCAGGAACGATGCGACCGTGATCGCGCCGGCGGCGTAGCCGAGCTCGTTCACCATGCCGGCTGGGGCACGATCGCGCTCGAGGGTGACGCCGGCGTCCGGATGGAGCCGGCGCCCTCGCGGATGGTGAGCCAGTCGGTGCGGACGCGATCCCATTCCTGGATCAATACGCCGTGCCGCTCGAACAGCGCGCGGATCTGGTTGCGGTTGTAGCCGAGGATGTCTTCGAGCACGGGGATCAGGACGCTGAGCGCGTCCTCGCTCATCACGGTGCGCTGCGCGATGCTCGCGATGAGGCGCGCCTCCGACGCTGCGATCGTGAGTCCGTCGCAGCGGTTCACGTGCAGCATGACGTGGATGTCGGAGCTGCCGTCGCCGACGTACACGATGCGGTCGCCCGGCACGCCGAGGCGGTCGCGTAGCTCGTCCACCGCGGCGACCTTGCCGTAGCCTGCCGGCACGCGGGCGATCGACGCCACCTCACCGGTGACCTCGTCGTAGACGAAGCGCGTGGCGATGATGCGCTCCGGCGGAACGATGCCGGCGAGCGCCGAGTGCACGACGTCCTCCGGCGCGGCGGAGACGACGTAGAAGTCGAAGCAGTGCCCGTCGATCCCGTTCTCCAGGAACGACGTGATCAGCGGGATGTTGCGCTTGAGGCGGATGCGGCGACCGACCTCATCATATTCGAATCGAGTGCTTCCATTTTTCACCTGTGCCGCAACGATCATCGGGCCATGGTGGTAATTGAAGCTCACACAGCCAGGTTGCATTTCCCGCAGC
>Ga0207701_10005078_pt1 | contig 13251 bp, 12 predicted proteins | sample KBSSwiSSwithPhiX_FD_184294 | JGI IMG/M metagenome (GOLD analysis project Ga0207701, IMG submission 184294) | Switchgrass rhizosphere bulk soil microbial communities from Kellogg Biological Station, Michigan, USA, with PhiX - S5 (SPAdes) (version 2) | ecosystem: Environmental > Terrestrial >... | reverse complement strand
AGACGCCCTCCTCCACTTCCTCCCACGTCAGCGGCGTGGACACACCGGCGAACTCGTTGGCGCGGGCACTGTACACGCTCGCCAGCGTCTTGCCGCGCATGTTCTGCATGTAATCGAGGTAGATGCGGCCACGGCGTGCCGCAAGACTGCGCTCGATCGTCGCCAGCGCCGGATGGCGTTGCGCCACGCGGGTCGCGATGATCTGGCAGAAGATCAGCCCGGCCTCGTACGGCGTGCCGGCGGGCATCGGCACGTAGATGTGCAGTCCGCGCGACCCGGAGGTCTTGGGGAATCCGCTCGCGCGGACCGCGGCCAGTTCGTCGCGAACGAATCGCGCCAGGTCCAGCACGCGTGCAAAGGGCAGATTGTCCGGGGGATCCAGATCGATGGCCGCGTGGTCGATCCGGTCATCCGATCCGGCGCGGGAGAACCAGGGATCCTGCGAGATCGACGCGAGCTGCGCGGTATAGAGCAGCGTGAGCAGGTCGCCGCCAATCACATGCGGGCGACGCTCGGTCTCGCTTTCGACCTCTTCGACACGGACCGACGCCGGCAGCGTGCTCGCGGCGCGGTGCTGATAGAACGGCTGCGCGTGGATGCCGTTCGGATACCGCTTCATCACCAGCGGCCGATCGGCCAGCGCCGGAAGGATATGAGGCGCCACCCGGATGTAGTGACGAAAGAGATCGCCCTTCGTCAGCTTCGCTTCCGGCCAGAAGACCTTGCCCAGGTTGGTGACGTCGAGAAGCCGATTGTCGGGCAACGTGAGGATGCCGTTGCCGCCGCGCTCGGCGATGGCGTCGATCTGCGCGAGCAGATCGCGAACGGTGGTCTTGGTCAGCGACGAGGGCACGTTGGGACTCGACCCACTCTATCTTCTAACTCCTATCTTCTATCTCCTGACGGCGCCGGGTCTGAAGCCCCGCCCTACGCGGCCCGCGTGCGTTTCGACTTCGTGCGCTTCGCCGCCGTGCGCGCACGCGCCGCCTTCGCGGATGTTCGCCGCGTCGACTTCCGCGCGCCTTTGTGTTCGCCGCCACCTTGCAGCGACGCCCGCAGCCGCTCCATCAGATCGATGACCTCGGCCTGGCGCGGCTCGACATGCTCGGTGAGCTTCGGCTCCTTGCCCTTCAACTTGGCCTTGATGATCTTCATCAGGTTGGCGCGGTATTCGTCCGTGTACTGCGCGGGATCCCAGGTATCCGCCAGCTGCTCGACGAGCGTGCGCGCCATCTGCAGCTCCGGTTTCCGGATCTCCGGCCGCGGAAAGGAGAACGCCTTCACGTCCACCAGCTCCTCGGCGTACCGCATCAGCGTGAGCACCATCGCATCGCCGATCACTTCCAGCGCCGCGAGATGCTGCGCCTCGCGCATGACAATGGTGGCGATGCCGGCGAGGCCGGTCTCCCGGATCGCCTCTCGGAGGAGCGCGTAGGCGCGTTCGCCGCCCTTCGCCGGTGTCAGGTAGTAGGCCGTCTCGAAGAACCGGTCGTCGATCTCCTCCGGCTTGACGAAGCTGCGGATGTCGACGGTGCGCGTCTTCTCGAGCGCCGCGGTCTTCAGGTCTTCCTTGGTGAGGACGACGAATCGCCCCTTCTCGTATTCGAAGCCCTTGACCAGATCCTCCCAGGCCACGGGCTTGCCCTCGCGCACACAGACGCGCTCGAATTTCACCGGCGACTTGTCCTGTGCGTGGAGCAGCCGGAAGCGCGGGCGCGAATCGCGCACCGCCGTGTGCAACTCGACGGGGATGCTGACCAGCCCGAAGGCGACCGCCCCTTTCCAGATGGCGCGCGCCATGGATCAGCGACCGCGGCGCTCGCTCAGCTCGCGTTCGGCGGCGAGCCAGTCCTCATAGTCCTGGCCGTCGGCCGCCCCACGCGTGAGGTAGCGCTCGTAGGCCGCGGCCGCGATCTCCTCGTGGCTTGGCTGGCGGCGAGCGGCCTCCGCCGTGTCGTTCGCCACGGCAAGCACTTCTTCGGACGTGGTTGCCGCGGTATCGGTGACGGGCGAGCGGTCGATCGGCTTCTTGTCTTTTCTTTTTGCCATGGTGATGACGCTCGAGTTCTGCAAATGCTGGAAGTTCGTGGTCAGCGCTATTCTAGCGAGTCTGTCCCGAGCGATCGAGTGACGAGTGACCTTGTTTGCCTGCACAAATGCCGCGAGCAACGCGGGGCCGCCTACCTGCGCGCGAAGCGCTTCGGCGAGGCCGCCATGGCCTCGCCGATGGCGGAAAGGCCCCCGCCCTGCATCGTCCGCAGTGCAAACGATGCGCCCGTGCTGAGTCGCCGTCGAGGCATCGTCGCGTATCAGGAGTCCGCTTCAGGGCGCACGGTCCGGACCGGCGCCGCCGCGCGATCGCCAGGAGGTTCAGGACGTCGAAGCAGCCGCAACAGGCCGGCAAGTGGCACGTCCACCCACTCGGGCCGATTGTTCAGCTCGTACCCGAGCTCGTAGAGCGCCTTGTCGATCTCGAACGCGCGCAGCAGCGTTTCGCAGGCCTCGTCGCTCGACGGGGTCAACGACGCCCCACGGATGACGCCCCGGTAGGCACGCAGAAAGACAACGCTTACCCAATGTTCCCAGTAGCGCGCCCATGGCTCGAGGCGTTCGCGATCCTCGGGGCGCCGCATCGTGGCGGCGCCGAGGCCGATCGCGGCCGCATATCCGAATGACCGGAGCATACCGGCTACGTCTCGGAGGGGGGATGCCTTGGCGCGCCGTTCGGCCAGCGTCCGTGCCGGTTCGCCCTCGAAGTCGAGGATGACGACGTCCCCTTCGGTGACGAGGAGCTGCCCGAGGTGGTAGTCGCCATGGATGCGGATGCGGCGGCCGGGGTCGGTCACGGCATCGAGCCCGTGGAAATGCTGCTGCAGCCGGCTCTCGAGATCGAGGACGTCGAGGGCCAGCGCACGACGCGTCTCGTCGACTGAGTTGAGCGAGGAGCGGAGCCCTCGCAACGCCTCGATCGCGTGCCGTCGCAGCGCGGCGGTGAGCTGCGACAGCTCGCTCCTCGTGAGCGCCTCGGGCGTGAAGCTCCCGTCGCCGGCCGAAAGGGCAAGATGCAGCTCACCGGTCCGTCGTCCGATGATTTGTGCGGTTGCGAGATACGCACGAATGTATTCGGCCACGTGCGCGGGGAGGTCTTCGCGATCGCTCGCCAGCCAGACGCTTGTGGCGTCGAGCACCGGCGGCGGCGCCTCCACCGCCAACGCCTGTTCGAAGAACCGTCCCAGTTCCTCGATCGTGACATCCCATGCGCTGCCCTGGTTCCAGACGTATCGGTGCAGCACGAACAGCGATGACGGTGCCGCTCCCGTCCGCGCATACTCGGTGTCGCCGACGAGCGCCGGTACGCGCACCTGAGTGTGCGTGAGAAACCTGCCGATCTCGACCTCCGGGTTCACGCCCTGCTCGAGGCGCCGGAGGATCTTGAGCACGAGCTGCTGGCCGAACTGGATCGAGGTGTTGCTCTGCTCGAACGCCAGACGCACGACGGGCTGGAGCGCCTCCGCCGGCATCTCGTCGGGTGCGCTTCCGGCACTCGTGTTGTGCAGGAGACCACGGCGGGTCGGCTGGTCCCGGCCCGCCAGTATGCGGGCCAGCAGCGCGGCACACACGCCGTTGTCGAAGAGCCCGTCGTAGAGCAGCCCCTTCCGCGCGCCGGAGACCCGGGCGACGACGGCCTGCGGTGACAGCTGCTCGATGCCGTCGGCGTCGGGGCCGGTCGACATGGCGAGCGGCAGCGTGTAGGACTCGGATCCGCCGTCGCGATAGGCGACGTCGACAATCGCGAGAAACGCCGGATGGGCCCCGCTGCGCAATGTCGTCCAGTCGGCGATGCGAACAGAGGCGACCGCCCGGGACTTGCCGCCAAACCAGCGTTGCCGCTGGAGGAATGGCAGCAGCGCCTGGCGTTCCATCAGACCGCGCAGGCCGCCGTCGAGCAACGAGTCCCAGACCACACCGGCGAAGAGGACCGGCAACTCGGCGTGCTCCTCGGGCGTCGGTGCGGTGCGTGCGGTGACCGGTACGACAGTCTCCTGCAGCGAGAACCAGTAGAAGCCGTACGGAGCGAGCGTGAGGAAGTAGGGGTGTTCGCTGATGCGCGGGAACTCGGTCTGCCCGAGCAGCTCCACCGGGGTCAGGCCGGCGAATGGCGCCAGTGGCACGCTCACCGGCTGCACCGTACGGGCCAGATTCGCAATGCAGAGGACCGTCTGTTGCTCGTAGCGGCGGACGTAGGTCAGCACCTTCCGGTTGTCGGTGCGGATGAATTCGATGGTGCCGCGGCCGAAGACGCTGTGTTGGCGCCGCAGCGCGATCATCCGCTTCATCCACTGCAGGAGCGACGCCGGCGTTCGTTCCTGCGCCTCGACGTTGATCGCCTCGTAGCCGTAGACCGGATCGAGGATGACCGGGAAGTACAGCCGCGCCGGATCGGCCCTCGAGAAGCCCGCATTGCGATCGCTGCTCCATTGCATCGGCGTGCGCACGCCGTTCCGATCGCCGAGGTAGACGTTGTCGCCCATGCCGATCTCGTCGCCGTAGTAGATGATCGGCGTGCCCGGCATCGAAAAGAGCAGGCTGTTCATCAGCTCGATGCGCGATCGCGAATTGTCCATCAGCGGCGCCAGCCGGCGCCGGATACCGAGGTTGAGGCGCATCTGCGGGTCGGCCGCGTACTGCGAGTACATGTAGTCACGTTCCTCGTCCGTGACCATCTCGAGTGTCAGCTCGTCGTGGTTGCGCAGGAAAATCGCCCACTGACACTGGTCGGGCGGGTCCGGCGTCTGATTCATGATCTCGACAATCGGATGCCGTTCTTCCTGGCGGATGGCCATGAACATGCGCGGCATCAGCGGGAAGTGAAAGCACATGTGGCACTCATCGCCTTCGCCGAAGTAGGCACGCACATCGGACGGCCACTGATTCGCCTCGGCGAGGAGGACGCGGCCGGTATACCGCGCATCGAGCTCACGACGGATCGTCTGCAGCACGGTGTGCGTCTCCGGCAGGTTCTCGTTGATCGTGCCTTCGCGCTCGATGAGATACGGGATCGCGTCGAGGCGGAAGCCGTCGACTCCGAGATCGAGCCAGAAGTGCATGACCTCGAGCACGGCGTCGAGGACGGCGGGATTGTCGAAGTTCAGATCGGGCTGATGCGAGAAGAAGCGATGCCAGTAGTACTGGCCGGCCAGTGGGTCGAACGTCCAGTTCGACTTCTCCGTGTCCACGAAGATGATGCGCGTGCCGGCGTACTTCGTGTCGGTGTCGCTCCAGACGTAGAAGTCGCGCTCCGGCGACCCTTTCTGCGCGCGCCGTGCACGCTGGAACCAGGGATGCTGGTCCGAGGTGTGATTGAGGACGAGCTCGGTCAGGACGCGGATGTTGCGCGTGTGCGCATCATCGAGCAGCCGTTTGAAGTCGTCGAGCGCTCCGTAGATCGGATTGATGGACGTGTAGTCGGCGATGTCATAGCCGTCGTCGCGCAGAGGTGAGGGATAGAAGGGCAGAAGCCACAGGCAGGTGATGCCGAGATCCTGAAGGTAGGGCAGCCGCTGTCGCAGCCCCTCGAAGTCGCCGATGCCATCAGCGTTGCTGTCGTTGAACGCACGGACGTGCACTTCGTAGATGAGGGCGTCGCGATACCAGTCGGTCATAGCGTGTCGGCGTATAGGGTGGGGCCTTTCGGCCCAGCCTCGTGTCCGCAGTCGTACGTCCTTGGTCCTACGTCGGCACTGTGGTACGTCCTACGTCGTACGTCCAGCGTCCTATATCGTCTGTCATGTCCCGTGTCGGACGACGAACAGGTGTCCGACCCGCTCAGCCGGATCGAGCCGGACGTAGTTCCACTCGCCACGCCAGGTGTAGCGAGCCTCATCGAGCAAGTCTACGACCAGGTAGGGGTGTCCGGATGATGCGGCATGTCCGCGCATCCGCACCCACCCGTGCTGCATGTGATGCGGATCGGTGTTGACGACGGCGAACACGCCGTCGCCCTGCTCGTCCGTCTTGCTGTAGGCCAGCAGATCCGGGTTGTCCGTGTCGTGAAACTGCAGCGTGTCGTTGCGCTGCAGCGCCGGGTGGTCCCGACGGATGGCGTTCGTCCGTGCGACCAGCTCCTTGATGTGGCCCGGAGCATTCCAGTCGCGAACGCGAATCTGATATTTCTCGGAATCGAGATATTCCTCGGACCCCGGCCGGAGCGCAAGGTATTCACAGAGCTCGAATCCACTGTAGATCCCGTAGCTCGCCGACAGCGTCGCCGCCAGCAGCAGCCGCACCTCGAAGGCCGCGCGGCCGCCATGCTGCAGATACTCGTGCAGGATGTCCGGCGTGTTGGCGAAAAAGTTCGGACGCATGACATCGCGCAGCCCTGTCGTCGTCAGCTCCGTGAGGTAGGTGCGGAGCTCGGCGGCCGTGGTGCGCCAGGTGAAATAGGTGTAGGACTGCGAGAAGCCGGCCTTCGCCAGGTAACGCATCAGTGCGGGCCTGGTGAACGCCTCGGCGAGGAAGATCGCATCCGGGTGCGCCTGTCTGACGCTGTCGATGCACCACTCCCAGAAACGGAGCGACTTCGTGTGCGGATTGTCGACTCGGAAGATGCGAACGCCGCGATCGATCCAGAACAGGAACACGTCGCGAAGCGCACCCCACAATGCACGCCAGTCGCGGCTCTCGAAATCGAGCGGATAAATGTCCTGATACTTCTTGGGAGGGTTCTCGGCGTACTTGATGGAGCCGTCCGGACGATGGCGGAACCACGTCGGATGCTGGCGGACCCAGGGATGATCCGGCGACGTCTGGAAGGCAATGTCGAGTGCGATCTCGAGACCCAGGTGATTGGCGACCTGTACGAAACGCTCGAAGTCGTCCATCGTACCGAGGTCGGGATGAATCGCTGTGTGGCCACCCTCGGCGCTGCCGATCGCCCAGGGACTCCCCGGATCGCTGGGACCGGCGGCGAGGACGTTGTTGCGCCCCTTGCGATGTGTCGTGCCAATCGGATGAATGGGCGGCAGGTACAGGACGTCGAAGCCCATGGCCGCGATGTCGGGCAGGCGGCTCTCGGCATCGCGAAAGGTGCCGCTGCGCGTCGGGTCGGGCGTGCAGGAGCGGGGAAACATCTCGTACCACGCGCTGAATCGTGCCCGCACTCGATCGACGGTGACACGCAATGGCGGATCGAGCCGTTCGGCGTCTTCCCGGTTTCCGCGCGATTGCAGCAGGAGGATCACCGCCGGATCGCTCGCGACGGACACGCGCTCACTCTGAGGTGCGGCGCTGCGAAGCAGGTCGACGACTTCGAGAAGCCGGAGGTCGCGCTCCGCATGCTCCGGCGAATCGTCACGTGGGGACGAGAGCCGCAGCGACGTTTGAACGAGCTCTGCGCCCTCGAGCAGCTCGCTCTCGACATCCTGCCCGGCGTCGAACTTCGCCACGAGACCCTGGCGCCACGACGCGAATCGATCGATCCACGCTTCCACCGTGTACTGCCAGGTTCCAAGCGTCGTGACGGTGAACGAGGCCGTCCAGCGATCGTTGCCCAGCGGCTCGAGCAGCGCTTCCTGCCACACCGCGCCGGGCTGATCGTCACCTGGCTGCTCCCGGAACTTGAGGACGCCCGTGAGGACTTCATGACCGTCGGCAAGAATCACCGCCGTGACCTGGACGGTCTCTCCAATCGTTCGTTTGATCGGGAACCTGCCGCCGTCGACGGACGGTTGTACGTCATCGATGACCACGCGACGAGCGAGGCGATCGTTCAGGTGGTGAACGGGTTGCGCCGGTGCCAGGTCAGCCGTTGAAGAGCGTCGCTCGCGTTCCATCCTCGGTCGTGGCCTTTCAAAACGTCTGCCTGGCAGCCCTGAAGACGCTTGTGGACTGAAAGGCACGAAGGAACGACACGAAGGCACGGAGGCCCAGCGTCCGGGCACGCTGATTGAAGAGCATCCTCCTCATGGCAAGCGATTCACATTCGGATGAGGGGAACCAGCACAAGGCTGAGCCGCCGGAGGCTGGACGAACGACGGAAGCATCGATGCGCCGGGCGGCCCACGAGCCTTTGATAACGGGGCGGTCAGGCAGCGCGGGGCTCGCCGCTGGCGGGGGGCTCGAGCTTCCTGGCGCGAGACCCGATGACGAGTCGCGCGAGGATCGGCTGGCGGAGAGCGCTGGAGGCGGATTGATTCCAGGAGCGCGCGAGTCGGACACCCTGACTCATCGTGAGCCGGGGGCAATGAGTGGGCAGTTCAACGGCGTTGACGTCCCCGGGGCACACGCCGACCTGCTGAACGAGATGGAGAAAGTCGAGCTCTATCGCGAGGGCGGTCTGGACCTGAAGACTGCGACTCGGAAAGCGCGGGAACGCTGATGGCCGAAAAAACCGACCCGAAGAATGCGAACGCACCGGGCGACGCAGCCGATCGAGACAGTCGCGACACGACGAGCGAGCCATCGCGCCGCACGATCACCGGACCTGGTGCGGCAGACTTTCTCACCGCCACTGGTGGTCTCGACGGTCTGGACGACGATCCAGCGACCGGCGTGCGGGCGGCAGAGGACAGCCGGGTAACCGAGGCACGGCGGCTGACGCCCGACCTCGACGAGCCGAATCCGACGACCGAACGCGAAATCGTATCGCCGGATCCGCCGGCCCGCGACAAACGGTAGTCCTCGTCGGCGGGGCTCGCAGGCCGGGGCTTTGAGCCCCGGCATCGTTCCGTTCTTCGTCAGCCCTTCGCGACAGGCTCGACGGGCGTGACACGTAGATCGACGATCTCCACACCACGCAGCACGCGCAGGGTTGTGGCGATCCCGGCGCGCTCACCGGTGAGCAGACGATGCAGATCGTCGGTTCGCTCCACCGGGGCGCCGTCGAAGCCGACGATGATATCGCCGTCGTGCACGCCGCCGCGCGTGGCCGGCGTGTCGGAGACCACTTCGGTGACCAGCACCCCGAAACCGGTTGTGAGCGCGTGGTGCCGCACGAGTCGCCGCGGCAGCGGCACATCCTGCCCGGCAATGCCGAGGTAACTTCGCCGCACCTTGCCGTCGCGCAGCAGTTGCGGGATGACGAGACGCGCGGTGTCCGCGCTCACCGCGAAACTGATCCCCTGTGCGGGCACGATCACCGCGGTGTTGATGCCCACGACGTCGCCGCGCGTATCGACCAGCGGTCCACCGGAGTTGCCTGGATTGAGCGCGGCATCGGTCTGAATGAGCCCGTTCATCAATCGGCCGGTGCGCGAGCGCAGCGACCGCCCCGTCGCACTCACCACGCCTGCCGTCACAGTGTGCTGGAATCCGAACGGGTTCCCGAGTGCCACCACCAGCTGTCCCTGGCGCAAGGCGTGCGCAGAGCCGAAACGAAGGGCGGTCAGTCCGCTCGCCGAGATTTTGACGACGGCCAGGTCAGTGTCTTCGTCGGCGCCGATCGTTGTGCCGCCGCACGTACGGCCGTCCGGGAGCACCACGGTGAGCGCACCCGCGGTCCGTGCGCCGCCGACGACGTGCGCGTTGGTCAGAATCAGCCCTTCAGCGGAGAAGACGAAGCCGGAACCGGACCCTGCGCCGCGCTCGCGGCCGGCGGTGTCGCGACTCGAGACGTCGATCTTGACGACGGCCGGCGCGACGAGCTCGACGGCGCCCGTCACGGCGTTCGAATAAGCGTCCTGCAGCTGCGTGTCCTCGAGCAACGTCGACATGGGTTCCCTCCGATCGCCGGGGTTGCCGGGTCTGAAGACCCGGGCTACGAGCCGGCGGGTCCAAGGGGACCCGCCCTACGAGCTGGCGGGTCCAAGCGGACCCGCCCTACGCCTTCGTCACAACGTGAGCAGCCCCTTCTGAAACGCGCGTCGCACTGCTTCCGCCCGGGTCGTGGCGTGCAGCTTTCCGTAGATCGACGCGAGATGAAATTTGACCGTGTGATCGCTGATGCCGAGTCGCTCGGCGATCGCCCGGTTGCCCAGGCCGTCGCCGAGCAACGCCAGCACATCACGCTCACGGCGTGTCATCTGCTCGCCCGGCAGTTCCTCCTCTTCGTCCGCGAACACCGCGATGATGCCGGCGGCGTCGAGTGCCGCACGCACCCGGGCACGCAGTGCCGGCGGCGCCGCGACGACCACCGACGGCAGGTCGCTGTCAGGCAGACGGTCGCTCACCGACGGTGATCCCCAGCGTCTGGATCTGATCGCCGCGAAGGAGGCGCAGCGACGCCGCGCTGCCGGGGGCGGCACGCCCCAGCCGATCCTGCAGGTCGGTCGGACCATGCAGCGCCGCCTCGTCGAAGCGCAGCAGGATGTCGCCGACGAGCAGGCCGGCACGATCGGCCGCACCGTCGGGGGCCACTCCAAACACGAGCAGGCCGCGCTCGTCCGCCGAGGTCTCGCGCTGCACGCGTCCGAGCATCACCGGCTGCACGCTGACACCCAGATAGCCGCGACCGAGTGGCTGCTGGCTGGCGAGCCGACGGCCAAGCTCGAAGGCCTCAGCTGCCGGAATCGCCACCGGCAAGCCGCGCAGCAACCCTGGCGTCGTGATGCCGACGACGCGTCCTTCGGTGTCGATGAGCGCGCCTCCCGCGGTGCCAGGACGAAGGGCCGCATCGGTGCGGATGATCGAGGGAAGGACGACGCCGCGTCCGGTTCGGAGCGGACCGCCCACAGAAGTGATGACGCCGAGGCCGGCGGAAAGGGTCCCTGAGCCGGTACGTGCAACCGACAGGACGAGCGAGCCGGTCGGTGGCGGTGCCGCGATCGGCGGTGCATCGGCGGCGAGGCCGTCCACCCGGAGCACGGCGATATCGGTTGCCGGATCGCGGCCGGCAAGCACGCCGTCGTACCGCTGGCCGTCGAGGACAACGGCGATGTCACGGTCGCGCTCGACGGCATGGTCAGCCGTAAGGACCAGCTCACCGCCGATGGCGATGCCGCTGGACGTCCGGTGCGGCCGCGCGGCGACGCTCGCCACGAACGGGGATGCGGCCGTGACCAGCGTGGAGATCTCGGATGAAAGCGAGGTGAGTGTGGAAGTCTGTTTGCCCATGCCTCGTTGTAACGCAACGACACGGGCCACCGGATCAGCCGAATGGCTGGTTTCCACCAGCGCCACCCGCGACAGCATCAACGCCGGTGAACGTCGGTCTAGTGTTTCGACCGGAGCGCTGTGACCTCTGACAGACCTTCTTTACCGAGGCTCCGGCTGGACAGGCGCGGAACCTGAGGTCACTCCGCGAAACCGAGGTGATCCGCGCCCCGGTGCTTCGCCGCCGACCAACGTGCTGTGCGAAAACACTTGTCCACGGTTTCGCTCCGGACCTAAGGTCCCGCGCCGTTTCGAGCGGGAAGTCGCACGGAGCACGACCTCGCGGTCGGCGCATCAGTGCATCAAGCGGTGCTGCATGACGTAGCTGGTGATGTCCGCGTTCGTCTTCATGTCCATCTTCACCAGCAGCCGCGTGCGATAGGTGCTGACCGTCTTGTTGCGCAGGAGCAGCTCGCGCGCAATGTCGCCGACCGTCTTGCCCTGGGCGATGGCGAGCAGCACCTGAAGCTCCCGCTTCGACAGACGCGCGTGCGCGGGGGCGCTGGCCCGATCCCTGCCGCGATCCCTGACCGTTGTCGGGTGCAAAGACGCTGGCAGATACGTGCTGCCGTTCACCACGCAGGTGACCGCCACGACGAGCTCGGTATCGGCCGCGTCCTTCGTCAGGTAACCGGCCGCACCAGCGCGCAGCGCGCGGGCGGCGAACTGATCCGCCGAATGCATGCTGAGAATCAGCACCGGCAGGCCGGCCTTCAGCTGGCGGATCCGCTCCAGGACGTCCATCCCGCTGCCGTCGGGCAGCGACAGATCGAGAATCACCACGTCCCACCGCGCATGTCGCAGCAGCAGCATGATCGCGTCGGCGCCGAAGCTCACTTCCTCGATGATGGCGCCAGGGAACGCGTCGCGCAGGATGTCGCGGACGCCGCGGCGGACGATGGGATGGTCATCGACCAGCATGATGCGCGGCGCCGCCGGAAAGGCATGCCCCGCGATCATGGGCTCACCGGCGGAAGGGTGACGAGAATCGTCGTGCCGCGTCCGACCTGACTCGACACGCGAAGGACGCCGCCCACGCTGCGCGCCCGCTCGTGCATGCCGAGCAGCCCGAGCGACCGTGGTCGCTCCAGGACGTGCGGCGGAATGCCGATGCCGTCGTCCTGGATGCAGATGCGCAAGGTGGCGCCCAGCGTGCTCACGCGCGCGACCACCCGGGTCGGTTGTCCGTGTCTGACCGCATTGGTCAGCGCCTCCTGGAAGATCCGAAAGGCCGCGGTCGCGCGCTGCGTGTCGATCGCGGCCGTCAGTCGCGTGGCTACCCTGATCCGCAGCCCGGTGCGTCCCGCCACCCGGCGGGCCTCGTGCTCGATGGCGCCGCCCAGATCATGATGGTCAAGTTGGGCGGGACGCAAGTCGGTGGCAATTCTTCTCACCATCGCGATCCCGAGATCGATCTGTCCCATCGCGGACTGGATGCGGTCGACGACGTCGCCGGGAATCTTCAGCTCCCGGAGCCGGCGCATCGATGTCGAGAAGTCGAGTTTGATGCCGGTCAGCAGCTGCCCGAGCTCGTCGTGGAGCTCGCGCGCGATGCGCGTGCGCTCCTCCTCGCGCATCGTCTCGATCCGCTCGCTGAGCGCCCTGAGGTGCTGCGAATCCGGAAGAGCCGTCTCATCCGTCACGGGTTCACGTGTAACACAGATTGCCTATCATGGCGCACCGGGCCCTCATGCGTCCTACAAGGCGAGGGCGACGGACAACTCACTGCGGCAAATCGCGTGATAATGGCGGCGAATGGAGTCTCAATCCGACAGGCGCGGCCTCGATCCGGTCGCCGTTCACGCCCTGAGCAACCATCTCGCGGTCATTCTCGGGTTCATCGAACTGGTGCTGAGCGAAACGTCTCCCGACGATCCGCGCCGATCCGATCTGGAAGAGATCCGCCAGGCGGCGCACGAGTGCGCGCAGCTCGTGAATCAGGCGCAGCGCTGACAGGCCGTGGTGGAACTCCTCCCGGCCTGGAGGCACAGAGGAATTGCCACACAGAGGGTTCGTGCCCGATCCGTGCCCTTGCTGCTACCTGAAAAGAGAAAACCCGCGACTTCCTCGAAGGACTTCGCGGGTTCACGAATCTTGGGGTGGGTGACGGGTCTCGAACCCGCGACTTCCTGAGCCACAGTCAGGCGCTCTACCCCTGAGCTA
>Ga0207701_10005077_pt1 | contig 13252 bp, 11 predicted proteins | sample KBSSwiSSwithPhiX_FD_184294 | JGI IMG/M metagenome (GOLD analysis project Ga0207701, IMG submission 184294) | Switchgrass rhizosphere bulk soil microbial communities from Kellogg Biological Station, Michigan, USA, with PhiX - S5 (SPAdes) (version 2) | ecosystem: Environmental > Terrestrial >... | reverse complement strand
CGCTTTGTCAGGCGAGGTAACAAGAGTAACGACGATCGGCCCGATATTTCGCTGCGTGTAGTAGCCAAAATCTACACCGACCGCCAAACCGGAATCGACCAGATTCCGCTCAAAGCGGGAATCAGGTTGCGTGATGATGTATGAGAAAACGTCGGCAGCGTAGGTCGCCGCATTGTCTTTTCCGATCGAAGGTCCGTGCCAGCCGATCTGGATCAGCACATTTTGAACCGGCTGTTCAACGATATAGCCATCGCTTTTCGTAAGCGGCGGATGCTCGGCAAGCGGAAATTCCGTGAACGGATCGACGGGGCGTGCCTGCCAATCACCGAAGTATTGCTCGGCAAGCTTATAAGCGTTTGCCGGATCGACATCGCCTGCAATTATCAATGCTGAATTGTTGGGAACGTAATACCGTCCCTGGATAGTCCGCATTTTCGCCGTGGTCGCACTCGCGACAGTTTCACGGGTCCCAAGCGGATTCTTCCGGGTCGGGTATTTTGAGAACATCTTATCCATCAATGTTCGGTTGAGATAGAAAAATGGGTTCGATTCATTCCTGTCGATCTCGCCGATGACCACTTCTTTTTCCCGCGCGAATTCGTCCTCATCAAACAACGGCGACCGCGTTGCGTCGCTCATAAATCGGACGGCCGTATCTAAATATTGCTTCGTGGTGGAAAAGTAATAATTCACAACCTCTTCACGGGTCGAGCCATTGTAGGTGATGCCAAGCTGTCCGATATCGCGCAGATATTGCTCCTTTCGCAATATCGCCCCGTTCGATTTGAAGAACATGTGCTCGTATAAGTGCGATAGGCCATTAAGCTCGGGCGGTTCGGTGAACGAACCGTTTCGCACATCGAGCTCAACGGTGACGATGGGCACGGCAGAATCGGGATAAACGATCACTTCCAGGCCATTGGCCAGCTTGCGGTTGACGAAAGGGACCTTATATTCCGGTTTTGCAAGGGCCGGCTTTACCGCCGCAGGCAATTTTGCCGCCGGCTGACCGATGGCAAAATTCGACCAGAGCGATAGAATTATGATTGAACTTACGAGAAACTTTTTCACATTAACTCCAAAATTGGATTGATAAATACGCTGGTTTGGCAATTGCAGTTTCGATTCCTTAATCTAACATACGAGGACTTCTAATATGGAACGCGACAATTTGATGCACGGAGCCCGCACGGCGTTGAACACAATCCCCGAAATGCGTGAATGGGCCGAACAATATTTAAAGGAAAAAACCCGGGCGGAAATGCCCGAGCTTTCAGACGAAGAGTTTGAGAAACACTGGAAATACCACAAACCCGAGATCATGCACGCCGGCGCCGCCGAGGCTGCCGCGGCGTATAAGACGCGCAAGTCAGAACCCGCTGCGTAAGCGGCGGGCCAGTTTGCCAATTTCCCAAGTCGTTTCGTTTTTCGAAAACTGACCGCCCACTCACGCAGGCGGTTCTGACTCAAGGTCCGGCTGGCTCCGCGGTCTCAGCACTTACGTCGCTCACCTTATTCATCATCTTGCCAATAGGTATTGCGAGAAGGCCGAGGATAATTGCAGAAACAACGAGCGCAATCGTTGTCCAGGTAAACAGGGCTGGCGTTTGCTCAAGTTTCTCAGGGTCGACGCTGCCGCCGACGAGGCCCGCGATCAGATTTCCAACCGAAGCCGCGAGAAACCAAATTCCCATCATTTGGCCAACGAACCTTCGCGGTGCGAGCTTTGTCATCGAGGAAAGCCCGACAGGGCTGAGCAGAAGTTCGCCAAAAGTTTGAAAGAGATAACTGAAGGCCAGCCACCAGGCCGCGACCTTAACCGCTCCGCCGCTTGCCACCAGCATATTTGCCGGAAATATCATTATGAAAAACCCGACGCCTGCAAGAAACAGTCCCGTGGCGAATTTTGCGGGCGCAGAGATGCTGATTTTCCGCGTTCCGAACCACGTCCAGATCCCGGCAAATACGGGGGCAAAAATAATGATCAGGAAAGAGTTTATGGATTGGAACCACAAGGCCGGGACCTCGAACGATCCAATGTGACGTTCGGTGAAATCCTTTGCAAAGAGATTGAGCGAGGTCGGTGCCTGTTCGAAAGCTGCCCAAAATATCGCCGCAAAAACGAACAGAACGCCGATAACGATCACCCGTTTCCGTTCGTCGCTGTTCAGCTTCCCGGCCGCAAACATAAACGCAAAAAAGGCGACCGCGAGTCCTACCAAAACATAGAGCATGTAGCCGCCGAGCACTTGAGGATCGAGCACGACAACGCCGGTCGCTGCAAGTATTACCATTATTGCAATGATGGCGAGGCCGGCGCCGACTGCGATCTTTACCATGTTCTCTTTTCCCGCCTGGATCGTCGGATCCGGATCGCGGCTTCGCTCGATCCCTATATTGCCGAGCGTCGTTCGTGATCGTATGGCGAACCAAAGAAGCCCAAAAAACATGCCGACACCCGCCGCGCCGAAGCCCCAATGAAAGCCGTATTTTTCGCCCAGAAATCCCGTCACCAACTGTCCGAGCGTCGCACCCAGATTGATGCCCATGTAAAAGATCGAAAAGCCTGCGTCGCGCCGCTCGCCGCCTTCCGGATAAAGGTCGCCCACGATCGCAGAAATGTTCGGCTTCAACAAGCCGGTGCCGAGAACGATCAGGATCAGGCCGACAAAGAACATGATCCTTCCACCAAAAAATCCCGACAAGCCGATCGATAGGTGTCCGCTCGTGATAAGCACAGCGCCGTACATGATCGCGCGGCGCAGTCCGAGAAGGCGGTCGGCGATCCATCCACCGGGCAATGAAGAGAGATAAACGCTCGCAGAATAGATGCCTACGATCGCCGCCGCTTTCGGCCGCTCAAACCCAAAACCGCCTTCCATAAGCGTAGCGGTCATGAACAAGATCAGCAGCGGCCTGATACCGTAGAACGAGAACCGTTCCCACATCTCGGTCATGAAGAGAGTAGGAAGGCCTTTCGGATGGCCAAAGAATTCTCGGCCGCTGGCCGGATTGATATCGTTCGCTTGTGCGCTCATTAAGTTTTTTCCTCGGCGAATGTTTGAGAATTGGAAAGAGTTACGCAAATATAGCAGATTAACCTGTTTGCAAAAAAGACGGGCAGCTTCGAATCAAGATGGAATTATTTAGAGATCTGGGTGAAAGGATCGACGCCGCATGGCGGTCGGTCGATTACAACGAGGAAAAGTTTCCCGGTATCGCCGCGGAATTTCTTCGCGATGAAGGATTGACGTCGAAAGTGACGCCGTGGGAGGTCCTTGAATGGGGCTTGACACTGACCGAATTTCCCAGGCAAAAAGACGTTAATTCGAATTTCGGCGATCCGGCGATCACTCTTTACTCATCGCCGAAGTTCTACATCGACATCTATTTTTGGTTCGAAGGTACAACCGCTGTTCATCAGCATGCATTTTGCGGTGCGTTTCAGGTGCTCCATGGCTCGAGCATCCACAGCTGGTACGAGTTTGATCGTACTCAAGTGGTCAATAGGTTTGTTGAGCTTGGAACAATGTCGCTAAAGGTCTGCGAGCTGCTTGAAACCGGGGCCGTACAGGAAATATTGGGTGGTCGCCAGTATATCCATTCCCTTTTTCATCTGGATTCGCCATCCGCAACTATTTGTATTCGAACCGATAAGAGCCCTCTAGAGCTTCCGCAATATTCGTATTTCAAGCCAAACCTTGCGGTCGATCCGTTTTACGATGAAGAAGCGATAAAAAAGAAATTGCAGATCATTTCGGCGATGTCCCGCGCAAAACGTCCGAACATGGATGAATGCGTTAACCAGCTTTTGGCCAACAGTGATTTCCAAAATACGTTTCAGATACTTCAAATGGCTCGACGCCTTTCGAACGCCAACCAGATCGACCAGCTATTCGGCGTCGGGTCTGCAAAAGCCAGATTTGATTCGTATATGGAAACGGCGCGGAAACGACACGGCGAAAAGATCGATGCCCTGCAGGCGGCATTCGACCATATGGATCGTTTGAACGTGATCTTGCAGCGCCGCGGGCTCATCACAGACCCCGAGCAGCGTTTCTTCTTAGCTCTCCTGTTGAACGTGGATGGAAAAGAGCGCATCTTTTCGCTTATCCGCCAGCGCTATCCTGATATTGAACCCCGAGAAAAGGTCTTGGATTGGGTATTCGACCTATCGCAGACACGTGTCGTCGGCTCCGACAAGCAAAATGCCCTCGGCATTGATCCATTTGATGACGTGGACCTTGCTATTTTCGAACGCCTGCTCGATGGGCAGTCTAAAGAGGAAGCGGTTGAAGGGCTCCGAAGCGAGTATTCGGCAGAAAAGCTTTCCGGCATCGACGAACGGATCTCAAAGGTAAAGGATGCGATCATCTTCGCACCACTATTCGATTGAGATTTGCCCGCTAACCAGCTTTCCAATAAGATTGAAATACGTGCCCCTGTAGCTCAACGGTTAGAGCAGCAGACTCATAATCTGTTGGCTGTAGGTTCGAATCCTACCGGGGGCATTCCATATATCACACCGGCCGGCCGCTGATTTCCGCTGCCAGAAAAATTAATCGCCAAACACCGCTATTTCGTTTAGAATCCGAGTACTCGAGATAGTGTACGTTCATGAGACAGCTCGGATTTATTGCGGCGCTCGTTTTAATGCTTTGCGTTATCACGTTTTTCACGCGCCCGCCGTCCGGTCCCTTGTCCAACTCGCAGACGACGGAATCGGACAAATACACGGCAGCGATAAACGCCGCGAAGGGCGCCTCAAAATTCGTCGACGCCGCGAAGCGAAGGACATGGACACAAACGCTTCAAACGGCGGTTTACGATCATCCTGATCCATCGCTTGCTGGAGATAACGCGGCTTTGAGCGTCGAAGGCGAGATGGCGGAGGTTTTGGTGATCGCTTCGAACGTGATCGACAGCTCGCGCTGTACCTCGTTTGCACATGGTGAGAATGGGATCGCCGCAGCAAAGGAAGGATTCACCGAATTGCGATGTAGCAACCGCACCAACGGAGCGGTCTATGAAGTGCCGCTTTCACCTGCCGGATAATTTAGAATTTAATTGGTAAAACCCTGATACGAGAGTCGGAGGAGGGAGTGTCGCGTCCAATACACACGAAAAGGGCCGGGCGCCGTATGCTGTTAGTAATATTTGAATCGATAAGGGGTTACCGATGTTCGACTATTTAGTTGTGGGAGCCGGATTTGCCGGCAGTGTGTTGGCAGAGCGCCTCGCAAACGGCTCAGGGAAGAAAGTTTTGATCTGCGACAAAAGGTCCCATATCGGTGGTAATGCGTACGATCATTTCAACGATGACGGAATTTTGGTGCATAAGTACGGCCCTCATATTTTTCACACGAATTCCGAGTACGTTTTTAACTATTTATCGCGGTTTACGGAATGGCGTGAATATTACCATCGAGTTCTAGCCTCGGTGGATGGCCTGCAAGTGCCTATCCCCATCAATCTCGACACCATTAATAAGCTTTATGGACTTTCACTGACGTCGTTCGAACTCGAAGAATTTTTCGAAAAGGCCCGCCAACCTCGCGAGCATATACGGACGTCGGAAGATGTTGTGGTTAACGCCGTTGGAAAGGAGCTGTACGAGAAATTCTTCCGGGGATATACGCGAAAACAATGGGGCCTGGACCCGTCTGAGCTTGATGCTTCGGTTACTGCTCGGGTACCGGTCCGAATAAATCGCGATGATCGGTATTTCACCGATACCTACCAGGCCATGCCGAAATACGGTTATACACGTATGTTCGAAAAAATGCTTGATAGCCCGAATATAAAGGTCCTGCTGAACTGCGACTTCCGTGAGATCATCGATGAGATTCCTTATCGTGAAATGATCTACTCGGGACCGATCGATTCATTCTTCGATTACACCTACGGACCGTTGCCGTATCGCTCGTTGGAGTTCAAACATGAGACGCATAACACCCAGGTTTTCCAGAATGCTCCGGTCGTGAACTACCCGAACGGCCAGCCTTATACACGCGTGACCGAGTTCAAGTATCTGACCGGCCAAAAACACGAAAAGACCAGTATTGTTTATGAGTATCCGCGGGCTGAAGGCGACCCGTATTACCCGATCCCGCGCAAAGAGAACGCCGACTTGTACAACCGCTACAAGGCTCTCGCCGATGCCCGGCCGGACGTGCATTTTGTTGGCCGTTTGGCCACCTATAAGTACTACAACATGGACCAGATAGTGGCGCAGGCGCTGAATGTTTATAGGAAGATCGCGGACGAGCGCAGTGCGCGAGCCGCTGCGACAACTATACTGCCAGCTTCTGCTTCACGGCCCGGTTTCGTCCCGCAATCGAGTTTGCGCTCATCGAACGGGAACGGCGTCAGTGGTAGGAAAGTTGTCTGAAAGAGGACAAATGAACATGCTGTGACGCGGCTATTGAAAGATCGTCGAAATCTTTCTCAGGATTCGCTCTATACCGGTACGGTCGCGAGGTCGCCGATCATTTCGTAAGATGAATTCACATATCTTTTGAATTCAGCCACGAGAGGGGTATCGATCCATCTCGGTGTGGGCCGTTCGCGATTTAGGCCATAAAGACCCAGTTCCAAATAAAACTCCTCGAGCGGAGCTGAGCTGAATCTGTATCGCCAGTCGATCATCGTAAATAATGGGTACCAGGTATAGCCGATGACGGGCACGCCCTCGGAACGCAAGGATCTTATCGAAGCTACCGATGATTTAAGCCACGCAAGTCGTAGATCTGTCGAGCCGACCGCACTGGTCTCGGTTATCATAATCGGGGCATTGTAACGATTGTGGTAATCACGAATTAATTCGGAAAAACCCGTGCCCTCGGGCTCGGTTTCGCGAAAGGCAATGCGGCCGCGTTTATTCAAGAAGATCTGCTTGGTCGACCACTGAGGGTAAAAATTCATCCCTACGATATCTAAAGAGATCTTATTTTGCTGCAATTCGTGAAGCTCGTCCGGAGCAACGCCGTTTCGCAGAAGCCACGAGAACAGCAGGTGATCGGGCGTCAGTCGTCCGCTTATCATGTCCAAGCAAAGGTAGCCGCGATGTTGTTCTTCGCGAGCCAGCGATGCCAGATCCTCACGGACCGTTCGTGTCAACCCGGTGGCCTCGACATGGACCATGACCGAGTCGCTGTCGAATTCACGGATCGCGTTGACCGTAGAGTGAATGCCGCGGGCGACCTGCATCATCAGACGAATGTAACCTTTTTCACCTTTCAGATACGGCGGCCAGAGTCCGCGCATCCCGCACATTAACGCTGTGATGATCGGTTCATTCAAAGGGGTGTACCAGTGGACAAGATGCGCGTAACGCTCCGCAAACGCAGCCGCGTACCGCGCGACGTACGCACGATAATCCTTATCGGCAAAGCCCTTTTCCAACCAAAAAGGGCAGCCGTAATGCATGAGATCGATTATCGGGTTTACCTTTAGGTCCTCGACCAAATAAGAGATCACTTCATCAATCCATGACCAATCGAACTTGCCTGACTCCGGCTCGACCTTATACCACGGCACCCCCCATCGAATGGCGCCCAGCCCCAGATCGCGGCATAGAGAAAGATCCTCACGCCAATGTCGGTAGTGGCCGATCAACTCATACTCATCGAGTGAGCGGTGACCGGGACGTGTCTGTGGCACAAATGTGTCCTCGATGCCCGCTGCCCAGATAAAATCTTGTGCTTGTTGTGCGTTGTGGCCAAACAGCCGTTGGGAATAGTTCACAATAAAAGGCGAGAGTCGAGACCGATTTTACCGATAAGAACCTCCCGGTGCAAGCCTCTTACGTACGGGATTTTGATGGACAAATACTGGTCGATTTCATCGCTAACGAACCGTGAATCTAACCATATCAAGCTCGACCACCGCGTTCCTTGCCGTAATTTCGATGTCGCGGCAGGGTCCTGCGCCTACTTCGCCCAGCGACACTTCATTTAACCAGATATTTGCGGTATGGCCGTCAGACACGAAGCGAATTTGGTGAAATGTCGTTGGGTCAAAACTCGTCGGAAGATCTATCATCCGGTCCGCAGACCACAGCTGAGAGTCCGAAAGAAGTAATGAGAATTCACGCCCGCATTTGAAAGCCAACGCCGAAGCATCTCCGAGAGCGGCTCGGAGCCGGAAATTTACGGCAAACTCAAAACGGTCGGCAACAGCTTTTCTCCAAATGGACGCGTTATCTAAGATCAGGATTCCCGCCTTGCCGAAAGTCGGCTTTTGATCCGCGGCCCACTTCCAACCGCGACCACGAGCAGCCTGTTCGTCGATACTATCCTCGAATCTATCTTCGAAACCCGGGGTTAGCGTAAGGTTTAATATCTCCATCATCTGGAGTTCATCAACATCTACACCAGCGACTAAGTTTTCGAGTGTGGTTTGAAATGTAATATCCCTGCCATCCAGGGAAAGTGCCATCTGTAGCCGGTCAATCTCGAGCGTTATCGTGTGCGCCTTCTCGATCCTAAATCCGGGCGGCTTGGTAATTGAGCTTACGTCCCTTGCGTCTGGTTGGCTGACCGCTAACCCTCGGGCGTCAACGTCGAACACCAACAAAATACGGTTGTTGTCGCCCATCAGTTTGATCCTGCCGCTGTTGCGAAATGTTATCTCGAGGAGAAAGCTCTCTGGGGTGCTTAAACGGCCCTGTCGGGGCACCAGTGACGATGTGCGCGGAATCGGCTGCGGCGAGGTTGTCGGACCGACAACAAAAAGACGGCCTCCGCCGGCAAAATCCATACGGTCTATCGCAAGAACTCGTTCGCCGTTGAACCAGTAGTGGTATATGCAAAACAGATCGCGCCCATTCGGACCGACGGCCACACAATTATGGCCCGGTCCGACCACTTCCCCGGGAATTGTCCGAAGTATGGGCAACGTTTGGATCCCGTCGGAATACTGCTCCCATTCCTCGTCGGCAAGGATCTTGTTCGATACCGCGTAACTGACACCATAGCTAATATTCTGCCAATTTCCCCCGCTAAACATTTCGTAATAAAGCCCTTTGTGTTTGAGAACAAACGGGCCCTCGACCGTGTGCCAGCGAACGCCACCCTTTTCCTTACGTGCTGGATCGTAGATCTGCCAATCGAATTTTGCCCGCGTCACCGGTCGCGGATTTCCCTCGAGAGTGTATGGATCAAGCATCCTATCTACAACGGTCCCGGTACCTATATGTGTATGGTTGAGGAAATCGGTGGCGTAGAACATATAGCATACGCCGTCATCATCACGAGCGACATGGGCGTCGATCGCGAACTCCTCAGTTGTCAGTTTTTGGCCCGCATCGATAAAATCTCCACCGGGCCGATCGGAAACCGCGACGCGAATCTCCATAAGCTTTTCGTTTCCAACGCTGTAATAGAGATAAAACTTTCCGTTTGAGTAGGTCACTTCGGGCGCCCAATAACAGGGATGGTCCTGCGCGAGCGGAGCCATTGCGCCAGCCAGTTCCTCCCAGGAAACCAGATCTTCGGAACGAAGCATCCCGAAAACCCGCCCGTCCGAGCTTCGTCCCGTCGAAAAGGCGTAGTAAACGCCCGCAAATTTGAGAACAAACGGATCTGGAAACGAGCGGTTGTAGACGGGATTTTGATAGACTGCCGGCGCGGACGACATTGCTTAATTAGGCGCTTTTAGGCAGTTGGGAGGAATGTATTCGAACGGAAGCGGGAATCGGGGCCGGCAGAGCAAAGATTTTCTCGAGTTGCTCGGGTGTGCCTCCACCCATTCGTGAAAATGTAACAACTTCAACCCGATGCCACTCGCACGAGAACCGGATCCGGTCCCGTACATCCAGAATTGAAGCCTCGGACATATAGATCTGCAGCACAACGGCATCGACCGACGTCCCGGTCGTAAAGTCCGTCAGCACCTCGATCGCTTCGTCCAGGTTCGATACGTTCACGACGAATAGTCCGTGATCCCTCAGCCAGTCATTTACTGCACGAGCGGCGAGCGGCATCCGGTCAATTAGAAGTAGTTTCGTATGGCTCACGAGTTCCAAAGGTTCTCATTAGTTGCTTCTGCGTTGTGTATCATGTCAGACAAAGGCCGACCGTGCTCTACCTGACATTCATCCACCGCGAGTTTTGATAGTAGATAAAACAGAGGGCGCATTCACCATGACGAAATGCCCCAGGAGCAATGCGGCTGCGGTCGCGGGCTTCAAAAGAGAAGACGCAATGGCTGCTTACCCTTTCCAGAGCTTTTTGATGGCCGGATTTGAATGTTCGTCGCACCGGCGGTTCGACGGCAGACGTGTTGATATGGTGGCGGCCACGCGTCACGATGAGTTTGCGCTGCGCGATTACGAAAGGCTTTCCGAGTTGGGCATCAGTACCGCGCGCGATGGACTGCGATGGTACCTCATTGAAAGTTCGCCGCGAAGGTACGACTTTGCGAGCGTTGCGGCGCAGCTCGATGCGGCCCAGTCGGTTGGGATCCAGGTAATTTGGGATCTTTTCCATTACGGATACCCGGACGGGCTTGACATTTTTGCGCTCGACTTTCCCGAGCGTTTCGCTGATTTTGCCGCCGCTTTTGGTCAGTTTCATGTATCGCAAACCGGACGGGCCCCATGGGTTGTGCCCGTAAACGAAATATCGTTCTTTTCGTGGATCGCCGGGGATGAAGGCCGGTTTTATCCCTACGCGCGCGGCCGCGCAGATGAGCTTAAAATGCAGCTCGTGAGAGCTGCTATCGCCGGCAGGGCCGCGGTCCGGGATGTTAGCCCCGGAGCGCTTTTTGTATCGTCCGAGCCTGCTGTCTACGTGAGGGCAAGGCCGGGAGATGCGTGTAACGCCAAAGATGCCGAGGATTATCGTCTGGCGCAATATCAAACGTTTGACATGCTCACCGGCCGACTGGCTCCTGAGCTAGGCGGTCGAGCGGATCATATCGACGTCATCGGCGTCAACTATTACCTGCACAATCAGTGGTATTACCCGGACCGTGAAATGATCCCGCTTGGTGCCGAAGATTATCGGCCATTTCATTCAATACTTGCGGAAATCTATGAACGCTACCGGATACCTATTATTGTCTCCGAAACAGGGACCGAGGGCATGGAACGGGTGTCATGGTACCGATACGTCCGGGCCGAGTGTCAGACCGCGATCGCGATGGGCGTTGACGTACAAGGAATATGTCTTTATCCGATCCTTGACCATCCCGGATGGGACGACGAGCGCCACTGTCCGAATGGCCTCTGGGGATTTTCAGATGATGGTGGAACCCGCCCTGTCTATGAGCCGCTGCTAGCCGAAATTCAATCCGCCACTGTCCCGCTGCGCCAGGCTGCAGTATAGCCCTCCTCGAGCGACGGGGTATCTCGACCCTGAGCAGCTGCATCATCGATTAATTCACTCATCGCTTCGAATGTTCTATCCCAGGATGTTCGTGATAAGAACTCGAGCACGTGTGACTGCCTTCCATTTCGATCTTCATTCAACGCTTCTGAGATCGCTTCGGCGAACTCCTCAGCCGTGCCGGCGATACGGACAAGGCCGTTCTCCCCGTAGGGCCGAACGACGTCGGCGATAGGAGTCGAAACGACCGGGAGTCCGGCGGCCAGGTATTCTGGAGTTTTCGTTGGGCTGATAAAGCGCGTTGATTCGTTAAGCGCGAAGGGCATCATGCCGACGTCCCATCCGGCCATCAACGCCGGCAGATCATCATAGGTTTTTTTGCCGAGATAGTGGATATTTTCCCGCCGCGGAAGGGTGTCTTCGCTGATCTTAACGACCGGGCCCACGATCACAAAGCTGATATCGGGACGAAGTTCCGCAAGCTCACCTAGCAGCGACGCGTCAAGCCGCTCATCGATCACGCCGGCAAATCCCACACGCGGCCGCGCAATTCCTTTCTGTTCCGTAACGTCGTTCTCGATCTTATTCGCTTGGGCGAAGTGTTCAACATCAATGCTCGACGGAAAGGCATATACCGCTTTGTGTCGTTCTTTTTTCGCCTCATAAAGGCTGCGTCCGCCAGTAAATACGAGATCCGCTCTTGAGAGCAACTCGCGTTCGCGCTCGACCATTTCCGGCGGCGAACCACGAAACGCGCTTAGCTCATCCATACAGTCGTAAACGATCACTGCCGGCCGCAAATGTTGGCTCCAGCGGAGCATCATCGGGGTATAAAACCAATGGACCTGGTTGCCAATCGCCTGATTGTCTGCCAGGTGTCTAACGAGTTCGGGCATTACGTTATCCGGTGTCTCAAAGTCACTTGGGCTAAGGAGCGGGACACAAACGACTACGTTATTTGTATTCGTTGAAACATCCATCCGGCTCTCGCCTTCTGTCGGGATCGGCTCCTCGATAAAAAATACCCGCCGCGATCTGGCAAAACGCGACATTAGGTGTTGAGGCCGCTGGTACACGAAATTCCATCTGAGATGCGAGAAGCAGACGACATCCGGTTGTGCGGTCGAGCCATGTCCGTTAGCGGATATTGCGTGTGGAAGAGATAAGTCGATCATATTAACCATATTAATTTAAGCGTTGCTGCCGTGTTACACGATTTAGAGCCAAAACCGAGTATGGGGGTTATTGCACTCGCGATATGTTGGACACCAAACATTAATGGCAAAGCTCTCCTCGTTCGAAGGGGAAATGATGGAATGTTGTCTGATAAGCAAAGAATTTCCAGAATTGTCGCAGAGACTACATTAAATACAACGCTCGACCAATATCCTCAAAATGTGACGGGCCCGTCACAAAAAAATATTAATTCAAGGGGGTTATTAAAATGGCAGCAAACAATCAAGGTAATCAAGGCAATGAACGCGAACGCGACAGCCAGGGGCAATTTACCGATGGCGGTTCGCAGGGCGGTCAGGACAGTAGACAGGGCAATCAGGGCGGCGGCTCGAGGTCGGGCGGCGGCTCACGCTCCGACGGAGCACGCAAGGGCGGTGAGGCCGTTAGCGAAGACCGCGAACACATGGCAGACATAGGCCGCAAAGGCGGACAGAATTAGGCTGTATCCGCAATAATAATTTCGCGCGAAAGAAGCCGGCCGCTTCAAACGGTCGGCTTAATTTTTTAAACTGGACGACGCCACCGACATGAATGACCATCTGGCAACGCCCGCGCGGGCCCGACGGTTTGCCGATAATGTATCAATCGTGATTTAGGGCGTTGGTAGCGCCTAGGGGAGTTGAACCCCTCTTTCGAGGTTGAGAACCTCGCGTCCTAACCGATAGACGAAGGCGCCGTCTTGGACA
>Ga0207701_10005074_pt1 | contig 13257 bp, 12 predicted proteins | sample KBSSwiSSwithPhiX_FD_184294 | JGI IMG/M metagenome (GOLD analysis project Ga0207701, IMG submission 184294) | Switchgrass rhizosphere bulk soil microbial communities from Kellogg Biological Station, Michigan, USA, with PhiX - S5 (SPAdes) (version 2) | ecosystem: Environmental > Terrestrial >... | reverse complement strand
TTGAGGAACTTCACGTTGTCGTTCATGACTGCGCTCCTAAGGTCACGTCGAGGCGGAGGCAGCGCGGTGGGATTTCGGTCTGCGCCACGCGTCCCTACGCCGGTATTACCCGTATCAGGTTCGGAGGGTCTTTCTCACCCCGCAACACCCGCTGCGAGGACCCCTGCGTGAGGTGCCAACGCTAAATGAACTGTGGGATAATTTCAAGCTGCGCCATAAGTTAGAACCTATACGCTCAGCGATGACTCCGCAAATGGATTTCGAACGCGCCCGTTTCAACATGGTCGAGCAGCAGATCCGCACGTGGGAGGTGCTCGACCAGCGCGTTCTCGATCTCCTGTTCAAGGTCCGGAGGGAGGATTTCGTCCCCGCAAATTACCGGACGCTCGCCTTCGCGGACCTGGAAATCCCGATCGGGCACGGTCAGCGCATGCTGCAGCCCAAGCTCGAGGCGCGCATGCTGCAGGAGCTCGCGATCTCCGAAAACGATCGCATCCTGGAAGTCGGCACGGGCAGCGGTTACATGACTGCCCTGCTGGCAGCGATGGGTGGCCAGGTTTACAGCGTCGAGATCGTGCCCGAACTCATGCGCACGGCCGGCGAAAAGCTTGCGGCGACCGGCATTCGCAACGTGACCCTGGAGACCGGCGACGCCGCGCGCGGCTGGGACAAGCACGGTCCCTACGACGTAATCGTCCTGACGGGCTCCGTGCCCATTCTGCCGGACTCGTTCAGAGCGAGCCTCAAACCCGGCGGCCGGCTGCTCGCCGTGGTAGGCGAACCACCGGTCATGGAAGCGCAACTCATCACCTGCGTGAGCACCAGCGCATACAACATGACCGGGCTGTTCGAAACCTGCATTGCGCCGCTGGAAAACGCCGTCACACCCGAGCGCTTCGTGTTCTAGGGCGGCGCTCGCCTTCGGCTCTGGTCTGGCCTATGAACAGAAGGAACCCGACCGCTCCGCTCCCATGGTTTCCCTCCGTAAACTCCTTTCCTTCCATCGCTTATCGGGTGTCGGCTCCGATACGCGCCCGGGAATCGTCGCTTGACGCGAACACTCTTCGCTCTGGCGATCACTGTGAGCGCAGCCGCGAGCGGCGCCGATCTCATCGACGTCTTTCGGCAGGCGCAGAGCGCGGATACAACGTATGCCTCCGCCCGCGCGGCATGGGCCGCCGCGCAGGAGCGCATTCCGCAGGGTCGGGCCGGACTGTTGCCGCTGGCGTCGCTGACTGCCTCTGCGCAGCACAACGACCAGTCGTTCCGCTTCCGAGATTCATCGGCCCCGCGGACGAACAGCAACTTCAACTCCACTGGCCTATCGGTATCAGTCACTCAGCCGCTCTATCGTCGGGAAAGCGCGGTCGTCTATGAACAGGCGCTGACGCAGGTCGAGCAGGCGGACGCGCAGCTCGCGGCGGCCGCTCAGGACCTCATTCTTCGCGTGTCGCAGGCGTATTTCGACGTGCTTCTTGCGCATGACAGCGTCGCGTTCGCGGAAGCGCAGAAGGTGGCGATCGGCCAGCAGCTCGAGCAGGCGAAGCGCAACTTTGAAGTGGGCGTCGCCACGATCACGGACACCCATGAAGCGCAGGCTCGGTTCGACCTCACCACCTCTCTCGAGATCACCGCCCGCAACGATCTCGAGCTGCGCAAACGCGCGCTCGAGCAGATCATCGGGCGCGGTGCTCCTCCGCTCGCGCCGCTCGGCGCGGCGCTCGTGCTGCGAGAGCCGCGGCCGGCACAGATGGACACATGGGTAGATCTCGCGCAAAAAACCAATCTCCAGGTGCGCGTCGCATTCACCGCGCTCACGTTCGCGTCCCAGGAGATCGAACGCAATCGTGCTCAGCATCTGCCGACGCTCGATGCCTTTGCAAGCTTTACTGAATCCGGACTGGGAACTCAGACGGGCAATCTCGGAACGGACACGCGAAATACCGTCGTCGGCGTGCAAGTTGCGTTGCCGCTGTATCAGGGCGGCGCGGTCAATTCACGCGTGCGCGAAGCCATCGCCAACCAGGATCGCGCGCGCAAGGATCTCGAAGGCGCGCGCCGCGCGGCCGAGTTCAATGCGCGCCAGTCGTTCCTGGGGATCACGAACGGCATCGCCCAGGTACGCGCGCTCGAAGCGGCGCTCGTTTCGACGCAGAGCCAGCTTGCAAGCACCCAACTGGGGCAGCAGGTGGGCGTGCGCACGCAAGTCGACGTGCTGAACGCGCAGCAGCAGCTTTTCAGCGCGCGACGCGACCTCGCGCAATCCAAGTACAACTACATCCTGTCATTGCTGCGACTCGAAGCGGCGATCGGCGAGCTCACCGAGAACGACCTCCTCGCCGTCAACGAGTGGCTGGACCGGGCGGCGGCGCTGACCAGCCGGTGACAAGGTGACCGTGAGTGGAGTGACTGGTCTCATTGGTCATTAAGTCACCGGTCACCGATCACCGATTCCAGCAGCGCCGTCACCCGCTGCGTCGCACCCCGGTGCGCGCGGCTGAACGCGAGCGCGCGTTCAGCCATGTCCTTGCGGACCTGCGGCGCTCGAATCAGCCGTAACGCGGCCTGCATGGCTTCGTCAGCCGTATGCACACGGACAGCAGCACCAGCCTCCACCGCCTGCGCGGCGGCCTCCCCGAAATTGAACGTGTGCTGCCCGAGCACGACGGGTGTGCCGACGGCGCACGCCTCGATCAGGTTCTGCGCGCCGAACGGCAGCAGGCTGCCGCCGATGAAAGCGACGTCAGCGGCAGCGTAATACGCCGCCATCTCCCCCATGCTGTCGCCGAGCAGCACCCGCGTCTCCTCGGTAATCGAAGGAACCGAGCTTCTGCGCTCGTAGCGAATCGACCGGCGCGCAAGCAGGTTCGCGACGTCGGCGAAGCGCTGGGGATGGCGTGGGACGATCACGAGTAGCGTGTGCCCCATGTCGAGCCGCGTGAACGCGTCGATGAGAAGCGCCTCTTCGCCGTCGCGCGTGCTCGCCGCGAGTATCACCGGACGCGCTCCGAATTGCCTGCGCCAGCGCAGGCCAAGCTCGATCTGTTCCGCGGGCAGCGTCACGTCGAACTTGAGACTGCCTGTTACGTCGACGTTCGACGCGCCCAGCGCTCTCAGCCGCTCTGCATCCGCTTCGGACTGCGCAGCAACGCCGGCGAAGTCGCGAAGCGTCGCACGCACGAGCGGAAGCACGCGCCGGTATGCGCGATACGAACGCTCCGAAAGCCGCGCGTTCACGAGATACATCGGAACGCCCCGTTCCGCGCCGAGGTGGACGAGATTGGGCCATATCTCCGTCTCCATGATGATCCCGAGCCGGGGGCGGAAATGATCGAGGAAGCGGCTGACTGCGGCCGGATAATCGTACGGAACGTAGGCGCGCATGACGCGATCTCCGAACAGTGCTTCGCTCGTGCGCCTGCCCGTCGGCGTCATGTGCGTGAGAAGAATGCGATGCGAAGGATGGGCGGCGGATAATGCGTCGACGAGCGGAGCGGCTGCACGCGTTTCGCCGACAGATACGGCGTGGATCCAGATCAGCGGCTGGCCGTCGACGACGTGATCGTAGTGGCCGAAGCGTTCTTCGACATGTTCTGCGTATCCGGCGTCCTTACGCGCGCGCCAGCGCAGCCGAACACGCGCGTAAGGCAGTAACGCGCCGGCGAGTGCGGTGTAAACCGTGCGCGCAAGACTCACAGCACGCCGTCGAGCGCCCGTATCACTTCGTCCACCGTGGGCCCGCGCGCCACACCGCCGACGTTCACAGCGCGGGCGCATCCATACAGTCCCGTGCGTGCCGGTTCGGTCGCGTTGTAGATGCCGACAGTCGGCACGCCAAGCGCGCCAGCGAGGTGGGTCAGGCCCGTGTCCACTCCGATCGCACAGCGCGCGCCGGAGAGCACGCCCGACAGATCGCGCAGCGCGAGTCGCGGACAAACCACGGCGCCGGCAATCGCGGCGGCCAGTCGCTCGCTCCGTTCGCGCTCGGTGGGACTGCCCCAGGGGAGCACCGGCGTGAAGCCGCGTTGCGCGAGCGCAGCACCGAGCGCGATCCACGCTCGCTCCTCCCACAGCTTCCGGCGTGCACTGGTCGCGTGCACGAATACGGCGTAAGGCTGCGGCAGCCATGGGAGTTCCGCACGTGGGGCGTGGATCCCGTACGTCACTGTTGGCAACGGCGTATACGACAGCACGCGCGCCGCAAGCATCCGGTTGCGCTCGACCGCATGCGCCAGACCGGCCACGGCGAAGGTGCGGTCGTAGAACAGAGCAAGCGGCTCGCGCGAGCTTCTCCAATCCAGTCCGAAGCGCTTGCCGCGGGCTGCTCGCGTAACCAAGGCGCTCTTCAACAAACCCTGTGTGTCGATGATCGCGTCGTACGAGTCTTCGCGCAGCCGTTTCACAAAGGCGCCGATCTCGTTCCGCACTTCGCGCGTGGGCCAGTGACGCCGCCAACGTCGAATCGCGAGCGGGATGACGCCCTGCACGTTCGGATGCAGGCGCGGAATTGCGTCGAACGCTTCTTCCACGACCCAATCGATGCGAGCGCCCGGCAGCGCCGTCGAAACATCCGTCACCACCGGCAGGTTGTGCACCACGTCGCCGAGTGAGGATGTCTTCACCAGCAGTACGCGCGGCATCGAAGAGGACTGTCTATGTTATGATCGGTGGGCCTCCGCTCGGAGGCTCACCAGACTGTGGCCGGAGGGTAACACTCGCCGAGTGAAAACCAAAACGCCTCGCCGCTCGATCGAGCGACCGGCTCTCCAAGCGATCATCGAACGACTGTGATTCTTGTCACCGGAGGCGCCGGGTTCATCGGCTCCAACTTCGTCCTGAGCTGGCTCGCATCGCAGGACGAACCCGTTCTCAACCTCGACAAGCTTACCTATGCAGGCAATCCCGCGAATCTCGTGCCGGTTCGCGACGACGATCGGCATCACTTTGTTCAGGGCGACATCGCAAACCGCGCGCTGATCGCGCATCTCCTGAGAGACCATCAGCCGCGCGCGATCGTGCACTTCGCGGCCGAGACGCATGTCGATCGTTCCATCCACTCGCCCGACAAGTTCATCGAGACGAACATCAATGGAGCGTTCGCGTTGCTCGAGGAAGCGCGCGCGTACTGGTCGTCATTGAACGGCGCTGAAAGAGATGCCTTCCGTTTCGTTCATGTATCGACGGACGAAGTCTATGGCTCGCTGCAAACGTCCGACGCGCCGTTTACCGAGGCGACCGCGTACGCGCCGAACAGCCCCTACGCGGCATCCAAGGCCGCCTCCGATCATCTCGTGCGTGCCTGCCAGCATACGTTCGGACTGCCGACGATCATTACGCACTGCTCCAACAATTACGGGCCGCTGCAGTTCCCGGAGAAGCTGATTCCGCTCATGGTATTCAACGCGGTGGGCGCGCAGCCGTTGCCGGTTTATGGCGACGGCCGCAATGTCCGTGACTGGATCTTCGTCGAGGACCACTGCGAAGCATTGCGGGTCGTGCTTGCGCGCGGCGGGCCCGGCGAGACGTACAACCTCGGCAGTGACAGCGAACGCGCCAACATAGACGTCGTGAGCGCGATCTGCGCCATTCTGGACGACCTGCGGCCGGAGGGTGCGCCCCACGCCCGACTCATTACGTTTGTCACCGATCGCCCCGGCCACGACTGGCGCTACTCGCTGAGCTCGCACAAGGTGCGGTCCGAGCTCGGCTGGCGCCCGCGTCATGTGTTCGACAGTGGACTGCGCCGCACCGTCCAATGGTACCTTTCGCACATGGATTGGGTTCAAGAGGTCGTGAGCAGGAGCGCTACGCAATCGCCGCCGCGGCCGCCGGCTGCCGGCCGAGGCGTTGCGTGAAAGGCATCATCCTCGCGGGCGGCGCCGGGGCGCGGCTCTATCCCGCCACGACGGTGGTATCGAAGCAGTTGCTGCCCGTGTACGACAAGCCCATGATCTACTACCCGCTCTCCACACTGATGCTGGCGGGAGTACGCGACGTACTGGTGATCTCCACCCCGCGCGATACGTCGCGTTTCGCAGAGTTGCTGGGCGACGGCCATCTCTGGGGAATTCGCATCTCATATGCCGTGCAGCCTGCGCCGGAGGGTATTCCGCAGGCCTTCACGATCGGGGCGCCGTTCATCGGACGCGATCCGTGCGCCCTGATCCTCGGCGACAACATCTTCTACGGCCAGCAGCTTTCAGCGACGCTGCAGGCAGCCGTGAGTTGCGTCGCGGGCGCCCGGATTTTCGCCTATCCGGTGCAGGACCCCGAACGCTATGGCGTGGTGGAGTTCGATGCCGCCGGGAAGGTCATCTCGATCGAGGAAAAGCCGCGCCAGCCCAAATCGCGCTACGCGCTGACCGGCTTCTCCGTTTACGACAACGACGTGATCGAAATCGCACGCACGCTGCGTCCGTCCGAACGTGGCGAGCTCGAGATAACGGACGTGAACCGGCATTATCTGCGGCGCGGCAAGCTCGACGTGAAGCTCATCGGCCGGGGCATGGCCTGGCTCGATACCGGAACGCACGAAGCGCTGCTCGACGCATCGATGTTCATCGAGACGATCGAAAAACGGCAGGGACTGAAGGTTTCATGCCCGGAGGAGATCGCCTATCGCATGGGTTTCATCGACGCCGCCGCGCTCGAAAGCCTCGCAGCTTCGATGCAGGGCAATGCGTATGGAAGTTATCTCCTGGACGTGCTGCGCGAGGCGCCACGATGACGAAGATTCTCGTCACCGGGAAAGATGGGCAGCTCGGCGCGCACCTCGCGCGCATGCTCCCGGCGCTTGGCCACGTATATGCGACCGGACGCGAAAGTCTCGACCTTGCGCACGCCGATGCAATACGCCGGACCGTGCGAGAGATGCGGCCGAACGTGATCGTCAACGCAGCCGGCTACACGGCCGTAGACAAAGTGGAGTCGGACGCGCGTCACGCGCAGCAGGTGAATGCCATTGCGCCCGGTATTCTCGCCGAGGAAGCGAAGCGCATCGGCGCGCTTCTCGTTCACTACTCCTCCGTTTACGTGTTCGACGGCACCAAACCCGGACCGTATTCGGAAAACGATGCGCCGCATCCGATCAACGCGTACGGACGATCGAAGCTTGCCGGCGAACGCGCGGTCGCAGCGGCTGCGGGCGATTACCTGATCCTGCGCGCGAGCTGGGTGTACGACGTCCGGGGCCGCAATTTCCTGCTCACCATACTGGAGCTCGCCGCCGAGCGCGACGTCCTGCGGGTCGTCGACGATCAGGTCGGCTCACCGACATGGGCATCTGCGATCGCGCAAACGACCGCATGTCTGCTCGGAGATGTGGCCCGCGCGCGAGATGCGAGCGGGGTCTACAACCTCGCCGCCGAAGGGGCTGTGAGCCGGTTCGATTTCGCGCGACGCGTGCTCGAGCTCGAGCCGGCGTCGAATGCGGGAGGCTCGCGGCCGCGGCTCGTTAGAATCAGTACTTCGGAGTTCCCATTGCCCGCGCGACGTCCGCTCAATTCGGTGCTCGATAACAGGAAGCTCACGTCCACGTTCGACGTGCGGCCGGCGACCTGGGAACATCAGCTCAGGGCGTGTGTGCGCGAGCTGAGAGCGGCGCTCGCCTCCGGCTCGGGCCTCGCCGCCCACGAACAGAAGGAAACCGATGGTTTCCCTCCGTAACCTGCTCCGTAACCTCCTTTCCCTTCGCCGCGTGTCGGTTTGGCAAGTTCGACACGCTGCTAAGACCTCATAGCTCCGCGGGAACATGAGCTCACCTGTCAAAACGGCCACGCCCTTCATCGATCTGAAAACGCCCTACCGTGCGCTGCGCGAAAGCATCGATGCGCGCATGAAGGCGGTGCTCGAGCACGGCCAGTACATCATGGGACCCGAGGTGCTCGAGCTCGAAGAGCGCCTTGCGCGGTATACGGGCGCGGCTCACTGCGTGACATGCGCAAGCGGCACCGAAGCCCTGCTGATCGCGCTGATGGCGCTCGACGTAAAGGCCGGCGACGAAGTCATCACGACGCCGTTCACGTTCGTCGCTACCGCCGAGGTCGTCGTGCTCGCGGGCGCAACGCCGGTGTTCGTGGACGTCGAGCCCGACACGTGCAACATCGATGCAGCAAAGATCGAAGCCGCGATCACGCCGCGCACCCGCGCCATCATGCCGGTTGCCCTTTATGGACAGCCCGCCGACATGGACGAAATAAACGCGGTCGCCGCACGGCATTCCCTGCCGGTGATCGAGGACGCCGCGCAAAGCTTCGGCGCGACTTACAGGCAGCGCGCGAGTTGCAATCTCTCGACGATCGGCTGCACCAGCTTCTTTCCGAGCAAGCCGCTCGGGTGCTACGGGGACGGCGGCGCGCTTTTCACGAACGATGACGCGCTCGCGCAGGCAATGCGCGAGATTCGCGTGCACGGACAGCCCGAGCGCTACGTGCACACGCGCGTCGGCGTCGGCGGCCGCATGGACACGCTGCAGTGTGCGGTGCTGCTGGCGAAATTCGAGCGCTTCGATTGGGAAGTGACGCGGCGGCGTGAGATCGGAGCCCGATACAGCGAGCTTCTCAAAGCCATCCCGGGCATTCGCGTGCTTGAATTGCGGCCCGACCGCACGAGCGTGTACGCGCAGTACACCATACTCGCGGAGGATCGCGGCCGCGTGGAGACAGCACTACGGGCGCGCGGCGTTCCCACTGCCATTCATTACCCGATTCCGCTGCACCGGCAGCCTGCGTACCGTCAATACGGGCTCGAGGCGCGTCTGCCGGTCTCCGACGATCTCGCCGATCACGTGATCAGCCTTCCCATGTATCCGGACCTCGATCCGGCGCTTCAGGACGACATCGTCGATGCGGTACGCCGGAGTGTCGCGTGACGCGATACCCCGCCGCACGAGGTAACGCCGCCTGAAGGTACTGTTGACCGGAGGCAGCGGCCTGCTCGCGCTGAACTGGGCGTGCGCTATCCGCGGCGAGCACGACGTAGTGCTCGCGACGCACACGCGACGCGTGTCCCTTGCAGGCGCGACGACCACGCCGCTGGCACTCGACGATGCGGATGCGCTCACGCGCGAGTTCGAGCGCATCGCGCCGGAGGTGATCGTCCACACCGCCGGCCTCACGAGCGTTGAAGACTGCGAGCACGATCCGGCGCTTGCACAGCACGCGAACGCGGATCTCGCGCGCAATGTCGCACGCGCCGCTGCCCGCAGCGGGGCCCGACTCATTCACATCTCGACAGACCACCTGTTCGCCGGCAAGCGTGCGTTCTACACCGAGACGGACATTCCCGAGCCCCTCAACGTGTATGCGCGCACGAAGCTGCTCGCCGAAGAGTGGGTACGGGAAGAGAACGCCCATGCGCTCCTCGTGCGCACGAACTTCTTCGGATGGGGACACCGGCTGCGGCAATCGTTCAGCGACTGGATTTACTACAACCTTCGCGCCGGCACGACGCTTACGATGTTCGACGACGTCTTCATCACACCGATCATCGCCGATCGCCTTGCCGTTCATGCGCATCGGCTGCTGGCACTCGGCGCATCCGGAATCCACAACATAGTGGGAGAAGAACGCGTATCGAAGTACGACTTCGGAGTGCAGCTGGCCGACGCCTTCGAGCTGACTAGGTCATTGTTAATACCTGCTAAAATCGCTGCTTCGAATCTCTCGGCAAAGCGCCCGCCCGACATGTCTCTCGACAACGCGAAGGCGCGCGAACGCCTCGGCAGTTCGCTCGGCTCCGTCGCCGAGTTTCTTGAACTTCTGCAAAGCCAGGAACGCGCGGGCCGCCGCGGAGAGCTGCGGGCGGCGGTAACGGAGTAGTCATGTCTTTTCTCGACGATAAAGAGGTTTTGGTCACCGGTGCCACGGGATCGTTCGGTAAGCGCTTTGTCCGCGCCGTCCTCGAACAGCACAGTCCCAAGCGGCTGGTCGTCTTCAGCCGCGACGAGCTGAAGCAGTTCGAGATGCAGCAGGTCTTGAAGGCGCCGAACCTGCGCTACTTCCTCGGCGACGTTCGCGACAAGGAACGACTCTACCGCGCGTTCGACGGCATCAAGGTCGTGATCCATGCGGCCGCGATGAAGCAGGTGCCCGCCTCGGAGTACAACCCGATGGAGGCGATCAAGACGAACATCATGGGTGCCGAGAACGTGATCAACGTGTGCATCGACCAGGAAGTGCAGCACGTGATCGCCCTTTCCACCGATAAGGCCGCGAACCCGGTCAATCTCTACGGTGCGACCAAGCTGTGCGCCGACAAGCTTTTCATAGCGGCGAATACGCTTTCGGGGCGGCATCGAACGCGCTTCTCGGTGGTGCGTTACGGCAACGTCATCGGGTCGCGCGGCAGCGTCATTCCCTTCTTCATGCAATGCCGCAAGAACGGTGTGCTCCCGATCACGGACGAGCGGATGACGCGTTTCTGGATCACGCTCGGTCAGGGCGTTCAGTTCGTGCTCGACAGCGTCGCGCGCATGCACGGGGGCGAAATCTTCGTGCCGAAGATCCCGAGCATGAACATCATGGATGTCGCGAAGGTGGTTGCACCGGAGTGCCGCACCGAGATCATCGGCGTCCGCCCCGGCGAGAAGCTGCACGAAATGCTGATCACGGCCGATGACGCCTATCACACGGTCGAGTTCCGGGATCATTACGTCATTCAGCCGAACGACGTCTGGTGGGATCGCGCGGAATACCTGGAAGCAAGCGGGGGCGAACCGGTGCGCGAAGGCTTCCAGTACAGCAGCGATTCGAATCCGGTGTGGATGACGCGCGATCAACTGGGCGCTTTGCTGCGCAAGGAAATCATCGAAGTATGATTCCATACGGGCGCCACCATATCGACGAGGACGACGTACAGGCTGTCGCGGAAGTGATGCGCGGCGAGTTGATTACACAGGGTCCTCAGGCAGCCGCGTTCGAGCGACTCGTAGCGGATTACGTCGGCGCGCGTTACGCGGTGTCGGTTGCAAACGGCACGGCGGCGCTTCATCTCGCATGTCTCGCGCTCGGCCTCGGCCCCGGCGACACGGTCCTCACGACGCCGAACACATTTCTCGCCAGCGCCAATTGCGCGCTCTACGTCGGCGCGCGTCCCGCGTTCTCCGACATCGATCCCGAAACGCTCAATCTCGGTCTGCAAGCGCTACGCGACGCCTTTCGGACGCAAGCCGGTATCAAGGCGGTGATCCCGGTGCACTTTGCGGGACTGCCCTGCGACATGGCGGCGATTTCCGAGATCGCGCGCGCGAATGGCGCATCCGTCATCGAGGACGCATGCCATGCGCTCGGCGCGCATTACGCGGACGGCTCCCGCGTAGGCAACTGCCGCTACGCCGACATGTGCACATTCTCGTTCCATCCGGTTAAGTTGATCGCCGCCGGCGAAGGCGGAATGGTCACGACGAACGACGAGTCGCTTTATCGCAAGCTGCTGCTCCTGCGCAATCACGGCATGACCAAGGTTCCGTCTGATTTCGTGGAAGAGACGCAAGGCTTCGAACAGGGCGAACCCAACCCGTGGTATTACGAGATGCAGGCGCTGGGACTGAACTATCGGATGACCGACATCCAGTGCGCGCTCGCGATCTCTCAGTTCAAGAAGCTGGACCGGTTTCTGTCACGTCGTCTCGAGATCGCGCGACGTTACGACGCGGCGTTTGAGGGCATGGAAGCGATCGTGCTCCCGCAGCAGCGCGACCGTGAGCGCAGTGCGCATCATCTCTACATCACTCGCATGGACTTTCGCCGCATCGGTCTCACGCGCGGACAGATGATGCTCGCGCTGCGCGAGCGCGGCATCGGCTCGCAGGTGCATTACATTCCGGTTCCCTATCAGCCTTACTACCGGCAGAAGGGCCTCGCGCAAGGGAGCTGGCCGCATGCGGAGCACTACTATAGGGAGGCGCTCACGATACCGCTCTACTTCGGCATGAGCGATGCCAACGTGGCCACCGTGATCACGGGCGTGACCGATCTCGTTTCCGGCGCACAGCGCCGGGCGCTTTCGGCGTCGGGTTAGACGTGGGATTTTCAATCGGTAAACGCACGGTCGGGGACGGAGCGCCCTGCTTCATCGTTTACGAAGCGGGTCCCACTCACGACGGACTCGACATGGCAATCGATCTCGCGCGGCTCGCAGCCGAAGCGGGCGCGGACGCGGTCAAGTACCAGATTCTCGATCCCGATCGCCTGGTCGCCGACCGCAAACAGCTCTTCTCGTACGACGTCCTCGCAGACCGCGCATCCGCGCGCACCGAGACGGTATCCGAGCCCCTTTACGACATTCTCTGCCGGCGCAGCATGCCGCAATCGGAGTGGCGCAAGCTCAAGAACTATTGCGACAGCCTGGGACTCGCATTCTTCGCGACGGTCGGTTTCCCGGACGAAGTCGAATTTCTGCAGGCGATCGGATGCGACTCCGTGAAGATCGCGTCCGCGGACGTCAATCACTATCCGCTCATCGTTCACGCGGCCCGACGCCTGCCCTCCATCCAGATCGACACCGGCAATGCGACCATCGGTGAAGTAGAAGCCGCCGTGGACGTAATCCGACGCGCCGGCAACGAACACGTCGTGATTCACCATTGTCCGTCCGGCTATCCCGCCCGGCTGGAAAGCATCAACCTGCGCATCATCTCCACGCTCAAGACGATGTTCGGTCTTCCCATCGCCTACTCCGATCACACGCCCGGCCGGGACATGGACATCGCCGCAATCGCGCTGGGCGCGAACATGGTCGAGAAGACGATCACGCATGACCGCATGACGCGCAGCGTCGAGCATATGTTCTCGCTCGAGCCCGCGGACATGGCCGCATTCGTGCGTGCCGTGCGCGATCTGGAAATCGCACTGGGCTCCACGCGCAAGCAACTCTCTGATACGGAGCTGGAGAAGCGCACCGCCATTCGCCGCAGCGCGCACGTGAAGCGTGCAGTACGCAAAGGCGACGTGCTCGATATGGATGCGATCGAGTTCCGGCGGCCCGGCTACGGCGTCGCACCCGACCAGATCGAGGTTTATCTCGGGTCTGCCTTCGTCCGCGACCTGCAAGCGGGCGAGATCGTCCGACACGGAGACCTCGCCGTGAAGGCGAACTGATGCGCGCAGTCTGCGTGATTCCGGCACGCGGCGGCTCGAAGCGCCTGCCGCGCAAGAACGTCATCGAGTTCCTCGGGCGACCGATCATTGCCTACAGCATCGACGCGGCAGCTGAAAGCGGTGTCTTCTCCCGCGTCGTGGTGTCGACGGAAGATGAAGA
>Ga0207701_10005072_pt1 | contig 13260 bp, 11 predicted proteins | sample KBSSwiSSwithPhiX_FD_184294 | JGI IMG/M metagenome (GOLD analysis project Ga0207701, IMG submission 184294) | Switchgrass rhizosphere bulk soil microbial communities from Kellogg Biological Station, Michigan, USA, with PhiX - S5 (SPAdes) (version 2) | ecosystem: Environmental > Terrestrial >... | reverse complement strand
GGGAATGCTGTGATCGGCGGTTTCGCGCGTTCGGGGCCGCCACTTGTCCGGTGTCGCGGCCATGCTCCTGATCGAATTGCTCGACACGCGCAGATTGACCTGCGCGATCTCATCAGGGCTCGCGAACAGGGGACGCGCTTCGGACGCCGCCTGCGCCACGGACTGGGCGTACTGGCCGAGCGCGAAACGCTTCGTGATCGAACGCATGATGCCGAACGGCTCACCCAGCTTCGGCAGCGTGAACGGCTCCATCTTCAACAGATTGAACAACCCGAACGGCCCCTCGAACACCTGCTCCGGCCCGGTCATTCCGGCCTGCGCGAGCTGAGCGGCGAAGATCGCGTTGCGGCTCGCTTCGGCACACGAGCACGCCTTCCAGTTCGAAAGTGTGCCGCGCCGCGTCTGAGCCACAGTCGCACAGCCGGCGACGGTAAGCGAAATCGCGTGCACCATCTGCTGTTGCGTGAGTCCCATCAGGCGGGCGGCGCCGGCCAGCGCCGCGAAGCTGCCGACGCTCGCGTAATCCATGCCATGCGCGGTGTAATCGAACACATCGCAGACCTTGCAATACACCTCGTACGCAATGACGGTCGCCAGGATCAGATCCCGGCCGCTGGCGCCGCTGATTTCAGCCGCCGAGAGCAGCGCCGCGATCGTGTCGCTGGGATGTCCGCTGCCCGCGCCGATATAGGCGTCGTTGTAATCCATGTAGCGGATCATGACGCCGTTCGCAAACACGGCGAGCTCGGGACTCGTGTGCGTTCCGCTGCAGAGGACAGTCGCGGGCTTCGACGCGTTCACCTCCGCGGCGAGCTTGACTGCGATCTGGCTGGGCTCGGCACTGTAGCCGCCGATCGCACAGCCCAGCGTATCGATCATGACACGCTTGACCATGCCGACGACGGGCGCCGGCAGATCTTCGTATCTGACGGACGTCGCGTACTGCGCCAGGGTGTCGGCGAGCGAAGGGCCCGCCGGGGCGGATGCTTTGCGGCGCGGGGTGTCCGCCGACGTTGGCTGCGCTAACAACGGCATCGCGGCTGCGCCGGCGGCGGCTGCCGCAGCCCGTGTGAGAAAGATGCGGCGCGCTGCGGGGGGAGCATCGCACGGCTCATCTTGCGGTTCTGTAGACATGAATCCTCCTCCTGGGATGACGGTCGATTCGATCGTCACGAATGCGAGTTATCGCGTCATGCCGGTGGAACCGGGCGGCACGTCGTAGAAGGCAAGTGTCATCGAGGTGGCGCTGTAATGGCCCATCAGCGCGATCGCGTCGGTGATACCGACGTGCCCGAGCGCTTCGAGCGCGCGATCGAACAGACCTTTCGAGACCCAGCGCGAATTGACGAGACACGTTGCCATTTCGTAGACCACCTGCTCGCGTTTGTCTTCGAACGAGGTGGGGCGACCGGAGAGTATCGCGTCGACTTTGTCGTCTGGCAGACCGGCGGCCCTTGCGGCGCGTTCGTGAGAGGCGGTCGGATAGGCCGAATGCCACTGGCTCGTAACGACATTGACGACGATCTCGCGCTCGCGCTCGGTCAGTGTATGGCCCTTGCGGAAATGGGCGCCGAAGGGGCCGATCACCTTCGCGAGCTTCGGGTTTTCCACGTAAATCTTGTTCGGGCCCGGCAGGCGCGTGCCCCGTGTTTCGCTCAGCGAGCGCAAGCCTTCCTGCTGTTCGGGCGTCATCTGATCGTACGGAACCTCGGTATAGCGTCCGAATTTCGATGTCTCGGCCATGGGCTTGTCTCCGCCATTACGTGGGATGCGAATCGGAAACGTCGATGTGCCGGCGATCACGCACGCAGAGCCATCGACGCACCTGCTTCGATGCTACGTCACTTCTGCCCATTGCGCGTGGGCGAAAGAAAACGGCACCGCGATGGCGGTGCCGTAGAAAGTCGAACGATTCTCTCGTGAGTTACTTCAGGACGTTGCTCGCCTGCGCGTCCTTGACGAAACGGTCCACGTCGTCGGCAAGAAGGAGGTCTTGTTGTGGGGAAAACACGTTGCGCCTTGCGGTCGGCGACGAGCGAAGAGCATGATGTACGGCTGCTCTCATCCGCGGTCCGTACTGCGACACTCGGGCTCTCCGCGCAGAAGGTGACATCATGTCTTTCCGTCGATTGCGTCAATGGTCGCTGCTTGCGCCGGCAGTTGCACTTTGCGCAGCACTGCAGGCACTCGCGCAAACCTATCCCGTCAGACCGATCCGCTTCATCGTGACGTTCCCGCCCGGGGGCGCTGTCGACATCACCGCGCGCCTCCTGCAGCCGCGACTGCAGGAAAATCTCGGACAGCCGATCGTGATCGACAATCGTGGTGGTGCCGGTGGCGCAGTCGGCACCGAGCTGGCCGCGAACGCCACGCCGGACGGCTATACCTTCATGATCACGTTGTCGTCGCACACGATCAACCCGCTGCTCTACAAGCTCCGCTACGACGTGGAGCGCGACTTTGCTCCGGTGTCGCTTCTCATCAGCGTGCCGCAACTCATTGCGGCGCACCCGAGCGTTCCGGCAAAGACGCTGCGTGAATTGATCGCAGTCGCGGGGGAGCGGCCCGGCGCGTATTCGTATGCGTCGCCAGGTAACGGAACGCCGGGCCACATCGCCGGCGAGTTGCTGAAGCTGCGGACGGGCATCAGCATCGTGCACGTGCCCTACAAAGGTGGTGGGCCGGCAGTCGCCGACACGATGTCGGGCCAGGTCCCCTTGCTATTTCTTACCGCGCCGGCCGCGCTGTCTTTCGCTCGTGCCGGAAAACTGCGTGCACTCGCTGTCACGACGCGCAAGCGAACGCCTGCGGCGCCTGATATCCCGACGGTCGCCGAAGAGCTCAACCTGCCGGATTACGAAGTCGATTCGTGGGTGGCGATGTTCGCGCCGGCGAAAACGCCCGCGGCGATCGTCACGCGTATGCAGCAGGAGGCCGCACGGGTGTTACAGCTGCCCGATGTGAAGCAGAAATTCGTGGAGCAGGGGGCCGACCCCGTCGGCAGCAGCCCGGAGGTGCTCGAGCGCGTGGTGAAAACGGAGTTGAAGAGCTGGGCCATCGTGATCCGTGAGGCACGTATCAAGCCGGAGTAATGACCCGGGTTTCACGTTCGCCGAATGACGGAAGCCGTCGCTGTGCTCAGGACAGCACGACGCGTCCGATCGTGCCGGTGCGGCTGATGTCGAGCCCCGCCGAAAGTTTCTGAAGTCGTGCGAGGATGCGTTCGGCGTCCGTTCCCTCTGCAATGGTCGGCCGCCCGCGCGTTTCGTAGAACAGATCGGGCGCTATACCGTTCTCGTTCAACACGACGGGCACGAGATCCAGCGCTACCAGGCGTCCCTCCTCGAACACGCAATCGGCGATCGCGCTGTCCCATACTTCGCCCGGGTAATAACCGACCGGCGTCTTGGTATGGAAAACAAAGCTGCCCAAGTCGTAAAAGATCGGGCAGCCACGATAGATCTCGATGCCATGCAGCAGGGGCGCGCCGTGGCTGATGTATGCGCACGCACCGGCGTCAATGCACTCGCGTGCCCACTTCTGCTGCCACGCCGGTGTCACACGGAAATCTTTCTCCCAGTAGTGGTTATGCTGGTAGCAGAAGACGTAGGGCGCGTTCGTCCGTGCTGCGCGAATCGCCATCAGGTTGCGAGCCCGATCGTCGGCATCGAGCTCGCCGCTCGCGTCGCGCCGTACTTCGTTCACGCCGGCCCGTGTCTCCGTTGCGGCCGCGCCCGCGCGAATCGCGCCCGACGCCATCGATACGAGCGCGACGCGGCCGGCAGCCGTATCGCGATAACCTGCCATTGATGCTTCCGCGCGATTCGCGCCGGTGCCCGCGCACGTGAAGCCGCCGCGCTTCACGGCATCGAGCGTCGCGAGCACGCCGCCGGTTCCGAAATCCCATGCGTGGTTGTTACTGAGCGCGAGAACATTGACTGAGAGCACCTTCAGGCAGTCGAGCACCTCGGGCGGTGCCGCCTTGGCGAACACGGTTTTGATCGTCGGCGCTTCGGAAGCCGGTCCTGAGATCGGCGTCTCGAGATCGGTGAAACAGATGTCGGAACGTGCAAGATACTTCGCGAGCGCGTCGAACCCGGCATAGGGATGGTCGCGCAGGTCGGTCTGAATGGCGGCCTGCCCGAGCGCCGTGAAACGCAGCGGACGTCTCGCCTGTGATCGCGCAGGGACACCGACCGCCGCTACGGCGAGCGCGGAAAGGCTACGCAGAAAATCGCGCCGCGCCGGACTGCTCATCCCTGCATGCCCGCGCTGTGGACTCGACTCCTTGACCGCACGCCTGCTATGCACATAGTCTTCGTAGCTGCGCTGCGTCGTTAACACTGACGCGACCCGTCCATCCACGAGAGGGGAGATTTCATGTCAGCAATACCCGGTCTGGACAGACCCGCCCCGGTTTCCAGTGAACTGACCAAACCATTCTGGGACGCCTGTAACGAGCGGCGACTGGTCCTGCAGAACTGCACCGCGTGTCAACGGTTGCATTATCCGCCCGCGCAGAAATGCAGCAAGTGCGGCTCGAGTGCTCTGGTGTGGAAAGAAGTGCCAGGCAAGGGCCATATCGATGTCTTCTTCGTGATACGAGATTCGCGCATCCGCGGATTCCGCTCGGCGCAACCCGTCAACTTCGCCGTGATCACGCTCGACGAGGACCCGGGCATCAATTTCCTGTCGAATCTCCCGGGCAGGGCGCCGGGCGATGTGAAGCCCGGCTCACCTGTCGAGGTGACATTCGAACAGACGAGCAACGGCCAGTTTATTCCCGAGTGGCAGGTGGTCGCATAAGGGGACGGCGCTTTGCGTTCGCGCTCCTGCGAAGCGTATTACGAATGAGGAACTGCAATGGCTGAAACGAACTGGATGAGAAGCCGCGAAGGCATGGGCCTGTGGGAGCACCGGGGCAAGGTTGCCGTCGTCGGATGGGGGCAATCCCACATCGACCGGCGCTGGGACGGCAAGACGCTGGACAGAAGTTGCGGCGGGTTGACGAAGGAGGCGTGCCTCAAGGCGATCGCCGACGCCGGCTTGTCGCTGGACGACATCGACGGGTTGATCTGCAGCCCCGACACACGCGCCGAGCAGACGTGGGCGCCGCGGCCTTACTTCGCACCGCCTTACGACACCGAGGACGGCCTCACCAAGGCGTCCGCGGAGTGGATACAAAAGCAGTTAGGGTTGAGGAACGTAAAGTATCTGAAGTCCGATGCGCCGTACATCGGTCCCATGATGGGCCTCGCGGCGCAGGCGGTCGGTGACGGCTTATGCAAGACCGCGCTCGTCTGGTATCCGATGGTGAACCTCGAGGGCCGCTACGGACACAACAACCCGCAGAACAGCAAGAAGGAAGTCAGCGGCAACGACGCGTTCACCCTGCCGTGGGGCTATCAGAGCGGCGCGATGTTCAACAACCTCGTCGTTTTCCTGCAGTACTGCAAGAAGTACGGCAAGTCGCACGACGGGCTCGCGCCCCTTTGTCTCAATCTGCGCCGCAACGGCCTGAGAACGCCGTGGAGCTACTACGCTCTCCACGAACCGTATCAGCTTACGCGCGAGGACTATCTGAGCGCGCGCGTGATCGAGGAGCCGCTCGTGATCCACGATTGCGACAGGCCGGTCAACACATGTGCGGCCTTCATTTTCACGACGGCCGAACGCGCGAAGGACCTCAGGCAGAAGCCGATCTACGTGCTCAACCATGCTCAGAATGCCGGCAGAGGCCGCAGCAGCATGGCGACGCTCGAGGAGCATCAGGAAGCGTGCGCCAGCATCGCGCGGAAGATGGAACAGGGATCCGGCCTCAACATCAAGGAGGTCGACATCTTCAACCCGTACGACGGGTATCTCACGTTCACCCAGCAGTTCCTCGAAGGCTTCCAGTGGCACGGCGTGAAATGGGGAGAAGCCCACGACTTCTACGCCGATGACATCCGGGTCGAAGGTCCGCACCCGTTCATGTCGAGCGGCGGAAATAACGGCACCGGGCGCACGCGCGCGTGTCTGTTCTCGGACAGCCTTGAGCAACTGCGCGGGACCGCCGGTGCAAGACAGGTGACGGTACGCGCTGAAACGGCACTCGCCGGCTGCAACACGCCCGACAACTGCGGCTTCATGATGTTCAGCACGTCGCAGAATTAACGTTCGCTCGAGCGCGCCCGACCACGCGCGCTCCCGCGACGGAATCCGCGTGCCACCAGCAGATCAGATGTCGATCACGACGTCGCCCTGCGGCTGCGAGCAGCAGACCAGGATATTTCCCTGCGCCGGTGGATCGAGCGGATCGGGCTGGTAGGCGACGTTCCCCGAGATCAAACCGCTCTCGCAGTTGTGACAAACGCCGGTACGGCACGACCATCGAACCGGTACATCGCACGCTTCGGCCAGTTCGAGCAGGCTCTGGTCGTCCGCGCGCCAGCGCGTGGCGATGCCGCTGCGTGCGAAGGACACGAGGGGGCCCGTGCCGGGCGTACCGGCCGGTTGATGCGGTGCACGCGCAGTGGTCGCGACCACACCGGGCATCAGCGCGGGGCCGCCCGAGAAGATTTCGGAATGAATACGGGCCGATGGCACACCCCAGGCAGCCAGCGCCGTCCTCAGCTCGCCGAGGAAACCCGGCGGCCCGCATAAGTAGAAGTCACTGTCTTTCGAGACGCCAAGCTGCTCGAGCGCGGGGACGTTCAAACGACCGGTTCGATCGTATCCCTGTCCTTCCCGATCTTCGCTCGATGGGCGGCTGTACCAGATCTGACTTCGGCCGCGAGTAAGTACCCGGAGAAGATCTCGCGTTTCTGCGGCGAAGGAATCGGATCTGCCATCACGCGCACCGTGCAACCACCAGACCGCCCGCGGCGTCGCCGTCGCAGCCAAGGCATGCAGCATCGCGAGCACCGGTGTCGCACCGATGCCCGCGCTCATGAGCACCACGGGAGCGTCGCCCGACTGCAACGTGAAACTGCCTCTCGGTTCGCTCACCTCGAGGACGTCGCCCGTTCGAACGTTGTCGTTCAGATAGTTGCCCGCGATCCCGTTCGGCTCTACCTTGATGCTGATGCGGTACTGCTCGTCCGACAGCGGGCCCGACAGTGAATAGCTGCGAAAGAGCGGAGGACCCTCGGTCGTGGGATGCAAGCGGAGCACGACGAACTGGCCTGCGAGCGGCATCGTGAGCCGCCTGTCATCAGCTGCCTGCAGCGAGAACGAGAGGACGTCCGATGCTTCGCGATCGATGCGCGAGACTCGCAGCGGACGAAAGCCGGGCGCGGCTGTGTGCGCGGCGGCCGCCGGCATGAGACCGGGGTTGCCGGTCGCACCGGGCTGAGCGTCCTGACTTCGCGTCAATGCCTCGAATGACCCGCGCCAGCCCGGAGAGAGCGCCGGGATTCGCAGCGCCCGCTCGAGCTGATCGCGCGGGTGATGGGAGGAATAGAGGAGCGCGTTCACCTCCGCAATAGTCATCTGCTCCGGTCCGCGGCTGATCAGCACGATCGGATCACCCGCCTGCACTTCGCCTTCCTCGATTACGCGGAAATAGAAGCCGGGCCGTCCGCTCGAGGTCAGGAACGCCGGCATCTGAGGCTCGTTCGTACGGATACCGACGCGGTAACAGGTCACTCTGGGCTGAGTGACTTCGAACGCAGCGGTGCCGATCCGGTAGCGATCACCGATGCAGACTTCATCGTCCGGCAGGTCCTCCACGGTGAAGTTCTCGCCGAACTGGCCGTGAGTGAAATCGCTCCGGCTCAGCCGCTCCTCCCAGTAGAGATACGATTCGATCTGATAGACGAATACCGCGCGCTGCTCTCCGCCGTGCCCGTTGAGATCGCCCTGCCCGTCACCTTCGAGATTGAGCCGCCTGACACGGCACGCGCCATGCACCGGCTCTTTCCAGATGCCGGTGTGAACGATCCTACCGCGCCATTCGATGTCGCGCGGCAGGCCGACGTTGACGGAGAGTAACCGGGCCATCGAGATGCCTCTCGTTTCTGCTTTCGAACCGAAAGGTTATATTGGCAGAACGGCTGTCCGTCGATCGGTCGCAGCGCTTTCTCGTCAATACCTGAGTCCCAGACCCACAGCTTCACCGCGAGCGTCACGACGGAGGTGTCGACCTGGGCCACGAGGACGCCAAGCGAGGAGGCGAGCAGCACGCCCGTCGCGCGCGCCGGCCGCGGTATCGGCAACGTTTTTGCAAAAGCCATGACGCAATCCTGCATGAATGTGCGCGCACGATGTTTCGGTATGCGCCGAAACATCGGCCGGCCGCGAGTGCTAGCATGAACCCGCAATGGCAACCACAGACGCCCCCATAGAACCCCGCTTCGCCCGCGTCGCGGCGGCGATTGGCGACCCCACGCGCGCGCGAATGTTGAGCGTCCTTCTCGCGGGAAACAGTCTTCCTGCCGGCGAGATTGCCCGCGCGGCCGGGATCACGCCGTCGACCGCGAGCGAACACCTCCGGCTGCTCGTGGACGAGGGGCTCGTTGCTGCGCATTCACAAGGGCGACATCGCTATTTTCGCGTCAAGAACGCCGACGTCGCGCGCGCGCTCGAAACGCTGTCGGTGGTTGCCGCGGGCACAGACGTAGCGGAAAAATGGCTGCGCGAGCCGTATCGTCGTCTGAAGTATGCACGGAGCTGCTACCACCATCTCGCAGGAGAGCTCGGTGTGAGTCTGCTCGATGCGTTGATCTCGCGCCGCGCATTGACCGCGTGCGAGCAGGGCTATGCGCTCACGCCCACAGGCGAGGCATGGCTGCAGGACATCGGTATCTCGCCACCGCGTCGCTCCAGCGAGCGTTATGCCTACGCCTGTCTCGACTGGTCGGAGCGGCGCGACCATCTCGCGGGACGGCTTGCGACCGCGATGCTGGATCACTTTCTGGAAAGACGCTGGCTCGTACGCGGAAACCATCCGCGTTCGCTCGAGGTCACGCCCCAGGGCAAGCGCCTGCTCCTGGCCAGACTGCGTTCGGATACGTGATCGCAGGCGCGCCGGCCACCGCTGAGACCGGACCGAGCCGATCCGGCGTTTCAGGCCGCCGCACGCAGGAGATCGTGTAAAAGATTCTGCGTCGCGGCCGCACCTGACTTGTTCAGCTCATAGAACCGCACCGCGTCGGCAGCCTGCCCGAGCGCCATGCGTACGAACGCGCGATCCGTCGCGTTGTCGACGACGAGCACGAGGCGTTGTGGTGGAAGACGCGCCGGCAACTCGCGCAATTCGAATTCGCAGCCGTGCTGCTGGCTCGTGACGCCGCGCAGGTCCATCAGCACGACATCGGCACGATCCATGAGCGCGGTCACAGTGGCGCGCCATGTCATGTCGGCGCAGCAGAAATCGTTCACCCGGAAGCGGCCGTCAGGATCACGCCGGACATCCAGCGTTTCGAGCCTGCGCTGCAGGTCCGCCGCCGAGCGCACGAAGCTTTCGTCGATCGCGCCGAGCATGTAGTACAGGAAATCGGCTGGATCGATGCTGCGAGCGACGACATCCGGCGCGGCAATCATCGTGACCGGACCGACATATCTCCAGCGCGAGCCGATGCGATCGAAGAGCCTTTCTGTGCGTCGCGTATACCCGAAAACGCGCAACAGGAGCAGTGTACGAGCGGCCCGATTCTCGGCTGCAAGACCGACCCACCTCACGGCATAGCGGTTTACGACGACGAACACCGGATACGCGGCCGCGCACGCGATCACAGCCCACAGGGGCGACGCTTTTGTGTTCAGGATCTCCAGCGCAATGCTGGCAATGAACATGAGCCACCACGCGCGTGCAAGCAGCTGTGCGTCGGAAAAGTCCTTTGCTTCGTACTTCCGGGCGACTGTCTGCAGGCGCTTCCAGGCAATCCAGCCCGTAGGCAGCGCGAACACGATGAAGGCGGCGTGCAACCCGACCGTGCTGACCGTGCCGAGCAGCAACTCGGTGCCCGCGTGCGATTGGGCCAGCGCTTGCGTCGCGCGTGAGCCGAGAGTCGGCGCGAGCCCGAACACCAGCAGGCCGGCGAATGTGATCGGCACGACGCCGCGCAGCCTTCCGGAGCCGCTCGCGAGAAGCAGCAGCAGCGGAATGCTCGAGAAGATCGCGGCAAGCTGGAAAAACGGGATGACGTTCAGAAGCTGATCGGGCGTGGGCGAAGCGCCGCGCGCCAGGCGCTGCAGCATCGAAACCATCACGGTCAGGACAGCGCCGCCGATCAGAAGCGCGAGCCAGAAAAGCACGCCGCGCTTCCATGTCCACCCGAGTGAAACCGCAATCATCGGCACTGCGGCACCGAGGATGATCGCCGAGATCATGACGATCGTCGTCACCGACATCGGCTCGCCAGACACATAAGCGAGTGCGATCAGGGGCGCGGGGACGGCCACCGTCAGCAGCCATGCGCAAATGGCGCGGCGGTGCGTTGTGCGCTCCCATGCGAGGCTTGCAGCATCGCTTGCCGGAGGACCCGACGCAGCACGGACCCCACCGTGCGGGGCTATTGCGAGACTTTGATCGGACGCGACGCTCATCCCTTTGAGCACGGCCACGCGGTACCGCCACAGGACGAACATCGCCACGATGGCCGTGATGATCACTGTCAGGACGAAGTGGAACATCAAATCGGGAGCGAGCATGGCACGGCCTCGGAGGCGCGTGTCGCGCGCCGTGCGGCGTACTATACTCGTGCGAAAGCGGCGTAGACTTTGTGCGAGGTGAGCGCTATGGCTTCAACGATGGTGAAGACGCCACGCGGCAGCTTGCGCCGGATGCTGGTTGCGACGGTCGCGCTCACCCTGCTCTACATCGGCCTGCAGGAACTGCTGCTTGGCGGCGTCAATGTGCTTTACTCGCGCGGCTGGATGACGACGCTGTTCCAGCGCGATCTCGAGCAGGAGGCGAGACGCATTGCGGAAGCCTCGGCGACGAGGGAGACACAACTTACGCCGGAGCACCGACTGGCCGCGTGGTGGCTCGGCGTGCACCTGGGCTACCTGAGTCAATACCTCGGCAGCTTCGGTCTCTCCACCCCATCTGTGAGGCAGCAGGCACGCGTGGCGGCAAGCGGGCGCATCACGGACGCACAGGAACTCGCCGATTTTCTCGGCATCGGGCCGGTATACGCACTCGAGTCTTCCACGGCCGCACAGTTCTCCGGTCTCACCGCACGGATTGAAGCCGATGAAGGCGGCGTCGGTGCACGCATCGCGGAGCGTACGACGCCGCGCCATGAACAACTTTATCTCATGGGTATGCACGTCGGGGTGACGCTCGCATCGATACACGGCCAAGGCTGGCGCGGTGGCATCGCTCCGAGCGAGCAGATCGCGCGCCATGCGACCCTTGCCGGTGTCGATCGTGAGCAATGGGAGCCGCTCACCCGCATACCGGGTGGCGCGACGCAGGCGGAAGTCGTCAGGACTTACGAGACGGAAACGCGGGCGGTGCACGAAGCGATCCTTCGTGCAAACGTCGCGGCGACGAAGTAACGGGTTCCAGATGACGTCGGACGCGACATCCACTCCGGATATCGCTGCGGAAGCGCGACGCGCGGTGCGCGAAGCGGAACCATGGCTCATATGGTTCAGCCGCTTCGGCTATGCGGCTAAAGGCCTCGTCTATGTATTGATCGGTGTCCTCGCACTACAGACTGCGATCGGAGCGGGCGGGGACACCACGGATTCTCAAGGCGCGCTACGCCACATCGCGCAGGCGCCGTTCGGGGTAGCCCTCCTGATCGCGACCGGCGTCGGCCTCGTTGGATACGCGTTGTGGCGGTTCATTCAGGCGGTGATGGACACGGAAAGGAAAGGCACCACCTTGAAAGGCCTCGCGGTTCGCATCGGCTACTTCCTTGTCGCCGCAGGTCATGCAGGTCTCGCACTGTCGGCCTTTGCGTTCGTCTCAGGCGGTCACGCAGGCGAGGGCGAGACGCCCCAGGCCTGGACGGCGCGCTTGATGTCGCAGCCGTATGGGCGATGGCTGGTGGGCGTGGTCGGCGCCTTTGTGGTCGGCTACGGCGTGTCTCAGTTTTATGCGGCGGTGAGCCTGAAATTCCGTGACAAGCTGAAGCTCCATGAAATGAGCGAGACTGAAACGAAGTGGACGCTGCGTCTGGGCTGTCTGGGCTATTCGGCGCGTGGCGTCGTGTTCGCGCTTCTCGGTGCATTCCTTGTGCTTGCGGCGATCGATGCCGATCCGAGAGAGGCCCGCGGGCTCGACGGTGCGCTGCAAACCCTTGCAGAGCAGCCGTGGGGCTGGATGGTGCTCGGAACCGTTGCGTTTGGTCTCACGGCATTTGGTGTTTTCATGTTCGTGGAGGCGCGGTATCGGCGCATGATGATCACCTGATACGTGGCGTAGCAGCGCGACGCCTGTGACAGGCGCGCGCTGTGTTACTGTCTCCGCGGCTGCCGACGGGCTGCCGACGTCAAGAATCAAAATCGCATCGACTGAAAAGAAAATTCAATGCACTGGCTCATCAAGTGCCGCTCGAAGCCGAACACCGACGCGCTGCGCGAAGCGACCCTCGGTGCACATCGCAACTTTCTGGATGGCTACCCCGAAGTCACCTGGTATTCCGGGCCTTTGTTCACCGACGACAACAGGAACGCCATCGGCAGCCTGCGCCTGATCGAGTTTGCGGACCGGCACGCCGCGTTAACCTATATCAATGCCGATCCGTACACGAAGGCCGGCATCTTCGAAGCGATCACCGTCGAACGCTGGAAGCCTGAGCTCGATGTGCGGCAGCGCGACTATGTGCGCAGGGAAGGGACGATGCAGTTCGTCATCCACTGCCACGACAAGCCCGACGCCGCCGCACGGCAGTCATTGCTGCGCGATGCGCATCTCCGATATCTGGAGGATCAGAAGGATAGGATCGTCGCCCGCGGGCCGTTGCTCGACGATGACGGCGTGAAGACCATCGGCCGCGTGATGATCCTAGACGTTCGCGATAAGGCGGAGGCCGTCGCGTTCTGGGCGAACGAGCCGTTCAATCACGCGGGCGTGTACGATTGGACCATGGAGCGCTGGCGTTTCGGTCACGTGTGAGGGCGAAGGCGCGCAGGCTCGGGAGGCCGTCGTGCCTTCGTCCAGGCTGCAGAGTCACTTCACGATCCCGACCGCCTTCAGAAACTCGAGCTGTTCCGCGCGCTGCGCGACCAGTGACTTGGCGAAGTCAGCGCTGTCGAGATAGGCGTCCTCGAACATGTTGCGATCGGCGTACTCCTTGTAGGCCTGGCTCTCATAGACGCGCT
>Ga0207701_10005069_pt1 | contig 13261 bp, 11 predicted proteins | sample KBSSwiSSwithPhiX_FD_184294 | JGI IMG/M metagenome (GOLD analysis project Ga0207701, IMG submission 184294) | Switchgrass rhizosphere bulk soil microbial communities from Kellogg Biological Station, Michigan, USA, with PhiX - S5 (SPAdes) (version 2) | ecosystem: Environmental > Terrestrial >... | reverse complement strand
CAATCCAATCGCGCTGCTGCAGCAGATCGACGTGCATCAGCTCGAGGTGCGCGCGACGCAGCTCGCATTGCATGGGCGGATCAATCACGCCCATCGCCGCTTGCAGGAGTACCTGCACTCGAAGCACACGTGGGGTGCCCGTAACGCCAGTGTGCTGGGCGCCCGGCCGGTTGCGTATTTCTCGGCCGAGTTCGGGCTGCACGAGTCGATGCCCATCTACTCGGGCGGTCTTGGCATCCTCGCGGGCGACCATCTGAAGAGCGCGTCGGATCTCGGAATCCCGCTCGTCGGCATCGGCCTGTTCTACGACCAGGGCTATTTCCGTCAGCGGCTCGATCCCGACCTGTGGCAGCACGAGGAGTATATCGAGACCGATCACCGGCTCCTGCCGATGGAACCGGCGATGGCGAACGGCGAGCCGGTGACCGTCGACATCGATACGCGCACGGGACGGATCTCGGCTCGAGTCTGGCGCACGGCGGTTGGCCGCAACACGTTGTTGCTGCTTGATTCGAACGTCGAGGGCAACAGCCCGGAGGACCGTGAGCTGACGGCGCGGCTCTACGGGGGCGATCACCGCGTGCGCATCCGGCAGGAACTGCTCCTCGGTATCGGAGGTGTGAAGGCGCTGGAGGCGCTCGGCATCTCACCGGGTGTGGTGCACCTGAACGAAGGGCACAGTGCGTTTGCGTCGCTCGAGTTGATCCGCAGGCGGATGGAGACCGAAGGCATCAGCTTCGACGAGGCCATGCGCCGCGTGTCATCGCACGTGGTGTTCACGACGCACACGCCGGTACCAGCGGGCCACGATCGTTTCCATTCGGACTTGATCGAAGAGCACCTCGGCCCGGTCCGCGATGCGCTTGGCTTGTCCCACGAGGGTCTTCTCGCGCTCGGGCGCGTCAACGTACAGGACTGGCGGGAAGAGTTCTGCATGACGGTCCTCGCACTCAAGTCGAGTCATCGCGCCAACGCGGTGTCGTCACTGCACGGTCACGTGTCGCGCGCGATGTGGACCGGGCTCTTCCCGGGCGTGCGCGAGGAACACATTCCAATCGGCCACGTCACCAACGGCGTGCACGTCAATTCATGGCTCGCGCCCCAGATGCGCCTGGTCTACGAACGTCATCTCGGTGCCGACTGGATTGCTCGCAGCGCCGACCCCGCCCTGTGGGAAGCGATCGACGACATCGACGATGGGGAGTTGTGGGAGGCACATTTGACGCTGAAGGCCCGGCTGGTCGCCGAGGTCCGCAGGCGTCTCATGCTGCAGGCGGAGCGTCAGGGTCAGCCCTCGAGTGTCGTCGCACAGCTGCGGCGCGTGCTCAGTCGCGATGCGTTGACCATCGGGTTCGCCCGGCGCTTTGCTACCTACAAGCGCGCCAACCTGCTCCTCCAGGACCTCACGGCTCTCGATGCGCTCGTCAACGATCCTCACCGTCCCGTGCAGTTGGTCTTCGCGGGCAAGTCGCATCCGCTCGATGGCCCAGGCAAAACGGTCCTCCAGGAAGTCGCCGGGCTCGCGCGCGATCCGAGATTCGCCGGCAAGATCGTCTTCATCGAGGACTACGACATCAGCGTCGGCCGCGACCTGGTGCAGGGCGTCGATGTGTGGTTGAACAACCCGAGACGTCCGCTCGAGGCATGCGGCACGAGTGGTCAGAAGGTCGTGCTCAACGGTGCCCTGAACCTGTCCGTGCTCGATGGATGGTGGGCCGAAGCCTATGACGGGCTGAACGGGTTCGCGATCGGCCGGGGTGACACGCACACCTCGCCGGCCGTTCACGATGCGCGCGACGGGCAGTCGCTCGCCGACGTATTGCGCAACGAAGTCGTGCCGCTGTACTACGATCGCGATCGTGACGGGCTGCCGAGAGAGTGGATCTCACGCGTGAAGCGAGCGATTCGCACGCTCGGGTGGCGATTCAGCGCCGACCGCATGGTGATGGACTACGTGCTCAAGGCCTACATTCCAGCGGCCGGCGGCACGAGCAGCGACATGCGCGGCTTTTAGCCGGGCCCTCGCCCGCGAAGCGGGCCAATAGACGCTGGAACCAGTGAGGCGTGTGAGGCGGCGCCGCAGCTGGGTATCATGGGCGGATGCATGCTCACCTTCAAGAGGTGCTTCCGCTCCTGGACGATTCCCGCGCCGTTCTGAAAACAGCCATCGATCAGGTTCCGGAAGGCCTTCGTCGGACTCGACCATCGAGCGAGCGCTGGTCCGTCGCAGAGGTGCTCGAGCACCTGGTCAAAGTCAATCGCCTCTTCGCCGAACGCATCGCGACCGCAGTCGCCGAGGCCAAAGCTGCCGGTCTCGGTCCCGAGCGCCAACCACGCGATCCCCTCGCTGCCAACGTCATGCGCGCGCTGAAGGACCGGACCGAGCGACGTCCGGCACGCGATATCGTCTTCCCGACCGGCAACGTCGAGGCCAGCGTGGCGTGGGCGGAGCTCGATCGTGCGCGCGAGGAAGTGCGCGCCGCCGTGCTTGCCGCTGACGGTCTGGCGCTGGGAGCGGTCACCGCGGAGCACCGGTTCTTCGGTGTGCTCACGGTGTACCAGTGGGTCGAACTGGTTGCGGCGCACGAAGGCAGGCACGCCGATCAGATCCGCGAGATCGCTGCGGCGGTTCATTCGTGATCGCGTACCGAGCCGTGGGAACTGCCGGGTTCGAGGGACAATAGAAGCGTGGAACCGGTGCTGGAACTGCGGAATGCCACGCTCCTGCGCGGTGGCGCGCGCGTGCTCGATGGACTATCGCTCGCGATTCAACAAGGGGAGCACACCGCGATCCTTGGTCCCAATGGTGCGGGCAAGTCGTCCCTCATTCGCCTCCTGACATTCGAGGATCGACCGCACATCGGCGAGAACGGCGGTGCGCCGATGCGGATCTTCGGCCAGGAGCGCTGGGATGTGTCCGCGCTGCGCACGCGGTTCGGCGTCGTCACGGGCGAGCTCGATCACAACTTCGGACTCGAGACGTCGAGCGGTCGCGTGTCGGGTTTCGAGGTCGCGGCGTCAGGGCTGTTCGGAAGCCATGGGGTCTTCTCGCATCACGAGCTCACCGACGCGATGCGGGCGAGTGCGCGAGAAGCGCTGACGCGTGTGGATGCCTCTCACCTGGCAAAGAAGCCGCTCAACGAAATGTCTGCCGGTGAGCGGCGGCGCGTCCTGATTGCCCGTGCGCTGGTGACGCGTCCCGATGCGCTCGTCCTCGACGAACCGACCACCGGCCTCGATTTTGTCGCCCGCCACCGATTCATGGAATCCATCCGTCGCCTTGCGCAGGACGGAACGACGTTGATTCTGGTCACGCACCACATCGAGGAGATCGTGCCGGAGATCAGGCGGGTGATCCTGCTGCGCGCCGGCAAGGTGGCGTTCAGTGGAGACCCGGACAGTGCGCTCACGCCGGAGCGATTGAAGGATGTGTTCGGCGCAGCGATGCACGTGGAACGAAGCGGCGGGTACTTCCACGTGAGGCTGGCAGGCAACGGCTCACCGTGACACCGGATCGATTTCGCGAGTTCCTGGCGAGTCATCCCGAGTACCAGTCGACGACACGCCTCGACGAGATTCGCGCGGCAGAGTACTCACGGCTCGATGAAGCCGGTGACGCGTATCTCGACTACACCGGCGCCGGCATCTACGCGGCGTCGCAGGTTCGGCAGCACGCGGAGTTGCTCGCATCGAGCCTGCTGGGGAACCCGCACTCTGCCAGTCCCGCTTCCTCCGATGCGACGCGCCTTGTCGAGCGATCGCGGCGCGCGGTGCTCGACTGGTTCAACGCCGGTGACGACTACACCGCGATCTTCACCCTCAATGCGACCGGTGCACTCAAGCACGTAGGTGAGTCGTATCCGTTCTCCGCGGGTGACCGGCTGCTGCTGACCGTCGACAATCACAACTCGGTCAACGGCATTCGGGAGTTTGCCGTCGCGCGTGGCGCCCTGGTGTCGTACGCGCCTCTCGCGCCGCCGGAGCTGCGCATCGATCGATCCGAGGTCGACAGCTTGCTGAAGACGGCGAAGCGCGGTGGGAACAATCTGTTCGGCTTTCCCGCGCAGTCCAACTTCACGGGCGTGAAGCATCCGCTGGAGCTCGTCGACGAAGCCCACGCGAGTGGATGGGACGTCGTGCTCGATGCGGCAGCATTCGTTCCGACCAATCGACTCGATCTGCAGCAAGTCAGTCCCGAGTTCCTGTGCGTGTCTTTCTACAAGATGTTCGGGTATCCGACTGGCGTGGGCTGCCTGTTGGTTCGCAAGCGCGCGCTCGCGAAGCTCCGGCGTCCGTGGTTCTCAGGCGGCACCGTGAACTTCGCCACCGTCGGTCTGGGTCGTCATCTCCTGGCGCCCGGTGAAGCCGGTTTCGAGGACGGCACGCTCAACTATCTTTCCATCGCGGCAGTCGAGATTGGCCTGCATCATCTCGAGGCCGTTGGCATCGACACGATCCAGGCTCGGGTCCGATGCCTGACCGACTGGTTGCTTCATGAGCTCGTCGAGATGCGACATTCCAACGGGCGACCGATGGTGCGCATTTACGGTCCGCTCACAATGAAGATGCGCGGACCGATCGTGACGATGAACTTCTACGATCCCGCAGGGCACCTCCTCGACTACCGTCGCGTCGAAGAGTTGGCGGGGGAGCAACGCATCTCGCTGCGCACCGGGTGCTTCTGCAACCCGGGCGCCGGAGAGACGGCCGAAGGGATTACGGCGGAAGACGTGAACGTCGCGCTCTCGATTCGGGAAGACCTGACGCTGACGCGCTTCCTCGAAATCGTCACGGCGCGCGGTGGCAAGAGCGCGGGCGCGATCCGCGTATCGTTCGGCCTCGCCAGCAACTTCGCCGACGCCGAACGCTTCGTGCAGTTCGCGAAGTCCTTTCGCGATCAGTCACGTCTCGCGATCGGTGAGGCGACCTTCGATATCGAGTCCTGTCGCATCATGCGCGACGGAAGCTGATCTGCGACATCTGAATCCGCGCGGCACGCGGCGTGCCTCTCTTGCCGACGATGGTAGTCTTGGAGGCATCGCGATGGCCGAGAACGGATCGTCCGAACGAGTCGAGCGGATCGAGAACAAGCTGGACTTGCTGTCCGAGTCTGTCGATCAGCGCTGCAAAGAAGTCGACAAGCAGTTCCTCGAAGTGCGCGAGCACTTCGTCGAGCAGCGAAAGTACATAGAGTTTGCTTACGACAAGCTGGATAAGCGAATGACTGATGGCTTCGCGCGTCTGGACCAGCGAATCGAGGGGCTGGACCGGCGAATGACTGACGGCTTTTCCAGTCTGGAACGGAAGTTCGATCAGGTCATCGACACGCCGTCACGAGCAACGTCCGCCGCAAGGCGTCGAGCGCGTCCTTCAAAGCGCCACCGCTGACGTGCAGAAGGCCTACGGAACGTGGCCGTCGCCGATTACGGCACAAACCGTAGCGGCACAAGGTCTCCGCCTCTCCTATGTCGCCGTCGATGGCGACGACATCTACTGGATTGAAGGGCGTCCGCACGAGGCCGGTCGCAATGCCCTCGTCAGGTTGCGGAACGGCCGAATCGAAGACGTCACCCCATCAGACTTCAACGCCCGGACGCGTGTGCATGAGTACGGGGGAGGCGCCTACGTTGTGGCCGCGGGCGTCGTCTACGCCTCGAACTTTGCCGACCAGCGGATCTACCGCATCGCCGCGAACGATCAACCGATACCAATGACGCCGGCGGGGAAGTGGTTCTACGCGGATGCGACGCTCGATCGTCAGCGTCAGCGACTGATCGCTGTCCGAGAGGATCACTCCGAGCTCGATCGTGAGCCCATCACCACGCTGGTGAGCATCCCGCTCGAAGGGGCGCCGAGCGCCGGTGACGTGATCGCTTCGGGGTACGACTTCTATTCCACGCCGAGAATCAGTCCCGACGGATCGCGAGTCATCTGGCTCTCGTGGCGGCACCCGCAAATGCCCTGGGACGGAACAGAGCTCTGGCTCGCCGATGTGACGGAAGCGGGAATGCTGGCGAATCAGCGGCGCATCGCCGGCGGACCGACTGAGTCGGTCTATCAACCTGGCTGGACGCCGGACGGTGAGCTCTATTTCGTCAGCGATCGTGACGGCTGGTGGAAGCTCTATCGATCGGACGCTGGCGTCCTCGTGGAGGCGGATGCCCCGAATGATTCGGAGTTCGGTCGCCCGCAATGGATCTTCGGGACAACGTCGTGGGTCACTGCAGGCGACGGACGCATGGTCGTTTCGTACACGCGTGCCGGACGCTGGCATCTTGCGACGCTCGACACACGGAGTGGTCGTGTGTCTCAGTTGGCCGAAGGCTTCGAGCCTCGCGAGTGGCTGGCGGCAAACGAGACACACGTCGTGCTCGTGGCCGGATCCTCGACGACGCTGGACGCGGTCGTCCGCGTTGACGTCGCAACGGGCGTGGTCGAAACGCTGAAGTCGTCCTCCGCAGTCAGCTTTCCAGCAGCGCTGTTGTCAGTCCCCGAATCGGTCGAGTTCCCATCCTCCGACGGACACGACACGCACGCGTTCTACTACCCGCCGCGCAACGCCGACTACACGGGGCTCGACGGCGAACGACCGCCTCTCATCCTGATCGGCCACGGCGGCCCGACGACGGCCACGAGCGCGACGCTCGATCTCAAGGTGCAGTTCTGGACCAGCCGTGGCTTTGCAGTAGCCGATGTCAACTATGGCGGCAGTTCAGGATTCGGCAGACGCTATCGCGAGCGGCTCAATCAACAGTGGGGCGTTCTCGACGTGCGCGACATGATCGCGGCCGCGCAGTATCTCGTCGCGACCGGGAAGGCGGATCCGAATCGCCTGATGATTCGCGGCGGCAGCGCCGGCGGCTACACGACGCTCGCGGCGCTGGTGTTTCACCCCGGTATCTTCAAGGCTGGCGCAAGCTACTACGGCATCTGCGACATCGAAGTGCTCGCGCGCGACACGCACAAGTTCGAGTCGCGCTATCTCGACACGCTGGTCGGTCCCTATCCAGCGGCGCACGACGTGTATTACGCGCGCTCGCCGATACACTTCGTCGACCGCCTCGCCTGTTCGCTGATCCTCTTTCAGGGTCTCGAGGACAAGGTCGTCCCGCCGAACCAGTCCGAGATGATGGCGGCTGCTGTCCGGGCGAAGGGACTGCCTGTGGCGTATCTTGCCTTCGAAGGCGAGCAACACGGATTCAGAAAGGCGGCAACCATCATCCGCTGCCTCGAGGCGGAATTGTATTTCTATGGCGCCGTCTTCGGATTCGCTCCAGCCGACGCGATCGAACCGATCAGGATCGACAACCATGTCACGTTATGACTTTCTCGTGGAGAGCTATCGCACCGAACGGCTCAAGACGTTGAGCGTCTGGTCGCAGATCCCCGACGCGCGCATGACGTTCCGACCCGAGCTGCGCGCCCGAACGCCGCTCGAGCACATGGTCCATCAATGCGTCAGCGAGGACACCTGGATGCGGACCATGCTTGGGGTCACCGTTTCGGTGCCGGCGCTTCCGCCGCAAGAGACTCGGCCGGCGTTTCTTCAGCACTATGCCGCAGCGTCTGGAGAACGTCTCGCACGAATCGAGTCACAGCCAGATGCGTGGTTCGAGGCCGAGACAACCTTCTTCGATGTGAATCGATCGAAGGCGTGGGTCTTGACGCGGAGGCTGACGCACTCGGCTCACCATCGAGGGCAGTTGACGGTGTACTTGCGTTTGTGGGGGCAGGCACTCTATTCGACGTACGGGCCGACGGCCGATACCGGCGGCCTCTTTCAGAACAAGGCGCCAGTTATTTATCGCTACGCGTCAGTGGCCGACCTGCTCGAGCGCGAGGCGAGCGGTGGCGAGAACCCGCCGCTGCCGGGACCCGGAGCGACTAGTCCGACGGAGCGCCCCGACCGATCACTTTGAGCCGCTGACCGCCAGGCTTGGCGCGCCTTCGGCGAGCTCCAGCATCTGCTTCGTCAGGTCCATCGGGTAGGAGATCTGGACGTCGGTGATCGTGCCGTCCGGTCCCTTCACCGCCGTCAGCCTGGGCATGACGAATGCCTGGTATGACGGCAGATTCAAGCCGTCCACGCGTTTGACGATCTCGTCGCGCAGCGCGGCGTCGAAGTGGATGCCGTGCGTTTCGAACAACGTTTTGGCCGCCGCGTAGTCGCCCTCCGACTTGATCCGTTGAACTTCGGCGAGCAATTGCCCGACGCCGTCACGAAATGCTTTCGCGTCGGTCAACACCAGGTAGGTTTTGTTGTCGCGCGTCCGCTGTTCGATCGACTTCGTATTCGCCATCAACCAGCGAACGATCATCTGGCGATTGCGCATGTGGTCTTCTTCGATCTGCGTGCCCTCGCGCACGCGCCGGAGTTGCACGATCGCGTTGCGCGTGTAGGCCTCGTACTCCGCCCGCATGACGTCGTCCTGGTCGGAGGCGGGGACGATACCGAGCTCCACGAGTTTCGGATTGCCAAAGAAGTACAACCCGATCAGGTCCGCGCGTCCTTCCTCCAGCGCGGAGAACTGCTCCTTGATCGCTTCCTGCGGTGTGCCTTTGAAGCCGGCGGCCTGCTGGCCCGACGCGTGCCCGATCACCTCGTGCATGTCGGTGAGCAATTCGGCGGCGAGCGTGCCGAACTTCTCGCTGCGCTCGACCTCTACCGGCGTCCACGTGAACTCGGTTCGCATCGACGTCGGCACCGCGTTGTCGGACGCGTCGCGTACGTTCGACAGCGACACCGACTTGCTGCCGTACTGCTCGCGGATGCTTTGATCGTTCGGCAGGTTGATGCCGACGGGCGTCACAGGACCTGAGTCGCCGGTCTCGATGACGACGTCGATGGCATTGGCGACGATGCCCTTGACGCTCGGTTTGCGGTACTTGGCGTCGTAGGGCATGTTGTCTTCGAACCACTGTGCGTTGCTCGCGAACTTGTTGATCCGATCGGTCTTCTCCTTGTTCACGTAGAAGACCAGCGCCTCCCAGGATCCCTTGATCCCGCGCGGATCCATGTAGACCTCGATGAAGCCGTTGATCGTGTCGACGGGCGAGGCCTTGTCCGCGACCCACGCGATGTCGTACTTCACGCGATCGGCTGTCTCGCCGGTCGTATACCACTGAATGAGCGCGCGCAGGGCATTCGCCATCGGTTCTGTCGCAAACGGAATGGCCGCCTCGAGATGGCTGACGACCTGGCGAATCTCTTTGTCGTACCGCCCACCGACGCGGTAGACCTCCTCGACAAGCTTGCCGTTCGTTTTCACCAGCCGTGAATTGAGCCCGTGCTTCTCGGTGAAGCCGCGCAGGTCGGCCATGTTCACGCCGGAGTAGAGGTTATTAGCGCTCGAGCTGAGAATGTCCTTGCCGGGTCCCGGTGTCTTGTTGGTGACGCTCGGATCGGCATTCGGGTCGAAGAACATCGGGCCGAGTCGCGTCAGCAGTTGATCGACGGACTCGTTGGGTTGCGTCGGAAACGTGGCGCCGGCACTCGCCGCCGACTTCGCCGCCGCCGACAACGCCTGTGGCGTCAGCTTCAACACGAACTTGCGCGCGGTCAGGTTGTTGTAGGGGCCGGTGTTGATCCAGAACAGTTTCGTGTAGCGCTGAATCTCGGCGAGCGTCGCCGGATCGATGCCGCTCGGATGCGACACGATCGCCTCGAGCACGCGCCGCATCTCGAGCGCATGGCGATGCTTCTGGTCGTAGAAGATGTCACGTCCGGCGATGGCGGCCTGCGTCAGATGCCACACGAGCGTCTTCTCGCGGAGCGGCAAGGCCGCGAACTGGTCCGCGTAGAGCTGGACCACCGATGCATCGTCGACTTGTTCGAGCAGGTACTTGCGAGTGCTTTCCTGTGGGACAGGCGCTGGAGTTGGTTGTGGCGTCGTCTCGCGGCTGGAATTACAGGCAACGGTCGTTGCCAGGAGCAGCGTGCACGACAGCAGTCGGAGTCGCATGAAGAGTAGCTTAGCCTGTCACGGCTCGGCGTGGTACCATCCGCGCCCGATGCATTACCTGCTCATGTATGACGTCGTCCACGACTATGTGGAACGACGGACTCAATATCGAAGCGAACACATCGGTCTCGCGCGCGAGGCCGTGGCCCGCGGCGAGCTGGTGCTGGGAGGCGCCCTGGCCCAACCGGCCGACGGCGTGGTGCTTCTCTTTCGTGGCTCGTCACCGGCAGCCGCAGAGGCGTTCGCCAAGTCGGACCCTTACGTGCGCAATGGAATCGTCACGAAATGGCGAGTCCGCGAATGGACCACGGTTGTCGGCAACGATGCCGAGAATCCTCTTCCGCCGAATCTGTGAAGGAGCGTGTCATGAAGAAGCTGTATGGTGCGGTGGCGATTGGCGCCGCGTTCGTTCTGGGTTTCATCGCGCGCGGTGTCGTTCCCGTCGAGCCGATCGCACACGCACAGAGCCCGCGCATATTCGAACTGCGGACGTACACGGCACCCGACGGAAAGCTCGCCGACCTGCACGCGCGATTCAAGAACCACACGATGCGCATCTTCAAGAAGCACGGGATCGAGAACATCGCGTACTTCGCGCCGATGGACGCGCCGCTTTCGCAGAACACGCTCATCTATCTCATTGCGCATCCCAGCCGCGAGGCTGCCGACCAGGACTGGGCGGCATTCCAGAAGGACCCCGAGTGGCAGAAGGTGGCCAACGAATCACAGGTCAACGGCAAGATCGTCGCGAAGGTCGAGCGAGTCTTCATGAATGCCACTGACTATTCGCCACTCAAGTAGGCGGTAGGCGGTATGCAGTAGGCGGTCTGCAGACGGCGGCTGGAAAGCGCATACTGCCTACCGCATACCGCATACTTCAAGAGATGCTCCATCGCACCGGCATGATCACGAGGGTGTTTCTGGTGGCTGCGCTCCTGGTGGTGTCTGCCGGTTACACGTTCGCGCAGTTCGGCCGAGGCGGGTTCTTCAACAGTCCAGTCCGCCTTGCGCCGAGCGCATTTCCCGATCGCGACTTCGTCGTGTGCCGGCTGATGTACACGTCTGTGCGTCGCGAGCCGTCGGGAGGCGGATGGCGCACCGACTATCCGTACGGCGAGATCAATCTGACCATTCGATTCTCTGAGCTGACGCGCACGCCGGTCAGCCAGTCAGGCGGGCGCGAGCCGAATCACTACGTCGTGCGGCTCACAGACGATGAGCTGTTTCAGTGTCCGTTCACGATGGCGTCCGACGTCGGGACAATCGGGCTTACCGATGAAGAGGCGGAACGGCTGCGACTCTATCTGCTCAAGGGCGGGTTTCTCTGGGTAGACGACTTCTGGGGCCCGCTCGCCTGGGAGCAGTGGACGCACGAGTTCAGTAAAGTCCTGCCACCGGAGCAATTCCCGATTCAGGACGTTCCGCTCGACGACCCGATCTTCAAGTCCCAGTTCATCGTGGAGAAGGTTCCTCAGATCACCAACATCCAGTTCTGGCGCATGACACATGGGCGGGAGACGTCAGAGCGCGGCGCGGACAGCGCGGTTGCGCATTTCCGCGCGGTGCGTGACGATCACGGCCGCATCATGGTCGTGATGACGCACAACACGGACATTGCAGACTCATGGGAACGCGAAGGAGAGGATCCTGCGTTCTTCTACCAATTCTCCCCCGACGGATACGCGGTCGGCGTCAACGTACTCCTCCACGCGATGACGCACTGACCACCGAGGTCAAAGGTCGAAGTTCAAAAGTACGAAGGTCTAGGCTCACAATCACACTAGCTTAGTGACAACGACTGTCCCTCCCGTCGGGACCGGTGGCGTGCATGCCCACCGCGTCATCTTCATCGACCTCGGCCGTTTTCTGGCGCTGGTCTTCATGCTGTACGGCCATACGGTCAGCGCCCTGATGGCACCGGAGTACCAGCGCGGCACCTGGTTCGAGGTCTGGAATTTCCAGCGCGGCCTGACGTCGAGCTTGTTCCTGCTGCTCTCGGGATTTGCCTTCAGCATCGCGACGAGCAAGCGATGGACGTCGCATCAGTCGTTCTCGCCCGCGGTGTTCAAGCGAACCCGCCGCTTCGCGCTGTTCCTGCTGCTCGGATACGCGATTCACTTTCCGGTGCCGCGCTTCAGCATGCTGACGACGCTCACGGACGAGCAGTGGCGATCGTTTACGCAGGTCGATGTCCTGCAGTTGATTGGCGCGACGTTCCTTATCGTGCAGGCGCTGGTCTTCGTCGTGAAGTCGCGGCGCGTGTTCACGATCGCGGTCTGCGTCCTCGCCGCGTTCGTTCTGGCCCTGACCCACCCCATCTGGGTGATTGATTGGTGGCAGATACTGCCAGGGTGGCTCGCCGCGTATCTGTCTCCCGCTCGTGGCTCGCTCTTCCCGCTCTTCCCGTGGGCGACATATGTGTTGTTTGGGGCTGGATTGGGACAAATCTATGTTTCCTGGGGAGCCGCCCGGCTCTCGAGCTACGCGATGTACGCGTTGTTCGTGCCCGGTGCCGTCCTCTCGGCTCTCGGCTGGGGGCTCGCCCAGATCGAGCATGGGCCGTGGGGGGCAGACGCGTGGAACTTCATGCCGATTCAGCTGGCGATCCGCATCGGTGCGTGTCTGATCATCCTCGCGGCAATTGCGCGAGCCAGTCAGCGGCTGATGCATCTGCCACATTTTTTCGCGACGGTGGCACAGGAAACGCTGCCGATCTACTTTGTTCACCTGATGATCGTGTACGGTTCCATCTGGAACAGCGGCTTGGCCATGCGGTACGCTGCCTCGCTGGGGCCCATGGCCACACTGTTCTGCGTTCTGTGTTTATTGGTGTCGATGGCCGCGCTGGGGTGGTATTGGCACTGGCTGAAACACGCCCATTCGACCCTGGCGAAGTGGACCATGGCAGGGGTGGCGGCGCTGCTGGTGATCCGGCTTCTCTAGTACAATCCGTGCTTTCCTTCTGCTGAGGGCCCCTGATGTTCGACGCCCTGTTCGAGGCACTGTTCTCGTATCGGCCGGTCGTCTTTCGAGAGGGCGACTTTCGCTTTGATGTGACGAGTGCCTCATTCGTCGCCACGCTTGTCGTCGGCGTTGTAGTCGCCGCCGCGATCTTCACCTACCGTCGAGTGCAGGTCGTCGATGGACGTCTGCGCGACCGCGTCATCCTGACGACCCTCCGCGTCGCGGCTCTCGCGCTCGTCCTCTTCTGTCTGTTCCGTCCCACGCTGGTCGTCCGGGCGGCCGTCAACCAGCAGAACGTGGTGGCAGTGCTGCTCGACGACTCCCGCAGCATGCAG
>Ga0207701_10005068_pt1 | contig 13261 bp, 9 predicted proteins | sample KBSSwiSSwithPhiX_FD_184294 | JGI IMG/M metagenome (GOLD analysis project Ga0207701, IMG submission 184294) | Switchgrass rhizosphere bulk soil microbial communities from Kellogg Biological Station, Michigan, USA, with PhiX - S5 (SPAdes) (version 2) | ecosystem: Environmental > Terrestrial > Soil... | reverse complement strand
CCCCTTGATCGGACTTACCGTACCGATATTGCTGTTAATCGGCAATAAGCCATTCGGAGTGTCTTCCACCATGAAACATATATGCGCCGCCTGCTTTCCCGCAAATATTTCATTTTTCAGATATGATTGGAAAAGTGAATCCTGGAACCTGTTCTTTGCCGCGGGCATACTCTTAGGGGCTTTCATTGCTTGGACCTGGCTTTCTGACCATACCATAGCGATCAATCCGCAACTGATCGAAGAATTGAAAAGTTATGGTATTACGGATCATAACCAGATGGTGCCGAAGGAAGATATTAACTGGAAGGACCTTTTGACCTTGAAAGGGGTGATGATGATCGTTGTAGGAGGATTTCTTGTGGGCTTTGGTACGAGATACGCAGATGGCTGTACTTCCGGTCATTCGATCATGGGTCTGTCCAATCTTCAATGGTCCTCGCTTGTGGCCACCTGCAGCTTCATGGCCGGCGGATTCATCAGTGCCAATATAATAGTACCCGCAATTTTAAAACTATAAATGTGAAAATGATTGTTTCAAATATAAAATTCGTACTGGCCGGATTGCTTTTTGGGATCCTGATCGTAAAAGGAGAAGTGGTGTCATGGTTCAGGATCCAGGAAATGTTCCGGCTCCAAAGCATACATATGTATGGAATAATTGGATCGGCTGTGTTAACAGGAATGATCTCCATTCAGCTGATAAAAAAATTCAGAATCAGGACTGTTAACAACGAAGCCATTAAAATCATTCCAAAAACGTACCATAGAGGTTTCATATATGGTGGAATTATCTTTGGTATCGGTTGGGCGATCACAGGTGCTTGTCCCGGACCATTATTTGCACAGATTGGTAGCGGAGCAACAGTTGTTATTGTTACCATGATCAGTGCAATTGCCGGAACCTGGGTGTACGGATACCTTAAACCAAGGCTTCCTCACTGATCATTCTTCTTTTAAACTTTTTACCGGGTTGGCCAGCGCGGCTTTTAATGCATGCATGCCCACAGTTATCACTGTGATCATTATGGCCATCATTCCTGCAACCAGGAATACCCACCAACTGATGCTGATGCGGTAAACAAAATCCTGCAGCCATGAGTTCATCGCCCACCAGCCTATAGGAATGGCAATGACCAGCGAAATGAACACGAGTGAAATAAAATCTTTCGCGAGCAGTTGCATGATATTAGCAACAGTGGCACCTAAAACTTTTCTTATACCGATCTCTTTTGTTTTTACCTGCGCTGTGAAAGCGGCAAGTCCAAACAAACCCAGGCAGGAAATCAAAATTGCCACGACGGCAAATATATTGAACAGTACACCTGTGCGCTGTTCAGTTTTATAAAGGGCATCATAATCTTCATCCACAAATGAATAAGTGAATGGATAATCAGGTGAATATTTATTCCATATCTGTTGTACAGAAGCTATTGCCTTGTTTGCATCCCGGCCATTGGTTTTTATGAACATTCTCCAGTTCGCAGGCTGGAAATAAAATGCTACCGGTTCGATCTTTTGTTTAAGTGAAGCATAATTATAATTTTTTACCACACCGATAATAGTTCCATTCGTGGACCACAGCGTAAACCGTTTTCCAACCGGATCTTTTATACCGGATTCCTGAACAGCTGCTTCATTCAATATTACATGTGCCGAATCCGATTTTGATCCGGTAAAGTTTTTTCCTTCTGCAAGCTGCATTTTAAAAAGTGGTATATAATTTTCATCTATGGCGTTCCCATGAATAAGAAATGTGGCATTTTCAGGTTTTCCTTCCCAATCAGTATCCCCTGTAGTGTTGTTCACTCCAACAATGTTCGCATCAGCAACTGATACACCTTTGATGCCTGAACTTTTCATTAATTCATTTCTCACAGCAGAAAAATGGTCATACATCTCCTGGCGGATATTAAATGAGAATACATGCTCCCTGTCGTAGCCCAGATTTTTTTCTTTAATATATTTTAATTGAAGGGATATAACAATGGTAGCGATGATCAGTGCTATTGAAAAAACAAACTGGGTGACGACAAGAACTTTTCTGAACTGAGTGTTACCGGCTCCGAATGATAATTTACCTTTCAATGCCTGAATGGGTTTAAAAGATGAAAGCAACAGGGCAGGGTATATGCTGGCAACCAGCAGGCTTCCGGTAATTGCTCCCAGTATAACGAACCACATATTCAGATCAGTAAAGCTGAACAAAAGATTCTTGCCTGAAATTTCATTATAAAACGGGAATAATAATTTAACAACCAATAAAGCCGCAAGTGATCCTATGGCAAATAGCAATGCAGATTCAAAAATAAATTGCATGAACAATTGTCTCTTCCCCGCACCGATTATTTTTCTTACACTTACTTCTTTTGATCTTAACATTGAACGGGCAGTCGAAAGATTTACATAATTGATGCAGGCAATAAAAAGTATGAGTATCGCTACGATCAGGAACGTTCTTACTGTCTGCATGGCGCCCGCATTACCATCAGCAGCATAGAGGTGCAGATCCTTTAGCGGCTGTAATGTGTACCGCGTGTCGCCAGGATGTTTTTCATTGAATAACTGTGTGATCTTCTTCTCTACAATTTTAACTGATGCTCCGTCGTTCAGTTGTAAATATATCTCGTAGGCGTAATTGCCAAGATCTTCATCGATGGTTTTCCAGTTACCGTTTCCCGTGAATTTCTTTGCATAATTTTCCATGGGAAACAGCATGCTGTAGCTGATCGTTGATTGCTGAGGAAAATCCTGCAGAACACCTTTTACTGTAAAATTCTCGAGGTTATCGGCAACTATGACTTTTCCAATTGGATCATCATTCCCGAAAAATTGTTTTGCAGTGGTTTCAGTAATGACAACGGAGTTTGCATCATCAAAAGGATTTTTACTGCCCTTGATCAGCTTGAAATCGAAAAGGGTAAAAAATGAATGATCGACATATGCAGTATTGTGCATAATGAATTTATGACTGCCATAGGTATATAAACTCCTTTCATAATTACCTCTTAACCTCATGGCATCTGCAACCTCCGGTATTTCCTTTTTGCTGAACAACGCTACCGGTGAAGGTGCACCTTCCCAGACCTGTTCACCGGTACCCGTACCAAGATGTGAATTGATCTTGTAAATATGATCGGCTTTTCTATGAAAACTGTTATAGCTCAGCTCATCCTGCACCCATAATAAGATCATGATGCCCACTGCCAGGCCAACAGAAAGTCCGGTTATATTGATCGAACTGTAAAATTTATTCTTCCATAAATTCCTGAAGGCGGTGATAAAGTAATTTCTGAACATAGAGAGAGCTTTGGCTATTTTGTGAATTGCAAAATCATGCCTGTTTATAATCTAATTGAAAATCAGTGTATTGAGGAGATTTATAAAAAGGTTTCCTGTTCATTTTTGATACAAATTCTGTCCGCTTTTGCAAGAGTCTGAAATTATTTTAAATTATCTGTCCATATCCCCAAACTTCATACGTCATATTGAGGAAAGTACTTTTCAATAAAACAAAAACATTAATTATTAAATCAAAATTTATGTCAGATTATCTATTATTATTTCGTGGTGGAGATCATGCGCGTGCAATCGATTTAAAATCTCCGGAACGCTGGCAGGCCCACATGCAGAAATGGATGCAGTGGATGGGCGCTCTTACTGAACAGGGGAAGTTTGTAGGCGCACAACCGCTTACTGAAACCGGCAAAACTGTATCGGGCACAAAGAAAGTAGTGACAGACGGACCTTTTGCCGAAGGCAAGGAATTGGTGGGGGGATATCTTATCTGTAAAGCTGAAAGCATTGATGAAGCCGTGCAGATTTCAAAAGGTTGTCCGATTCTCGAATACGACGGCACAGTGGAAGTAAGAGAATTAAAAGAAATGCAGATGTAATTTCGCCAAACTCTAGTTATGGCATTCAGTGAAATCCTAAGTAACAGGATAAGGGAACAACTTGCAGATGCACCCAATGTTGAGGAAAAACTCATGTTTGGGGGCATCTGTTTTATGGTGAACGATAAAATGTGCATTGGTGTCGCGGACGACGAAATGATGTGCAGGATTGGTCCGGAAGCATATGAAGAGGCGCTTGAAAAAAACGGGGTTCGGGAAATGGTATTTACGGGGAAGCCAATGGTGGGTTATGTTTTTGTAAATAAAGATGTGCTTGGATCGAAAAAAGATCTGCGGTACTGGGTTGACCTTTGTTTAAAATTCAATGTACATGCGAAGTCTTCAAAAAAGAAGTCAAAGAAAAAATAGAGGGTTTCAAAACTAACAGCAATTACTGAACGCCATTGAATGAATCTTTCAATATCAAACAGCTCAGCGAAGATCTTTTCAGGCATGAATCGGGTAAAATGACCGCGGTGCTCACGAAGATATTCGGCACTGAAAATCTCGATCTGTCGGAAGATGTAGTACAGGAAACTTTTATTTCTGCCATGCAGATATGGCCCCTCAAAGGTATCCCCGATAATCCTTCAGCATGGTTATTCAGAACCGCACGGAATAAAGCCATCGATATTTTACGCCGGAATAAATTTACCAGCAGATTCGATTTTAGTGAAGGCGATAAAAAATTATTACAATCCGGGTATACATTAACAGCTATCGCAGAAAAAATAATGAATGAAGAAAGTATAAAAGATGATCAGCTGAGAATGATGTATGCTTGTTGTCATAATGATATTTTACAGGAAAACCAGATCATCCTGATATTAAAAACCCTTTGTGGATTTTCAACCAGTGAGATCGCTAAGGCTTTTTTAATTTCTGAGGAAAATGTTACGAAGAAATTATACCGTACAAAAACTTTCTTCAGGGAAAAAAGGATAAGGCCGGAATTTCCACCACCAGGCGAAATAAAAACAAGATCAGGTGCCGTACTCAGGGCCATTTACCTGATCTATAACGAAGGTTACAATGCAACGCATAATACTGAATGGATCAGGAAAGATCTTATAGACCAGTCGATGTACCTGTGCAGGCTCCTCGTTGAAAATGAAAAAACACAGTTGCCTGAAGTGTATGCTGCAATGGCATTGATGTGCTTTCATACTTCAAGGATGAACAGCCGCATTAGTGAAAACGGAGACATAATATTACTGGCAGAACAAAACAGGAGTAAATGGAACAGGCAGCTTATTGAGGAAGGAAACTATTTTATGAATAAGGCCGCATTCGGTGACGTTATTACCACCTATCATGCCGAAGCAGCCATTGCTTATGAGCACTGTGCCGCGAAAAGTTTTGAAGAAACGAACTGGAAAAATATTCTTTCCTACTATGATATTCTTGCGGCCATAAATCCTGGTTCAATAGTGTTTCTCCACCGTCTTGCGGTAATCTACCGGGTATACGGTTCCAACCAGGCACTGAAGGAGATTGAAAATTCTCCATACCAGGAAGAGTGGGAGAAGAACTATTTATACTACAGTTTACTCGGTGATATATATACTGAGATCGCGCCACGCGTTGCAGAGATGAATTACAGAACCGCCATTGAGCTTACGCGCTCAGATGCAGAGAAAAAATTGCTCCATAAAAAAATAGCTGAATTATAGATTTCTCCTTCTTTCTGGTTCAGATGAAACCCATTAGATATGAGTACTCTGTACACATTAATCATTTTCTGGAAAAATTACGCAAACGTTTGCAATGGGGTTTTCAAACGTTTGCACCGGGATTATTGCTGCAGAAGCGGTTTTCAATGCAGCTATTATTCAAAAAAACTGCCATATTAGTAGTTGAAAGCAAGCACACAGCTTACCATTTAAACTACTGTATGACGAAAAAGAGGCTCTATTATTTATTTCTTATCAGTGCATTTGTTTTTTCTTCAGCTATATTGAAAGCCCAGGATAAAAATATACTGGGATCAAAATTCAAACTGCTTCCGGTTCCAAAAAAAATTGAAACAGTAAAGGGTACACCGCTTTCTTATGGAGATCTTACTTCTATAAGGCTGGAAGGCACCAGTAAAAAACCTGTTCTCGACAAACCCCTCGCTGATTTAAAAGAGATTTCCGGTGCAGAAAAAGGCACTTTGCTGCTAAGGCTCGACAGTGCCTCTTCTCCTTCATCACCAGAAGGTTATACTCTTGAGATAAAAAACGGGTACGTTACCATAAATTCCAAGGGACAGGCCGGACTATTCTACGGAGCGCAAACTTTATCACAATTGCTGGAAGATGCAAAAGATCAGAACATCAACATTCCCGCCTGTAAGATCACTGACTATCCGGATATTGATTACAGGGCCATTCACCTTGATCTCAAGCATCATGTTGATTCACTCAGCTACTATTACCAGATGATGGATCGCCTGGCTGATATAAAGGTGAATGCGATCATCGTTGAATTTGAAGACAAACTTAAATATGAAAAAAGTCCTGTTGTAGGAGCAAGCCATGCGATCAGCATTGCGGACTTCGAAGCGCTCAGCAATTATGCACAGGAACGTAACATCGAGATCAGTCCGCTTGTTCAGGGACTTGGTCATGCTTCATTCATTCTGAAACATCCGGAATACAAAGAGCTTCGCGATGACAGCACATCTGACTGGTCGTTCGATCCCCTTAATCCAAAAACATATGAAGTCCAGTTCAACCTGTATCTCGATGCGATAAAGGCAACGCCGCATGGTAAGTACCTGCATGTGGGTGGCGATGAAGTTGGCAAGCTCGGTATGTCGGAACGTGCAAAGAAATCAGGAATGAAGGCACTCGAGCTGCAGATGCTCTGGCTTAAGAAAGTTTGTGATTTTGCCAGCGAGCATGGACGCATTCCGATCTTCTGGGACGACATGGTGTTTAAATTATCGAACCTTTACGAAACAACATACGATCCATCCATTCCTAAAGCTGAAGTTGAAAAAAGATGGAAGGAAAATGAAAAGCTGCTGAATGAAAAAGTGAACCTGTTCCCGAAGAATTGCGTGTACATGCGGTGGAGTTACGACAATCCAACACTTCCAGGCAATATGAAGGCGCTTGAATGGTACAGGAAAAATAATCTTGCTGCAATGGCTGCTACCTCAGGACAGCAGATCTGGCCTATGTTACCGAGAGCCAATTCGAATTTTCAACCCGTAAAAGATTTTTCAAGGATCACGGCAAAAGATAAACTCAACGGGATACTGCTCACCTTGTGGGATGATACTTCACCGCATTTCGAAACATACTGGAGAGGAATTTACAATTTCGCCCTGTTCAGCTGGAACTATATAGATATTGGAAAGAATGATGCATATGCCATGTTCAGGCACCGTTTTTATGGACCAAAGCTCAGCGATCCCTCTTACGCTTTCCAGGATTCTCTTGAACAGGCGATGAATTTCTGGGAAACAGCATTGATCAATAAAGGATCAAGAGAAAATTATCCTCTTGAAATTGATGTACTGACCCTTCCTGATGAAAATGCGCAGGGAAAATGGTCGAAGAGTAATGTGAAAAGAATATCTGCGGCGCGCAAAGAGGTTGCACGATATAATTCAATAAAGCAAAAGATCTCCAGATCACTGGATAAAGCAGAGAGAAATAAGTATGCCCTTGAAATATTTGACAGGATAAACGATCTGCAGATCTATCCTGCACAACTACTTTTAAAATTGGAGAAATACGATAAAGCAAAATCAGCATCGGATAAAAAACTGGCAGCGCAGGAAGTAAAAACATTTGTTGCAGGATTCGCAGGAATCCGCAACGCTTATGAAAACGTGACCACCAGGACGAGGGTGTTGCATAATCCGCCGGATTACCTGGCGGACCAGAACCATCATCATCACCTGGCCAATGGAACAAACAACAGTGACTGGATGTATGTTTACGAACTGGCGCTAAATGAATCCATTCAAAAAAAATTCACAGACCTATCACTCAGTAAATAAAACTCAAACTATCTGTTATGAAAAGAATGATTCAAAGCATCATGCTTATGTGCATGTTGTTATTTTTTAACTCGGTAAACGCGCAGGACCGGACGGTTTCGGGAATCATCGTTGACCAGGAAGACAACCTGCCGCTCTCGGGAGTCAGTGTCCTGGTAAAAGGTACTTCCGTGGGTACAACCACAGACCCTTACGGCAAGTTTACCGTTACACTGCCTGCAGGCAAAAATCAATTGGAAATCAGCTATGCAGGATACCAAAAGCAAACAATAAGCGCTGAGAAAGGTGCTGTAAATCTCAAGCTTTCAAAAGACCTTGCTGAACTTACCCAGGTGCAGGTGGTAGGTTATGGTGTTCAGAAAAAGAGCGACCTCACCGGATCTATCAGCAGTATCAAGGGATCGGATCTAAGGCAGATCGCAACACAGCGTGTTGACCAGGCCATCCAGGGCAGGGCAGCAGGGGTATTTGTTTTAAATACCGACGGACAACCGGGAGGTAACACCACCATTCGTGTAAGAGGAATGAACTCTATCAATGGTGGTAACAATGCACTGATAGTTGTAGATGGATTACAGGGTGGAAATCTTAATTCTCTTAATCCGAACGACATCGAATCCATAGAAATATTGAAAGACGCTTCTGCAACAGCCATCTATGGAGCGCAGGGGGCGAATGGTGTTGTACTGATCACTACCAGGCTTGGTAAAAAAGGAAAACCTGTGATCGGCTACAACTACACTTTTGGTATATCGGAGCTGAGGAAAAAGCTGGATGTGATGAGTGCTGCGGATTACGCAAAAACTATTAATGCTTCTGTGATGACCGGTAATGGTAGCGGTGCTACTCCGGTACCCATTTTCACGGATGCCCAGATATCTGCCTACGAACAGAAAGGTGGCACAGACTGGCAGGATGAGATATATCGCACCGCGGCTATGCACAATCACGAATTATCGATCAGTGGCGGAACGGATAACCTGAAATATCTTGTATCAGGTGGTTATCTCGACCAGGATGGTATCCTGGTAAATTCAGGATATAAAAGGTTTTCACTCCGTACAAATATTCTGGCAGATATCAACGATTGGGCTTCTTTCGGATTGAACTGGGCAGGAACAAAAGAGAATGGCAACTCGCCACCCTATGGCAGCGCAGATATCAGTTTCCTTGGAAACTCAGTGAACGTGGCGCCTAGATGGCCGGCAACGGAACCAGTGTACGATGAAAACGGTAATTACTGGGTTCACACTCCGGGTTATGGACCGAGCGATACCTGGAACCCGCTTGCAAGTGCAATTGAACCAAAAATTGATAACAACCTCATCAGAAATAATCTGAATGCTTACCTCAATTTTAAAATTCTGAATGGACTGTCTTTTAAAATTACAGGTGGCGCCAATATAGAAAATGGTAATAATGAAATTTACCATAACCTGAAAACTTACGAAGGCAAGCAGAATACCGGTCTTGCCGTTGTTACTGATAATATTTTCAGAAGATTTCAGAATTCAAACATCCTTACCTACGACAGGGAAATCAACAAACATCACTTCACAGTTACTGCCGTTGCTGAACAGCAGTACTCTAAATTTAAATACAACTCAATCAGGGCGAGTAAATTCACTGTTGATGAAACAGGTGCATCCGACCTTGGAGGCGCAGGATTATCAGTGTTATCATCAGATGAAAATGAAAAAGTGCTGAACTCATATCTCGGCAGGATCAATTATTCGTACAACGACAAGTACCTGTTAACAGCAAGCTACCGTGCAGATGGTTCTTCTGTTTTCGGACAGAATAATAAATGGGGATATTTTCCATCTGCATCAGTTGCCTGGAGAGCTTCGCAGGAAGAATTCATCAGCGACCTCAATATTTTTTCTGACTTGAAACTAAGAGCAAGCTGGGGTATAACAGGTAACCAGGCGATCAGCCCTTACCAAACATTGGCACGCATCAGCTCAGGAGCTAATTATCCCTATAACGGAGGTGAAGGCACAGAACTTGGTTTTTACATTGCAAATGCTGCCAATCCTGACCTCAAATGGGAAAGTACAGAGCAAACAGATATAGGAATCGATTTCGGATTGTTCAATGGCAGACTTAATGTTACTGCAGATTATTATTACAAGAAAACCAACGACTTGCTGATGCCAAGAGGATTGCCTGGTTATACAGGATTCAGCAGCGTTATTGATAATGTGGGTTCAATCGAAAATAAAGGATTCGAATTCACTATCTCGGGAGATCCGATGGTGGGAAGGCTGAGATGGAATTCATCATTGAACATTTCTACCAATAAGAACAAAGTGCTGGATCTTGGGGAAAACGACAGGATCGGCTACCGTACCACTAAAGGAGGATATTCAGTGAACACTCCTTTTATGTACCTTGTGGAAGGTGAACCATTCGGCCAGATCTATGGTTTTAAATATGAAGGTGTATGGGGAACAGATAAAGCTTCAGAAGCCGCCGCATGGGGACAGTTACCCGGCGATCCGAGATTTACAGATGTAAACGGAGATGGCGAAGTGGATAATAAAGACCTTACCGTGATCGGAAATGCATTCCCTGATTTCATATTCGGATGGTCTAACAGATTCACCTATGGAAATTTTGATCTGGATTTTTTGATACAGGGATCAAAGGGCAATGACCTTTTTAATATGGGAAGAATAAGACTTGAAAACCCGGGTGAAGGAACAAGCTCACGCCTGCTCGACAGATGGACTCCTGAAAACCAGGATACGGATGTTCCAGGATTTATTGATGAGAAAACAAGGGAAGACGCTGCGCTTGAAAGTCATGTTAATATACCAGACCAAAGAATTTCAAGATGGGTAGAAGATGCTTCTTATATCAGGCTTAAGAACATTATGCTGGGATATAATCTTCCGCAGGATCTCACCAGAAGGTTCAATATTAAAAACCTGAGAGTTTTTGTAAGCGCAACCAATCTTGTGACCATCACAGATTATACCGGTTACGATCCTGAAACAAGTGCATATAATACAAATGATGCACAGATAGGTGTTGACTTCAGCAACTATCCTCAATCTAAATATTATAATATAGGACTTAACCTGTCATTCTAAAAATTACCGGATCATGAAAAATATCAAATCATATCATTTTTTGTTTATTGCGGTAGTTTTACTCGCAATGTCATGTAAAAAGCTCACAGAAAAACCTGTCAGCTTTGTTGAACCACAGAATTTCTATACAACACCATCGCAGATAGAAGCCACTTTTGCCGGAGCAATGAACCGTGTTTGGGATTACTGGGGCGGTTATGGATACGGCATGGGAAATTTTGTGAATGACGACCAGTATGATGGCGGTGATCTCATTATAGGAAATGATCATGGCAGTGATCTATGGAGCGCGCATTATGCTGCGATCCTTAACCTGAACAGCGCCATCAAGGCAATGAATGCCGGCAACCTCGGCTCAACAGCATCTCAGGAAGAAGTAGACATGCTGATGGGCCAGGCAAAATTCATCCGCGCCTGGAACTATTTTATGCTGGTGAGGATGTTTGGCGCCCTGCCGTTGATCACAGAAGACACACATGACGCCATTACTGACGAAATTGTTCGTTCACCTATCACTGATGTATATGCGCTGATTGTAAATGATTTCACGGAAGCCAGCGCTAAACTTCCACCCAAGTGGGATGATTTTCCCGGCAGGCCAACAAGTGGAGCAGCTAAAGGATTACTTGCTAAAGTTTATTTGACTATGGCGACATATCCTTTAAAAGATGAAAGCAAATTTGCACTGGCTGCCGATCTTGCCAACCAGGTGATACAGGAAGGCGACTATTCTCTTGTTCAGGACATCAACGATGTATTCAGCGTTGCTTCAAAATACGGTCCTGAAATGATGTGGAGCCTTAACTCAAATTATGCAGACATCAATACCGACCCGCAGATCTATCGTCCGGGTTTGCTCGACGGATGGGGTGATTTTCGCGTGCAGATAGAATGGGAGCAGGCTTTTCCTGAAACCCCACGCAAACATGCGTTCATTTTAACTGAGCTGGATGGAAAAAACTATAAAGACTGGGAATCCGACCAGACTCCTTTTATTAAAAAATTCATGTACGACAACCAGAACGATTATGATAACTATTCATCTATCATGAACATGCCGGTCATCAGGTTTGCCGATGTATTACTTATTTATGCTGAAGCAGCAAATAAAGTAAATCACGGTCCAACACAGGCTGCGGTAGATGCAGTTAATCTTATTATCGACCGCGCGAACGGATATACACCGATAGCAGAACATCCAATGCTCACCACTGCAATGACTGAAGACGCATTTGATGCAGCAGTAATTGAAGAACGCAACCAGGAACTTTGTTTCGAATACGACCGCTGGTTCGATCTTGTCAGGAAAGAAATACTCGAAGAAAAAACAGTACCGGTTTACAAGGTGAATTTCACAACTGATGATTACCTGTTCCCGATTCCTGATGCAGATATAGAACTAAATAAATCCCTTGAACAGAACCCAGGGTATTAATAAATAAAATTTTTGAATCTACCGATAAAGGCCTGGAGAAATCCGGGCCTTCGTTATTCATCCAGTTGCGGATGAATCGGATGGAGGCACTTTGCCCAGAAATCAAAACTGAGTTTTAAAATCGTTCTCAGTTCCTTTATTTCAGATGGTTTCTGAAAAAACCCCTGTGCTGAAAGCGCATATGCCCTGGTCACATAACGTGTATCCCCTGAAGTAGACAGGAAAATAAAAGGGATGCTTTTCTGTTTGAGGAATGGTGTCTTCTGTATCTGTTCCAGCAACTCCAGGCCGTTCATCATTGGCATATTTACGTCGCACAGAATGATGAATGGTTGTTCATCTGTAGTTTCAAGATATTTGAGCGCTTCAACTCCATTAACAAAATACCGAAGCTCATAATTTCCCCTTAATTCCCTTGATAATTCTCCTAAAAGATCGCGATCATCTGCATCATCATCAATAATAACAATCGGTAGTTTTTGCGACATAGCGTTAAAGATAGTATTGTAGATTTATTTTTTCAGTTCTTCACGATGTTGCGGCGGCAGTTTGCTCACTTCCTTTTCAACTTCTGTCTGTTGTACATGCACGGCATATTCCGCAGGCTCAATACTGCCTCCGAATGCTTCTGCATACACCTGCGTGAACTCTGCGCCAATATATAATATCACTGCACTATAATATATCCATACGAGGAGTACTACTACTGCGCCGGCGGCACCATATGTTGATTCTGTAGCAGTTTGCCTGATGTATAGCCCTATGAGGTACCTGCCTGCCATAAACAGGATCGCCGTGAATATGGCTCCTGTTCTTACATGTTTCCATTTAATTTTTG
>Ga0207701_10005067_pt1 | contig 13263 bp, 15 predicted proteins | sample KBSSwiSSwithPhiX_FD_184294 | JGI IMG/M metagenome (GOLD analysis project Ga0207701, IMG submission 184294) | Switchgrass rhizosphere bulk soil microbial communities from Kellogg Biological Station, Michigan, USA, with PhiX - S5 (SPAdes) (version 2) | ecosystem: Environmental > Terrestrial >... | reverse complement strand
TGCCAGTCGGTCAGGCCGGCCGAGCGCGAGTATTGAGTAAAAGCGTCGTTGACAGCCAATTGTGCGCCGAAGAAGCGAAGGAGCGCGAATAAGGCGCAGATGATTGCTATTCGCATCCAGAACGGAGCGGTTTCATCAGCCGCAGGGCTCGACCGCGCTCTGGATGCCCAGAACGCAATCAGCGCACAAATCGCATAACCGGCTGTATAGACGAATTCGGCTCTCGTCTTACCCTCCTCGGCAACTCATTTTGACTGGATATACGGGAGGGTTGCCGGAGCCAAGTACCTAGCTAGGTCAACGCGCGATAGAGTGCGTATGTGCTCGTGAGTGTAAGGACGGCACCTACGAAGGTGAGCAGAAGATCCGCGTTGACGCGCTTGGCGATCCACGCGCCGAAGGGCGCTGCGAGAACACCGCCGAGAAGAAGGCCGGTTGTCGCGATCGTGAAGGCTTCCCAGCCCAAGGCAGCAATGAAGGTCGCTGAAATTGTGACCGTCAGGAAGAATTCGGCCGTGTTGACCGTTCCAATCGTTTTGCGCGGATTGCTGCCCTGGACGAGGAGGTTGGACGTGACGATCGGGCCCCACCCGCCGCCGCCCGCCGCGTCGAGGAAGCCCCCGAGGAGGCCGAGCGGAGAGACCACCTTCGGCTGCCGCTCCGTGTGCTTGTGCATCACTCCGCGATAGAAAAGGTAGACGCCGAGCGTCGTGAGATAGGCGAGGACGAACGGCCGCGCCGTATCGGCACTGATCTGCGTGAGGACATAGGCGCCCAGCACGCCGCCGATCACACCTGGAATGACGATGCGGAAGAACAGCCGCCAGTCCACATTCTTGTGCGCGACGTGACTGATTCCGGAAACGGCGGTGGTGAACGTTTCCGCCGTGTGGACGCCCGCCGACGCTGCCGCCGGAGGAACGCCGAGGCTGACGAGGATCGTGGTCGATATGACGCCGAACGCCATGCCGAGCGCACCGTCCACCAGCTGGGCAGCAAAGCCGATGAGGGCAAAGATGAGGAGCGCTGAAGGATCAGCGAAGACAGTGTCGAGGATATTGTCCTCCTCCTCAGCGGTATCGCGGCGTTTGCCTAACAGTTTCGACGACCGCAAGCTGCTGTTGCAGCGCGGCAACTCGGTCCGGCTTTTATTTGAGGCAGGTCGGACTTAGATTGTGGACGTGGTGGAAGAGACAAAGCAGTCGAGCTCGAGCTTCACGGCCTACCTGGACTCCGTAAAGGCGCGGGACCCCGCAGCCCGGTCCCGGTGGGAAGTCCTGCTCTATCCCGGCGTCATCGCGCTTGGCTTTCACCGCGTCGGCCACTGGCTGTGGGAAGGCCAGCTCTACTTCCCCGCGCGGCTCGTGAACCATGTCGCGCGCTTCCTGACGGCGATAGACATCCACCCCGGCGCAAAGATCGGCCGCAACTTCTTTATCGATCACGGCTTCACGGTGATCGGCGAAACCGCGGAGATCGGCGACGACGTGACCATCTACCAGAGCGTCACGCTCGGCGGCACCAACCCGTCGACCGGGGTTGGCGGAAAACGTCACCCGACCATCCGCGACGATGTGGTCATCGGGTCCGGCGCCCAGGTGCTCGGACCGATCGAGGTCGGACCAGGCGCAAAGATCGGCGCCAATTCCGTCGTGACCAAGGACGTGCCGGCTGGCGCGACTGTCGTCGGCATTCCGGCGCGGCCGGTTCCCATCGACACGGTGCATTACAGTCCCGGCTTCGTGGCCTACGGCACACCCTGCGGCGAGGATTGCGATCCGTCACGGGTTCGTCTGATCGAGCTTGAGCAAGAGCTTGCCGATCTGCGCAAGGAGGTGGCGGCACTTAAGGCTGCCCGCCAGCCCGCGCCGAAGGTGAAGAGCGCTTGAGCGTCATCTCGCCGTTCCCGCATCCCCGGGACCGGCGGCCAATTGCCACTTTCGACCGTGTTGAGATCAAGCGGATCCTCCACCTGTACGGCCGGATGGTCGCTGCAGGTCACTGGCGCGATTATGCCATTCACATCGGTCCTGACGTTGCAGTCTTCGCGGCGTACCGGCGCACGTCCGAGCGGCCGGAAGTCCGCATAGAGAAACGCCCCGCACTTCGGCTGAAGCAAGGGGCGTTTGCACTGGTCAGTGAGCATGGCCTGGTGCTCAGGCGAGGTCAGGAGCTTCACGGCATCCTGGCCCCGCTCGAGCGCCGGCTCATGCGGCTGGTTGAGGAGTAGGTATCCGGTCGATCAGCGGCAGACGCTCCCGCAGACCTTCCGGCAGGGGCCTGACGACCATGGCGCGGGCCTGATGCCAGAAGGCCGAGAGCATGAGCAGGGCCGAACCGATCACAAGCGCCGTCAACGCAACGTTGAGCTCGACCGCGCCGAACTGCTCGAACAACTTGTTGAGCGCGTAGAGCACGTAGGCCAGCGCGGAGACGAGGAGTGCGCGGCGGTCGATGGCCAGCGCGGTCAGCCCGATTACGACGTAAAGCAGGATGACTACCAGCCCTTCGCCCACGGTTGCCGAGCCGTCGTTGAGTCCGAGCAATGTGAAGACGGGGTGGACGATCATCGGCGCCGCCAGAAGGTGCAGCCAGAAGGCAACGTCCGAGCGGCGGGTGATGCGCGCGCGGTCGGAGCTGTCCCACCACATGGCGAACAGAAAGGTGCCGACGCCCAGCAGAAGCACGAAGCCCAGGATGATGTTCTTGGGCGTCTCTGTATCCGGTCCCGGGTTCAGCGCTGCAACCAGAAGCGCGACTGCGATGCCCGCAACGGAGGCTGCGCCGGCCGCCACCGTGATCGGAACGCGGAAGCGCTTCCAGTGGAGCCAGGCTCCACCTGCGGCGACAGCAGCCGCAACAGCGCCGAGTATGCCGGCAAGCTGCGGATTGTTGTCGAGGCTGTCCGGCCCGGCCGCGAGGATGAGGGCCATTCCCGCCGTCGCGAAGACGCCGACCACGAACGCCAGGAGCAGAAGGATGGAGGGCAGGGCCATGCGGCGCTTGGCGGTGAAGAAGAGAGCAAGGCCCCAGCTCGTCGCCGCGATGAGCAGCGGGCCGAGATAGGAGGGGCCATGACCGTCGATGGCCGACCCGGTGCGCTGGCCGATCCACTGCCCGATGAAGCCGACGGCAAACAGGAGGATCGCAGCGGCGATCGTCACGAAGATATCGTTGAAACCGGTGATCAGCCGGAACTGTTCTTCGTCCGGGGTCGGCAGGGCGCGCTGCGCTTCGACATAGGCGCGCAACGCCGTCGCTGAATCGGCGCTGAGCGCACCGGCCGCGACGGCTTCGTCGATCTCTTGTTCGCTGTACATAGCTGTCCTCCCTGAAGCGGACAGACTAGGCGTGGTGTGTTACTGTGTCAATACAGCGAGCTGGTGACCGGCGTCCAGGAGTATGCTTCGGGGCGGAGGACGCCGGCCTGAACGATCAGCGGCAGCTCACCCGGCTGCGGTCGATGCTGCGGCCAAGCAGGGCACCTGCGGCGGCGCCGAGGATCGTGCCGGTCGCTCGCTCACCTTTGGTGTCGATCGCCCGGCCGAGAAGAGCACCGCCCGCGGCGCCCACGATCAAGCCCGTCGTGCCGTCCGAGCGCTTGCACCGATAGCGGCCCTTCGAATCCTGCCAGATCTTTCCGCGGTAGCCGTCGTTAGCCAACGCCGGCGCAGGCATGACGGGCACGACCATGGACGCAGCCGCGGCCGCCATGAAAACTTTACGCATTAACACCCTCCTAAGTTCGTATCAGCGCTCTACGGGCCCTGTTGCTGATCGCAGCGCAACGGGCGAGACCCAGTTCAGCGGTTAACGACGAAATGTTGCTCAGCGCCGATGCGATGCTGAAACGATCGCCCAGCGCTTATCGCATCAATCAAAACCGGCGCTGCATCTCTGGCCCGAATAAGGACAACAAGGAACCCGAATCGCTCGCGGTGCATTAACGCCGCAAAAGTCAATATAAAAAGAGCAGAAAATGAGTAAGCTAGCGTATGCGCTGGCGGCCGCGGCCGTCTGCGTTTTCAGTGTGCCCCCGGCAAGCGCATCTGTTGAAACGGTCGAAGCCCAGATGACGGCCACTAGTGCGGCATCGATTGCACGGCAGGACATGTACGACGCGTTCGGCGAGACGGAACTGGCGCCAGGCAAATATCTCTGGCGCGATGTCCCGGCGAGCGCCGGTGCCGAGCGGCTCGTGATCGGACTGTCTGACCAGCTTGCCTATCTTTATCGCGGTACCACCCTGATGGCTGTCGCGACGATCTCGAGCGGCGAACCCGGGCGCGACACCCCGACCGGGATATTCTCTGTCCTGAACAAGAAGACGATGCACCGGTCGCAGAAGTATGACGATGCACCGATGCCGTTCGCGCAGTTCATCGACACTTACGGCATCGCGCTTCACGCCGGCCATAATCCCGGACGTCCAGCCAGCCACGGCTGCATCCGGCTTCCGGCAAAGTTCGCGGCCAAGCTCTACCAGGTGACCGAGGTCGGCACGCCCGTGCTGATCGGCGCCTGACGGTTTCGGCGGTCCCGCCGATCCCCGGCGGGCCGCCCGGAGCCTTCCGCATGTGCGCCACGCGCGACCGGTTCGTGAGCGCAACAATGGAAACAGCTGTGCCATTAAGCCGTTGTGAGTGCGCTCTAACAACACCGAAGGCAGATCATGACCGATAGAACGATCTACGACGAAGCCAGCGAGGTCGACGCGGATGACGGCGTTGTCTCCATCAAGGGACCGGATGACGTCGACGTGCGCGTCACGCCCGATGCGGCAGAGGAGATATCGGAGCGTCTCAATACCGGAGCCATGAAGGCTCGCGGTCAACGCTTCTTCGCCGATCGGGACAAATGAAAAGGGCCGCTTGAGCGGCCCTTTGGATTCGGAAGGTGACGAAACGAAAGCCGTCCGGGTGGAGGGTGGGGTGTCAGGCCCTCGCCCCATCACCTTCCGATGCCTGCGTCACGAGCCCGTGAGAGTCGTAACGCCGGTCAGCGCGGAAAGCTTTGAAATCGGCGCACGCAGACGGGATCGGTTCGAAAACTTCCCCCACCTACGACTGGCCGACCCTTCAACGCCCCGAGTCGCGCGTACCGAAACCGGAGATTAGCACGAATTTCGCGGGAGTCGGACTCTTCTGTGCGTAAGTTTGTGGATCAACTGCGCTTTTCCGGAAATCAGCCTCAGGCGAGCCGCGCTCCGCCTTTCAGGCGGACCGGGATTCGCAGGTAGGATACGCCATTTTCTTCCGCCGGCGGCAGCCGGCCGGCCCGAATGTTCACCTGGATTGAAGGCAGCAGGAGCTTGGGAGTCGACAGGGTTGCGTCGCGCGCCTCGCGCATCTTCACGAACTCGTCCTCGCTCACGCATGCGGCCAGATGAACGTTGCGCCGTTCCTCGCCGACGGTGGTCTCCCAGCGATAGTCCTCGCGGCCCGGCGCCTTGTAGTCGTGGCACATGAAGAGCCGCGTTTCGGCCGGCAGCGCGAGAAGCTTCTGGATCGACCGGTAGAGCTGGCGCGCGTCGCCGCCCGGGAAGTCCGTCCGCGCTGTGCCGTAGTCCGGCATGAACAGGGTGTCCCCCACGAACACGGCATCGCCGACGCGGTAGCTGATGTCCGCCGCCGTGTGCCCCGGCGTTTCGATGACCTCGATCTCCAGCCCCCCGACGCGGATCCGATCGCCGTCATTGAACAGCAAGTCGAAGTCACTTCCGTCGACCTTCAGGTCGTCGGCGCAAAACATGGGCCGGAAGACCTTCTGTACGTCGCGGATTCGCGCGCCGATGCCGATTTTCGCGCCCGTCTTTGCCTTGAAAAGGGGGGCCGCGGACAAATGATCAGCATGAGCATGGGTCTCAAGCACGTGAGTGATCGACAGGCCGTTTTCGGCGGCGGCTTCCAGCACACGCTCCGCTGACCGAGTGTCCACGGTTCCATCCGCTGGATCATAATCCAGGACGGGATCGATCACCGCGGCCTCGAGGCTCTCCGGATCCCAGACAAGATAGGTGATCGTGTTCGTCTGATCGTCGAAAAACCCGTGGATTTCCGGCGCTTGCTTCATGCGGGATTAGAGGCCTGTCCGAGCCCGGAAATCAAGGCTGCGAATCGAAATCCTCGTACGCCCTGTGGCATGCGGATGGGCGAGCTCCTCGAGACGTCGTCGGACATCGGGATCCGTCGCGCTTTCCGCCAATTCGCCGCATTGCTGCTCGCGGTGGCGGTGAGAGGGCATCTGATCGAACTCTTGGCCAACTCCGGCAAGACGCGGCAGCTTCGCACTTGCCCAAACGATTGTCGGGTCGACCGGAATGTTCGGGGGACGGTCTCCAGATGTTCCGGCGACTAGATTTGGACCTCGTCCAGAGTCGTCGCCTCTGGGGCGGGCAGCCCTTGCGCCTCGATTTCCTTCTGCAGCGCTTCCTTGCGCGTCAGGAGCCGCTCGCCGAGCGCCTCAAGGTCGACATCCGCCTCGCGGGTCTGGGCGAACAGCCCTTCCTTCGGCTTCTCCTCTTCCTCGACGTGGTGCTCGATCTCTTCCTTCAGCACTTTCACCTTGGCGTCGTAGAATTCGTCCGATGGTCCTCCGGCCTCGATCTCGGCGATCAGAACCTTGGCCGCATCGTGCTCGACAAAGCTTTCCTTGAGCAGGTCCTCGTCCACCTTGCCTTCGATCGACGGGTAGAAAATTTCTTCCTCGAGGATCGTGTGGATCGTCAGCTCCTTGCAGATCTGAAGCGCGAGTTTTTCCTTGCGGCCGTCGCCCTTCGCTTTCTCGAACTGCTCGAAGAGATCTTCGACCTTCCGGTGATCTTCCTTGAGGAGCGCGATGGCATCCTGCGACTTGGTACTGGCCATGGTCCATTTCTCCCTGTTCAGGAGGGGAAACCAATTCGGAAGATCAGATGTTCCTGAGGCGATGCGATACCAGGATTTTTCCAAGCCTCCCGGCCCCGACTGGAAGGGCATTGGCTATCTCGTTTCGATAATCAGCGTCCTCTTCCTGGGCGCGGTGGCGTGGCCGGGATCGGGCGAGCCCAGATGGCATGTCCCGGCGCTCGTTGCCGGAATGGTCACGTCGATTGCCGGCATGGGCTTCCGCTACGTCGCCCATCTGAAACAGCAGGGAGAGATCCGAAAAGCCAACGCCGAGGCGCGCCGGAACTAGCTGCGCGAGCGTTTGCGCGAGCCCGCGTCTCCGTCGCCGCTCGAAATGTCCTCTTCACTCTCCGCGCGAGCGATGGCGCGCGTGTCCGGACGTCTCGACCGCTGCAGCTCCAGCCAGTCGCGGAATTCGAGGCCGTAGATCATGTCCATGACTTCGAACTCGAGGCCCCCGGGCTGGTTCGTGTTGCTGTTCCACAGCGCGACCACGCCGCTCTTCTTCTTGGGGTCGAACAGGATCAGCGAGCGATAACCGGCAACGCCGCCTCGATGCCCGACGATGTGGTGGCCCGCATAATCATAGCTGCGCCAGCCGTAGCCGTAGTCGGCCTCACCCAGGCGTTCGAGGAATTTACGGAGTCGCTGGCGCTCGCCCGGCGTCTTCACCAAAGGCGCATGGATCGTGTTGAGGACCTGCGGCGAAAGCACGTCGGGCATCTCCCCCATCTGCGCGATCATCCACAGCGACATGTCCTTGATGTTGCTGTTGACGCCGCCGGCAGCCGGGACCCGATAGTAATTGTCGTTGAGTTCCAGCGTGCGCCGCCCCGCATCATGCGGCTTGGCCCAGCTTGCGGAACTCGTCAGGCCCTGCATTGACACCGATGCGTGCGTCATCCCGATTGGGTTGAACAGCATCTGCTTCACGGCCCGTTCGTAGGGCTGATGGGTGATGTTCTCGACAAGCTCCGACGCTCCGTCATAGGCGACGTTCTGATAGCTCCAGCATGTGCCCGGGGGGCAGATGAGGTTCAGCTGCCCGAGCGTCTGTCGCAGGAGCTTCGTGTCCTGCCCTTCCTCCAGCTTGTTGTCGTAGGCATTGCGGTAGAGGCCCAGCCGGTGGCTCAGCATATCGCCGACCGTCGCACGATTTTCGGCACCGGCCGGAAGTTTCAAGGTCGGCACGTAGCTGGCGACGGGCCCGTGCAGGTTGACCTTCCCCTGCTCCGCGAGCTTCGCCACCATCGTTCCGGCGACGCCTTTCGAGACCGAAGCCCAGCGGAAGACGGTTTCCGGAGTGACGGGGTCACCCGAGCCGGCTTCAGTCTCGCCATAGCCCTTCAGGAACGTAATCCGCCCGTTCTCGACGATGCCGACGGCCAGGCCGACGACGGACCGTTGTTCGCTCAGCTGCTGCAGGCGGTGGTCAATCGCGGCGTAATCGACATCCTGACGCGCCGCTGTCGAGAGCGCGGCCAGACGGATATGCGAATTGGGAACTGTAGGAGCGGGCTTCGCCCCGTCCGGCCCGCGCATGGCGAATGCAGCCGTGGCAAGCACGGCAAAGGCACCTAGGCCGAAAAGGTGCGACTTTTCCAACTAACTCCCCTCTCCCAACGCCGGTGTGACCCTCAGGGCCAGTTCGCTCAACTGTCGTTCACCCCTGCTGCGGCGAAGCGGGCGGGCCTTACGACGAATGCCGTGCTGGTCATGGCGGCGCGGCTCGCTTAAAGCCCCGTCCAATGCAGTTCCTGAAGACCTTGTTCTGGGTCGTGACCGCGGTTTTCCTCGCGATCCTCGCCAGCCGAAACTGGCACGACGTCACATTGAACCTTTGGGGCGATATCCAGGTGGATATCAAGACGCCCGTGCTGATCGGTGCCATGTTCCTTGTGGGGTGGCTTCCGACCTATCTGATCTATCGAGCCAAGCTGTGGCGCCAGCGCCAGCGCCTCGAGAATATCGAGCGGCAGCAGGCGGTGGTGCGTACCGAGCCGAGCGTCGAAGACGTTCCAGCCGCATGAACCCGATTTTCGTCGCCATCGACACGCCCAGCCTGGAGCGTGCGAAGCTTCTCGCCGATCAGGTGCGCGCCAACGCCGGCGGCGTTAAGCTGGGTCTCGAGTTCTTTGCCGCTAACGGTCCGGCGGGTGTGGCTGCCATCCTGGAGCTGGGCCTCCCGGTCTTCCTGGACGTGAAGCTCCACGACATTCCGAACACCGTCGCCAAGGCGGTCGAGGCGCTCGCTCCGCTGGAGCCCGCCGTCCTGACCGTCCACGCCGCAGGCGGACGTGCGATGCTGGAGGCCGCGAAGGCCGCGGCATCGGAGGGCACGAAGGTCGTCGCGGTGACCGTCCTCACCAGCCTCGACGGTGAGGACCTTCGCGCCATCGGTGTGGCTTCAGAACCGCGCCAGCAGGTCGCGCGGCTCGCCGAGCTGGCGCGATCGGCCGGACTGGACGGCATCGTCTGCTCCGGCGCGGAAGTCGCGGCTGTACGTGCGGCATGGCCCAACGGCTTCTTTGTCGTTCCGGGCGTGCGGCCGGCCGGAGTTGACAGATCGGATCAGAAAAGGGTCGTGACACCGCGCCAGGCGCTGGACGACGGTGCGTCGATCCTCGTCATTGGGCGCCCGATCACGGCCGCCGAAGACCCCACGACTGCGCTGCGCGACATTGCGGCGTCGCTCTAGGCACTGGACAAGCGCGCCACCGCAGGCCTAGCCGCGGGCACCAAGGAAAACGAGGCAGCAATGAGCTGGTTGAGCAGGGTCCGCAGCGGCATTCCCTTCCTGCCGAAGAGGCAGACGGTCGAGAACCTGTGGCACAAGTGCAAGAAGTGCGGGACGATGGTCTTCACCAAGGAGTGGGAGGACAATCTCAACGTCTGCCCGCGTTGCGACCATCACGACCGCATCGGCTGGAAAACGCGTTTCGAGCAGCTGTTCGACGACGGCGACTATGAGCTTTTGCCGATACCCGAAGTCCGCGAGGATCCGCTCCGCTTCCGCGACAGCAAGCGCTACACCGACCGGATCAAGACCGCGCGTTCGTCCACCGAGATGCGGGACGCGCTGATGAATGCGCGCGGCGAGATCGAGGGCCGCGGCGCGGTCGTCGGAGTCCAGGACTTCGCCTTCATGGGCGGATCGATGGGCATTGCGGTGGGCGCCGCGTTCGTCGCGGGTGTCCGCCGGGCGATCGAGGACATGGTGCCGTACGTGATCTTCACGGCGGCGGGCGGCGCCCGCATGCAGGAAGGCATACTGTCGCTGATGCAGATGCCCAAGACGACCGTCGCGCTGGCCGAGCTTCGTGATGCGGGTCTGCCCTACATCGTCATCCTCACCGACCCGACGACCGGGGGCGTCACCGCTTCCTACGCGATGCTGGGCGACGTCCAGCTTGCCGAGCCCGGTGCCCTCATCGGATTCGCCGGACAGCGCGTCATCGAACAGACAATCCGCGAGAAACTGCCGGAAGGCTTCCAGCGCGCCGAATATCTGCTCGACCACGGCATGGTCGACATGGTCGTCCCGCGGCACGAGCTGAAGCAGACGCTCGCCAGGCTTCTCGGCTATCTGTCGCCGGAGAAGAAGGCGGCCTGATGCCGGACTTCGCGCGGTCGGACGATCCGGCCGTCCAGGCGCAGCTCGACCGGCTGACTTTGCTTTCGCCCGGGGGCGACCGGCTCGGCCTCGATCGCATCACCCGCCTGCTCGACCGGCTTGGCCGGCCGCAGGATCACCTCCCGCCCGCTTTTCATGTGGCCGGCACGAACGGGAAGGGCTCGACCTGCGCCTTCCTCCGCGCCGCGCTCGAAGCAAGCGGCCGATTGGCTCACGTTTTCACCAGCCCGCATCTCGTCCGCTTCAACGAACGAATTCGGATCGCCGGAAAGCTCATTGAAGATGAGGCGCTGGCCTGCCTACTCGGCGAGGTCCTCGATGCGGGCGACGGCATCGACGCCAGTTTCTTCGAGGTGACGACGGCCGTCGCTTTTCTTGCCTTCGCGCGGACGCCCGCTGACGCCGCGGTCATCGAAGTCGGGCTCGGGGGCAGGCTCGACGCAACTAACGTGATCAAGCGGCCGCTGGTCGGCGGCATCGCCGCGCTCGGCATCGACCATCAGCAATTCCTGGGCGCGAGCCTGGTGGAGATTGCAGGTGAGAAAGCGGGTATCGGCAAGCCGGGGCTTCCGCTTGTCGTTCTCGCCCAGCCGGTCGAAGCCGAGGAAGCGATCCGGCGCACCGCCGAGGAGCGCGGAGCTGCCGTCTACCTGGAGGGCCGCGATTGGGCGATCGATCCCACGCTTCGATCGTCGCTGCTCGGCGATCATCAGGTGCGGAACGCGAACCTCGCCTGGCAGATGCTCCAGCGGCAGGACGTGCTGCCGGTTGGGCGTGCCTCGTTCCTGAGCGGCCTCACTTCCGCGCAATGGCCGGGACGTTTTCAGGAGCTTGCGCCAGGTCCATTGACCGGGACGGCCCAGACCTGGGCCGATGGAGCGCACAATGTGGAGGCGTCGAGGGCGCTCGCGGCATTGCTCGACGACCATGGGCCGAAGCACATCGTCCTGGGGATCCTGGCCAACAAGGATGCGGACGCAATCGTCGGCGTCCTGGCCCCGCACGCGCTGTCCTTCGCTTTCGTGCCGGTGACCGACCATGCGCATCACGATCCAGCAGAATTGGCTGCGCGCTTCGGCGGGAAAGCTGCGCGTTCGCTGGAAGAGGCGCTCCGTGACCTGCCCGAACCGCGCCTGATTGCAGGATCGCTCTACCTCGCGGGGGAGGCCCTTCGCTTGAACGGCCAGCTGCCCAACTAGGCTGTATCGCCTTCGGTCGCCCGCACAGCGTCGGATGCCGGCACGGGGCCATTAGCTGCACGCCGATCGTTCCAGGCAACGCGGATCCATTCGAGCACGACGAAGACGACGGCGATAAGGCCGATCGCCGCGGTGAAACGGAAGACCGGCGCGTAGCCGATATTGTCGATCGCCTCGCCGATGGCCGCTCGGCCAAGCGAGCCGACGAGGAACGTCAACGAGGAGAGGAGGGCGTACTGAACCGCGCTGAACTCGCGCGACGTGATCGACGAGAGGTAGGCGACGAAGGCAGCACCAGCGAGGCCGCCGGCGATGTTCTCGCCCGAGATTGCGATCAGCAGGCGGACCATCCTGAGGTCATGGCCGAACGCGTCGAGCCCGAACGTCCGTGCAAAGGCATCGATGTTCACCGCGCCCGATGCAAGATCGGCGTAGAGCAGGTTGCTCGCGGCGGCGACCAGCGCGCCGATCAGCAGGGTGGGCATCCGCCCGATCGTCGCGAAAAGAAAGGCGCCGATGGCGATGCCCGCCATGGTCATGAACACGCCGAAGATCTTTGACGCGAAGGCCACTTCGTCGCCGGTGTACTGCAGTTCCTGGAGGTAGAAGGGGAAAGCGAAAGAGCCCCAGATATTGTCCGTGATGCGGTAGCTGAGGATCAGCCCCAGTACGATGATCACGCCCCAGCCGATGCGCCGAACCAGCTCGGCAAGCGGGAGGATCAGCGCCGAATAGGCATGGTCGGCCGTCCGCTCTCCCGCCGTCACTGCCGGATCGTCGCTGGCGAGGACATGCTCGCCGCGCGCCTGCATCCAGTTGAACACGGCGGCGACAATGGCCGGCAGAATGACTGTCGCCACGACGATCCAGGGGCCGTAGACCTTGGTGAAGTCGCCGACGGAAGGCGGCTTGCCGGTGGCTGGATCGACGGCGCCGCTCAACATGGTGACCATGAAGCTGCCGACCATCCAGATGGCCCACGCCCAGCCGACCGCGACAACCGCAAGCCCAGCGAGGCGATATTTAGGGTCGAGCGCACCGCGGCTGCGAAGCGCACTTTGCTCGCTTTCGGACGCTGTGCGCGGAGTGTCCGGCGCCATCAGGGTCGCAATGACCGTCAGCGCCATGAACCCGCCCATGATCGCGTAGACCGTGGGCCAGGGCATTCGCTCGGATAGGACCAATGCCAAGGCGCCGCCGATGAGCGCCGCGATGCGGTAACCGAACTGGTAGATGGACGAGAGGATCTCCACGGGCGCCTTGTCGTCGGCGACGTCGATGCGCCAAGCGTCGATCACCACGTCCTGCGTGGCCGAGGAGAAGGCGCCGATGACCGCGATCAATGCGAAGGAGCCGAGCGCAAGTCGCGGGTCCGACATGGAAAGTCCGAAGAAGGTAAGTGTCAGCAGTGCCTGGCAAAGCAGAAGCCAGCTTCGCCTCCGCCCGAGCTTCTCAAGGCCGGGCAACCGGACCCGATCGACCAGCGGCGACCACAGAAACTTGAAGGCGTAGGCGAGGCCGATCCACGACAGGACGCCGATGG
>Ga0207701_10005064_pt1 | contig 13266 bp, 9 predicted proteins | sample KBSSwiSSwithPhiX_FD_184294 | JGI IMG/M metagenome (GOLD analysis project Ga0207701, IMG submission 184294) | Switchgrass rhizosphere bulk soil microbial communities from Kellogg Biological Station, Michigan, USA, with PhiX - S5 (SPAdes) (version 2) | ecosystem: Environmental > Terrestrial > Soil... | reverse complement strand
GTTCGCCACGTTGACGCCCCGTGGCTCCGAGCTGCCGGTGATGTTGACGATGCGTCCGAAGCGGTTTTTCTGCATCGCCGGCAGCACCGCGTGCGTGAGCTCGCGCAGGCGGAAGAAGTTGAGCGTCATCCCCTCGTCCCACACCGGGAGCGGTGCGTCGTACGGAATGGGCCGGCTGCCACCCGCGGCATTGATCAGGATGTCGATACGGCCGAGCGCCTGCTCGGCGAGCGCCGCAATACGAGCGGGCGTTTCGGGGTCGTACAGATCAGCGTCGACGAGCGTCGGCTTGTGTCCGCCCGCCTGCTCGATCTCGGCTGCTACGGCCTCGAGCAGGTTGCGCCGGCGCGCGACGAGCACGACTTTCGCGCCTTCACGCGCGAGCCCCTTCGCGATGGCGCGTCCAATGCCCTGGCTGGCGCCTGATACGAGTGCTGCCTTGTCTCCGAGTTGAAGGTCCATGATGTCTTTCTCACAGTAAACTGGTGGTGCTTGCGAGTCTGACGGAATCGAGTGGAACTTTGAACTGGAAAATCTACACCAGGCCTGTGACGGTGGACGGCGGTGTCGTGTTCCGCTGGTTCTGGCGCAAGCCGGTTACCGAAGGACGCACCGAGTCCCCGCAGGGTTTCACGACGCGCGCGGAATGCGAGGACGACGCGACGCGGCACGGGTACACGACCAGCACTTCGACCGAAGCCGAGGACACCTGAGCCTCTCCGCGGCTTTGTCGTGAGCCGCTGGTCCGGGCGCGTCTCCTGCAATCGCAGTTCGCTCTTCCGATGCTTCGCATTTCCGAGGTTCCTTCCGAATGGCACTTTCAACCATCAAGGACTTCCTGCGCCTCGAAGCCGCCGCCGGCATTCTCCTGCTCGCGGCTGCCTTGCTCGCGATCGTGCTCTCGAATTCGCCGGCGAGCGGGCTCTATGCGACGTTCCTGGAGACGCGCGTCGCGGTCACGGTGAACGGGGCCGGGCTCACGAAGCCGCTGCTGCTGTGGATCAACGAGGGTCTGATGGCGATCTTCTTTCTGCTCGTCTCACTCGAGATCAAACGCGAGTTCATCGAGGGCGAGCTCTCGACGCGGCAGAAGGCGACCCTCCCGGCGATCGCCGCGCTCGGAGGAATGATCGCGCCGGCGCTCGTCTACTGGGGCATCAATCACGATCAGCCGGACCTGCTGCGCGGCTGGGCGATTCCCACTGCTACCGATATTGCCTTCGCAGTGGGTGTCCTGTCCGTGCTGGGAACGCGCGCACCGGGTTCGCTCAAGATCCTGCTGCTGGCGTTGGCGATCATCGACGATCTCGGCGCAATCGTCATCATCGCCGTCTTCTACACCGAGAATCTTTCGCTCGTTTCGCTTACGCTGGGCGGTATCGGTGTGGCCACGCTCGCCGTGCTCAACCGTGTGGGCGTGTCACGTGTCGCGCCCTACGCGATGGTCGGGATCGTGCTGTGGCTGTGCGTCGTCAAGTCCGGCGTGCACGCGACCATGGTCGGTGTCGCGCTCGGCCTCATCATACCGCTGCGCACGCGCGGGAACGACGGCCATTCGCCGCTGCGGCATCTGGAAGAGGTGCTGCACCCATGGGTGAGCTATGCGATTCTGCCGCTCTTCGCATTCGCGAATGCAGGTGTCTTGCTGAGGGGAATGTCGCTGTCGAGCCTGTTCGAACCACTGCCGCTCGGCATCGGGGCCGGCCTTTTCGTCGGCAAGCAACTCGGCGTCATGGCCGCCACATGGATTGCGATGCGCTCGAAGCTCGCCGTGCTCCCGGACGACGTCTCGTGGCTCCAGTACTATGGCATGGCGCTGCTGACCGGCATCGGCTTCACGATGAGTCTTTTCATCGGCACGCTCGCGTTCGATCACTCCGATTACGCCGCAAGCGTGCGCATCGGCGTGCTCGGCGGCTCGATGCTCTCTGCGCTGGCCGGTGCGCTCGTTCTGTGGCTGGCGCCGGCGCGGACGGTGAACGACGGGAACGTCGATGCCGAGCACTCGACTCGAGTTCGGGTATAGAGCCGACTCAAGGGTTCGTGCCGCATTGCTAATCCGTTCGTCCTGACGGACCCGCCACGCGCCGCCGCGAGGGTGAATGGCGTGGTCGTCCGTGCCTGGAGACGCTGTTGCTCCTCGGCACGTACGGTTCTTGTGTGTCCGACACCTGAACCGCGACAGCGCCTCGTGTCGAGTCGGGAATAAGGCGTACCCTGAACGGCCGATTCAGCACGCCGCCCAGGTGATCACAATCACGATGTGACCCACGAGTCGGACCTGCACCCCATCCGTTGTCTCATGCGTGTGCGGTGGCGCTGCCCGCAACGATCCGCGTCGTATGCACGATGTGCAGCCACATCGATACGACGCACGCATTTCGCACACGACAAAAAGCCAACAAACCTTACAAGACGTAAGACTTGCGTTTGCGCGCGCGCGTATGCAGACTAGCCCCAGCGCAATTAGCACGATCGCGACAGGCGACGCCTGTCAGGAGAACATCATGCGTGGAGAAGAACCACGATCGAGCTGGCCGCGTTGGCTGTCATTTGTTCTGGTGCTGGTCCTGGTGATCGGCGCCATTGGCGGCTACATCGCGTGGGACCGGGGATTCAGGGAGCATCCCCAGCCGGAGTGGGTGACCGCCACTCCCGAAATGCGGTTCAAGTATGGCTCGATCGGCGCCGAGCACGACGCCGGCATCCCATACTGGATCTTCTACGTTCTGCCGCGCATATTCCCCGAGAAACTGCCCGGAGCGGGCGGCTACGCCGCGCTCGGCGTTCCATGGGAGCAGGGCCAGGAACTTCCGGTCGGCTTCACGAAGAAGGTGATCGGTTTCCCTCGCGTCGCGAACACGTGCGCGGTGTGCCACACGGCAACCTACCGTCTCAAGGCCGACGAGAATCCGGCCTTCGTCGTCGCCGGCCCGGCACACACGACAAATGTCGAAGGCTTCTTCCGCTATCTGGTCGATTGCGCGAAAGACCCGCGTTTCAACGCGGACAACCTGATGCGCGAGATCAATCTGGTGACGAAGCTGGACCTGATCGACCGCGTTCTCTACCGCTTCTTCATCATTCCCATCACCAAGCAGCGTCTGCTCGAACGCGAAGCGCAGTTCGCGTGGATCTATCGCAAGGATTTTCCCGAGTGGGGCCGGGGACGCGACGACGCGATGAATCTCACCAAGTACTTCATGATCAAGCAGCCGATGGACAACACGTTCGGACCGACCGACATGCCGTCCGTCTGGAACCTGCAGAAGTATAAGCCGGAGAAGGGCATGTTCCTGAATCTCGCCGGGGACAGCCACGACCCGTACTCCGTCATCATGGATTCGGCGCTGGGCCTGCTCGGCGCGGCGCCGCACGACAAGAACGACTTTCTCGCGCAGGTGAAGTGGATGCACGACTATCTGAGCGTCCTGCCTGCGCCGAAGTATCCGCTTGCGTTCGATGCGATGAAGGCTGCACGGGGCAAGTCGGTATTCGACGCGAACTGCGCGCAATGCCACGCGAGCGAGCGCACCGGCACCCGCATCCCGCTGGCCGAAGTCGGCACCGATCGCAACCGCCTCGACTCGTGGAACAAGGACGCCGCGGTCGCGGCCAACAAGGTCGTGCGCGACATGGGTCTCGAGCGCAAGGGGCTCGTGGAGGAGACGCTCAACGGTTACGTGGCGTCGTTTCTGGACGGTATCTGGCTGCGTTCGCCTTATCTGCACAACGGGTCGGTGCCGACACTACGTGACCTGCTCGAGCCGGTCGAGCAGCGGCCGCGGGTTTTCTATCGCGGCTACGACCTCTTGGACGGCGAGAAGGTCGGCTTCGTGACCACGGGCGCGGACGCCGAACGTGTCGGGACGCGCTACGACGTGAGCGAGAAAGGCGGCGGCAACCAGGGCCACACCTACGGCACGACGCTCACCCCCGAGGAGAAGGACGCCCTCGTCGAGTACCTGAAAACGCTATGAAGAGGAGGACGCGGTGAAACGTCGCGCCATGCTGTCTCTCGCGCTGTGCGCAGGTATCGCAGTCGCGCTGGGTTTGCTCTTGCCCCTGACACCGCGTCCGGCACCGGCTGCCGAAGTCGCGGCGCCCGCTCAGGCTGCCACTGCCGCACGTCCGATGCCGGAGAAGTCGGTCGTCGATCAGGACGCGCCTTATATGGAGGTGTGCGCCCGTGAAGGTCTCAACGCATCCGAGTGTGTCGGGCGGCTGATCTGGTTCAAGGCGACGGCAGGCAATGACCGTTTTCACACCTATACGTTTCAGCAGCGCATCGGCGTGCTGATCGACTGGTTCCGCGTGCTTCGTTCGGATCAGCGGGACGATCGCTTCCGTGCCTGGGGCATCATCAACGATCCCGCGTGCTGCAAACCGGGCGACCCGAACTGTCCCGCCAGGAGCGCGGACGAGACGTACGGCTTCGACTGGTGTCCCGGCGACGACGTGCTGCTGAAGTACGTCGGCAAGGCGGGCTACGTGGATCCGGCCTGCGGTCTGCAGGATGCGTCGCTCGATCCGGCCGACCCGCACACGCGAAGCGGCAAGGTCGATCAGCGCCAGTCGCCGTGCGATCTGAAATTCGGAACTTCAACCGGGGCGCTCGGCTTTCGCAAGTTCCCCAATCCGCGCTTCGATGCGGCGCGCTGGAAACAGGCGAATGGCGGCACGCTCGCGAACTGGGACGGCTTTCGCAAATCGATGCAGCAGACCGGCGTCCCTTCGGACGAACGGATCAGCAAACTTGCCGACCCATCCACTGAGCCGCCGTTCCTGATCGGCACGACATGCGGCTCGTGCCACATCGCATTCGATCCGCGCAATCCGCCGTCCGACCCGGCGCATCCGAAGTGGGAGAACATCAGCGGGCTCATCGGCAACCAGTACACGCGCATGTCCGAGCTGCTCGGCTCGGGCATGCCGCGCAACAGCCTTGAATGGCAGATGTTCGCGCACCCGCGGCCCGGGGTAACCGATACGTCGGCAATCTCGCACGACCAGGTGAATAATCCGGGCACGATCAACGCGCTCATCAACCTCTCGCAACGCGCGACGTTTCCGGGCGAACAGATTACGAAGTGGCGCAAGGCCGAGAACTGCGGCAACGAGAAGGACGCCGACAAATGCTGGTGCGAGCCCGGGCGCGACGGTAAGTGCTGGGTGCGCAGCACGCGCACGGATGACAAGACGCCCGTCACGATCGCCGGCAACCGCATCGAGCTCGACGGTGTTCATCACATCCTGAAAGGCGGTGAGGACAGCATTGGCGCCCTGGAGGCGATCCAGCGCGTGTACTTCAACATCGGCTCGTGTTCCGAGCAGTGCTGGGTGAATCACCTCACCGACTTCCGGCAGGTCGATCCGCAGCAGCGCGGCTATGGCCAGACGCCGTTCAACATCGGGCAGTGCCGGCGCGATTGTCCCAACTTCCGCGCGATCGAGGACCGCCTGTCGAACATCCTCGCCTTCTTCCTGTCGGCCGAAGGCGATGCCATGGACCTCAGCGTGGCGCGTAACAATGAGCGCAAGGCGAAGAATCCCAACGTCCCGACCTACACGCGCACCGACCTGATCGATGATCTCGAGAAGCAGTTCGGGAAAGGCGCCGTCGGACGCGGCAGGGACGTATTTGCGCAGAACTGTGCGCGCTGCCATTCCAGCATTCCGGAGAGCGTCGGCGGGCCTTTTGCCAATCGCGATTTCTACGCGGTCAACGACTCGCATCCGCGCAAGCCGCGCGCCGACTTCATGGGCAACGATCAGGCTACGCCGGCAACTGAAGTCGGAACCTTCCGCTGCCGCTCACTGCACTCCAACCACATGGCGGGCCATCTGTACCACGAGTATGCGTCCGAGACGCTGCGTGCCAGGCCCGTGGTCGCAGACATTCCCGAGCAGCCGAACTTCAAGAACGGCGGGCGCGGGTACTATCGCAACATTTCGCTCGTCAACGTGTGGGCGACCGCGCCGTTCATGCACAACAACGCCATCGGACCGGAAATCTGCGGCAATCCGTCGAACAAGGACAACGACTTCTTCCGTGCGCGCTACGTGGACGAGAACGGCAAGCTTCTCGACAAGCAGCCGGGCTGTTTCCCCTATGATCCGAGCGTGGACGGGCGCTTCAAGCTGTTCGCGCAGTCCGTGCACGAACTGCTGAATCCGAAAGAGCGCGGCATCAAGAGCACGCTCACGGATCGCGAAATCGTCGTCGACCTCGGTATCCGGCGTTGGGACGGGAAGCAGGAAACGGCTCTGGTTGGCTCGGGCGCTGTTCGCATTCCCGCCGGCACCTCCGCGGGCTACATCGGGAGCCTCCTGCACAAGGACCTGATCGGCGACCTCTATCGCGCCAAGCGCCAGCCGGCGTTGCTGGAAGCGGCCGGCAAGAAAGAGATCATTCCCGAGTTGCAGGGCATCGCCGATGACATCCTCAAGGAACCCACACACTTCGTCGACGTGCTGAGAGACAAACGACAGTTCATTCAGACGCACTACACGACCTGCATGGAAGAGGTCGAAAACAGCGGTCATCGGTTCGGCGAAGATCTGTCCGATGCCGACAAGAAGGCGCTTACCGCGTTTCTCGCAACGCTGTGACGCGGAGGCTCTTTATGAAAAAGCGACGTGACTCAGTTGTTTCGTGTTCCCGCGGGCTGTTGCTGTTTGGCGCCGCCGCGCTCGCGTCTGCAGGTCTCGGCGGCTGCGACTGGATTCAGGACCGCTTCAAGGCCAAGGCGCCCGAGGTGAAGTTCGCGCCCTATGCCGAGAACTACGGTTCCAAAACCGACTTCGCGCAGGTCGAAGCGCAGTTCCCACTGAGCACCGCAGAGCTCGCGCGGATCACGCCGGAGAATCTGGCTGCGCTCGATCAGGAGCAGATCGACCAGATTTACGCACGTCTGACCGCCGGTCCCATTCCCGACGGTCCCTACGACGGTGGAATCCTGCTGCCGCGCGGCATGAGCGGCAAGTTCAGGGTCGCCGAGATCGCCGGCGGTTTCGCTCAGTACGTGCTGCAACTGAAGGGGCTGCAGGTCGAGCAGTTCGGCGAGATGCTGTGGAAGGGCAAGGTGTTCTATCGTGATGAGCGTGTGCTCCGGAATCGCATCGAAGATCTCGCCATACTGAAGCAGACCGGTCTGGTCGAAGGCGAACCGAAGAAGCTTGCCGTCGATGGGCGCGAAACGTGGCTGCTCTTTCCCGCCAAACTCTACTGCGGGCAGAGCCTCCTCGACGCCCGCCGGGAATCGGTGATCATCGACTACTTCTTCACGGACGAGATTCCGGGCTATCAGGAGAAGCCCGATTACCTCGCGGGGAGACGGGGCTTACGCGTGCGTGACGAGATTCGCATGGTGCGCCCGGGCTTCTATCTCGGCCGCGCATACCTCGACCGCGTCTTCCTGCTCAACTTCACGCTCTACAACAAGACCGTCGCGGAGCGCGACGGCGACGCCTACGTGAAGACCGGCCGCGTCAACGAAGACTGCTGGACAGGGACGCAACAGCGGGTCACGCAGGCGGCAAAATAAGCCGCCTGGCTCAAACCGGTCGTTCATGCTTCGAGACACTCGCGTTCCTCGGCACGAACGGTTTGGAGTTCCGCTCGCCCTGGGGCTTGCAGGTGCGGCGGTTGTGGTCGCGCTGGCCGGCGCCGCGGGCGCCGCGCAGCTCGCTCCGCAGGGCGAGGCGCCAGCAGCCGAGTGGGTCGTCGATCCCGCGGTTCCAGGCGAGAACCTTCCGCCGACGGGTCGCTCGCTCTTCGATTTCCTCGTGGTGCGTGACGCCGCGGACGGCAAAAAGGTCTACGACGTGCCGTTTCCCATCGCGGCCCTCATACATAAGATCGAAGCGGGCCTGGAGGATGATCGCTCGAGCGGCATGCCGGTGAAACGCGTCCTCATTCCGCTCGGACGCTCGCTGCAGCGAACGTCGGCTGCACCGCAGTTCTTCACGTATCCGCGGCTGGTCGCCGCGCCGGATATGGAACCGCGTCCGTCCGGCAGGAGCGCGGGCGCGCTGCTCAAAGACCGGCTCTACATCGGCTACCAGGAAAAGGCCAACATCGTCGAGGTGATCAGCTACAACGAGTCGGCGGGCCGCTTCGAATTTCAGATCGTCAAGGACTACCAGGCGGGAGGTCGGCCGCAGGTCTTCTATGCGAATCGCGCCGTATGCACGGCCTGCCATCAGAACGCGGCTCCGATCTTTTCGCGTCCGGTATGGAACGAGACCAACGCCAACGCGCGCGTCGCGGCACTGCTCAAGAAGGAGCGGCGCACCTTCTATGGAGTGTCACCCGACCGCGGCGTCGATATCCCCAATGCGATCGACGATGCAACCGACCGCGCAAACCTCTATTCGACGTATCAGTTGCTGTGGCGCACGGCCTGCGCGGGCGCGGGAAGCACGGACACGGCTGCGCGCTGTCGCGCGGGCCTCTTCGTCGCCGCCCTCCAGTACCGGCTGACCGGCAAGCAGCAGTTCGACACGGCCTCGGCGAAGTATCGGAGCGACGTGGCCGCGGTGCTGGCGCGTTCCGTCGAACGATGGCCTGGCGGATTGCAGATTCCGAACCCCGACATACCGAACCGCGATCCATTCGCGCAGCGGCCCGCTTCGGGCACAGGCGCGCACCAGGCCAACGCGATCGACACGACGGATGCGCAGGTGCATAAGGTCGATGTGCAGCCGGCCTTCGACCCGCTCAGCCCGCGAGCGCCGCTCGAGCGCTGGTCTGCGACCGACCCAGGCACACTCAACCGCCTCGTAGCAGGGCTCTCCGAGTTCATAGCCGAGAGTGACATGCGGCGCCTCGACGCGTACCTCGAAGTCCTTGCGGCCCGGTCGCGCATCACTACAGTCGCGTACGAAGCGACTTGCGATCTCACGCAGACGCGGCAGCAGAGCAAGGAAGCGCGGGTTGATTTCGAGTGCCCCGTGGTGCCCGATGCCGCGGGAGATCGGTTCACGGTCGTCGGACGCTTCTACACGGACGGGAAGGCCGTTACGCGCGGCAGCCTCGACCGGCTCGGGGTCGGACCCGGCGTGGCGTTGACAGCGATTACCGTTGCGTCAGGGTCGGTCGGCCGTGCAGGCACGGATGTCACAGCGGCGCTCATGCTCGAAGGTGGCGGCCGGCGTGCGCGCCGCGGGGATGGAAGTGTCCTCAAGGGTCTTCAGTTGACGTGGCGTCCGGCGGCGGAAAATGGCGCGCGCGCCTCGGGGGCGGCGCGGGCGCTGCTGACGGTGAGCAACGATTTCGCGGCGGTGGAGGAGGCGATCGAATCGATGCTGAAAGACAGCATCGCCGGCAGGATCGATGCGTTCTCGGACCGCCCGTTTCGGCGCGCGAGCCTCATGCCGGCGCTCTTAGAGCGTCTGGGCGTGCCACCGCTCGACTGGTGCTGCCTGGACACGAGTGGCATGCCGCCGCCTGCGCTGGAAACGCACGTGAGCGCAGGAGAAGCGACGGAGCAGGCCGCCGTGAAGCCCGTGTCACTGCAACCGTTCTATCGTTACTGCGCGACCTGCCATCAGACGTCCGATCGCTTCCCGCCGAACTTCCTGCAAGGCTCCCCCGCGCAGGTCACCGCGAATCTGGCGCAATGCGCACCGCGGCTTTACGTTCGGTTGTCGATGTGGCAGACCGATCCCACCGAGCGGCCGAAGACGCCGATGCCGCCTTTTTTTGCGCTTCACGGATTCCACTTCTCGCCGGAAGCGTGGCGCAAGAGCAGCGAGTTGGCGTCGCTCACGAGCTACGTGGAGCGGGCGCTTCAGACAGAAACAGGAAAGGCCCCGCGGCTGCAGGACGTGCTGCAGCCCGGATACGAGAATCTGCGCACCTGCCTTCCGGACAGGGGTTGACCAGGGAGTAGCACGATGGAACGAGGTTTCGACGAGGCTCACGAGCTTGGGCCGTACCGCTACGGGGCACGGTGGCGGCGCAGATTTTTCGTGGTGATCGCGCTGGTGATCCTCGTGCCGGTGCTCGTGATCGCGTACGCCGTACTGCGTTTCGGGGGCGATACGGCCGCCACCTATGCTTCGCCCGAGGAGCACTTCAAGTACGGCTCGACCGGCGGCGAGCACGAGTCCGGCTTCCCGTACTGGATCTTTCAGGCGCTGCCGCAGGTGTGCAGCAATCTGCTGCCTGGCGGCTACCGCTCGCTCGGGCTCGTCTACGAAGCGGACAAGGACCTGCCGATCGGCATGTCGAAGCGCAACTACACGGGTATCGAGCGCACGTTCCTGAACTGCGCCGTGTGCCATACCAGTACGGTGCGGGACACGCCTGAAGCAACGCCCAGGATCGTGCTCGGGATGCCGGCTGCGCGGTTCGACATCATGGGTTTCGAGCGCTTTTTCTTCGATTGCGCCGCGGATCCCAAATTCAGCAAGGACTTCATCATTCCGGAGGTGCGGCGGCTGCTGCAGGCGCAGGGCGACGACCTCGATCTGCTGGACCGCTATCTCGTTTATCCGTTGGCCATCGCGATCATGCGTGACCGGTTGTTGATGCTGCGCGGACGCTTCGGGTTCGTTCTGAAGCAGGTGGAGCAGGGGCACCTCTGGGGTCCGGGCCGCGTGGACACGTTCAATTCGGCGAAGGTGCTGTTCAACTTCCCGATGGAAAAGCTCGATCCAGGCGAACTGCTGGGTGCGTCTGATTTCCCCTCGATCTGGAACCAGCGCAAGAAGCGCGGCATGCAACTGCATTGGGACGGCAACAACACCGTCGTGGAGGAACGGAACAAGAGCGCGGCCTTCGGCACCGGTACGACACCGCCCACGATCGATCTCGCCGCGATCGCGCGGGTCGAAGACTGGATGCTCGACCTGCAGCAGCCGGCCTATCCATTCCCGATCGATCAGGCTTTGGCGGCGCGCGGGGCGCCGATCTACAAGGAGTATTGCGCGGGCTGCCATGGCGCGAACGGCCACGACTTCTCGGGCGAGAACGTCGGCAAGGTTACGCCCTACGATCAGATTCGCACCGACCGCAGGCGGCTCGATTCGTATACCTATACGCTCGCGGTGAATCAGTCGACGCTCTATGCGGGTTACCCTCACCGCTTCCAGCATTTCCGCAAGACGTTCGGATACGCCAACATGCCGCTCGACGGGCTGTGGGTACGTGCGCCGTATCTCCACAACGGCTCGGTCCCGACGCTGCGCGACCTGCTCGAGCCGGCGAAGGCGCGGCCGACGGCGTTTTATCGCGGCTACGACGTCTACGACCAGGCGAACGTCGGGTTCGTCTTCAATGTGCCTGAAGAGAATGGACGCAAGTATTTTCGGTATGACACGCGGCTCGACGGCAATTCCAACATGGGCCACGAGGGACGTCCCTACGGCACGGAACTACCGGCGGAAGACAAGGCCGCGCTGCTGGAGTATCTGAAGACGTTCTAAGCGCTACGGCCGGGGGCGGGAGAAGGGTGCCCGAACCGGCCTCCCGGGATCGACCGCTCACAGGAAAATCACGGCCCGGCGGACGACGCGGATTTGCCGCAGGCGTGCGCAACGACCTTGAATGGGTGCTTTGCCCACACATCCGCCGGTAGTCGGATGATGACGCGTCCGCCCCTTTGCTACACTTCCGCAAAAGCCGCGCACCTGGAGTGGGGTGACACGGCGTAGGGACATAAATGAAGAAGGTGCGAGAAGTTCTCGCCGTAAAGGGCTCGCAGGTTTTCTCCGTGCCACCGGATGCGTCCGTGCTCGAGGCGCTCGCGTTGATGGCGGAGAAAGACATCGGTGCGCTCGTGATCATCGATGCGGAGAATCTGGTCGGCATCATGTCCGAGCGGGACTATGCCCGAAAAGTGATCATGCACGGCAAGGCGTCACGCGACACGCTCGTGCGCGACATCATGACGACCGACGTCCTGACCGTCGATCCGGAACGGCCGCTGGAGGAATGCATGCGGCTCATGGCCACGTGGCATTACCGCCATCTGCCGGTGGTTCTGGACGGCAGGGTCGTCGGCGTCGTCTCGATCAGCGACCTCGTGAAAGAGATGATGGCGGAACAGGAGCAGACGATCCGCCGGCTCGCGTCGGTGGCGAGCCGGGACGCGCTGACGGGTCTTTTCAACCGCTCGATGTTCACGCAGCGCCTGCAACAGGCGGTCGCGCAGGCCGAACGCCATCCGCGCACACTCGGCGTGCTGTTCATCGACCTCGACGGGTTCAAGCTCATCAACGACATGCAGGGCCACGAGGCGGGCGACCATGTGCTCGCTGAGCTCGCGGCGCGCCTGCAGCGAAGCATGCGCGAGGGCGACACGCTGGGAAGACTCGGCGGCGACGAATTCGTGGTACTGATCGAGAACTTCCGGGACGAGTCGCAGCTCATCGAGGTCGCGCGCAAGGTCCTCGAAACGGTGGCGCAGCCGTTCTTCGTTCGCGGTACGATGCACCACGTGACGGCGAGCGTCGGCATCGCGGCTTTCCCCGTCGATGGACGCACCGCACAGCAGCTCATCAACCACGCCGACAGTGCGATGTATCACGCGAAGGAAGCAGGCAAGAACCAGTTCCAGCGTTACGCGCGGGACTGAGCAACGCGCCGGCCGCGCCCCTTCGGAATCGTCCTACACGGCTGATCATCCTTCCTACGTGTGAATTGCGCCGCGCGCCGATGGTGCCCGGCCGCGATCCAATGGATACTGAGTTACACGCGATTGGCGGATGATGGACGGTGAGGTAAGCGATGAAAGATGCGCATATCGAGACGGAACGCAGGGGCAATTCGCCGCGCGTGCTGGCACGGGCGCTCGAGGAGCACGGCATTCATGTGCGTCGATGTGCCACGGGCGACGCTATGCGCGATGGCAATATCGTCGTGGCCAACATGGTCCATGTGGAAGTGCCTACGTTCGAAGGCCATCCCCGGGTCGTCGTGCACACGTTCTATGACGAGACCCGCTGCTATCCGCCGCGCGAGTGCGTGGCCGAGCTGGCGCGCGACATTCGAGACGCGCTCAGCGGCGTTCCCTCCGCGGCCGCGAGCTGCTCGATTCACTAGCAGACAAACCGCGCTCCGCCGCGTCCGTTTCGCACTGCGTCGCGCCAGCGATGCACTCGAAGTGCCGTTACAAACAGCAAGCCCCGCAAGGAATGCGGGGCTTGCGTTAAGTAGCCCGGAGGCTCTACTTATTGCGCCTGCAGAATGACAGGCCGAGAAGACCGATGCTCAGGAGCGCCCAGGAGCCGGGCTCCGGCACAGGCGCGGCGATCACG
>Ga0207701_10005063_pt1 | contig 13267 bp, 11 predicted proteins | sample KBSSwiSSwithPhiX_FD_184294 | JGI IMG/M metagenome (GOLD analysis project Ga0207701, IMG submission 184294) | Switchgrass rhizosphere bulk soil microbial communities from Kellogg Biological Station, Michigan, USA, with PhiX - S5 (SPAdes) (version 2) | ecosystem: Environmental > Terrestrial >... | reverse complement strand
GTAATCAGGTATACACCCTCATGGATACCAAATATCCATTTCGTCTCACATCTGTTCGTAACGCGAACAGAGAGTTTCACCTTTCAAATCAGCAATTTACTGAGTTTCGTCGGTATCCGACCATCTCGAATTTTCGTGGGCCTGCACATTGAAAGTAGTTGGTCAGGCGGACTTCCCAGGGGGCCCACGTGATTCAGAGAATCGACACGCGACAGATTCCAGTGAACGAACTGCCACGGATCGGCAATCGCAAGAAGGTCAGTATTCCGGCGAGGCTCACATGGCGCGATGCCAGTGGCACCCTTCGGTTCGTGTCGGTCGTGATGCGGGACGTCAGTGAAGTCGATGCCTTCGTCGAGTGCCAGGTCCCAGCCCTGATTCCGCTCTATCGCCTGGTTCATTTCCAGGTTGAGCGGCCCGTGCGCGACGGAGAGCTCCCCGTGGCCCTTCAGGAGGGCAAGGTGCTGTCGGCTGTCTATCGCGTGGGCCCGCACAAGACGTCGACTGGTACCCCGATGGGATATGCGTTGCGCCTGCTCGTCGAGCCCAAATCGATGGCTCAATCAGCAACACGGGCGGACCACCAGTTCGCGATGGCAAATTAGTCAACGGCCACCCCCAGCAGCTAGGCCACGGCGCCCTTCTTCCGCCAATAGCGTGCGAGCCCACTGAACAGGTGCTCGTACGCGGCGGCCACAACGTAAGTCGTTACTTGCGATTCGGTCATGTGGCTTCTGAGCACGTGCCGCAGCTTCTCGGCGAAGGCACGGCTTCGTTCCTCGTCAGTGCCCGCCTCCTTCAAGAGCGATAACGCGATACCGGAGGTCGTTTTCAGGTTCTCGAGCAGCGCCGCAAGGTGCGGACGGACGGTGGTCACCGGGCCGAAGTGCGTCAACATCAGGGTCGCGGGTGCCCACGCGAGGATTCGATCGACGCTTGCGGTCCACAACTCCACGTCGATATCGGGCGCCGGCGTCGGCGGAAGCACGTAACCGCCGTTGATGCAAACGCCTGCTGTGTCGCCAACGAACGCGATGCCGCTCGACGCGTCGAAGAAGCTGACGTGATGCGCCGCATGTCCCGGCGTGTAGGCGACGTCGAAGGTGCGTCCGCCGACCTCGATCCGTTCTCCTCCGGTAAGCGGCACGAGATTGCTTGTCGGCACCGGAGCGAATTCCCCCCAGAAGTGCTCCATCCGGTCGCCGTAAATCCGTGTCGCGCTCTCGATCAAGCGGCTCGGATCGGCCATGTGCCTGGCGCCTCGTTCGTGAACGAGGACGCTGATGTGCGGATGCTCGCGCAGGATGGTGCCGGCCGCGCCCGCATGATCGAGGTGAATGTGCGTCAGTAGGATCTGCCGGACATCCGGCCAACGAATTCCGCTCGCCTGCAACCCCAACTCGAGCGTCTGCAGGCACGTCGTTGGTCCGGGGTCGATGATGGCAACGCCACCGCGCCCATGCACGAGGGCGGCGGCGATGACCTGGGGTCGGCCGTGAAACTGAAGATCGACCCACGTGAGCCCTTGAGTGAGCGTGTTCACAAGCCTGCACCCCTGGCGAGCACATGCGCGCTCGTAATGTGCCAGCGGCCGTCGGCTTTCGCGAGAGCGATCGACACTCCGTGCGCATCCGCCGCCTCGTCGCCGCCCGCATCGCGCCTCGCGGAGCCATCCACATCGACCAAGACATCAGTAGTGAGATGCGACTGCAATGAAACCACTGCGGTAATTGCCGGCAGATTAGGCTCAGCCTCTTCGTGGCTGAGCGTAGACGCCAGGTCAGCGGGCAGGCGATGAACGCGCCGTTCGGGGCTGATCCACCAGGGTCCCACGACGACGGCCACGAGCGCAGCGATGACGATCGCGACGCGGGCGGGCGTCGAGACGGGCATATAGGAGGGATTATACTGGTGGGTCTCGACCTGGGCGCGCGCGCCCGAGGGCGATCCCGCAGTTGTTTCGACATGGATCCAGTAATGGTCCAGGCTGATCCGGTGGACGTGCTGACGTCGGTTGCGCGCCTGGTCGCGGAAGCGCCAAGTCTTCGCGAAGTGGTTGCCGGTGTGGCCGGAACGCTCCGCCAGACGATTCCGTTCGAGCGCCTCCACGTGCTTCGACTCGGTCGCGCCGATTCGTTCGTCCTGTACTCCGCTGGCGAAAGTGGCGAGGTGGAGGTCACCAGGCATCTCGTTGGAGATCCCGCCACGCAGGTCGACGCCATCGACGGCACGACGCACTCACGCATCGTCTGTACCATCCGGCAAGGCGCCCGCGTGCACGGGGCTCTGTGGCTCACGTCGAGCCGCGAGGGCGCCTTCTGCGCTGCCCATCAGAGACTGATGGACAACGTCGTCGATTTGCTCGGACTCGCGTTCGAACACGATGCCATCGTCGATCGCGAGAAACTGCGGCGCGAGCGAATCGACAGCCTGCGAGGATTGCTCCAGACGATGGCGGGCGCGCTCGACATCCGTCACGTGTTCGACAAAGTGTCCGAGGTCGTTCGCGGCGGCCTGCCGCACGACATCCTCGCGATCACGTCCTGGGGTGGAGACGGTACGTCGTTTCGCGTCTACGCGATGGCGGGCGCGACAGGTGAACCTGAGTTTTTCGAACCGCAGCCTCTGAGCGGCGATGACCTGGCCCAGCTTCATCGTGATGCCTACGTCATTCACGACGTCGACGCAGAGGTTTCGTCGACCAGTCTGCGCGGCAAGATCTTCCGGCGCCTCGGAGTGCGGTCGGCGCTTCGCGTGTTGATGCCGCTGGGAACGGAGGTATTTGGGTCGCTCTTCTTCCTGGCGCGGCAGACCGATCGATTCAGCGAAGAGGACGTCGACTTCGCACGCCGCGTCGCGGATCATCTGGCGCTGGCGCTGTCGCACGAGCGCCTCGCGGAAGCGGCGCGAAGCCAGGCCGAGTCGCGCGAAAAGGCGGCACGCCTCGAAGCGCAGGTCGCGACGCTGACCCGCGAGCTCGAAGCCCGCACCGGGCAACGGCGCGTCGTCGGTCAATCGAAGCAGTGGAAGGATGTCCTGGCGCATGCGGCGCGAGTCGCGCACACCGAGACCACGGTGCTGCTCACCGGCGAATCTGGAACCGGCAAGGAGGTCGTCGCGCGATTCATCCATCACGCGTCGCGTCGCGGCCACGGGCCGTTTATCGCCATCAACTGCGCGGCGCTCCCGGATCAATTGCTCGAGTCGGAGCTCTTCGGACACGAACGGGGCGCGTTCACCGGCGCAGTGTCAACCAAGCCAGGGCGCATCGAACAGGCAAGCGGTGGCGTGCTCTTCCTCGACGAAGTCGGCGAGATGGCGCTTACGGTTCAGGCCAAGCTGCTGCGAGTGTTGGAAGAGCGTGAGTTCATGCGCCTGGGCAGCACTCGCGTCCTCCATGCCGACATCCGCGTGATTGCGGCGACCAATCGCGACCTCCACGCTGCGATGCAACGAGGAGGATTTCGCGAGGACCTCTACTATCGTCTCGGCGTATTTGAGATCTCGTTGCCGGCGCTTCGCGACCGCCTCGATGACGTGCTCGAATTGGCTGATGCGTTTCTCGCGGAGATCGGCGAGACAGTGGGACGTCCCGCTGCCGGTATTTCACGCGAGGCCAGGGATCACCTCCTGACCTACGAGTGGCCGGGCAACGTGCGCGAGCTGAGAAACGCCATCGAGCGTGCCGTGATCCTCGCCGACGGCGGGTTCATTCGAAGCGAGCACCTGCCGGTCGCACCGCGGCGGCCGGCGCGCGGCGATGATCAGACCACGGCGTCGCTGCCGGCGGGCGGGGTCAATCTCGAGGACATCGAGCGTTCCCTCGTCGTCAAAGCGCTCATGCAGGCACGACACAACAAGACGCGCGCGGCCAAGCTCCTGGGCCTGACACGCGCGCAGTTGTATTCGAGAATTGAAAAGTACGGCCTGGCCGAAGCCGAATCGTAGCCAGCGTAGGCCGGGTCTTGCCCTTTAGACCCGGCGAACCGCACGCTTCAGACCCGCCCTCGCTAGATCTTAACGCGTACGGTCAACGGCGCCGTCAGTTTTGTGGACACGTTCGCGCCTGGCCCCATGCGCACCTCGTCTCCGCGCGTAGCTAACACGGCACCTGTTCCGGCTGCTCCACCAATCGCCGCGCCTTTGACCGCTCCACCGCCGCCACCGAGCAGGCCGCCAATCGCCGCACCGACGCCGGCACCGACACCAATCTTCGTTGCGTCCTTCTTCTTCGTCGGCTGCGCCTGATGCGAGATCGCTGCGGTCGCGATGGGATAACGCTCGCTATCGTAGCGAAGGGAGTTGAATCGATACGCAACTCGCGCCAGCCCCTTCACTCGTCCCGACCGTGCGACGTCTGTCACCGTTCCTACCAGCTCGGTCCCCGTCGGCAGAACCGCCTTGCCTTCGATGCTCACTGCCTGACGCAGTGATGCGCGGACCGTATCCTCGACCTGACTCCCGTCAGATGAAACGGCAGACTGAAGATCCAGTCGTAGCGTCGTGCCCGCTGGAATCGTCACTTCCCGATACGTTGGAAGGTTTGACTTCTCTTGTTTTTCCGCGACTGCAGCGGGCGACGTGCCCTCCTCGGTCGTGGCCCCGGTCGCCGGCTGGTCCGTGGTAGGGCCGCCGCAGGCCGTGCAAAACCCCGCCAGTGTCAGTGCACACAACCACTTGGTCACGGACAACCTCCTCTTCAAAGCGCCTTGCCCAAGGCGAACGCCAAAACTGTGATTACTACGGCAATTTCCGCGCGAATTTTGCGTGCCGCGAAGGATCCGTACGTCTGCGTTGCCAAATCGCTGCCAAGCCCGGGTAGCCTGCGGCCGGGCTTCGTCCCACCATCCGTCCCACCCGTTCCACATCTGCTACCTTGGGAGAATGGTCAGAGTTTCACGATTAGTCGCACTCATCCTCTTTTTTGCCGTCCCTGTCAGCGCACAACGACTCCCTGGCAACGTGGTGCCCGAACACTATTCGCTGTGGTTTGCCCCCGACCTCGAAAAAGAAACGTTCCGCGGACGGGAGTCGATCGATGTCGTCCTGACAGAACCATCGACCACAATCACTTTGCACGCCGCCGAGATCAACTTCTCGGAAGTGACGATCACTTCTGGCGGACGAACACAGACAGCGCGTGTCACCGTAGACGCAGCGCGCGAGACTGCGACGTTTACAGTCCCGCAGCCGATTGCGGAAGGCAAAGCCACGATTCAGATCGCGTACAACGGAATCCTCAACGACAAGTTGCGCGGCTTTTACATCAGCAAGGCGAACGGCCGGAAATACGCCGTATCGCAGCTGGAAGCGACCGACGCCAGGCGCGCGTTCCCGTCATTCGACGAGCCCGCCTTCAAGGCCACCTTCGACATCTCGCTGATGGTTGATTCCGCCGATACCGCGATCTCGAACGGCAAGCAGATCTCCGATACGCCGGGTCCGGATCCCGGGAAGCACACGTTGAAGTTCGCGCGCACGCCGAAGATGTCGACGTATCTTGCGGCGATGCTGGTCGGCGATTTCGTCTGCCGCGAGGGCGCATCGGAGGGTATTCCGATTCGTATCTGCTCGACGCCGGACAAGCTCGGACTGACGGCTTTTGCGCTCGAAGCCGCGCAACAGCAACTGGCGTTCTACAACAAGTACTTCGGAATCAAATATCCGTTCGGCAAGCTGGACATCATTGGCGTACCCGACTTCTCGGCGGGCGCCATGGAGAACGCCGGCGCCATCACATTCCGCGAGCGATTGCTGCTGGTAGAACCCTCCAATTCCTCTCTGACCACGCGCAAGAACGTCGCCTCCGTCATCGCGCATGAGATCGCACACCAGTGGTTCGGTGATCTTGTGACGATGAAGTGGTGGGATGACATCTGGCTGAACGAGGGCTTCGCGACATGGATGGAGAACAAGCCGGTCGCGGCCTGGCGGCCCGATTGGCATGTCGAGCTCGACGATGCCAACGATACGCAAACCGCTCTCGGCATCGACGCGATGCGTTCAACGCGACCGATCCGGATGAGAGTCGAGACCCCGGCTGAAATCAACGAGGTCTTCGATGGAATTGCCTACCAGAAGACGGCCGCCGTGCTCCGCATGATCGAGTCCTACGTGGGCCCCGAGGCATTCAGACAGGGCGTGACGTCGTATTTGAAGCGCTTCTCGTACGCCAACGCCGCTGGCGAAGACTTCTGGAATGAAATCGCAAAAGTCACAGGCAAGCCAGTCGATCGCATCATGCACAGCTTCGTCGACAAGGCGGGCGCGCCAGTCCTCTCGGTGGAGACGCGTTGTGTTGCCAAGACTACAGAAGTCGATCTCAGCATGAGCCGGTTCGTTGGCGTTCCAGCTGCGGCACGCGAAGACCAGACATGGACGCTTCCGGTGTGTCTCAAGGGCTCCTCCGGTCAGCCTCGATGTGAAGTCATGGACCGTCCCAAACAGACATTCCAGCTGAATGGATGCGAGAAGAATTCGCAGGGGACCGACGCGCCGGCAGCCGTGTTCGCCAATGCCAACAGCCGGGGCTATTACTTCACGGAGTACTCCGCTGAAGCCGTTCGCGCATTGGCGCGATCGTCGAAGACGATCGAGCCAGTCGAACGTTTGGGTCTGCTTGGCGACGAATGGTGGATGGTTCGGGGCGGACGCCACGACGTTGGCGTCTACCTCGATGTGGCCGCTGCGTTTGCCAATGACAGCTCGAGCGCCGTCATCCGGATGCTGGCCAATCGGCTCGCGACCATCGGTGAGGATCTCGTATCGCCGGCCGATCAGCCCGCATATCAAGGCTGGATCCGCACGCACTTCGGGCAGCAATTGAGCGCGATGGGGCTGCCCGGTGACGCGAAGGACAGCGACGAGGTCCAGATGCGGCGCGCGACTCTGCTGGACCTGGTCGGTATCGGCGGTGACGATCACGACGTGCAGAAACGTAGTCGCGAGCTGGCAACGCAGTATCTGAAGGATCCGCACTCACTGCCAGCAACGATTGCCCCAACGGTTCTTCGGGTGGCAGCCATGGGAGGCGATCGCGCGCTCTACGATCAGTACCTCGCCAAGCTCGGAACACTCGCCGCGCAGCCCGAAGAGTACTACCGCTTCCAGAGCGCTCTTCCCTGGTTCAAGGATCCCGCGTTGTCGAAACGCACGCTCGAATACGCGCTTTCACCAGCCGTCCGCACCCAGGACACAGGCCAGATCCTCGGCACGATGATGCTGCAGCCGTGGAGTCAGGAGATGGCCTGGGAATTCGTGCAAACCAACTGGCAGACGATTATGAAAACCCTCGGTGAGTTCCAGGGCATTCCATCAATCGTCGGATCCGCCGGGGGATTCTGCTCGACGGCCCGCGCGCGCGAGGTACGCGCGTTCTTCGAAAAGAACCCGGTTCCCTCCTCGCAGCGAGGCATTCAGCAGACGATCGAGCGAATCGAGAACTGCGCCGCGCTCAAGGAGCGGCAGGCCAAGCCGCTTTCGGCCCGGATATCAGCGAGCGAAAAATGAGCTGATCGTAGAGGCGCGTCTTTAGACGCGCCTGCTTCACAGGCGCCTACTGCGGAAACGCTTGCGGCGCTTTGTCCTGGTACCCTTGGCCCTCGAGCGTTTCCAGGAACGCAACAATCGCGTCGACTTCCGCGGGGCTGAGACCGAGCGGCTCCATCTTGACGTCGAGGTAAGGGTTCTTGTGCCCTCCGCGGTTGTACAACTCAACCACCTCACGCAGGGTGCTGACAGAGCCGTCATGCTGATAGGGTGGATGCCTGGTCACGTCGCGTAACGTCGGTGTCTTGAACGCTCCGCGATCGGCGTCCTTCTTCGTGACGACGAAACGCCCTTCGTCTTTCTGGCCACCAATGCCGGTGGAGACCGCCGTGGGCTCTAAAAATGCGTGGTCGGGCCGATGGCAAGTGGCACAGGCGACCGTGTTGTCGGCGGAGAGACGCTGCTTCACTATTACTGCCTTTGGTGTCCCCGAAATTGTACAACGCTCGAGTACATGAGAACCTTCACGGCGACGAGCACCCCGAGAATGACACCAATGAGCAGTATCGAAAAGCCCAAGAATGGGGTGAGCAATACGAGCACCCCCGCAATCGGGCCGTAAGATCTGGTGCGGCGATACTCGGGCCGGTCGTGCAAGAACCAGAGGCAGATCAGATACGTCGCAACAGGAACCGCAACCGAGAAGGCCGCCGCCTGCGATCCGATCTTCGCGGTGCCCGTTATCACGTCGACTTCAACGGCGAGCCCCGCACCGACGGCAGCGGCTGACGCAAACACGAAGTAATGGCCGTAGCCCCACACGAACGCCGTGCGAATGCTTGTCAGCAGATCGTGAGCTGGCCGATCGAAGTAGATCCACCACATTGCATAGACGATCAACAGCCCGCCGATGATGAGCGGTGCCAGTTGCGAGATGCGGCTGCCCGAGGCGAACGCCGATTCGATGGTCGTTGTCGCGGAGAGGATCGATTCGCCGAGCACGATCAGCGTCAGCAGGCCGTAGCGCTCGGCGATGTGATGCGGATGCCAGGTCGTTGGTGACGCCCACTCCGCCCACATTGGCACCGCCATTTCCAATGCAACGAGCGTCAAGAATCCCGGCAGCCAGTATTGCGGCACCAGCAGCATCCCGACCCACGCAGTCTGGAGCGCAACGATGCCAAGCACGTAGCGATGCGCAGTCGTCCGACGCGTGGGATCTGAAGCGCCAGCCCTCAACCATTGGGCGACGAGTCCCAACCGCATGACGACGTACCCGCCGACGACGGCGATATTCGGCGCGCGCGCCTCGAACATCGTCGGGATACCTGCGGCCAGGAGCAGCGCTCCGGCAATCTGCACAAACACCAGCAGTCGATATGGCACGTCGTCGCAGTCGTAGGCGGAAGCGAACCAGGTAAAGCCCATCCACGCCCACCAGATGGCGAAGAAGACCATCAAAAAACCAATCAGGCCATCAACCGCATGGGCCTCCGCGACCGCGTGATGCAATTCGCCGGCGGCCTGAGCGATGGCGACGACAAATACCAGGTCGAAGAGGAGTTCCAGTGGAGTGGCCGTCCGATGTGCCTCGTGCGGCGACCGCGACGTCATCTGAGCACGCCATCGAACGCCGGCGGCGTGCGATGGGGAAATTGCGTCCAATTCAGCCATCGAGTCGATTCTAGAGTAGAGCGCGGCTCTACTCTCCCCTTGGGGCTGACCAGACACTCGAGCGAGATGGAAACGTCCTATCGTGCACCGGTTTGCGGACCTGGCCGGCGTCACGATAAAGACGCTCTGGATTTCGAGGGTCTTACTCGACCATCTGAGTGGCACTACAATCCAGCGAAGGCATGAGCGAAGACTCGTCTGGCACGCCGCGACTCTGGCGCGAGTACGGACTCGTCGCAATACTGTTTGTCTGCAGTCGTCTGCTCCTGTTCGAACTCGGCCTTCGTTTCAACTTCAGCCTCGATTGGATGTGGCTGAGCGATCCAGCCGATCTGACCGACCGGCTCCTGCAAACGGTCTACTACTTTCATGCCTTCCCGCCTGGGATGGACGTGCTCTCGGGTGTCCTGCTGAAACTAGGCGGAAACTCCGCGGCCGTCCTCGCGCAGACACTGTTCTGGGCGTTCGGCCTCGTCCTCGTTCAATCGCTCTTCTATCTGGCGCGCTCGTCTGGGCTCTCCACGAAGGTGTCGCTCATCGTGGTGGTGGCGTTCTCTCTACTGCCCCAAACGATCTACTTCGAGCACCTTTACCTCTACGAAGAGCCCGTCGCGGCGCTGCTCTGCCTCTCGGTGGCGTTGTTTCACGCCGCTCTCAGCCGGCAGTCGTTCCGGCTGTGGCTTGCGTTCTTTGCCGTCTGCGCAGTCATTGGGGTCACGAGAAGTACGTTTCATCTCGTCTGGTTTGCCGGCATGCTTGGATTGGGTATCCGGTTCAATCCGCCCCGACAACGACGGCGAATCGTGATCGCGTCGTGCGCTCCGGCGGTGGTTCTGCTGTCGCTCTACATCAAGAATCTGATCGTGTTCGGGACCTTCAGCGCGTTCACGTACGGCCCGTCGAGTTACGCCCATGTGACCGTGTCCCGAATGTCACCCGAGGCGCGGGACGAGTGGGTGCGCGAGCACAAACTGTCTCCATTTGCGGCGCTGAGCCCGTACGCCGGACCTCGCGAGTATTTGAGCGTGTTCTCCGGGAGTGCTGACAGGGAGTGGCCGCGCCAGCTCACACAGCTGGACCGGCCGACTGTGCACGCGCCGAACTTCAACCACTGGGTCATCCTGGAGGCGAACCGGCAACGCAACGCCGATGCCTGGTACTACCTGCGCGCGCAGCCGCTCGACTACGCGGCCAACGTGCTGCGTGGACTGCGAGACCTGTTCACACCGTCGACGGAGTGGCATCCGTACACGGGCACCGAACGCTCACCCCACTACGAGCATCGGCGCGTTCTCGGCGGTTACGAGAGCCTGGTCAATGGCGTGTTCCATCGGTTTCCGTTTCCACCCGTTGGACTCTACGCACTCCTGCCCATCGTAATGATCTGGACGGCGCGCCGCGCCTGGCAACTCGTACGCGACGCCGACGCCGAAATGCGGGCGCGCGGGGTAATCCTCTGGCTCTGTCTGGCGAACATCACGTTCGTCGTCGGCATCAGCAGCGCGGTCACCTACCTCGAGTCCTCCCGCTACCGCTATCAGGTCGAGTCTCTGATCTGGCTGGTGACGGTTATGTGCGTCGTCAATCTCGGAGGCTCGGCGTGGCGACGACTAAGCGGCAAGACTGTCAGCGACTCTCAGTTTTCGTAAGAGAGTCCGGCCTTCCATTTCTTTCTCCCCGGCCGGACCGCTGGATTTTCGAACGCTTTTGAACTCGGGCGCGGTCGGTGGTGACGGAACATCCCTTGCGTCCCGATTACCGAACTATGCCTTTTGCCCTTGCGACCGATCTCGCCATCGACCTCGGAACGGCCAACACGTGCGTCTTCGCGCGCGGCCGCGGGGTCGTCGTCAGTGAACCGTCGCTCATCGCCTTCAACACGGCAACCGGAGCAATCGAAGCAGTCGGCGACGATGCCCGGGCGATGCTCGGACGCAACCCGGAGCACCTGCGCCCGGTCAAGCCAATTCGCGATGGCGTCATCGCCGACTTCGACGCTGCCGAGAAGATGTTGACGCACTTCATTCGAAAGACCAATCAACAGGTGGGAGGCTGGGCCCGGCCGCGCGTCGTCATCGGCGTGCCCGCGCAGATAACGCCAGTCGAGCGACGGGCCGTAAAGGACAGCGCCTACCGCGCCAAGGTGAGCGAAGTGTTCCTGGTGGATGAACCGATGGCGGCTGCGCTCGGTGCGGGTCTTCCGGTCACCGAGGCCGCCGGCAACATGATCATCGACATCGGCGGCGGGACGACTGACATCGCCGTGATTTCGCTGGCGGGCGTGGTCATCAGCCGCTCTGTTCGCGTCGCCGGAGACGCGTTCGACGAAGCGATCATCAGTCACATGAAGAAGCGCCACGAGGTGCTCGTCGGCGAGCGCACCGCTGAGGAGATCAAGTTCCAGATCGGATCGGCGACGGCGCTCGATACGCCGACCACGATGGAAGTGAAGGGTCGGCACGTGGGACGAGGCGTTCCGATCCGCGTCACGATCACGGACGCCGAAATCCGCGACGCGCTCGCCGAGCCGCTCAAGACGATCATCAAGGTCGTGCGCGAGACGCTGGATCAGATTCCGCCGGAGCTGTCCGCGGACATCTACGATCGCGGCATTGCCGTATGCGGTGGGAGCGCTCTCCTGCGCAACTTCGATCGCCTCATTCACCAGGAAACGCAGCTGCCGGTCGAGATCGTCGAACAGCCACTCTCGGCCGTCGTCATCGGCGCCGGCAAGATGCTGACCGACAAGGCGCTTCTTAAAAGACTCGCCGTCAACTAGCCGAGGCATCCGCCGCTGGCTCGCTGACCTAAGTGACGGTTCGCGGGTCGGCGATCTCTGTCACGCTGGCCCGGCATCGCCCGGCCCGGGATCAAGGTCGATCCAATATCTGCGAAGCGGCTTCTCGAAGCCGGGAGCCTCGATAATGCCCTCGAGGACTCCCCCATTGCGCTCTATCGTGCGCTTCGATGCGACGTTGTCAACATCACACGTGATCAGCACTCTCTCGAGACCGATTTCGTGGCGCGCGATCTGGAGGGCCAGGCGAAGAATCGTCGTGGCGTAGCCACGCCTGCGAAACTCCGGAACGACCACATAGCCGATATGGCCACCGGTGCGTTCGAGAAACGCGTTGAGTGAATGACGAATGGCCACTCGTCCGACGATGCGATCATCGACGAAGGCGAAGAGAAACGTCGATGGCACGAGGTTCGGCGGCAGGCGCTCACCGCGTTCGTGCTGGGCGAGGACCTCGAGGTAGCGTGCGAGCGGCATACCCTCTTCATAGTGATGAAGAAAGTTCGGCACCTCGGGTGAGGTCGCGCGATGCGCGCGAAGAAACTCATCTTCTTCATCGAGCGCCGGCCACCTGAGGAAGAGAGCCTCTGAGTTCGGAATATTGACGCTCATCGGAATGGATCCTCGCGACGCGGCCGAGTCGACAGGCCACTATAGTCGTGGCCGCAGCGCTTCCGCACGGTATCGAGATGCGCGATCAGCTGGTAAGCAGCGCACTTCTTGTTCGTGCAAGGTATGCGCACTCTGCACTGGCGAGCTGTGCAACTCGAGACCTCTGACTAAGCCGAGCGTATACTTCAGGGGTGCTGGCCCGAGCCGCAGCGGTTTTCATCGCTCTGGTTGTTACCCTGTTCTCGACGCGCGCCACCGCGCACCACCACATTGGGTGCGCCAACAACACGAAGACCACAGAGACTGTCACAGGCCGGATCACGCAGATCGACTGGGAGAACCCACACGTCCACATTCATCTCGACAGCGTCGCCGCGATCGATGCCGGGGACTGGCTCGTCGAGACGCAGGCGGCCTACATCCTGCCGCGAGAAGGGCTGCCCCGAACGGCGTTCAACATAGGCGACACGATACAGGTGGTGCTGTGGCGAGCCAAGGATGGCAGCCGTCAAGGATTCACCAAATCGATCACGCTGAATGACGGGCGCACCTTCGCATTCAACATCGCCGAGCTTCAGTGCCCCTCGTAGGTGGCTGGGTGGCTGGGTGGCTGGGTAACCACGCTAGCAACCAGCCACCTCATCTAGCAACCCAGCTACCGCGCGTGCCTTACTTCTTCGGAGGATCGACCGAAAT
>Ga0207701_10005062_pt1 | contig 13268 bp, 12 predicted proteins | sample KBSSwiSSwithPhiX_FD_184294 | JGI IMG/M metagenome (GOLD analysis project Ga0207701, IMG submission 184294) | Switchgrass rhizosphere bulk soil microbial communities from Kellogg Biological Station, Michigan, USA, with PhiX - S5 (SPAdes) (version 2) | ecosystem: Environmental > Terrestrial >... | reverse complement strand
GCTCCAACATCACCTTCACGCTGGGCCAGGGCAACTTGATGTTCTGATCGCACCCACCTGCGCGCACCTGGCGCTGCCGCCGGGTGCGCGCCGCGCCGCTCGAGCGTGCAAATGACCCGCTGAGCTTTTGCGCGGATCGCCACTCGCGCCTTGTATCCCGAAGGCGACGATCCTACGCTCCCGCTTGGTGATGAAGCGTTACGCACCGAGTCGGTTGGAAAGGCGTTCGCGCATCAACCGCGGGCGGGTGCCCAGCGCAACGGCGCTGGCGCTCGTCTGGCTTTGGGCGGGCGACGAACAAACGACGCTGGCGAAGCAGCCAGCGCCGGTGGCGCCGGTGGCCCCGGCGGCGGCCACCGCCGCCGAGCTGATGGTCGTCGAGGGAGGCCGGGTCGCGGGCCAGACCACGCCCGACGGCGCGCGCCGCGACGGCCTGACCGTGGTCGATCTCTCGGACGACTGGTTGCCGTACGTCTTTTCGGAGGAGCCCGGGAAGCCGCAGCCGCTGCGGCCCTTCCTGGTCGACCTGGCCAACGGGCGATTTCGCCCGGGCACCCAGTACGCGCGCGCTCGCGAGGACCGGTACTTCGAGGCGTTCGGGGTGTTTCCCAGCCTGAGCTTGATGCGGCGCCGCCTGGCGGAGCGCAAGCGCCACGCCTGCCACGATCGGGTGAAGGACGGCGTGCTGGAGACGATGCCGCCGAAGAGCGCGATCTTGCCGGAGGAGCCGGAGAAGCCCACGACCACCAGCCCGGCGGGCGAGCCGGGGAAAACGGCGAGCGCTGATCCCGCGGTGGGCGGCGCCACGCCGCCGGCGGCGCCCGCGGGCGCGGTCGCGCCGGAAAAGCCGCCGAGGAAGCCCTTGAGCCCGACCGAACAGCGGGCGGTGATCGCGATGCAGGCCCACCTGCGCTGCGAGGACCTGCTGCCCGGCAAGGCGAAGAGCGCCCGGATGGATCGCCGGACGGTCGAGGGCCTGAAGATCTACCAGCGGCTGCTGATGATCGCCGACAATGGGCGCATCGATCTCGAGACCCGCACCGCCCTGCTGGCCGATAGCCGCGAGCACGACTTCCGGGCGCTGCTGCGCGCCCTGCGCGAGCGGGTCGTCGACGCCACCGGGCTGCTCGAGGACGGGTCGGCGCTGGGCGTCGTCGGCGAGGTGCAGGGGCGCGCGCTGGACAGCGCCGAGTTCCGGCCGCTGCCCGTCCAACCTCCCACCCCGCCGGGCACTCCGCCGCCCGCCGCGGCTCCCGGCCCCGCCGCCGGCGCGGCCCCGGCCGTCGCCGCCGCGCCGGCCAGCCCCGCCAAGGTCATCACCGCCGCGCCCGATCTGATCGCGGCGGCGACTCAGGCTGCCAGCCAGGCGCTGGGCTGGACCTCCCCGGAGGCGGTCCTCGCCAGCACCGTGGTGGCTCCCCCCGCGCCGCCGGCCTCCTCGCGCGGGGCCGCGCGCAAACCGAAGGCGCGCAAGGGCCTGCTGCCCCTGCCGGCGGCGGTCGCGGTCCGGCTACCGCCGCCGCCGCCCTACCACGGTCCCAAGATGGAGCTGCGCGCGGAGATCGATCGCGGCGAGGTGGTGCTGGCGCGGCCGGTCCTCGACAAGGATGGACACAAGAAGTGGCGCCCCCCGGTCAATGACCGCCCGACCCTCACGCTGTACGCGCGCGCGGGTGACGGCGAGGTGGCCCTGGCCCGCTGGCCGACCACCATCGGCGGCTGGAAGACGATCCAGAAGTCCGACGGCAGCATGGCGCTCAAGTACAAGGAGTCGATCACCGGCGATGCCCTCTGGCCCGAGGTCCTGGCCACCCCGACCTGGCACCCGCCGTCGGGCCTGCCCACCCGCAAGTTGCTCATCAAGCGCGGAGACACCTGGGTGCCGAAGACCGAGATCGTCGGCCCGGGCTACCGCGCGGGTTACGGTCTGGTGGCGATCGTGCACCACCAGATCATGGGTGTGAACGAGCGCGGCGAGCAGCAGCTGAAAGATCTCCTGATCCGGACGCACGGTACGCCCGCCTACCGATCGGTCAAGCGCGGCGAGAGCGCCGGCTGCCACCGGCTGCACAACTACCTCGCCTTGCGCCTGGCCGGGTTCCTGGTGAAGCACCGCGAGAACGTGCGCGATGGCCTGGTGCCCGAGGACTACGTACGGAAGCTGGAATATCAGGGCCAGCAAGTGGCGCTCGAGAGCGAGGCCAAAGGCTACCGCTTCAAGCTGACGCCGCCGGTCCCGGTGACCGTTCTCGACGGCGACGTCCGTGGCGACGCCAAGTCGGTCAAGCACCTGGTGCCGCTGGCGACGGCGCCCTAGTGCCGTCTCGGCGGCGCCCTAGTCCGGCCCGTCGCCGCTGATATGGGGGTCGTTCGGGTTGGGGGTGCCCTTCCCGGTCTCCACCAGCGACTTCAGGCTCATCAGGTAGGTCGCCCACTTGGTGCTGCAGTGGTGCATGAATTCCACCGGCTCTTTCCAGCCCTGGTGCTTGAACAGGACGATGGCATGGTCGCCTGATTGCTTGAGATCAAAGCTGATCTTGGTACCGATCCATTCTTCGGGTCCTTCGATCACTTGCCAAAGCACCCGCTTGCCGGGCTGAAGCTCGACGACCCTCATGTCGAAGCCGCCGATCTCGGCGCCGCCGGTGCTGAAGCGAAACTTGAGCACCCCGCCCGTCTTGCTCTCTCCCTGGGTGTTGCGCGTCCACCACGCGGCCGCGCCTTCACGGGTGGCCAGGGCCTGGTAGACGTCGTCGACGTTCGATTTGATTCCGACCCGATGCAGAATATCCGCCATTGCCGTTCTCCTCGCTGGTTGTGCGAAACGATGCTGTGTTTGTCGAACATCCACAGCTTGGCTTCGGCGGCGGCGAACGGGGAGTAACAAGTGTGGCGAGCTTCGACGGTCAGGCTCACCGAGATGCCTGTTCTCGTTTCCTCTTGTTGCGGCTCGGTCGGCCCGAGAGGAGCGCGGCTTCCTCCTGGATGAGAGCCGTCAAGTAGTCCATCACCAGGCGAACCCGAGCGCTGGTCCTGACGTCCGGGTGAACGACCAGCCAGATGTCGTGGTGGCCGACGATGCCGGGCGGCAAGCGGCGGAGATGGGGCTGGGTGTCGCCGAACAGACAGGGCAGGGGGCATATCCCCAGGCCAGCAGCGACCGCGGCCGCCTGTGACAGCAGCGAGTCCGAGCGGAGCACCACGTGACCGCGAGCGCCATTTTCGCTGAGCCATCGCGCGCCGACGGTGCCGCGCAGCTGGTCGCCGAAAGCGATCAAGTCGTGCCCATCCAGCTGGCTGCGGAGCCGGGGCAGGCCCAAGCGCTCGACGTAGGAGTCAGCGCCGAACAGGGCCCATGCGGCCTGGCCAAGCTGACGGGCGACCACGTGGGGCTGCTCGGGCCTGCTGAAGCGCAACGATACGTCGGCCTCGCGGCGCGCCAGGTTGACCGGCGGGTTTCCGGTGATCAGCTCGACCGATATTCCTGGGTGCGCCTCGCGCAGCGCCTTCAGCCGCGGGACCAGAAACCACGCCGCGAAGCTGTCGGAGGTGGCGAGCTGGACCCGCCCCGCGAGGCGCGCGTCTCTCCCGATCAGCTTTCGCTCGACAGAGATGGCGGCGGCTTCGATCTCCCGGGTATCCGGCAAGACCGCTTCGCCGGCGGCGGTGAGCAGGTAGCCGTCCGGCGTGCGATCGAAGAGGCGCGTGCTGGTGGCAGCCTCGAGAGCTGCCAGGCGTCGGCCCACCGTCGACTGATCCAGCCTCAGTCGTCGTGCCGCCGCCGACAGCGTGCGCTCGCTCGCGATCGCCAGAAAGACGCGGATATCGTCCCACAGGAGGTCCATGCATTTCTGCATACCAGATGTGCAGCCGTGAGGCATTTTCCTTCAGGCGCCCGCCGCGTATGAATGGGGGCAGGAGGAGCACCCATGACGATGACGCACAACCTCGGCATCCTGCTGCTGGCGGCGGCGACCGGCTTCGCCGCCAGCGCCAGCGGTCGTCCACTCGACCCCGATCCCACCGCCACCGACGGCGACAAGTACCACGTCTTGCTCGAAAACGAGCAGGTGCGGGTCCTGCGCTATCGCGACGAGCCCGGCGCGAAGACGCGCTTGCACCATCACCCTGCCTTCGTGATTTACGCGCTGGCGCCCTTTCGGCGGCAGCTCACTTTCCCCGACGGCACGAAGCGCATGCGCGAATTCAAGGCTGGCGAGGTCGCCTGGATGCCCGCGCAGTCCCACGTCGGTGAAAACGTCGGGTCGACGCCGACCGATGCCCTGCTGGTCGAGGTGAAGGGACGCTGAGGCTCAGGCGGCTGCAAAGCGAGTGGCGCTGCAGGCACTCGGGCTGACGTGGTAGGTTCCCGCTTGGGGGGCGGGGAGGTTACATGCACAGCGAGAATCCGAGGCTGAAGCTGGCCGCGCTGGAGGCGGAGGTCCGTTCGCTTCGCCAGGCCCTTGGCCGGCAGGCCCCGCCGCCGGTGCTGTCCAAACGCGAGGCCCTGCTTGTCGAGGCCGAACGCGTCGCCCACATGGGCAGCTGGGCCTGGGACCTAGAGGCCAACGAGATCAGCTGGTCCGACGAGTTCTACCGGATTCTGGGTCTCTCGCCCGAGCGGGTCGAGCCCAGCGCTGCGGGTTTCTTCGGCGCCATCCATCCCGACGATCGACGGCGAGTGGAGGAGGTCACGGCCAGCAGTCTGGAAGCGGGCGATCCGGCGCCGCTCGAGTTCCGCATCGTGCGGCCGAGCGGCGGCGACGTGCGCTACGTGCGGATGGAGGCCGCGCTGGTGAACGACGAGAAGGGCGCGCGCGCCTACCTGGTGGGTACGGTCCTGGACGTCACCGAGGAGCGGCGTACCGCAGCTTTGCTGGCGCGCACGGTCGAGGAGCTCACCGAGGCCGAGCGTTTGGCCCGCCTCGGGAGCTGGCGGTGGGACCTGGTCGAGGACCGCGTGGAATTCTCGAGCGGCATGCGCCACCTGCTTGGCATGTCGGCCACGGCGCAGCCATCGGTCGACTCGTTCGTGAGCCACGTACATCCGCTCGATCGCGAGCGTGTCGCCGCCGCGACGGCGCGCGCTCGCGCCGCTGGCATTGAAGTTCCCACGGAATATCGAATCGTGCGCGAGGACGGCTCGGTGCGCGACGTCGCCGTGAATCCGCGGGTGATGCGCGATGCGAACGGGGAGGTGACCGGGTTCTTCGGGGTGATCCAGGACCTCACCGAGCGCAAGGCGCTGGAGGCGCAGCTTCGCCACTCCCAGATGATGCAGGCGGTGGGAACGTTGGCCGGGGGCGTTGCTCACGACTTCAACAACTACCTCACCGTCGTGGCTGGACATGCGGAGCTGCTGGCCAGCAGCCTGGCGGCCGACCATCCTTTGCGTGACTCCGTCGAGGCCATCCTCGATGCCTACCGGCGCTGCGCGAGCCTCACCAAGCAGCTCCTCACGTTCTCCCGCAGGCGTAAGGCTCAGCCGTCCGTGGTCGGGCTTCCCGGGCTGATCAAGGGCCTCGAGCCCATGTTGCGGTCGCTGCTGGGTGAGAGGTTCGAGCTGACCATCGAGCTCGACGCCGCGGCGTCGCAGGTTTACGCCGATCCGGCGCTGATCGAGCAGGTCGTGATGAACCTGGTCGTCAACGCACGCGACGCGATGCCGCGCGGGGGCGGCATCACCATCGGCGTCGAGGACGTGCTGATGGATAGAGGGCTCGCGGAAGGGGTCGAGCGTCCAGTGAGCGGCCACTACGTGAAGCTCTCGGTACGCGACCGGGGGATTGGGATGCCCGAGAGCGTCCGACTCCGCATCTTCGAACCCTTCTTCACCACCAAGGGGGTCGGCGAGGGCACCGGGCTTGGGCTGTCCACCGTGTATGGGATTCTGGTCGAGGCGGGGGGCATGGTCGACGCCGACAGCGCGGTCGGCGAGGGCAGCACCTTCCGCACCTACTGGCCCGCGAGCGAGGACGGCGGCGTACAAGAGCCGTTGCCCCAGACCGAAGCGACCGTTCGCGGTCATGGGCAACGGGTGCTGCTGGTGGAAGATGTGGAACAGGTGCGGGAGCTGCTGCGCCGTCAGATCGAGGAGGCGGGTTATTCGGTCAAGACCGCCGCCGATGGCATCGAAGCGCTTCGCTTGCTCGAGCGCGAGCCCGTTGACGCCCTGGTGACCGACGTGGTGATGCCGAAGATGGGCGGCGTGGAGCTGGTGAGCCGCTTGCGAAGCAGCCACCCCGGAGTGCGCTGTATCCTCATGACGGGCTACTCGGCGGATGCGCTCGGTGGTCGAGACGAGATCTTCGAGAACGTTTTACACAAACCGTTCACTCCCCGGGACCTCATCAACGCGCTCGGCCGCCTGCTGGGCGGCGGCAAGCCACGCGGCTGAATCCGTCAGGGTCCGCGGTCGGCCCCGGACGAAGCTCGACGAGGAACGACGTGCAGGCTGCTGGCGCCGCCGCTGATCTCGACGGCGTAGCGGGGGGCGTCTCCGTGAACGGGTCCGGTAGCGAGGCGGGCGCCGCCGCCAATCGCGCCGAAGCCCTGGTCGTCGAGGCGGAGGCCGGAGATGCCGCCGCTGACCGCCAGGGCGACGCCGGTGTCGGCCGGGCGGCGTAGCGCGAGGTCGCTGACGCCGCCGGAGATCCGGATCGGGACGACGGCACTGGGCTGAGGCAGGTCGAGGTGCGCGTCGCTGATGCCGCCGCTGATCTCGAGCTGCGCGAGCTTGCCAGACGCCAGGTCGGCGTCGAAGTGGGAAAGCCCGCCGCGGATCTGCAGCGTCCACTCGACCGCCGTGTGGAGGACGATCTCGATGTCGCGATAGTCGCCGGCGAGCGCCGCGCGCAGCCACGCTCCGAACGTCATGGGGGGCCAGGACACCCGCAGCTCCGACGCCGACACGCGGAGGCGGGGCGGGGTGCTCTCGCCGTGGTCGATCGCGATCAGCTCGGTCGCGGCGGGGTCGATGCGGACGCGCGCGTCGGCCATGCCCGAGGTGATGGTCAGCCGCATGCGGGTCTCACCGGCGTACGGAACGGTGAGGCGGTCAAGCTCGAGCTCGGCGTCGTGGTAGGGCACGGTGCGGAAGGGATGAGATGGGTGAAATTCCTGGGTCGTCATGGCTTGCTCCTTGGTGTTGGGCGAAAGGCACGCTAGGTTGGAGGTGCCGTTGCCTTGAATCTCTGAACAAGAATATCTTAGTCACTAAGATATATACGTCAACAGGATCTTGAGCCCCGCATGTCCCGCGCGCGAAAACCCGAGAGAATTCATGCCTTCACCGTGGCGCTGACCCGGGTCGTCGAGGCGGATCGGCGGCTCCGCGCCGCGGCGGCCGAGCACGTCGGGCTCAACCTCGCGGACTTCGACGCTGCCCTTTACCTGGCCGAGCAGGGTCCGGTTCCGGCCGGCCGGATCGCCGAGGCGATGGGAATCACCAGCGGCGCCGTCACCGGGCTGGTCGACCGCCTCGAGCGCGCTGGCTGGGTCGAGCGCGCGCGCCACGAGATCGATCGGCGCCAGGTCGTGGTGCAGCTGGCGTCCGCGCGACGCGATCTGATCGATGCCGGCCGCGCGCTGCGCGACCGGCTGCTCGGCGAGGCGCTCGCCGAGCTCGACGACGCCGTGGTGCAGGGAACCGCGAAGCTCCTCGATGACGCGGCCGAGCAGCTGCTCACCGGCGCGGCCGAGCTGGCGCGCGATCGCGCGGCCCGCGATGACGCCGCCGCGGGCGCCGCCACCGGCGATGCGGATCGCGCGCCGCTCGGCGGCGTCGAGCAAGGCCGCCTGCGGTTCGGGGGCGGCGCCGCGCGGCTCGCGCTGCGCGGGGCTCGGATCAAGGACCTCTACCGGGCGAGCTTCGACGGCAAGCGGCCGCGGGTGACGGTAGGAGCGAACGGCGAGGTCGACGTTCAGTACAAGGGGTTCTCGTGGTTCGGCGCGCGCGACGTCGCGGCGCAGCTGACGATGACCACGGCGGTGCCGTGGTCGGTCGAGATCCGCCGCGGCGTCGCGCACCTCGCGGCGGACTTGCGCGAGCTGCAGATCTCGTCGATCGAGATCACCGGTGGCGCGAGCGAGTCGGAGCTGGCGCTGCCGCGTCCGCGCGGGACGTCGACGCTGCGGCTGTCGGGCGGCGCGAGCCGCCTGGTGATCCGCCGCCCGCGCGGCACGGCGGCGCAGATCTCGGTACGCGGCGGCGCGAGCAACCTGGTGTTCGACGCTCAGGCGCTGGGCGCGGTCGGCGGCCCGACCCGGCTGTCGACGCCGGGCTGGGACGCGGCCCCGGATCGCTGGTCGATCGAGCTGACCGGCGGCGCCAGCGATCTCTCGGTGAGCGAGGAGTAGGCGCCGCCGCGTCAGCGGGCTGGCGGCCTTCCGGTGGGGGCGACGCGAGCGCCGGGGGTGCCCCCGACTGCCGCGGCGCCGATCTCGGCGACGGCGGCTGAGCCGCGAGTCGCTGCCGGGCGGCAGGCCGTGTCGTCGGCGGCCGGGGTCTTCTGGCCCAGGAGCAGGCCCGCCCCGAAGAACTTGTCGCCGCGCTTGATGAACATCTGGTCGCGCGCCGGATAGACGCAGCCGACGATCGCGTCCTTGCGCCAGCGGCGGGCGTCGTCGGCCGCCCGGGGCGCGAACGGGCCGGAGTGTTCGTCGACGGCGAAAGCCACGAACTCGGCGCCCTGGGCGTCGGTCGATCGCTCGCGGTCGAGGACCCGCACCCGTCGCGCGCGCGGCGGGATATAGGCGCGCGAGAAGCGACTCCGCCCCGCTTCCTTCTGGGCCAGCGGCTTGACGAGCTGCCTGTCCACCACGGCCGCGGCCCTGGCCCCCGCCTCGGTCGCTGGCGTGATCTCGATGGGGCGCTGCGCCTCCGCCCGCGCCGGTGAGGGCGGCGGCGGGTTCTGCGGGTCAGGCGGCGTTGCCGAAGCCTTGCGGGCGCTCGGCGAGAGGAGGGTGAAGAGGGACAGGACGAGAAGCAGATGCCTTCGGCGCATGGGAGTTCCTCCGGTGTGATCGACGTGAGATGCAGACTTCGACGAAACCGACGCCCGCGAGAACGGGCGCCCAGAGCGCGAACAGGTACGCCGGGTCGGGCTCGATCCCGACCGCGTCGAGCAGGTAAAGGAGCGCGCGCGAGGTGACAGCGACGCTCAGCTGCGCCAGCAGGTGAAGCATGCAGCGCCGGTGGCCGGCGTAGTCCTTCCCGCGCGCGCGCCGGATGCCCTGTACCATCGCCAGCGCCACGATCAGCCCCGACAGCGCGAAACCGACCGTCGCCGGAGCGCCGCCCTTGGCGAACAGCGACAGGTAAAGCCCCGAGGGCACCAGGGCGGCAAGAACGACCGCTCCTGTCCCTCGGCCCAGCCATCGATGCGTTCGCGGCAAGCGGAGCATGCGCTTGAGTGACAGCAGCAGACACGCCGGCAGCGCGAAGGAGGCGGCCACCACGTGGACCTTCAGCGCTACCAGCCACAGGTCCTGGTGCGGCAACGGCAGCTTCTCGATCACGAAGGGCGCGAGCTGGTCGGAGTCGAAGTACACCCGGCTGGCCCAGCCGATGATCAACGAGCCCAACCCGAGGCCGAGCATCCACATCGAGCCGAGAAGCCTGCCGAATCGTCGCGCCATCGCCCTGGCGATAGGTGCAGGCGTCGTGCCGCCCATTGAGGGGCGAACCGCGGTATTTCCGCGCGACCGTAGCGCCCCGTCGCGGGGCGTGGGAGCCGGTTTCCCGACAGCTTGGAAAGGGACTTTACGTCTATCGGTCCAATTGGACTGTCCCGGTCATATCTGAGACAGTGACCGCGGAACCGCTCCACGCGAGGAGAGCGTCATGACCACGACCATGGACCTGCCGGAGAACTTCAACGAGGACAAGAAAGAGCTGATCGACTACGCCTACCAGCGCGTGGTTCCGCGACCGATGTCGTTCGCGGACCTGGGCGGCGTGTGGGGCGTCGACGGCGCCTACACCCGCTACACGTTGCAGCGCTACGGCGCGACCCGCGCGGTGCTGGTCGACACCAACTTCACCGACAAGGTGCTCCAGGTGGCGCCGTCGTTTCCGTCACTGACGCTGGTCAAGGGCAACTTCGGCGACCCGGCCACCGCCGAAAAGGTTGGCAACGTCGACGCGATCTTCATGTTCGACGTGCTGCTGCACCAGGTCAAACCCGACTGGGATCAGGTGCTGGCGATGTACGCACCGCGGACGAAGATCTTCGTGGTCTACAACCAGCAATGGGTGGGCAGCCGGCGGACCATCCGGCTGGTCGATCTGCCGCGCGACCAGTACTTCGCCAACGTGCCCGCCGATCGGACCGCGGCGCCCTACTCGTTCCTGTTCGAGAAGATGTACGAGATGAACACCGAGCACGGACGCATCTGGCGCGACGTGCACAACATCTGGCAGTGGGGCATCGTCGATCGCGACCTGATCGACTGCCTCGACCACCTGGGATTCACCATGCAGCTCTACAAGAACTGCGGCCACTTCGGCGAGCTGCAGAACATCCAGAACCACGCCTTCATGTTCCAGAAGCGCTGATCGCTCAGACGGCCGAAATCACTGAGCCAGCAACCTGGTGAACCCGCTGGCCACGCGGGCGAGCACCTCGTCGCCACCCGCGCTGGTCTCGGTGGCCGCAGCGGGCTCTTTCACGGCGCAAGCATGGAACGTGGCGCCCGCGATCGAGAACGTGGTGACCGCCAGGGCCGCGCCCGGCAGGGGAAGCGTCGCGTCGCCATCGTCGAGAGATCGGCGCTGCGCCGGATCGGCGAGCATCGGCAGGTGCGCGGCGAGCTCGTCGTGGCTCCCCTCGCCGCCGGAATGGGCCAGGCAGAACCCGAGCTCGTCGGACACCACGATGGCGGCCAGCCCTTCGTCTTCGCGGCAGGCTTCCAGCTGTAACCGCAGCGCATCGGCGAGGCACTCGCTCCGGCGGTGGCGTCGTTCGGACCGTCGGCCTTCTTTCACGAGGTCGTTCTCGGACGCCATGCTGCCTCCTCGAATGCCGTCAAACCGGCCGTTCAGCCACTGTAAGCGCTCGTGGGTCGGGGCGCAAAAAACCCGTCGCTGGACATGAGCCGTGCCCTCCGGCCCGGACTGGGAGCAGGCACGACAATCCGTAGAAGTGTGTGCGCGAATACCGCGCGGCATCGGATGACTGCGCCAAGGTCGGCGACGATACAGTTCTCGTCGCCCAGATCGTGAATTCGAGAAAAGTCAGCCCACCCTGAGCCTTTGCGACGGAGGCGCGACACTAACTCTCCTCTACACGCTACGCAGTCTCCGAGGCTGACCATCGTTTTTCCCCTTACCTTCGACCTTCGAATGAAAGGCTGCTTGAGAAACTCTCTGCTGTTGGTCGTCGCCCCCTTCTCCTTGTACCTCGGCGCGTGCGTTGGTTCGATCTCGCCCGAGACTGGTATGGGCGGCGCCGGCGCCTCGACGCCGGACGCCAGTGGTGGCCGCGCGGGCCAGGCAGGCACCGCTGGTTCGGGTGGTGCCGTGGGCACCGGCGGAAGCGCGAGCGGCACTGGAGGTTCGACCCAGACCGGCGGTGCGTCCGGTAGCGGCGGCCGCGCGCCGACGGGTGGGGCCACCGGCCAGGGCGGCGCGTCGGGAACCGGCGGCCGGGGCACCGGGGGCATCGTCGGGACGGGCGGCGTCATCGGGACCGGCGGCGCCGTGACGCAGGCGGTGGCGGGTCCCCCGGAGACCAGGCCGACCGGGTATGGCAGGGCGGCCACCGGCGGTGGCTCGGCCGCGGCCAAGGCAGTCGCCTCGATGGCGGAGATGCAGGCCGCGATCGACGCCTACGCCGGCTCGGGCGGGCTGGTGCTCAATTACACCGGCAAGTTCGACTTCGCGAGCATCAGCGACCCCTGCGCCCAGTGGGGCAAGGCCGGACAGATCGTCGAGATCAAGGAGAAGAACGACATCACCATCCTGGGCGCGGACGGGTCGGCGGCCAACTTCGGGCTCCACATCGCCTCGTCCTCCAGCAACATCATCGTGCGCAACATGACCTTCGGTCTGCTGCCCGGCGGCGACGCAGCCGACGCCATCTCCGTCGAGGGACTGAGCAGCGGATTTCCGACCGATATCTGGATCGACCACAACGAGCTGTTCAGCTCGATGGCGGTTTGCCCCGGGGCCGGCGACTCTTCCTTCGACGGCCTGATCGATTTCAAGAAGGGCGCCGACCGGGTCACGGTCTCGTACAACTACCTGCACGATCACCACAAGGTCAGCCTGAACGGCTTCACCGACACCGACGACGCCGTCCGGCACATCACCTTCCACCACAACGTCTTCGACAACATCGGTTCGCGCACCCCGCTGCAGCGGCACGGCTTCAGCCACATGTTGAACAACTATTTCGGTCGGATCACCACCACGGGAATCAACATTCGGATGGGTGGTTACTCGCTGGTCGAGGCGAACTTCTTCCAGGCCGTGAAGAACGCGGTGACCTCGCGCGACAGCACCGAGCTCGGCTTCTGGGAGCTGCGCAACAACAACGTCAGAACCCCGGCGGACTTCGCCACCTACGGCCTGACCTGGTCCGCCAGCTCGAACGTGCCCTCGAAGGACGCCACCGACTGGACCACCACGGCGGCCTTCCCCGAGGCGCTCGGCTACCCGTACACCGCCGATCCGGCCGCGTGCCTCCCGGTCAACCTGATCAAGTTCGCCGGGGCAGGCAAGAAGCTGGCGACGATCTCCTGCCGGTGAGGTGAGACGCCGTCCATGAACGGCACCGGAACCTTCTATCAGAAGCCGCCGCTTTTGATCGTCGGAAGACCGCCCAGCGGGTCATCGTCTATCTCTGCCTTCTGCAGGACATTGAAAGGGTGGTGCGGCGGTGCGGCGGTGCGCTGCATCGGAGGCCCTGTCCGGCGTGGCGGCCGCGGACCAGCGGCTTCGATGGCCTGCTTCTGACGCTGGAGGTCGCCCAGGATCCACGCCCGATCGTTCGCGGTCCTCGCTTCGCCTAGACGGCGAGCCATCTCTTCGAGAGCGCGTAGCTTCGCGTCCAAGGCCAGCTGCGCCGCCCGTGCCTGCTCACTTCGAAAGGCGATCTCCCGCTCCAGTGCCGTCTTCTCCGCCTGGTGCTGCCGCGACGCCCACGCCGCCAGCCCGCCGCCGGCCGCCAGGAACAGGGTGGCCCCCGCCGCGGCCGCCATCCACGCCGATCTCATCATCTGGGTCGCCTCCGCGGTTTCGAACCGCAGAGGCCTGGACGCATGAC
>Ga0207701_10005061_pt1 | contig 13268 bp, 11 predicted proteins | sample KBSSwiSSwithPhiX_FD_184294 | JGI IMG/M metagenome (GOLD analysis project Ga0207701, IMG submission 184294) | Switchgrass rhizosphere bulk soil microbial communities from Kellogg Biological Station, Michigan, USA, with PhiX - S5 (SPAdes) (version 2) | ecosystem: Environmental > Terrestrial >... | reverse complement strand
ACCAACGATGCGACCTCAGGATGCGGAGTGTGGAAGACGTGGCCGCCGATGTCGAAGATGCCGCCATCGTGCTGGATCGATCGGCAGAGGCCGCCGACTTTCTGTTCCTTTTCGAGAACCAGAGAATTGCGACCGTAGTGGTACGCCAGCGATAGCCCGGCCGGCCCGCCACCCACGACAAGCAGTTCAGCGCTTCGCATAATAGTCTGCGTGCGGTGCAGTTCGCGCCTTGTTCGAACAGGTGGGCCGCGGCGCTGCCTTTGCGGCCCGCTTTAAGATGAGCCTGCAGCTCTCTTCTACGCCGTTAACGCTGTAGGGACCGGCCGGCGTGGTCGGCAAATCGCAAATCGTCACGCGAATCGTAGCGAGGCTCATCAAGGTCGAGGCAAAAACGTTGCCCGTATTCGCCTGGCCAAACGCACCGGCAAACTCCGCTGGCATTTCTGATTGATTTTCTCACGCATTACACGAGACAGAGGTTTGACGGGATGATATAGCTTGTTTTTCTCTGGGCCGACTCGCCAGAAAGGGGGGCGAAATCTCATGGTCCCGCTGTGCAGCGAGCCGGCGCCGTTAGACTCAGATTCCGTATACAAGTTATCCTTCATACCGGAAGGAGTAAATCTGCCTTTGCCGCCAATGTCCATTATTGTAAAGCCGCTGTGATGTAACAATGTCGGCCAGAGAACCTCATTGTGCCCGCACCATCCATCGCTTAAAGACTGGTGCAAAAAGGACAACGATGCCTTCGACAGGCGATGAATCGGATTGAAGGAACGAAGACGTTCAGGAAGCGGAATCGACTTGCGCGGATGATGTAACGACCACCACGGCCAATCCGGCTCATCGGCATGAGCACGAACATGGCAAGTCAAAAAATCCTGCTTTGTATCTTTAAAAGTATCGAAAAAGAAGTACCAATCGCCAGAAAATCTAACGTCATTTTCAATAAGCCAATAGTGATCGAAGTCAGGGTGGTCACGGAAAAACTGCAGCAACGGGAAGTTGGTATGTCCCGGGGAAAACGATGGTCCGATCATCCGATAATTCAATCTGGACAAGCTTTCGTTTGAAAAAAGATAAAGCCCCGGCAAGCCGGACGGCGCCTCGCTGCGTCTCTGATGGTACAGAAAAAATGAATTACCCATTCGTGCAGTCGCTTTCCGGATATTCCCATATTGCCTAGTAAGCTGCGTTGACACAGAATGAGACTGAAACAAAAAAGCCTGATTCTCTTGCTTCATCATCGCCAGCCTGACTCGAACGAAGAATTAGATCAATGCCGAAGCCCGAGATAGGGAACCGGAAATCAATGGCCGGTGGTCCCGCCTTCGCCATGCTACGGCGCGGCGGGTTGGCGTCGCACGAGGCAGTCAGGCAGTCGGTCCTCAGATAGGTTGCTGAACTTTTCAACTCTTCTCATGCCCTATCAGTTGCCGCATATAACTCCTCACGGCTCATTCATTGGTTTTTTTCTGGCGCTTCTTGCCACGACCGTTTTCGCGGGTACGACTCCGGTGAAGACAGAGTCACAGCGGAATCGAACCCCGACTCCAGCGGTTCTTCAGTCGCCTGTGTCAAAACAAGGCTTGAATTTCGTCGTGGGCGCTCACGGCCTCGATTCACTCTCGTTCAATGGACAATCGCTTCTCGCGTCGCCTGAAAGCGGGGAGTTGCAGCCGCAGAAATCTGTTTTTCGTGCCGTGCTGGACGCACTTCTTCCTGGTTCTTCATCACGAGTCGCGACGCCGAATAAACAGGCCGACACAATCGATCTAAGTTATCCCTGGGGACACGTCTCCTGCGCGTACAGCAAACAAGACGATAAAATCACAATGAGAATTGAGGTCTCGAATACCAGCTCAGAACCGCTTAATGAATTCTCTCTTCGTTTGATGGAACTAAATTTCCCCAGCGTTCCCAGTGGGGGCACTCTTGAGGCAGGAATGTTTGGCTTCGGTTTTAAGGGCCCCGAGTGGCCCTTACATCAATATCCTCCTTCGATTCCTTCGGTTGCCGATCCGCGGTTGGTTGCGCCGATCGTCCGAGTCGATTACGGAACCGGTGCGCTCAATTTTTGCAGTGATGACCTGGAATGTTCTGTAGATGTGCCGTATTCGGCGAATCTCCTGAGCAGAACCAGCTATCCGTTTATCATCACTTGCCGCGACATTAAACCGGGTATTAGCAAGGCATTCAATGTTTCGCTGCGCTTTGGCCCGGCAGGCGCGCGCGTCCAGGATCTCTCGGGTGACGTTCTGGAACGGTACGCGAAGAAATATCCCTTCCAAATAAATTGGAAAGATCGTCGTCCCATCGGCGCAATCTTCCTGGCCAGCTCCGGAATCAACGCGGCATCCAATCCGCGCCGCTGGGTTATAAACGACGGTAAAATCGATACCAAAACGGACCAGGGCAAATCCGCTTTTCGCGAAGCGCTCCTCAAGATGGCTGATAACAGCATCAAAGTGTTAAAGGACGCGAACGCTCAGGGAATGATCACATGGGACCCTGAGGGGCAGGAATTCCTGGGATCATGCTATTACGGCGACCCGCGCCTTACACCGGTTCTGGCGCCGGAAACTGAGAGCAAGGACGATCGTGGAATGAGCGCCATCGACGAATATTTCGACAAGTTTCGTCGAGCCGGACTTAAAGTGGGAGTGTGCCTTCGCCCGCAGCAGATTACGATGGTGAATGGCAAGCCGGTGCAGGGCGCAGCCAATAATCAACAGGCCGCAGAGGTTCTGAAAGAGAAGCTCGCTTATGCCAAAAAGCGATGGGGCTGCACCCTTTTTTACATCGATTCAACTGTCGCGGTTACAGCAAATTCGCTCGACCCTGATGTTTTCAGAGCAGTGGCCGACGCGTATCCCGATGTTCTGTTGATTCCTGAAAACGAGTCAATGCGTTACTTCGCATACTCCGCACCCCTTAATTCCTATATGCATCACAAGGTGACCTCGACGCCAGTTGGCGTGGGAATGGTTTATCCAAGAGCGTTTAGCGTGCTGATGGCGCCTGATGGCGATCGGCCTGAGGACCACGATGCCTTGGTAACCGCCGTCCGGGATGGCGACATCCTGCTTTTCAATGGCTGGTATAACAACGAGGGAGTAGCAAAAATCAAAAAGATTTACGAAGAAGCGACTCGGTAATCAGAAGGCAGAAGTCATAGGTCTCTGACTTCTGATCGCTGACCTCCAAGCTCTGACTTGTTCTTTCGCATTTCAGAAACCACGGCGGCTGGATTTCCGCGCACAAATGTTTTCGGCGCGACACTCTCAAACACGACACTGCCTGCTGAAACAATGGCGTCAGGGCCGATCTCGACGCCCGGTGCGATGAAACATGATGCGGCGATCCAACTGCCTTCGCGGACAGTAATAGGTGCGACTCGCAGTCTGAAATCTTCCCGTCGAAAATCGTGGCTGCCTGTGCAAAGATATGTGCGCTGGCTTATGCAAACATTCGATTCAATCGTTACGGAAGCGAGCGTGAGGATCCCGACGTCTTCACCGATCCAGACGTGATCGCCGATTACCAGCCGCCATGGAAATGAGATGTTTGCGTTTGCGCGGATCACCACGGCGCGACCGATTTTTGCGCCGAACGCGCGCAGCAATGCGCAGCGCAGGGATGACGGCCATGGAAACGCGTTTTGGAAAAATACAAAACGGGCAAGCGTCCATAGGGCTTCTTTCCATCGTGGCGCGCCACGATCAAAATCGCTGTTATCGAAAATGCTCAGATCCATCTCGCCAAAAGAGTATCATCGTTACATCGTGTCATTTCTTGTTCAATTTAGTCTTTACGTTTCGCCTCTTAGTTTACGAGTACCATTTTCCAGAAAAATGGTGTCTGCGATATTCGCAATCCATACACTGCATGGCATGACCGCCGATCGAGCACGCTTGTCCCCGCGGTCCTGCCGCGCTTCCATTCGCGCATTGGGACACAGAATTCGATGTTAGCTGGCAAGAGAACTGGGCGTGATCAGTATTCCGCCATTTACAGTGCGCAACTGGAAGCGGAGGCGAAGTGGTTAGCGATTGGGGCAGTTGAAAAGGCGAATAGTATCGAGCGGCTTGTCCTGCCGCAGATTAGTCATCCAAAGCGAATAGTCGAACTTGGTGCGGGCACAGGCGCCATCATCGCCGAGTTACAGCGCCGGAATTTCGCGGACGTGTACGTTGCTGTAGATTATTCAACTGACGCAACTGAGTACATGAAACGGAATCTCACGAACGTCGAGGTACTGCGGGCGGATATTGTCGAAGAGCCGGTTTACGGCGCATTCGACGTGGTCATTGTAAGTCACGTTCTTGAACACCTTGAAAGGCCCGATGACTTCCTTGCTGCACTGGTTCGGAATCTTGACTTTCGGTTTGCGGTGATTGAATGCCCGCTGGAGGACTTGGCCGCATCGCGGCTGAAGAATCTTTTTCGCAACCGAGACGAGAATCGCGCCGGACACGTGCAATTTTTCAATCGGAGATCACTTTCAGCCGTACTGCGCAGGCATTTGAAGATCGTAGACTCGAGGCACTACTGTTCGTGGGCTTCTTCCGAGACGGTGCGCTTTCTCGCCAACAAAGATGCTCTCCCGCTGCACAAACACTGGATCAAACACCTCACATTAGGGGTTTTACCGCGTGTAGCGGCGCCTCTTTGGAGGCGATACTGGATCGGCAATTACGCGTTGTTATGTCAGAAATAACGAGCGAGGTCTCCGAGACGGGCTACACGCCTCGGCGCTGCTCCGACTTAGCGACGCCAACTCGCAGCTTCGTTACCGCAGAAAATCTCCTGACGTCATCTAAGGAAAGCAGAAGGCGAAGAAAAAAAGCGGAAATATGCAAGGCCACGCCGCCAGAACAATTTGGACGGTGAGTGGAAACTGTCGGGCCATATGCAAATCGCTAGTCTAAAGGGGTTGTTCTCGCAGAATTGGATAGCAGTGAGTACTGCAACAGCTTGTCTCGCCCTGTTGGTCACAATGATTGCAACTAGTCCATCGCGGCTCTGCTACGATGAAGTCGTCTATCAGCTTGAACAAGTCCAGACGGTAAAGAAGGCCGGATGGCGCACGACGCTAACAGCTCCTAACGAGATTTCTGTCGGACCTCTTTACGCTGCAATCCAATTATCGCTCTCGCCGCTAACTGGTTTGCAGGCACCGGGCATCCGCTGGGTAAATCTCGTCTTTTTCGTTGCAGTGCTTCTGATCATCGCAAGAGAGGACCAGGCACCCCTGTTTAAAGCGGCAGTCTCGACCACTACACTGTTGGCCGTGCCATTTCTGTGGCCTGCTGTCGGTATGGCTCTCACGGAAATACCCGCCCTGCTTTTTTTCACGATTTTTATTTTCTTCTTTCTGAGGCTTATTAATTCCGGCGTTACCTTGTCAGTCGAAACATTTGCATGCTCCATTGTGGCTGGATTATGTCTCGGCATTGCCATTCTTGGTCGTCAGACATATCTAGTGGCTATGCCCGTTGTGGTCGCAATGATGTTTTGGCTGCCTGGGAGGTGGCCTGCCGTGGTTATATGTTTGGTCACTGCGCTGGCCGTATGTGGGTGGTTGTTCTTGTTATGGGGTGGCCTCGCTCCACCAGCGTGGTATTACGGCCACTCCCCCTCACCATTTAGTCTGACGAACGGTATGCTTTCCCTCAGCTACGCCGCGGCCGCGACACTGTTCTTAAATCCGCAATGGATGCGGCCCCGGAGGCACACGGCATGGGTTGGCTGCTGCCTCATAGGAATTGCCTTTGCCTGTTTCGGGCGGGATTATGCGAATCCCCCTGCGAGGTCCCTACTTATTCGGGCGTTCGGTGACCGAACGGGACTACTAATCGGATTCGTGATCGGTTGCGCACTCGCAGTCTTTGGCGTGATTTGGGCGTGGAATACATTCGCAACGGCTTGGCAGGCTCGGCAAGATCCACGGCGAGTCTTTCTTCTGTTGACCCTGGTTGCGCTAGTGTTGACCCCAATGAAAATAACGCACCAGTTTTCGAGTCGATACGTTGTCGGATTGCTGGGAGTCCTTTTTCTCGTTGTCGGAGCACCTCGCGAACTGCGAGGAGCGTGGGCAGCACGGATGCTTGCCGGCAGCTTGGTAGGAGCGGCGATCCTATGGACCTATTTCGCTGACACTACATTGCCTTAGTTCATCGTGCCTTCATTCCTCCATAACGCTTTTAATCTAATCAGGCGCGTTCTTTTTCTCGCCCGACCCTACGGGCGAAAGAAGCTGGCATTCGTGTTTTTCCTCTCGCTCGCGCAGGGAATCTTTCAAGTCGTCGGCGTGACCTCGATCTTCCCCTTTCTAGCCATTGCGGCTGATCCCGATCGCATCCGTCATTCGCAATTCGGCCTTCGTTTCCTTGCGCTACTGCCACCAATGAGCAATCGAGAACTGCTCATCACAGCCGGAATCGTCGCCATCGTTGGACTTCTACTTTCCAATGCCGTTAACCTTTTGGCTGAATATGCGCGAACTCGCTACGCCCATAGCTTCGGTCACTGGTTGCGCGTCCGGCTTTTGCGGAGAATGGCGTCTCAGCCCTACGGCTATTTTCTTCAGCGCAATTCCGGCGACCTCCTCAAGAAAGTTGTTGGCGACGTGATGAATTATATCGACGGCGTGCTCCTGCCGTTGCTTGACAGCATCGCTCGCGGCCTAACGGCAGCACTCTTGCTGGCCACTCTTTTTCTCGTCCAGCCTGTCATTGCCCTCTCCGCTACCGTGGGGCTCGGCGCGTTTTATCTCATTATTTTTCGTCTCCTTGCGCGGAAACGCCGAGAGGCGAATGAAGGTTTGAGAACCTCTTTTGCCGGGTCATACCGGGAAGCGCAGCAGATGCTCGCCGGGATCAAACCGATCAAAGTGCATCGTGCCGAAGAACATTTTCTCAGCCGGTTCGCTGGGTATTCCGCCATCGTCGCGCAGATGTTTGCTCGCGTGCCGATTGTCGCTAATAGCGCTCGTTATCTTGTCGAACCGCTCGCATTCGGCGGCCTCGTCCTTGCGGTTGTCGTGCTGGCGGCCCGGGGACGCGATTTCTCCGATATCCTACCGAACCTTGGCGTCATGGCGGTGGCCGGCTACCGGCTGATTCCGACTCTGCAGCTCCTTTATGCGCAGGTAACTCGCCTTACTTCCATGCGGTATTCGCTGGACGAGGTTTTCGAGGAATTTGCTGCAGCGGAACGAGAAGGAAAATCTGGCAAAATCGAAATTTCACCCAGAAAACCGCGCCGGATTGAGTGGCAGGACGCGATCACGCTGGATGCGGTTTCTTTCATTTATCCGGGGACCGATCGGCCAGTCCTGGATCGTTTCTCGATCGCAATTCAAAAGAACATGTCGATTGGCTTCATTGGTACGACCGGTTCCGGCAAATCAACTTTGATCGACCTTCTGCTTGGATTGCACCGGCCGACCAGTGGGCGGGTGCTTATTGACGGCCAGCCGTTTACTCCCGAACTCATCCCGTCGTGGCAGGCTACGATCGGTTATGTCCCGCAGGAGATTTTCCTTATCGACGACACGATCGCTCGCAATATCGCGCTCGGTGTGCCTGACAACGAGATCGACGATGCGCGCCTGCAAGAAGTTTGCTCCATAGCTCAGATCCTCGACTTTATCAAAACGGAACTGCGGGATGGATTTCAGACTATTGTGGGGGAACGGGGTGTGCGCCTGTCCGGAGGACAACGCCAGCGCCTTGGCCTGGCGCGTGCGCTTTATCACCGGCCTTCCCTCCTTCTCCTGGACGAAGCGACCAGCGCGTTGGATACCGCCACCGAAGCAAAGCTGATCGAGGCCTTGCACAGTCTGACCGGTAAACTCACAATCGTCATGGCGACTCATCGTCTCAGCGCCGTCGGCGGTTACGATGAGTTGATTAACCTGGGGAACAAGAGCGCCGCGATTTCGATGTGACAGTTGAGAAACTTGCGTTCTGCATAAAAACGATCGGGTGTTATTCGGGCTGATGTTTGAGACTCGTACGGAATCCATTCAACGTTGAGCAAATTCCATGACTACGGTTTTAACCATATGCTCAGCAAACTACCTGGCTCACGCTAGAACCCTCGGTGATTCCGTCCGCGCGCACAATCCTGACTTTCACTTCGTGATCGGATTAGTGGATCGGATGCCCGATGGATTAGAGGCCGGCTATTTGGAGCCTTTCGAAGTAATCCCAGTGGAACGTCTCAATCTGCCGCAGTTAGGCGAGATGGTGAAGAAGTATAACGTAGTCGAGTTAAACACGGCGATGAAACCGTTCTACATGGATTTCCTGTACAAAAGAGACCAAAACGTAGATGTGGTTATCTATTTAGATCCCGACATCCTAGTCTGCGGACCATTTGTTACTTTATTAGGCAAGTTAAAAACCTACAGCATTGTGGTTACACCGCACAGCTGCACCTACGACGACACTGCCGTGAATATCCACTACGAGAAAGTAATGCTTTGGGCCGGCGTCTATAACCTCGGTTTTATCGCAACCTCGCGTTCGGACGAAACAACGGCGTTCCTCAAATGGTGGCAAATCAGATTGCGAGACCATTGCTATTATCGGCCCGGGGTCGCCGGATTATTCCTGGATCAACTCTGGATCGGGTTGGCACCACTCTACTTCCGCAGATTCTATGTCGAGACTGATCCCGGTTACAACATGTGCTATTGGAATCACTTCGAGCGGCGTCTCAGTTTGTGCAACGGAAAGTATGTCGTGAATGATCACCATGATCTGATCTTTTTCCATTTTAGTGGATACAAGCCAGAAAAGCCCGATCTCAGTGTCACTCGAGCAAGCGAACCCGTATCTTCATTTATTGAGCGCCCGGACCTACGTCCGATTTATGACGATTACCGCAGGCAGTTGCTTGCTAGGAACTACGCCTTGGTCACATCGATCCCGTGGCACTTTGCACCTCCGACCGAGTCAGCAAGGAAGCACTATCCCAAGAAGCTAATCAAGGATGCTCTGAAACGCCTGGTTAGCTTGTTGCCCTACGGTGCCAAAGCGCGACTCAAGCGTGTAGCTCAATTTGTGGCTCAAAACAGCTAGTGCGATTATTAAACTAAATGGATAGCTGAGAAGAACAATGAAGATTGGCATAATCTCCACCGTTGGCGATTATTCTTGGGCTGGTAGCGAAGAGATGTGGAAACTGTTTGCCACAGAAGCACTCCACCGTGGGCATTCCGTCGCCGTCATGGTTCAAACGCCAATCGCGCAGTCTGAAGAGCTTGCCGAATTTCGTGAGCTTGGTGGAGTGGTATTCGCATATGACCCTCTAAATCGCATCACATCCCGGACCGTGTCTCGTGGTTTGTATTCCCGGTTTCGGCCGTTGAAGCGATGGCATCCCGAAATCGTGTGCACGTCTGGACCTCCAGCCACTCCGTATCGCGATCGCGATCTCTACAATCTTTTAAGAGCACACAAGGGCGGTCGGGTGTTCATCATCCAAAGCAACGCGGAGTCGTATATCACCGGCCAAGCCGAACGTGATGCGTTGCGAGCGCTTTTTCGCTCCGCGCAGCGAATCATCTGCGTCTCGCGTGATAACGCGGAGCTATTGCAGAGACAACTAACGTCGACTCTGCCTATTGCGATTTTACCCAATCCAATCAGAACACGATTGGAACACCCATTACCCTGGCCTGGTGATTTAGAGCCAGTGCGATTTGCGACAGTTGGTCGGTATGAAATAGGTAGTAAATGCCAGGATCGCCTCCTTCATGCGCTCGCCGGTTCGGAGTGGAAACGGCGCAATTGGCGACTCGATCTTTTCGGGAATGGGCCGGATGGAAAGTACCTACAGGACGTGATTCGATACTTTGGCCTGGGAGATCGTGTGGCGCTATGTGGTTTTGAACGGGGCTTCACGAAGATATGGATGGATCATCATCTCCATATCTTGACCTCTCGCGCCGAAGGGCTGGCGCTTGCGTTGATAGAGTCTATGTTTTGCGGCCGGCCGGCCGTGATCACACGAACGGGCGGGAATCATGAGCTACTGCGAGACAACAAAGATGGCTTCGTGAGCGCCGGTGAAGATCCCGAGATCATACGTGAAGCGTTGGAGCGAGCTTGGATCAACCGCCAGAGATGGCGGGAAATGGGAGAAGCAGCTTTCCAGCGAGCCAACGAGTGGATACCGAGGGACCTTCCAGCTCGTTTATTTCAGACGATTTGCGATTCATCGCCCCAGGAAGCATAAGCTGACCGTACCCGGGTAGTAGTCTGCAGTGTATCACTAAAAACACTTTAGCTGATTCAGGATGGCATTTACGACCTTATTTCCCCAGCTAGTAGTACGCGAAACATGGATCCTGTCGTTATTGCCCTAGCGAGTAACGAGCGCTACTTCCCCGGACTGTATTGCGCGGTGACGAGCGCGTTGAGCCAACTGGACGCAGCAAGGAAAGTGAATTTGAAGGTCCTCGACGGCGGTATGTCCGCGACATCCAAGGACACTCTTTCGAGATTTATCGATCGGGTTGGCGAACACGTCAGCCTGGAGTTTGTGACGGTGGATGACTCGATCTTTCGCGACGCGACACTCGGGCCGGCCCAATCTCACATGACTTATTGCCGGATTCTGCTGCCATGCTTGCTTGACGCGCCCCGCTTGATTTACCTTGATTGCGACGTGTTGGTATTCCGCGACCTTTCCAAGCTTTTTGATCTTGAAATGTCGCCAGGCACAATCCTAGCGGCTGTTCGTGATTCCGAGACTCTGTCACTTGGCGATGATTCCCGGACCATTGCGCACGCAATGAAGCTTTCTACTCAAGGCGCTTATTTCAACTGCGGGATAATGCTAATGCATCTCGATAAACTTAGGAGAGAGAACTTCATGGAGCAATCTCTCGATTTTTTAAGAACTTGGAGTGGTCATTATCGGTTTCACGACCAGTCGGCTATCAACTTTCTACTTCACGGTCGGATTCACGATTTGGCTGAATACTGGAATCGCGCGGCCTGGCGCTTCAATCAGCAATCAGACAACAATCTGAATTGTGTACTTCATTACACAAGCTCACCGCCTTGGCTTCGCGAGACCCCCGGTCCAGCCCAAGTTTTATTTGGACGGTTCGCGAGAGAAGCAGGTCTGCCTGTAAATCGGGACGCGCCCCCGTTCAAAAGATCACGGCGGCAACGGTTATGGCAAAATGGGCTGGCACCTTTGCGTACCCTTGCTTTTCCGATGGCATCCTTGCTCTACAGAATTGTTGGAAGAAAGGACAAGTCGGCTGCTTATCGGAAAGCGGCGCGTTACTGGTTTGATCATATTCGCAATGCGCCAAGCCGACACCGTCTTTATCGCCAGCGGAGTCAGCAAATTGAAAGTATGAAATTCGACTCGGCCGCACCCGTGACTACACCATGAGGTTTTGCACTTTAACAGCGGGAGTAACGCGTGATTGACAATGAAGCTGTGGTTGCGCATTTCACCTCTCAGCTGGAGGGCGGAGCAGGCATAGCGACCAAACGTTTGCATCTGGCGTTGTGCCGCGCAGGCGTGAAAAGCGTACTGCATTTCGGCGCGGGCGAGGCGGTAGATGCCACCATGATCCCGGCTTTTCAGAATCGCACGTTTTTTTGGAGAAATGCCGTTGCGCTGGCCAACAGTTGGCGCGGTCGTCGTCAGGCCGAAGGTGGATTTGTCACCAGTCCGCGTTGGATTCGTAAAACACCCATTCAGAGATTTGGTAAATTGCCAAAGGTGATAAATCTTCACTGGGTGGCACGATGGCTGGATTTGCCCAGTTTCTTTGGGTCGTTGCCCACAGGGGCGCCGGTAGTTTGGTCAGTTCACGACCTTATCCCCATCACGGGCGGATGTAATTATCCTGGTGAGTGCGATCACTTCACCCGTCAATGCGGAAACTGCCCTCAGCAAAGAAAGCCGGCTTCTCTCGACGACACGTACAAGTTCTTTCGCATCAAGCATCGCTGCTACTCCGGGGAAAATCTGCATTTCGTCGGTAATAGTGAATGGACGACGTTACAAATCCGGCGTTCCGGACTTGCCAAACACGCAAAGTCAATTCACACGATTCACCTCGGTCTGAACGTCGGAGAATACAAGTCCGTAGACAGGCTTTGTGCCCGGCGCGCTCTTGGGATTCCTGATGATCGCTTCGTCGTCGGTTTCGCGTGCTCGGATTTTTCATGGGAACGAAAAGGGGCCGGTCTATTACTCGAGGCTATGAAAATTCTAGCAGGACAAAAAGTTCTACTACTCACTTTCGGCGCGGGGAATTGGCCTTCGGCCAACCGGACTGAAACCATGCAATTAGGAACTCTGAATAGTCCCCAACTCCAATGTCTGTTCTATTCAGCATTGGATGTGTTCGCTACCCCCAGCCGGGCAGAGACTTTTGGGAATACAGCAGCGGAAGCCATGGCGTGTGAAACACCGGTAATTGCCTACGCGGCCGGAGGTTTAACCGACGTGGTCGTGGATCGTGAAACGGGACTCCTCGAGCGAGAGATTGGAAGTGTATCAGGACTGGCCCACATGCTGCAATGGATGTGGCAGCATCCCGCTGAACGTCAGGCGATGGGCATGGCCGCGCGGCGACGAGTGGTCGCTCACTTCACCGACGATCTGATGGCGCAGCGCTACTCTGAGCTCTACGAGAAATTGCTGTCAGGCCGCATGATGTGACTGGTCAACCAATGCACAGCTCCAAACAAGATGAACCAGATTTACTACTACCACGACTGATAGCCCGCTTCTTGCAACCACAATTATTTGCCTCGAACCTTGCCGCTGCGGCGCAGTTGGCGCCACAAGCGCGCGATTCCTCCGGGATTCGACATGACTTTCCTTAATTGCAGAATTAAGAACAAGCGATGCCTGCGTTTTTTACCCTTCTACCGGTCCGCGACGAAGCAGACATCCTACGTCAATGTCTTGACGACGCGTTAAAATGGGCAGATGCGGTTTATGTTTTCGACACAGGCAGTGTCGATAACACCTGGGAAATCGTGCGAGACTTTGCTTCACGCGAGAAGCGCGTTGTGCCAATGCGAAAAGAACCGGTGTTTTTCTCAGATTCGCGTGTGCGCGGATACATGTTTCATGTCGCACGACAAAAGATGCGCGAGGGCGATTGGTTTTTGCGCATTGACGCCGATGAGTTTCATCACATCACACCACCCCAGTTCGTGAAGAATTGCATGCGCAAACACGAGACGGTCGCGTATCATCAATACTATGACTTC
>Ga0207701_10005059_pt1 | contig 13272 bp, 11 predicted proteins | sample KBSSwiSSwithPhiX_FD_184294 | JGI IMG/M metagenome (GOLD analysis project Ga0207701, IMG submission 184294) | Switchgrass rhizosphere bulk soil microbial communities from Kellogg Biological Station, Michigan, USA, with PhiX - S5 (SPAdes) (version 2) | ecosystem: Environmental > Terrestrial >... | reverse complement strand
TCCACCAAAAAGCGTACGAATTTGACGAGCACGGCAAGGCAAGAGAGATACCGTTGCCCGAAGACGGACGAGACGTTTTCGAACGAACACGCGAACGCCTGATCGAGATCGTCGCAGAGTCAGACGACGATCTGATGGAAAAATACTTTAACGACGGAACTCTCCCCGAGGAAGACATTTATCCAAATCTCGCGAAGGCCATCGCCGCCAGCAAACTTTGCCCGGTCTATGCGGTGTCAAGCACCACGTTGGTCGGCCTGCAGATCCTGCTGGACCATATTGTCGAATTCGCGCCGAATCCCGCTACTCACGAGGCCGAATACGGATTCAAAGACAATGATATGTCCGGCGACCGGATCGATCGAAAATATTCGCCCGACGAACCGTTCTCGGCTTACGTTTTCCGCACGATCGCCGATCCGTTTGCGGGTCGCATCAATGTAATGAAGATAGTGAGCGGTAAAGTAGCTTCCGATGCGACCGTCTTCAACAGTTCGCGGGACTCCGCAGAGCGCCTCGGCGCACTGCATGTGATAAGCGGGAAAACGCTCGACAAAGTGAACGAAGCGCAAACCGGAGATATCATCGCGGTTGTAAAGCTTAAAGATACGCAGACCGGCGATACGCTCTGCGATAAGGCGAAGCCGATCGTCTATCCGAAGGTCGAATATCCGGAAGCCGCGATCGCGTTCGCGATCGAACCGAAATCGCGGGCCGATGAAGAAAAGATATCGGCCGCTTTGCATAAGATCCTGGAGGAAGACCCTTCATTGCATTTCGACCGCGATGCGCAGACAAAAGAGTTTATTCTTTCAGGCTCGGGCCAACTGCATATCGAAACGGTCGTAGCGAAGCTGAATAACCGCTATCACGTTGAGGTGACTTTGCATCCGCCTAAGGTTCCTTATAAAGAAACGATCACACAGCAGGTCGAGGTTCAGGGCCGGCATAAGAAACAGTCGGGCGGGCGCGGCCAATTCGGCGACTGTAAGTGCATCTTCGAGCCGCTTCCCCGAGGCAGTGGGTTTGAATGGGTGGACAAGATCTTCGGCGGTTCGGTTCCGCAGAATTTCCGGCCCGCGATCGAAAAAGGAATCATCGAAGCCGCCACAAGTGGAGCAGTTGCGGGATATCCGCTTGTCGATTTCAAAGTGACTTTGATCGACGGAAGTTATCACACCGTCGATTCGGATGAGCATTCATTTCGAGCAGCTGGACGCAAAGCTTTCCGTGCCGCGATGGAAAAGGCCCGACCGACGCTGCTTGAGCCGATCATGGACGTCGAGGTCTTCACGCCGCAGGAAGTTTCCGGCGATATAATGGGCGACCTCAATTCACGTCGCGGACGCGTCGGCGGCATGGACATGCGCGGCAAGCAGCAGGTCATCAAAGCCAAAGTGCCGCTTTCTGAAATGCTCGATTATCAATCGAAGCTTAACTCGGTCACGCAGGCACGCGGTTCATATCACATGCAGTTTTCGCATTACGACCCGCTGCCGCACAACCTTGCGCAAAAGGTGATCGACGACGCCGTCGCCGCCGGCCGCGTACGGGCTCACGAGGATGAAGATTGAGGAGCTTGTAGCGATTTCATATTAAAGCGGTACTTCGGGCAGCGGGTAAGGTTTAGGCAAGGAGAAACCTGTAATGAAGACACTAGTCTTTTTCGCAGCGGTCTGCTTCACATACTGTTCCGCTAACCCACCTACAAATTCGCAACCGCCATCGGCCGCAGATCCGCAGTTGCGCGCAGCACTTTGCCTGCTAGAAAGCGGGGACGCGCTCGGCGCGCAAGCGGCGATCGAAAGGATCTTGGCGGCCGAACCGGGGAACATCTTCGCGAAACGCCTTTTACCCGGCGCGTTCGCAGTAGCGATCAAGAGCAGCGATTCTTCGTCCGAGAATGCCGCCCGCATCAAGAAAGCGGTTGATGCTTACCGCGCGTTCTCGGTGGATAACTCCGTTCCGGCCGACGAGCGCACAGACGCCGACTTCAACATAATCACACTTATTTACAATCTGCCCGAAACAGAGAGATCGATGGTATTTTCGAAAGCTGCGGAGGACCCCCATCGGTTACCGGCGTCACGCGCGAGCTATTACGTGTCGCTTGCCGCGGAGCAAAACACCTGCGCCAGTGAGATCCTTTCGACGAACACACGGCCCACGCCTGAGCGAATCGGAACGGCAAAACCCTGCGTAACGAAAGGAATGGAATACGTGAACCGCGCGGTCGAACTCGATCCGAAAAACGACTCGGCATGGAGCTACAAAGCCTCGCTCCTTGACTCCGCCCTGTCGGTCGCTAAGGCAGAGAAGGCGACTGCGAAAATCGGTTCCCTTCAAAAGGAGCTTGCCGCGGCTAAAGCAAGATCTCAGGAGACAAGGGATGCTCGGTGGCGGGAGCTCGATGAAAAAGACAAGAAAGAGTTGGCTGTGAAACGGATCGAAGCGTCGCCAAAGATCACCGATGACGGGATCGAAGAGCTGGTTCTGTACACGGAAGAAAAACCGCTGGAAAAGGTAATACCAAAACTCTATTTCCCGATTGGCCTGTCGCTTATCGCACCGCCGAATTCAAACGGGGCTTCGTCCCCAAAAGAAGTTCCTCCGTGGGAGCAGAAACGGGAATGGAAGTCGGTTTCGCCGAATAGCGAGATCACGCTTGATCTCCCAAACGACGCCGCCCCGAGCGGCGCCAACACATTCCAAGCCAGCGGTAATGGGGCCAGCTACCTTTTGATGTCCACGTTGCGCTCGACGGTGCAGGCCGCTGTAAACGACGACGTTTCACTCAACGTTCTAGCCTGGTCGACGGTTGACGGGATCAAAGGATTTTTCCTGCGCGATGACAAGACGACAAAATTCGAAGCGAAGCTTCTCAATAAGGAAAGCATAGGGGGCCGGCCCGCACGGGTTTACGCGATCAGGTCCACGTCGTGTACGAAACCTCAGGACGGGACCGTCCTGCTTATTGTCGGTAACCAGCAAAATTATTCCATCACGATCTTCGGCGCCGGCCGTTATGATGCGCGCGTCGATCGTGTCGTGCAGTCTGTCAAATTCACTTCTTAGCTCGATGACATATTAATCGGAGGTAAAAAACATGCCAAAAACACTAAACTGCAGAGACGTGGGAGTCGATTGCGATGCAACCTTCACAGGTGAGACCGAAGAAGAGATCATGACCCAGGCCGCTGCTCATGCACGCGACGAACATGGTTTGAACGAGGTACCGCCCGAGTTGGCCGAAAAAGCTCGCGGAGCCATCCAAGACGTCCAAGCTGCCGCCTAGCACTTTGGCCTTTTGAATGACGATTTGGCGTCTTTTCCCGCAAGGGTGTAATTGCGCATTGCAACTGTAATAATATACGGAGCATCACAGATTTTTTAAACAATCCCCACAAGAGGAGTGCATAAAATGAAATCAATGTTTGTTCGAGGGGCGGCTTTTCTGCTCGTTTTGGCGTTCGTTTGTACACCGGTCTGGGCCACTTGCGGCGGTGGCGGTGGTGGAGGCGGCGGTGGAATGTCGGGGGGCGGTAACAACAGCGGCGGCGGAAACGATCCGGTCGTTTACCACGTCCCATGGAAAACTCCTGCGGTCGCTAAAGCAAAACCTTCTACAGAAGGGCTTGTTCTCTATTGGTTTCCCGCTACAAAAGAGGAGTTAAAGGCGTCGCCGCTTCGCGAATCCCGCAATCTTTCTCTTTATGCCGGCCAATGCGTTTCGATGGAGATGGCCGACAATTCGACCCCGAATGGCGACAAACTGATCGGTGAATCACCGCTTCCCGTTGTTGTTCTCGCCACGCCGGCAGGCGAAGTGGTCAAAAAGGTCGAAAGCCAGAAAGGAAAGCTCAAGCTTCTTGATGTCGAAAAGGTTGTCGGCGACGAGATCAAAACGCGCGGCACTGCCCTCGACGACAAATTGACCGAAGCGAAGGCGAAAGCGACGGCTGGTGAAAAAGACGCGGCGATCGCAGCCTATCAGGCTGTGGCTGCGGAAAAATGCATGTTCCCGAAAAAGGCAAAGACCGCGACCGCCGAATTAAAAAAGCTAGGTGCGAACAACATCGGAGCGATCGGCGATTCACCGAATTTCGATCCCAAGGTCACCGCCGCGATCGTCCGAACAATGAAGCAGGGCTTGGTCGCGGAAAATGCTGCCAAGTATGAAGCTGCAGACAAACTGTATGCTCGAGCGCATCAAATGGATCTCGCGGATCCGACGCCGCTGCGGTATCTTGCCGAACTGCATCGGCATCATATCGGCGACTGGGAAAAGGCAAAGGTCGAATTTCACCAGATCCTCGACATGCCGAACGCCGACCCGCTATCGCGTGCTGTCGCGCTTCATGGACTCGGAAAGATCACGATCCATGAAGGCGAATTTAAGAAAGGGCTCGGCTTAATGGAAGAATCGGTCGCAACTTACCCCATCGCCCTGGCATATCGGAATCTCGCAGTTTATTGGAATTCGGAATACGACATAGCAAAAGGTACCTACTACACCGAACAGGCATTGGCGATGGACCCGAAAGACCCGTACAACCTGATCTTTTCGGCAGTGTTCATGGCAATGAACGGAAAAAAGGCAGAGGCATTAAAGATCGCAGAGGCGAACATCAACCTGCTTCCTGCGTCGTATAATCTTGCTGCCATCTATGCTCAAAACGGCAACAAAGAAAAGGCACTCGAACTCCTGCAGCGTCACTTTTATCAGTTCGAGCGCTTCCACGCCGTGCGAGAGAAGGAGATGATGGAGGCACGAGTCGACGCCGTGTTCGATTCGATCCGTCATACCGACGAGTTCATGGCATTGACAAAATACGCCGACGGAAAACTGCCGATGGTGATGTCGCCTCGACAGGCAGAGCCAATGCGAATGGATCATTGATCTCATCGCGTAGATCACACAAAAAATGCCCCCGAGATTCTCGAGGGCATTTCTTTTTTGTAATTTCGGATTACCAGCGTTTTCCGCCGCCGCCGCCGTAGCTTCCGCCACCGCCACCGCCGTAACCACCGCCGCCGCTGCGTTTTTCCTGCGGCTTAGCTTCGTTGACCTTCAGCTCGCGACCGTCGACCTCTTTGCCGTTAAGCTGGCTGATCGCATTTTGGCCTTCCTCTTTTGAAGACATTTCGACGAAGCCGAAGCCGCGCGGGCGTCCGGTTTCACGATCTTCGATCAAGTTTGTCGACGTGACCGTTCCGATCTCTCCAAATAATTTTTCAAGGTCTTGCTGCGTTGTATCGAAGGAAATATTTCCGACGTAAAGTTTCATTGACATTATAGTTTTTCCTATCCTTCACTTGCTGAAGGAATGCTGTAGAAGCCTGGAATCGGATTTGCTTCGGAGAAAAACGGTCTGCAGCGAAGGTTCGGATTTCGGATGCTCAAAAAAATCAAGAGCGACTTCTGTAATGATAAAGGCCCGCTCTCAAACTGATCCAAAAACCGTCTTTGATAAGCGCATCTTCCGATGCGAGAGAAGGAATACTCTTCTACAGTGCGGTAATTCCGCGTAAATAGCAACTATTGTCCGTCGCTACGAATCTACCCTTGCAGAAAGAAGGCTCATAGGCTTGATGGATTTCTCGCACAAACGTCCAATAAACATTCAGCAATATGCAACGTACTAGTTGAATTGCGACGTCTATTGATTGCATAATTCGGATAAACCAAAGCTTGCTAAAGGAGATTCAACTATGTCTCGGAAGTATCGTAATTCTATTTCTATAATCGGCCTGGCGGCGATCTTTTCGTTTGCCGTCTTCGACATTTCATCTCAAGTGCGGCCGCCCGTGCCGCGTCCGAGCCAAAAGTCGGTCGTTACGCAGACGATCGGCACAACGGACGTTTCGGTCGTTTATAGCCGGCCCGCGATCAAAGGCCGAACCATCTTTGGCGATGCCCCCGAAACGATGGCTGCTCGCGCAAAAGGCGAAGGCACGCTGGACGACCAGAACCAGCGCAAGCCCGGCGAACCGATCGTCCCTTACGGCCACGTTTGGCGTGCCGGCGCTAACGAAGCGACCATGTTTATCGTTGCCGATGATGTTCTGATCAACGGCCAGCCGCTCGCAGCCGGGAAATATAGTCTGCACACGATCCCGACAAAGGACGGAGAGTGGACGGTCATCTTTAACAGGGACGATGGCCAATGGGGCAGTTTCTCCTACGATGCTTCGAAAGATGCGCTTCGCGTGAAAACCAAAGCTGCTTCAACGGCCGAATCTCAGGAGTTTTTGACATACTCATTCGATAACGTCGCGGACAATTCAGCAAACGTAGTTCTTCGATGGGAGAAAGTTGCGGTCCCGTTCAAAGTCGAAGTGAAAGATGTTGTCGGCTCGACAATGAAACGACTCTCGGCGTATGTGAGCGAGGCCAAGCCGGACGAATTCTCGCGCGCGTACAATGCCGCGATGTACGCAAAATCCGTCAAGCTAAACGACGATGCCGCCCGCTGGTTTGACCAGGCCTTGAAAGCTGCCGACGTGGCGATCGCGGCAAAGCCGACATTCGTAAATTATCGCGCCAAGTCGGCAATTCTTTTCAATGCGGGACGTTCGCAGGAAGCGATCGCCGCGACTGAAAAGGCGATCGAAGTCGGAAAGGCCGAAAAAGCCGACGTTTCGGCTCTTGAAAAACGCGTCGCCGACCTTAAGGCAGCCAAACAATAGCGACTGCAATTTGCAAACAAAAAAAGAGCCCGGCTTACAATAGCCGGGCTCGAATAATTTTGTGCACGAATAATTAGAACTGCCGATTCAGGATCCTGCCTATGCTGGATCCGCGATTATTTCGTTCGTTCCGGTATCGGTTCATGCTTTCCTGGTAGCCGCGCTGGAATCCGCTCTGGTAGGCCTGCTGCATCTGCGAGTTGTTTCGGTTGCCGTTCCCAAAGATGCCATTGTTGCCATACCTTCCGTTGTTGTCGCCGTACGTGCCGTTATTGCGATAGCTTCCGTTGTTGCCATAGCCGCCGTTGTTTCCGTTCATGCGTTGGCGATTGCGGGCGTCTTCACGGCCCTGCATCATGCCGGCCTGAAAACCACGCTGATAGGCAACTCTTAAGTTCTGTCGATTGCCATTGCGGCCATTCTGGCCGTTGTTGTAATAGTCGTCGTTGTACCTGTCATTTTGGTTATACCTGTCGTTTTGGTTGTAGCGGTCATCACGCTGATCACGGCTCTGTGCGCCGACCTCGGTTCCGGCAAAAAGCATAAACCCAAACGCCATAGCAAAGACCAGTGCAAACCCGTTGATCGTTTTATTTAATATTGTTGATTTCATGACTTGTTTTAAGTCCTCCGCGGTTATCAGTGGCAATGCGTATGCCAACACGCGAACTGGGCTTAAAACTATGATTTCGAACAATTTATCCTGGAAAACAATACCGATTGGGGGTGAATTAGACCATATGCGGGAGTTTGGTCAGAAACTCGGCAGGATTACTCCGTCGAATGCCGCTTGTTGGCGTTCGCATTTTTCGCAGGTTCGTCCGTTTTGGCGACGGACCATTTATCGAATATGGCCTTCGTGATCTTCGCGATCACGCTCTCGCGGGTAGGCGCATTCGCCTTTGAATCCCCGACAAATATCGCGATCACAATGTGATTGCCATTCGGCAGCGTGATGATCCCGACATCGTTCGTGGCCGCGGCAATTCCGTTCAGCGTACCGCCCGTTCCGGTCTTATGCGCGACAACGGTTCCCAACGGAACACCGGCAAGGATTCGGTTCGCAGGATTGTCAGATTCGGTCATGAACCTGATCAGGATCTCCCGATTTTCGCCTGAGATCCCGTCTGCACTAAGCAGCTTCTTCAGAAGATCGGCCACCGCCGTCGGTGTAGCCCAATTGTCGTATTGTTTGTTCCAGTCTAATCCGAATTCTCTATGCGTCCGATCGATGTGAATTCCGTTAATGCCGATCGAATCGATATACGCCTGAACTCCTTTGGCATCGCCGGCGAGATGCTGAAGCACATCGCTCGCCGTGCCGTCGCTTTCCGAGATCGCAAATCGGATAAGCTCGCGAACGCTTAGTTCGACGCCGTTCGGATTATTGTTGCGTATCGGCGAGCGCATACTCGAAGGAACAAAATCTTCTTTGGTAACGCCGATCTTTTCTTCGAGGTCCAAATTCCCTTCTTCGACCTTCTTGAGCACGGCCATCGCGATCGGCACCTTTACGACGCTTTGCAGCGCGAAATGTGCGTTCTCGTTCAAAGCAACAGATTGCCCGGTTTCGATCACGGTCGCAAAGACGCCGACCGTACCCTTTGCTTCTTTCGCAATTTCGGCCGTCTGTTTTTGCAGTTCAACATCAGGCTTCGGAGAAGCAACCGGCGGGGTCGGCTTCGTGTTTGTGTTCGTATTCGAATTCGCGCTCTGCTGAGCGCCGCAAGCGGATAGCAATGCAGCAAAAAGTAAAACAATGGTCAGCTTCGACATCACAACACGTTGTCCAGATCGGCGACCAATTTCTTTGGCGCTGTATTGCGCCATGCGGCGTTAAGAGCTCGTTGTACGAGCGTCTCATCGGCGGATGAAAGCAAGATCAACGTCGCTCCGCGGTCTCCCCATGCACCGGGTGCGGGCGTGAACGACTCAGCTGCGTTCTCCAAAAACCACGCTTGCTGCTCGGGATTCAATTTCGCCATTCCTGAATTCTTGTCAGGCAGAAGTGTCGCAAAAATTTTCCCGCCGACACGAAAGTCAGGATGGCCCATGTGCGCCGACTCGATCGTTTCGGGAAATGAAAGTGCAAGACTTCTGAAATCGTCGGCCGTCATACAACTCACCTTACAATGACTAACTCTTAAAGCAGCGTACCCTTTATGCCGACCGGCAGTGAATAAACTGTGTCGCTCGTGGCGACGATCATATCGCCTGCTCGTGTGAAGCAGAGGCCGACGATATTGTTGCCGGCGACAAAGAGTTCTGTTGAAGTTGCGTCGGGTGCGATCCGGACAATTCCGTGCCGGCCGCGGTAACAGGCGGCGATATAAAGATTACCGTCCGTGTCGAACGCCAACCCTTGCGGACGGCCCAAACCGCGAAAGAATGTGGTCGGGATACCGTCACGGTCTATCGCGTAGATCGCATCGCTGCTCGAAAGCCCGGGAGCAGAAACGTAAAGCCGGCCATCGGGTCCGAACGCCATGTGGTACGCCGCGACCGAGGCCTCGAGCTTTGCAAACACTTCGCCATGCTCATCGCCAAGAACGTCATAGATCGTGCCCGACCGGTCCCCGACAAACAACACGCCTTCGCTATCGAATGCAATTCCCGTTGCGATTCCCAGTCCTGAAGCATGTATCGCGTTATTTCCGTTTACGTTTACGACCCAAACTTCGCCGTCGGCACGTGCCGTAACATACATTCTGCCGTCCGGGCCAAATGCGATCCCTGTGGGATTCAAAACAGGATCGGGCAGCTCGTCGATAAATCCGCTGGTTTCGATCCGATAGATCGTATTTTCGAGTCGCTGCCCGCGCGAGCCTGACCGGGTAACAATTACGGCGTCGTCTGACGGGTCGATCGCAGGATTCGCGACGATGTGCATTTCATCGGCCAAAGTGCCGGCGATATTAACTTCAACGCCATTACTAAACCCTTCATCATCACCTTTGCCGACCGAAAGCTGAACTTCAACTACGACATGGTCGGTGAAATCGCCAGGAACGATCACAATCAGGCGTGTTGATGACGACGACGTTATACGGCAAGCTTTGCCGTCGATCAGGCACGAGAAGGCACCGCCGCGTTCGGGCTGAAAGCCTTCACATAGAACTTCCAACTCGCCGCCCGGCAACACATAACTCGGCCGAACATCTAAAATCTTTCCAGCACTCGCCATCGGCATTGAGTCTAACATGAGGCATTCGACGAGGCTGAACTGCGAGGTGCCTTTCGAATTGAACTAGGAGATGGCCTAGCGACGTCGCCCGATTATGCGACGAAAGGTAACCGTTGCATTCGAATTCGTTTCGATCACGAGGCAGGTGTGGCCAACACCTTCGAAATTCAAGGTAAGTCGATCATTAAACGCTTCGATGCTCTTCAGTTTACTTTCCTTTAAGTAATGCGAGACCAAGACATCTGATCCAATTTGGTAAGGCTTTTCATCCTGAGACTGAGCAAAAAATGAGTATCCCATGTTTCCTCCGCGAACGGCCGCCGTTGCCCGATTCGACTAAATTCAGATTAGGTTGAACTTGTTTCGCGGCAGTGTAACACACCTGTCTCCGATAATTTCGAACCAAGCGTGTTCAAAAATCGATTGACGGCGAGGAAATGAGGCGTTAAACTTGTTTTGGCATTGTTGTATCTCCGATTCCATCTACGACGATTCCCGCATAAAAACCTCACATTCGCCCGTATTCAGGGTTTTCAAAGGGTAAAAAATGCTCAATCGAATTGACGACCTCTTGCGCATGACGATCAGCTTTGGAGCGTCCGACCTACATCTGCGTGCCGGCTCTACACCCGTAATTCGTATAAACGGTGAACTTAAGCCGCTTGCCGGCGTTCAAAAGCTGAATCAGGAAGAGACACTCGAAATGGCGTTCTCGATGATGTCGAACCGCCAGAAACAACATTTCAAAGAGGTTTTTGAGGTCGATATCGGTTATGGAGTAACCGGCCTTGGCCGTTTCCGCGTAAATATTTTCCAGCAGCGAAACTCGATCGGCATCGTTGCCCGCGTGATTTCCGACTCGATCCTGAATTTTAACGAACTCGGCCTGCCACCGGTTCTAAACAAGATCTCCGATGAAATGCGCGGCTTGATTCTCGTAACCGGAACGACCGGCTCCGGGAAATCGACCACATTGGCTGCGATCGTCGACCATATAAACGCGACTCGGAATAGTCATATCGTAACTATCGAAGATCCAATCGAGTTTCTTCACAAAGATAAGCTTTCCTTCATCACTCAGCGCGAGGTTGATGTTGATACCAGGACGTTCGCTGAGGCGCTTCGGGGATCCCTTCGGCAAGATCCGGATGTGATATTGGTCGGCGAAATGCGGGACCTCGAAACGATCGAAACTGCTTTGGTCGCCGCTGAAACCGGTCATCTTGTACTTTCGACGCTTCACACGATCGACGCACAAGAAACGCTAACTCGCATCATCTCAGCGTTCCCGCCCTATCAACAGAAAGCGATCCGCATTCAGTTGGCCGGACTGCTCAAGGCCGTGGTATCGCAACGCCTGCTCAAATCCGCCGACAATAGTAGCCGGGTTCCGGCTGTCGAAGTGCTTATTTCTACGCCTTTGATCCGGGATTACATCCTTCATGAAGATAAGACATCTTCGATCAGGGACGCGATCTCTGCCGGTACATCACAGTACGGAATGCAGACGTTCGACCAGTCTTTGTTTTATTTGTTCCAATCCGGGCTCATTTCGCTCGACGAAGCCCTGCGCGGTTCGACAAATCCTGACGAATTCAGGCTGCGTCTTGCCGGTATCCAAAATACTTCGGCTCTCGCGAAGGAGGAAATGGAAAAGATCAGCGCTGTCGGTAACATCAGCAGTCTTTTGACACGAACTTGAAAGAGCAATAGGACCTGTTAATTTTTGAGCGGGCAGCGACCCGCTCATTTTTCTGGCGCAGTGACTAAAATCGCCACAAATATAGATAAATCAATGCTTTTCGTCGCCAAAGTCTTGACATTTCGCCGCCTTGACGTGTAGATTTTAGTTTTATCCGGACACCGAAACAGGGTCTTTTGCCGCGCCTTTCATTTCTGGCCGGTCACATTTTGAATCGAACATTTTCGGTCCCGCAAGCAACAAACAAGATTGCTCGCCAGATATTTAAGCTGATCGCACTTGAGCCAGTGATTCATGCAATCGCGTAAATATCGGCAAACATTAACAATAGGAAGACTAAACAAGGTAAATGACAACAGAAGTAACCAACGGAGTTGAAGAAACGGAAACCGGCGCTTCCTCAGCTCCTCAAACAGAACAGACAAACGCAGTCGCTCTCGAACCGGCAAAGACTGCGGCGGAAGCCCCCGAAGAGATTCGTTCTTCGGGCGAATTCGATTTTGGAGCGATCCTGGAACAGTTCGAACAGGATCAAACCGTATTTCATTCAGGCGAACTCGTTTCCGGCAAGGTTGTCGGCATATCTGATCGCGGCGTTTTGGTCGATTTCGGCTACAAAAGCGAAGGCGTGATTCCGGTCGAAGAATTTCCCGACGGATTTGAAGGTGTCATAAGTGTCGGTGACGAAGTCGAAGTCGTTATCAAGAACATTAGCGGAGGCGATGCTCCGCCTACACTTTCGCGCTTTGACGCCGTCGGCCGAAAGGTCTGGAACGACCTTGAAGAAGCCTATAAGAACGAAGCACCGGTTGTCGGGAAGATCGTTGATAAGACGAAGGGCGGCCTGCGGGTCGACATTAACGGCATAGAAGCATTTATGCCCGGATCGCAGATCGATTCGCGTCCGGTGCGAAGCCTTGATTCGTATATCGGCCAGGACATCGAAGCTAAAATCATCAAGTTTAGCCGAAAGCGAAACAACATCGTTCTGTCCCGAAAGGTGATTACCGACGTTGCTTTGAACGAAGAAAAAGCCAAGACGCTCGGAAATATCGATGTCGGTTACATTGTCGATGGAACCGTCAAAAACCTGACCGAATACGGCGCTTTTGTCGATATCGGCGGAATTGACGGCTTGCTGCACGTCACCGATATGTCTTGGGGCCGGATACAAAATCCGTCGGATGCTTTCAAGAGCGGCGATCATGTTCAAGTAAAGGTTTTGAAGCTCGATCGCGAAAAGGAAAAGATCTCGCTCGGTTATAAGCAGCTTTTGCCCGATCCTTGGTCAACCGTGATCGAGATGTATCCGGTAAATTCGCGCGTAAAGGGCAGGGTTTCGACCGTTGCCGACTACGGAGTGTTTGTCGAGCTCGAGCCGGGAGTCGAAGGTCTGGTTCACGTTTCTGAGATCTCATGGTCAAAGCGTGCTGTGAGTCCGAAACGTATGTTCAACCGTGGCGACGAGGTGGAAGTGCAGGTCCTTGGCGTCGATACGGTCGAAAAACGCATCAGCCTTGGTCTGAAACAGCTCCTCGATAATCCCTGGCACACTATCGCTTCGCGTTATCCCGTGGGAACGAAGGTTCACGGCAAGGTGCGAAATCTGACCGATTTCGGGGCGTTTGTCGAGATCGAAGATGGCATCGATGGACTGGTCCACGTGTCTGACATTACATGGGCAAAGAAGCTGAAG
>Ga0207701_10005057_pt1 | contig 13272 bp, 9 predicted proteins | sample KBSSwiSSwithPhiX_FD_184294 | JGI IMG/M metagenome (GOLD analysis project Ga0207701, IMG submission 184294) | Switchgrass rhizosphere bulk soil microbial communities from Kellogg Biological Station, Michigan, USA, with PhiX - S5 (SPAdes) (version 2) | ecosystem: Environmental > Terrestrial > Soil... | reverse complement strand
GTGTCTCAGTCCCAGTGTGGCTGGTCGTCCTCTCAGACCAGCTACCCGTCAAAGCCTTGGTGGGCCGTTACCTCACCAACTAGCTGATAGGCCGCGGGCTCCTCAAGAAGCGTCAGGTTGCCCCGACTTTGATTTCGAATGGATGTCCATTCTGATCACATGCGGTATTAATTCGCCTTTCGGCGAGCTATCCCCCACTTCTTGGCAGATTGCCCACGTGTTAAGCACCCGTTCGCCGCTAGACGTTTCCCTGTATTGCTACAGGAAAAAATCTCGCTCGACTTGCATGTCTTATCCACGCCGCCAGCGTTCGTTCTGAGCCAGAATCAAACTCTCCGTTAAAAACGACTCGGTTCCCGTGAGGAAACCGAAAGTTTGTGATCTGACTTTCATTCCTGCTTCTTCTGTGGTGGCAGCCATGTCGGCTGCACCCCATCCGAAACAGCGTTTGTCCGATCTGAATCTTTAATTTCAAAAAAGATCGACAGATAACGCACAATTCAATGTTTGCTGACTATCTTCCATCGACGAACCCCTCAATCGGAATTCGCGACCAAACTGTCAAAGATCCACAATCCTCTCCGGTACAAGGCAATACTCGACCCTCGTCATTAATCCGACCAAGATCGGCTTGTCTCAAGCCAAGAGAAGAACACCAACCCCATGCAAGGGGTTGGTCCGCTTTCGCGGGATTCACAAGATAAGAGATTCCCACCACTCGTCAACAAGAAATCTACAAGTTTTATGATGTGGCGGTACAGCCTGCTCGTTTCGGAGCCTTGTGCCCGTCATTCTTCTCTCAGAACTTAACAATCAACTATCGGCTTTTGTAAGCCGTTCTCTAATGACATACGTCACGTTGAGTGACGCCGGACGGTTCCCATAGACCTTTTTCGCCGTCCCACTTTTAACCGCGCCGATCTTTTCCGTTGCTTTCTGGGACCGAATATTATTTTCACCGACAAAGAACACAACGTTCTCAACAAACTTGAAGGCGTGCGCGAGCATCAATTGTTTCATTTCTCGGTTGTATCGCCCGCCCCAATATTTTCGCGCCAGAAATGTCCATCCAATTTCGATCTCGGATTTCTCCGGATCATAACCATGGAATCGCGTCGATCCGATGATTTGCTGAGTCTGTGTATCAATCACAATAAACGCTCCTCCTGATCTCAGAGCGTCTTCGAAGAAGATTTTGAAGACTTCTTCCTTGTAACGATCGCTTTCCGGATGCTGTTCCCAGATCAGCGGGTCCGATGCGACTGTAAAGACCTCGTCCCAATGGTCCGGCCTGAGCGGGCGAAGCTCGATGAGTTCGCCTTTTAAATGTGGTTGAAGATCAAACACCATTCACTTTTCCACTAAACCGTGAGTTTGCGGTAATGATCAACGACGGGATAACTGCGGGCAACAAGACCGAACGCGAGGGCGGCCGTAAACGCGAACACGGCGAAGAAGAACATTTGAAAAGCGGTCACGCCGAAGCCAGTTGATGCGATGAATTTCGTGACCACGGCGTTTTGGACGCCGGCATTTGCCATGAGCACCCAAAGGTTGCCGATCGTCACCGACAAATTCCAGAACGCCATGATCGCCCCTTTCATCGAAAGCGGCGCCTGGCTGTAGGCGAATTCGAGTCCAGTGGCCGCGACTAACACTTCGCCAAACGTGAGCAAGACATACGGCAACATTTGCCACGTGATCGTGAACGCATTGCCGCGGTCGAGCACCAGCTGCATCGCTCCGACCACGATCCATGAGAGACCTGCAAATACGATGCCGGTAGTCATCCTCCGCAACGCGGTGGGTTCATATCCGAAACGCCTGAGCGCGGGATAAAGCACAAGGTTATTGAATGGAATGAGCAGCATCACCAACGCCGGATTCAGTGCTTGCATTTGCGCGGGTTGAAACCAGCTGGGCTTGGTCATGTCGTTTGCTTGCAACACCCAGGTCGACGCTTTCTGGTCGAACAGCGACCAGAACGGCGTGACGAGTGCAAAAAGCACGAGCACCCGCAAAACCGAACGCACGCCTGCGATCGCCTCCGCAGGATGTTTTTCGCGCACGCTATCGAGCTGCAGCCAGACGCCGAGACCGCCGAACGCAATCAGAGCCACGAGCGCCAGGCAGGCCGCGATGACAAATCCGAACTTCGGGATGAGCACGAAAGATCCGATTGCGACTGCGACGGCAACCGCTGCGAGCAACCGGCCGCGCAAGCCGGAAATGATCGCACTGCACGAAACACGCACGAACGAATGGGGATTTGACGGCGCGGGCGGAACCATGACGTATTGCTTGCGGCCGAGCCACAGGATTGCGGTGGAGACGAACATAAGCACGCCGGGAATGCCGAACGCGAACGCGGGCCCGAGATGGCGGAGGAAAATCGGCATCAAAAGCGAGGCAAAGAACGAGCCGAAGTTGATGATCCAGTAAAAGGCGTCGAACACCACCTTCGCGCGATGTTTGTTCGTCTGATCGAATTGGTCGCCGACAAACGAGGCCACACATGGTTTGATCCCCCCTGAGCCGAGCGCGATCAGCCCGAGCCCGATATAAAAGCCCAGGCGGTTCGTCACAAACATCGCCAGGCACGCCTGACCCGCGCAATAAACCAGACTCAGCCACAAAATCGTGTTGTATTTGCCGAAAAAACGGTCGGCCAGCCAACCGCCCAGCAGCGGGAAAAAATAAACGCCGATGACGAACGTATGAAAAACGTCCTTTGCGCCCCGGGCGCGTTCCGCCTCCGGCAGATAAAGAAGCAGCGACGAGACGAGGAAGACGGTCAGAATGTTCCGCATTCCGTAAAAACTGAAGCGCTCGCATCCCTCGTTGCCGATGATGTAGCGGATCTGTCTTGGAATCGGCGCCCGCGGATCGGGAGCAACGCCCGTGGCAAGGAGAACTTCGGGCTCAGCCGCTTCTTTCACCACCGCGAGCGTCGACAGAACGCTGCCAACGCGCAACCGCAATCTGGCTTAGAGATCTTTCGACGTATTGAAGGTAAACGAGTACGTCGATCGTTTCTGGATCTTTAAGTGTGCTCGAAAACAACTGCGTGGAGGCAACATCTTGCTGGCAATGCCGAGCTTTACTCGCCCCGTCGCTCGATGAGGTTAACAGGCGTTCGACGCCCTCATCAGTTCAGATGCAAAATCCGTCGTTGGAGGACTCGACAATGTGAATTGATCCAGTATCAGCATTTGTGACGAAGTTTATTTTGATTCTGCTGATCGCGCTGGTTTTCGAAGCGATTGGCGTGGTGTTTCTCAGCGGCGGCCTTAATCAAATTGGGGAACCCAAGGCGCTCAATGCCGCGGAAATCATGTCGTTAATCAAACGTGGTGCGACAAACAAAAACATTTTAACTGGTGTCTTCTTCGAAGCCATTTTCTTTGGCTTCCTACTCTATTTACTTTCACAAAAAGACGTCAGCATTGTCTGGCCGTTGACTGCTCTTGGTTTCGTTATCACGAGCGCGGCGGCCAGAATTTTTCTCAAAGAAGAGATATCGAGTCTTCGCTGGGCCGGAATTTGTCTGATTGTGTTGGGCGCAGGGTTGGTTACGTGGAGCGGAAAGCGGCAGGAGAAACAACCCGAAGAGCGATCGCCCGCTTCCACGGATTACGGGCTTCGATAACCGCGGACCGATTCCTTGCCATTCAACCTAACGGGGTTTTGGCTAGAGATGTGAGTTTTCGCTCGCGACACCTCACACCTTTAATTAGAAGGTCAGTAGATTGCATGGATAGAAAGAGCCTCGCACCATTAGCACTGGTCTCGGTATTCGTTGTCATCCCGACTGGGACGAGCCAAGTGACGGCAGCCAATATGCGTAGCTTCATAGAAGGTGTCCGGAGAAAGGCCCCTGTCGTTTACGTTGGCTCTGTAAGAGAAGTGAGTCTGCGCACACGAACCAAGTTCGACATCAAAGCACGGGCGATTGTGGACGTCCTATCGGTGATGCGAAGTCCTGGCACGAACCCTCACGAAGCTACGATCGACTATTCGAGTTATGACGATAAAACGCCGATGTTGGCAGGCGGCCCACAATATCAGCTAAAGCCCGGCGTCAAGGTTCTCGCCTTTGCAAACTCCTTCGCAAGCACCATCCCGCCCGGATATCTCGTTCAGGGTAGCCGCGATGAATTGCTGCAGCGTGTCGAATCACTCCGCGATGTTCTTAGGCAAATGTCTGCCGACCAGCTTAAGGTGAATGAAATTACTGAGGAAGATCGTCGTATTCAGCTCGCCTTGTACGAAAAGCTTTGCGCGTATCTTCGTACACCCAAATAGTTCTCAATATGCTGTCGAGACTGTCACTATGAGCGCCGAACGTATCGAGAAGACCAAATCAACCGTTGCCGCTGCCGATCATATTCCGGCGGACAAGAAAGCCGAATTATCAGCGACACTGTCGAAACTGAAGCCGGCGCTCGCGGAGATTTCTCAAACACATCAGGAGCACGCCGAGACCATTGCTCGTCTGGTCGAAGCTTCGGCGCACGAAGCAACGCGTCAGGAAAAACGCCCGGAACATCTCAAGAAACTTTCGCAAGAATTGAAACAATCTGTGGAAAAGTTCGAAGCCTCTCATCCGCAACTCACCGCGTTTGTGACTGAATATTCCGCAATTTTGAGCGCTCTGGGTATTTGACCATTGTTGAGTCACGCAATCGCTGAAGCGGATTTCTCAATAGTGAGGCTGACCGGTCGTTCCCCGGCGACCGACTATTGCCGTTCGTCTGAGACAGCCAATCTGCGATCGAAGAACTCGACAGTGGCGCGATATGCGCGGACCCAATCGTTCCAGCGCAGCAGCTCGTGAATTTCGCCGGGGATGATTAGCTCCTCGAACGCGACGTTTTCTGCGCGGAGTTTTTCTACCAGGTCCGTCGTTTGCTGGAACGGCACGTTCCGGTCATCATCGCCGTGAATGAACAGCACCGGGGAGCGCCACGAGGTCACGCTAGCGACCGCCGAAGATTTGAACGCGACGTCGCGCGCTTCCTTCACGTCCGGCGCCGCGTCCATATTCTCGGGCACCCACATTGGCAGAAAAGTCGACCAATCGTGGACACCGTGAAAATCGACTCCGGCTTTGAAAATATCCGAGTTCCGAGCCAGACCCATCGCTGTGAGCGTTCCGCCGTAGGAGCCGCCCCACAATCCGATCCGGTGCGGGTCGACGTTCTCCAGCGCCTGCAAAAACTTGCCGCCCGCCACAACATCCTGGTATTCCGACGCGCCGCGCCAGACAGAGTTCGGCGGGTCATGAAATGCGCGGCCGTACATAATCCCAAGCCGGTAATTCACCGAAAGTACAGTGTAGCCTTTGCTCGCCAGATATTGATTCAACGCGTAGGCGTTGTGGTAATACTGCATGTAATGCCATCCCAGTAGCATCTGCCGGATCGGTCCGCCGTGCGTGAAGATGAGAGCGGGGCCGCGTTTTTTCTGGTTCTTTGGCGCGAATAGTTGGCCGTGAATTTCGAGGCCATCCTCGCTTTTGAACATCACTTGCTTTGGCGTGATTAACTGCGCCTCCGGGAAACTGGCCGGAAGCAGATTTTTCGCGATCAGCTCGCGTTCGGCGGTGGTGACGCGATACGGCATGGCGGGTGAAGTCGCGGTCGATCCGAGGCAGAACACGTGCTTGCCGTCGCTCGTTTCGACTGGGCTCCATTCGATGGTTTCGCCACTCGTTAGGGCCTTCGGATCGCCGCCGGTCGCGCTCACTCGCCAAATGTGGCGGCGATCGACGTCGTTTTGATTGGACGTGTAGAGGATGCTCTTTCGATCGCCGCTCAACGTGACCTCCTCGACATCGAAATCGCCTCGTGTAAGCAATTGCGGCGGACCTCCGTCGGCACTAATCGAGTAGAGATGATTTCGCCCGTCTTTCTCCGAGACGAAGATGATCCGGCCGTTGTCGGTAAATTTGAGCGACTCGAAGGCGAACAGGGGCAGCGAATCTTGCATGGCGGTGCCGCTGCGAAACAGCTCGTGACCTTCACTCGTCTGCGCGTCTGCGATACAGAGCGACCACGGTCGCGGGAACTCTGGAATTAGCGGACGCTTAAATTGCGCGCCCGGCTGGCGAATGAACACGACCCGCTTGCTGTCCGGCGACCATTGTGGGCCGGCATCACGATTCGTGCTCGGCATCAGATACGTGATCTTTTTCGTCGACAGCTCAATGACGGCGATAAACGAATGATCCTTGCGATTCGAGCGAAACGCGATCCGCTTTCCATCCGGCGACCAGCGTGGCGTGTCGCTCTCGCCGAGCAACTCCTCGAGCTGCTCCGCCTTTTTTTTGCCATCGAGAGATGCGATCCAAATGTGTTTCTTCGCCGGCCAGACTACCGTTTTCGAATCGGGCGAAATCTGGAGATCTTCGCAGCCCTCTTCACTGCAACCGATGTCACCGAGCAAGCGCGGCTGCCCGCCGCCATCGACATTGACCGCCCACGCCTGCTGTTTTGGCAGCTTCGCCAAGCTGAGCGGATTTGCCGATGTCTCATCCTTGTTCAACTCCGTGCCGCGTGCGTAAACAATCGTTTTCCCGTCGGGCGACAGGCGCACGCTCGCGATCTGCTGACCTTCATCACCTTTGTAGTGTGTTACCTGGCGCGGTACGAAATCGGGCGCATCCGCGACCCAGATGTTGCGCTCGCCTTTATTGTCGAAAATCCAGGCCACACGCGGCGCATGCGCTGCACTCGTTAGGCCGGAAGGAAATGGCGCGCTCAGCACCTGCTCGATTGTGAACGCTTCGGCAAAACAACAGACCGGCAAAAGAACCAAAACGACAGCGACACAACTGAGAGTTTTCACAGCGGCGCGACTCTACTCATCCTCCGGTCCGCCGTCGAATTCGATTCGGGTGCAATGCAAACCCCCGACCATATGAGCTAATCCTTTTCTCTTTCGAAAAAAGTCTGGTCAATTGTGAAACGCCTTGGCCATACTCAGCAACTTTCTGCGGGCAAACAACGGAGGAAAATTATGATTCATTTAATCTGGTACATTATTGTTGGGTTGATCGCGGGCGTCATCGCGAAATCGGTGATGCACGTGCACATGACCATTTTCTGGACAATCGTGCTCGGCATCATCGGATCGATCATCGGCGGCGCGGTTACTCACATGTTTTCGCACCCGACAACCGGACGATTTCATCCCGCCGGCCTCATTTTTTCCACACTCGGCGCGATCCTGGTTCTCTACGTTTGTCTCAAACTGAACATCCATTTTCCCCGCGTTCTCTAAGCAGAAAGAGGAAAACTGTAGCCCGCCTCAGACGAATCGTTGACCGCGGCCTCTCAGAGTAGAGGCAGCCGCAACCCTCAACACTCAACCACCAACTCTCAACTTTCTCCTCGTTAGGGTGCGCTCACCGTTGCGGTGACGCGTTCCCATTCCGCCGTCAGACGGGCAAGATCGTGGGACAAAGCGGAGAGATCGCGATTGATCGCGATGGCGCGGCCGCCCGGTGTGTAAGCCGCCGGATCTTCCAGCGCCGCGGCTAGTTCTTTCTGTTGTGCTTCCAACGCCGCGATTTTCATCTCGAGTTCGTGCACGCGTTTTTCTTTTTCGCGTCTCACTTTGGCAATCGCATTGCGCGAGTCCGCTTCCAAACGCTTCTGCGCTTTCTGTTCGCGCAATCCGCCCTCTCTCCGATTGGCTATCGGCTTTCCGTTATTTGAAGTTGAGTCTGCCGTCAGGGCGGTCTGCGCGGATGTGGCCTTCGATTTGTCCAGATAGTAATCGTAATCGCCGGGGTAGAAGGTCAGTTTACCACCCGTGCGGTTCGCATCTGCTGTTACGTGCAAAGCGCTGCTGGCGATGGCGCGGATAAAATGAACGTCGTGACTAATAAAGATGAGCGTCCCGTGATATTGCTTGAGCGCGCCAATGAGGGCATCGATCGAGCCGACATCGAGATGTGTCGTCGGCTCGTCCATGAGCAGAAGGTTCGGTGGATCGAGTAACAGCCTGACCAGAGCCAGTCGCGACTTTTCGCCACCGCTCAAGACTGAGACGGTCTTGAAAACATCGTCGCCGCGAAACAAGAAAGAACCGAGCACGGTGCGCGCGGTTTGTTCGGATACCGGATTGGGCATATCGCGTGCGCTCTCGAGAACGGTATGGCTCGCGTTGAGCACATCGATTCGGTTCTGCGAGAAATAACCTGTGCGCACATTATGTCCGAGCTCGCGCGTGCCATGCTGCAGGGGCAACACGCCGGCCAGCAACTTGAGAAGAGTCGATTTCCCCGCGCCATTCGGGCCGACCAGCACCGTGCGTTGACCGCGCTCGGCATGATATTGCATTCCGTGATAAACAAGGAGATCGCCATAGGCGTGATCGACATCTTTCAGCGTGATCACCCGCAGGCCGCTGCGCACCGGTTGCGGAAAATGAAACTTGATCGTCTTTCCGCGCGCGACCGGGGCGGCGATTTTTTTCATGCGATCGATCTGTTTCAGCTTGCTCTGTGCTTGCGATGCTTTGCTTGCCTTGGCGCGAAATCGATCTGCAAACAATTGCAGCGACGCGATTTCTTTCTGCTGATTTTTGTAAGCGGCGAGTTGTTGTTCTTCGCGCGCTGCTTTCTGCTCGATATAACTGTCCCAGTCGCCCCGATAACGCACCAGTTTCGAGTGCGCGATCTCGACGATGCTGCCGACAAGCTGATTCAAAAATTCGCGATCGTGCGAGATCATGACAATCGCGCCCGGATAGGTTCGCAGATATTCCTGGAACCATTGAAGCGATTCGAGATCGAGATGATTCGTCGGTTCGTCGAGCAGAAGGAGGTCGGGTTCCATCACCAGTAAGCGCGCAAGATGAGCGCGCATGATCCAGCCGCCACTTAAGGCGCGCGCTGGCCGGTCGAAATCAGTTTCGCGAAAAGCGAGTCCGGCGAGGACCCGTTTTGCTTTTGGTTCGAGCTCCCACCCGCCGTGCTCATCAAAAACATGGAGTGCATTATGATAAGCGGCGTCGTTCGATCCCTGCCCGGCTTCATGCTGCTTGATCACTTTCTGCGCGTGCACAAGCGCGGGTGAAACCGCAAGAGCAAGTTCGAGCACAGTTTCGTCTCCGGCGGCGGCAGTTTCCTGCGGAAGAAATCCGATGGTTGCGTTCTTCTCGATCGCGATCGTACCCTTATCAGGCGAGACTTCACCGAGTAGAAGTGTAAACAAGGTTGATTTGCCAGCTCCGTTGGGGCCAACCAATCCGACTCGATCACCCCGATTGACCTGGAGCGACACGTCGTCGAAGAGCGCCCGGCCAGCGAAAGATTTTGAAAGTTGCGAAACGGTCAGCATTGCGGAAGCGCGCAGTGTCCCCTTGTTCGATGCCCGACGCAACTCCTGTCGCGCGATCAGACATCACTTTATTCGAAGATCGACATCTTCTGAGCGCAGTCGAAAACAAACGTTAAATATTTAGCGCAAGCCGATTCAGACCACTGATCGTGATTCCTTACCGCGGCGGACTCGGGCGCGGACGCGGAGTTGGGCGAACCCGCGATGGTGGAGTACCTCTGGGCGTCGGAGTAGGTCTTGGTGTGGCTGAAGGCGTCGCTGTCGGAGTAATAGTCGGAGTAACGGTAGGTGTGCCCGATGGCGTGGGCGTTGGTGTTATCGTTGCTGTTGGAGTCGGAGTTGGAGTAACTGTCGGTGTGGTAGTTGGAGTAGCAGTTGGTGTTGGCGTGGGTGTTCCCGTCGGCTCGCCAGTCATGATTTGCACAACACCTTCGCTCATGGCGCTGGCCCAAAGATTGCCGTTGCCATCGAATTCGACTGCTACCACCTGCCAGTGAGTCAATGGCGAATTCTCCGGCGTGAAGTGAGTCCAGGTCGCGCCGTCGAAGATGCTGACGCCGCCGGTGTACGGAAAAGTGCTGCCTTGATAGCTTGCGATCGCGATAAGTCCATCACTGGCACGACGCGCCACGTCAGCGACAACCGTGCCAGGCATTCCCGTATTGGCCTGGTTGTAAAGCGTCCAAGTCGTACCGTCGAATCGCGCGAATCCCTCATAAGTGCCTACCCAGATGCCGCCGTTGGGGTCCGGCTCTACGTCTGTCATTCCGGCGCTCGTAAGAGGCGTATTGCTCGTGTCGTATAAAGTGAATGTGGTGTTGTTTCCCGCCTCGAATTTCCGCAGACCATATTCCGAGGCCACCCACAAGTTGTTGTCGGTGTCGACCGTCATGGATTTTACGTTGTTGGGGGGGTAGCTATACCCACCCGGACTGAGCGTCACGTGATTCCAGTTAATGTTGTCGAACCAGTAAACGCCCGAGCCACCAGAGCCCACCCATGTCGTGCCTGCGCGTTTGGTGATGGCGTAGTGGCCAGAAGTATCGAGGTTAGAGTTCTGCCAATTCCAAAAGCCGGTAAATTGACCCGTGGCAGAATCCCACCGGCCGACGCCGTTGCCGCCCATCCAGAAGATGCCGCCGGTGTCTTCGAAGACGGAATACATCGGCTCATTGCCCGCCCACGGATATGGTTCCGACAGATCATTGTGATTACCCCAGTTACGCCAGTGCGTGGCAGCGTCCGGAGCGCCGTTACTGCCCAGCATACGTGAAAGCCCGCCTTCGCCACAGGCGAACCACATGTTGCCCGCACTGTCGCGCGTGATTCGATCAATGAAGTAATCCGGCAAGCCGCTATTGAAGGCGTTCATGCGCGAAAGCAACTGGCCGTTGGCGGTGTAATGACGCACTGTGCCGGGGGTCCCGTTCCCGCCGTAATTGTTTATCCAGATGTCTCCGTTAGGCCGGCCAATCACCGGCCGTGGAATGTTGTCTGCGTCCACAAAGAAAACCGGATTATCGTTGATCATTTTGTAAATGCCGCCATACCAGGTGGAGACGTAAACGACGCCGTTCCGATCTGTGCCCAAACCGGTCATCGTGATAGTGCCGCCCACCGTTGGCCAGTTCTGCCAACTCGATCCATTCCATTTGAAGAGGCCGTACTGCGAGCTGGTGACCCAGATGTTGCCCTGCACGTCGGCGAGCATTCCGTCCATCTGATATGGCGAGTCGTGCAGCACCCAGGAAGTGCCGTTGAATTCCGCCATTCCGCCGAGAGTCGAGTGTGTCAGCCACACCCGATCGTCAGCGCCGACGAGCACGGCGTTGATATTGTACCAAGGCGGGGTCCACGGTAATTCCTCGCCCACCCGATACTGCGTCCACACGTTGGAGGTCGGATTGAACCGATATAGCGCGCCGTTTGAAAACTGAACGCTGACGTTGGTTAGCCACAGGTTGCCGTGACTGTCCAGCGCGAGCGAGCGGACCTCGTTGAGGATCAGCGGCGAGTTGGCCGGAGTGTAAGTGAACCACATCTGCTCTTCTGTTGGCGCCGCCGGGTCGAATCGCGTTAAGCCACCGTCGCTCGCGATCCAGATCACACCACCCGCGCCGAACACCATGTCATTGATGTAAGGCGAGGGAATCGGATGATGCACGCTCGACCAAACCTTCCATGCGCCGGTATCGAACCCACCGCCGGGCAACGGCTGATAATCGAGTTGGTCCGCCGATAGCATTCCCAGACCAGCTTCGCCCCAGAAATAAAACCGCCCGGCGGCCCATAAATTGCCTGCCGAATCAAACTTCATGACGCGCACTTCTTCACCCGGCACCCCGGTCGTGCTCGGCTTAATGACGTTGAACTGCGGTAAGGTCTGCGCGCTGGCGCTCCCCCAGAACACAGTCAATATGACGAGACTAAACAATCGAGCGTACTTCATGCAATTTTTCCTCCGATAATGAGCTTCTGTCTTGATCGTTGTTCGTACCTGGGAATTATCTCTTTCAGTTGTGTCAGACCTGCTCGGCTCTTTTTGTGAAATACGGATCGTTTTCATAATTTTTCTTCCCCGAATGTTGAACTGCATTAACTGCAATCCAGTTCCGCGCGGAACAGGGAACCATCCTCACGAGGCGCTTTGAAGAACCGGCCTCACCTTGGCTGACTCGGGGCTCCAGTTGGATCTGGAGATCGCGCTATACGGTGTCTCAGCGAAGATCCAGCCCCTGCGGCTTATTCAGTCGTGCCGAAAATAAGTTGAAGCGTCGGATGACGTAATCGACTTTTTTTTAAGCCGTTTCCTAACGAATGTCGAGCGTAACTTGCAACTAGAATGGTAACAGCATTGTTACATTTCCGCGAAAAACGAGAATTGCTTCTGATTCCCTGTAACTGCGCAGTTGGTATTCAATGCGGCTGTTCAATTGCAACGGCCAAAACGGGAGCGAAAACACCGCAGCTGATTCGTTAGGCCCCTGCGAGCGCCCGGCCGGCGTAAGATTTTGAAAGTTGGGAAACGGTCAGCATTGCGGAAAGCGCGCAGTGTCCCCTCGTTCGATGCCCATCGCGACTGTTGTCGCTCTGATCGCGTCGCAGTCAAAGGAAGGCGGAAGCGAGTGGAAATTTTGCGAGTCAAGGGCCAACAAAAAATCTGGAAAGAATGCGCTTCCTATCAACACGATACTGAGATCAAAGCCAGTTGATAGTTGATAGTTGAGTGTTGAGAGTCGATGCGGACAACCTATTTTACCTGCGATGAAACGAAGAACGTTTTTGGAAGTAAGTCTTGCGGGTGTAGCTGGTGTTCTGACCGGTGGATTACCGAAAATTATCACGGCAGCGGGTACCAGTAAAAGCGACGAAACATTCTTGTTGGGCGGAGATCTCTTGGTCAACCGGCTCGGTTTTGGGGCGATGCGGCTGACGGGCGAGGGGATCTGGGGTTGGCCGCCTGATCGCGAGAATGCAAAGAAAGTTTTGCGGCGCGCGGTCGAGCTGGGCGTCAATTTCATCGACACCGCCGATGCTTACGGTCCGGAAACGAACGAGCTCCTCATTGCCGAGGCGTTGTATCCTTATCCGAAAGGATTGGTGATCGCGACCAAAGGCGGTAACACCCGGCCCGGTCCCAATCAATGGGTGCCGGACGGACGGCCGGAGTATCTGGCGCAGTGCGTGGATAAAAGTCTCAAACGATTGAAACTCGAGCGGATCGATCTTTATCAGTTGCACCGCATCGATCGTAAAGTGCCGGTCGAAGAGTCGTTAGGCGCGCTGAAAAAAGCGCAGGATGCCGGCAAAATCCGGCATGTTGGATTATCGGAAGTGACAGTCGCGGAAATCGAACAGGCGAAAAAGGTCCTGCCGATTGTTAGCATTCAGAACCAATACAACATCACCGACCGCGACTCGG
>Ga0207701_10005056_pt1 | contig 13273 bp, 10 predicted proteins | sample KBSSwiSSwithPhiX_FD_184294 | JGI IMG/M metagenome (GOLD analysis project Ga0207701, IMG submission 184294) | Switchgrass rhizosphere bulk soil microbial communities from Kellogg Biological Station, Michigan, USA, with PhiX - S5 (SPAdes) (version 2) | ecosystem: Environmental > Terrestrial >... | reverse complement strand
GGCAGTGGCGCCCGCCGCAAGAGCTGCGCCGTCGGCGACGAAGGTCACCGGGATAGCCGGCGTAGCAGACGGCGGCGGCTGGACCGCCTCCGCGAGCGACAGTGGTCCCTGGTCGCCGTAGGCGAGGCTCATCGCCGACGCCACCTTCGATTGCGTCAACCGGGAGAATCGCTCCATGTGGGTTCTGGCCTCCTCGGTTTTCCCCGCGCGCTGGAACGCTCGGGCGAGGCCGAACTCCGCCGACACCAGAAATGGATCGAGCTCCAGCGCGCGCTGGAACTGCGTGACCGCGGTGTCGTACTGCTGCAGCTGACTTCCCAGCAGGCCGGCGAAATAGTGCGCGTGCGGATCGCGCGGTCGCAGCTCCGCGGCCCGCGCGAACGCTGCCAGCGACGCCTCGGCATCACCGAGGCTTTTCTGAAGCAGTCCCAGGTTGTACCAGGCTCGCGCGTCGTCTGCCTGCTCCTTCACCGCAGATTCGAGCAACGTTCGCGCAGGATCGAAACGCTGGAGGGCGAGCTGGGCGATTGCCTGATTCGTTCGCGCCACGCGAAGAGAGGGGTCCGCGCCGGCGGCATCCTCGAAGTACTTCAGTGCCGCCTCGAACTTCTGCTGGTTCATCGAAGCGACGCCAAGGTTGTTCAACCGAATCGCGTCGGCGGACGCCTTGACGGGTGTCGGTGCTTGGGGGCGCGCCGCCGAGCGGGCGTCGAGGGCCGCAATCATTGAGATGACGAGGAAGATGCGAACAAACGCCAAAGACATTTCGTCATTGTAGCGACGCGCAGGATGGAGCATTGGTCAACGGGCGCATCGCGAATCGTCCCTTATGTGCCTATGCGCCTCTGCGCGTATGTGCACATGCTCCCATTCGCCTTTCATTCCCTCGAGTGGGCGACCTCTAACCCTGTGACCAGTGGAGAAATAGGGGTTGATGCCACTTGACAGGGCGCTAGTAAAAACGCTCTACTTGCCGGCGTTATTTAGGTCAGACCAGCGGTTTCTGGTGCGGAAACCACGGGTTTACCAGGCGAGCCAGATCTTCCCCAACATGCTCGCTCGATAGCTGTGGACGTGGGTCGCCTTTTTCCCCTGAGAACGCGACCTTGAACTCGAAACACAGGTAGGTGTGAAGATGGATGCCCAGACGCGATTTCAGCGCCTTCTGAAAGCTGCCCTGATCCCGCTCTTCGTTCTGGCAACGGCCCTGCCCGGGGCGGTCGCGCAGACCCTCACGGGATCGCTGAGCGGCACGGTCGTCGATTCGAGCGACGCGGTCCTCCCCGGCGCCACGGTGACGCTCGTCAACGAGCTGTCGGGCGACCAGCGCACGACGGTCACGAACGAGGCCGGCAACTTCGTGTTCGCCGCCGTCCAGGCTGGCACGTACACGATCAAGGTCGAGCTCTCCGGATTTCAGAACGTCGAAACCAAGGGCGTCGTTCTGCGACTTGGCGAAAAGCGCAATCTCACCGGCATCAAGCTCGGTGTCGCCGGATTGAGCGAGCAGGTCGCGGTCACGGCGACCACGGAGCTCGCGCCGGTTTCGTCGGGTGAGAAGAGCGTCTCAATCACCGGCGAGCAGATCCAGAACACCGCGATCGTCGGTCGCAGCGCTGCGGAGCTCCTCAAGATCCTGCCCGGCATGGCGCCGACGAACGGCGGCAGTAGCGGTGCGCCAGGGTTCAACGGCGAGGTCTACGGCATCAACGGCAACGGCGACGGCGGGAATAACAAGCAGAGCGCCATCGGCAACTACTCCTCCAATGGGACCGGCACTAACGCGCTCGACATCGTCATCGATGGCGCTCACGGCACCGATCCCGGTTGCAACTGCGCCACCTCGGTCAACCCCAATCCGGACATGGTCGAGGAGTTCAAGGTCTTGCAGGCGAACTTCGGCGCCGAGAACGCCAAAGGGCCGACGACCATCAACGTGGTCTCGAAGGCAGGCGGCAGAGAATTCCGAGGCACCGCGTATACATACATCCGGAACTACAAGATGAATGCAAACGAGTGGTTCCTGAACAAAGTGGACGACACAGCGTCGGGCGCTCAGAACCGGCCACAAAACAAGTTCTATTTCCCCGGCTTCAACGTAGGCGGTCCGCTGCTCATTCCCGGCACCGACTTAAACAAGAACCGCGACAAGCTGTTCTTCTTCTTTGGTTACGAGTACTACAAGCAGGATCTGGATACGGGCACGCTAAAGTCGTGGGTCCCGACGCAGGCGATGCGGAACGGCGACTTCTCCGATACCGCGTATATCAGACAGCTGACCATGGGTGGAGCTAGCGTAGGCGGGGTCAAGCTGCCACTCTTCCCTCAGACTGGTGGTCATGTTCCCGCGGATCAGATTGATCCCAACGGGCAGATCCTGCTGAACCTGATGCCGCTCCCGAACATCGACCCGGCGCAGTCAGGCGGCTACAACTACGTGCAGAACGTGCCGATGTCGCAGAACAACCATCAGGCGCTCGGCCGGGTCGACTACAGCGTCAGCGACAACACGAAGCTGTTCTTCCGGTATAACTTCCAGGCCGAGCGGCAGCCGTTCCCTGTCGGACTGTGGTGGCGTAACGCGAACCAGGTGCCGTATCCCACGTCCGTGGTCGCCGACAATCGATCCCACTCTACGACCGCCAGCCTGACGAAGGTATTCGGTGCTACCCTCACGAGCGAGACGACGTTCGGCCTGACGTACATCAACTTCCCGAACCGGCTGGAAGATCCGACCAAGGTCTCGCGCTCCGCGCTCGGCTTCGACAACCCGGGGCTCTACAAGAATGGCCTCGATCAGGTTCCGTCCGTCGTGACCTGGGGTGACGGTCCGACGATGTTCAATCCTGGCGGTTTCGATCCCGAGCTGTTCGCGAGGAAGTGGCTGACTTCCATCGCCCAGAACGTGACGAAGGTCGCCGGTGCCCACACCATCAAGGGCGGCGGCTACTACGAGTACATCAACAACAACCAGCCGGGCAACAACAACTCGAATGGACAGCTCGAATCTGCGAGCTGGGCGGGTGGGTCAACCGGCAATGCGATCGCCGACATCTTGACGGGCCGCGGCAACACCTATAACGAATCGACCAAGAATGCCCTGCACAACGAGTCCTATCACCTCGCCGAGTTCTACGTGCAGGACAGTTGGAAGGTGAAGCCGCGGGTGACGCTCGAAGGTGGTCTCCGAGTCTCGCACCTCGGAAACTGGTACGATCACGAAGGTATCGGCATGGCCGTGTTCGATCCCGCACTCTACAACCGGGGTGCGGCGGTGGCGGACTTGAGCGGCCTGACCTGGAACGCCATCGACAGCAGCGTGCCCCTATCAGGCGCCGAGTCGAAATACTTCTTCTACGCGCCGCGCACCGGATTCGCGTGGGATATCCAGGGGACGGGGCAGACGGTGCTTCGTGGTGGGTACGGCATTTTCAACTACCACGACGAGCAGGGGCCGTTTGCCGGCTCGCTCGATGTGCCGGCCGGCGTTCGCGTCGCGACGATTTCACGGACCCCGTCCGTGGCCGCCGGCGTTCTGCTGCGAGACATCCCAAATGTCGACCCCGGCGCCCAGCCCGTCAGCCTCGATGCGCTCGATCGGAACGATGATCAGCAACCGCGCACCCAAAGCTGGAGCCTCACCGTGCAGCGCCGTCTGCCGTGGAGCGTGACTGTCGAGACCGGTTATGTCGGCAGCAAGAGCGACCGGCTGAGAAACGACGGTATCGCAAACATCAACGTCATCCCAGCGGGTGCCATGCTCGGGAACCCTGGCGGAAATCCGAACGATTTCCGTCCGTATCCACAGTACAACGAGCTTCGCTGGGTGCAGCACAACCTCTACTCGAACTATCACTCGTGGCAGACGCTGGTGAGCCGGCAGACCGGCCGATTCAGCTTCACTGGCGCTTACACCTTCTCGAAGGCCCTCGGTATTCGCGCCGGTGGAGGACGGTCTTTACCTTGCGGCCGCAGGCGAAGGCGCGACGCGCGATGGCGAGCCGATCACGGCCAATGCCGGCGGCGATTTCGCGGGCGCGCATGTTGCCGGCCCCAAGCCGATGATCGGCGAGTTGGAGAAATCCGCCCCCGGCATCATCGCCGAGCCGAAGGTGCATTCGCTCGCGCTGCGGCTCACGCGCGTTGCCGCCGGAAAACTCGACATCGCATTCGCGTCGAAAAACAGCAACGACTGGGATCTGGCGGCGGCCGATCTGATCGTCCATGAGGCGGGGGCCGCGCTCACCACGCTCGACGGCCGCGCCATCGTCTACAACAGTGCGGAAACCCGCCACGGCGCGCTGATCGCCGCAGGCGCCGCGCGACACGCGCGCGCGATCGCGATCACGCGCGACTGGCAAACGCGGCACGCCTTGCATGATTCCTTGGCCTGATGCTATCCGGGCTCCGATGTTGAAATCGTTTGTTCGTTCGCAGGCAGCGGTTGCGATGGCGGGCTATCTGCTCGCCGCGCACTACTGGTTCGTCCGCCGCACCAACCGCATGGTCCGCGAGCCGGCGCAGGACTTCTACGCGCCGTTCGACAACAATCATGCGGTCATCGTCGCGCTCTGGCATGGCGAGCACTTCCTCATTCCGTTCCTCGGCCGCAAGGACAAGGGCGACCGCTTCACCCCGCTGACGACCTATCATCGCGACGGCGAGATCCTGACGCGCGCCGGGATGCATCTCGGCATCAAGAAGTTCCTGCGCGGGGCGGGCGATCATGGCGGCGAGTTCCTGCGCAAGAAGGCGCTGCAGGCCTTCACCAGCATGATGCGTGAATTGAAATCCGGCGGGAACGTGGTGGTCACCGCCGACGTCCCGAAGGTCGCGCGCGTCGCCGGACTCGGCATCGTGACGCTCGCGAAATACTCGCAATGCCCGATCCTTCCGCTCGGGATGGTGACAAGCCGCGTGCACCGGCTGTCCAACTGGGACAAAACGCCGATCAGCCTTCCGTTCGGACGCATGGGCCTGGTACGCGGTGAGGAAATCCGCGTGCCACGCGATGCCGATGACGCCGCGCTCGAGGCCGCGCGCGTCGCGGTCGAAAAGGCGCTCAATGACGTGACCGAGCGCGCCTATGCGCTTGCCCGCAACGGCAAGCTCTGAGGCGATTGCCGCTGCGTCGGCCTTGCGGCGCACGCCGTTTTGTTGCACCAAAATGCGGCTGGCGCCTGCGGCCGGGCACGCAGGACCTTCATACCATTGACGCGAGATAGCCCATGGCGAATGCTGCGCCCAAACAATTGCTCCACCTCGTCCTCGGCGGCGAGCTGTCGAACATCGAGGACGTCCAGTTCAAGGACCTCAATGCGGTCGAGGTCGTGGGCGTCTATCCGAACTACGCGACAGCCTACGCCGCCTGGAAGGACAAGGCGCAGCGCACCGTCGACAACGCGCAGATGCGCTACTTCATCGTTCACCTGCATCGTCTGCTCGATCCCGAGACGGACGTGACGCGACCGAAGCCCTGACCGGACCCGAGTGATGGCGTTGTGGAATACCGGGCGGCCGCGCGCGGCCGGAATGATGCCGCCGCAACAGGCCTGCGGTACGAACCTGTGTACAATCATAAATTGGCCGCGCGGATGCGGCACCGGGATACCGGGCGCGCGCTCGTGCGCCGGCGGATCGGGGGAGCCGGGCCGTGGTTGAACGGCTGCCGTGGACATTGCGCGCGTATCGCAGCATCGCGGGCCTCGCGACGCCGCTGTCACGCATCGTGCTGGCGCGGCGGCTCGCGCGCGGCAAGGAGCATCCGCAACGCCTGGCCGAACGGCGCGGCGAGACGCGCATCGCGCGCCCGCCCGGCCCGCTGATCTGGGCGCACGGGGCGAGCGTCGGCGAGATGCTCGCGGTCATTCCGCTGGTCGAAGGCGTGCGCGCGCGCAATTTCAATGTGCTGGTCACGTCCGGCACGGTGACGTCGGCGCGGCTCGCCGAAGAGCGCCTGCCGCCGAACGTGATCCATCAGTTCGTGCCGCTCGACACGCCGCGCTACACCGCGCGCTTCCTCGATCACTGGCAGCCGAACCTCGCGCTGCTCGCCGAATCCGACCTGTGGCCGAACCTGATCATGGCCTGCAGCGAAAAGAGCATCCCGCTCATTCTGGTGAACGGCCGCCTCTCGGAGCGCTCGTTCACGCGCTGGCGCTATCTGCCGCACACGATCAGCGCGCTGCTCGGGCGTTTCGATCTGTGTCTCACGCAGTCCGACGCCGACGCGGAGCGCTATTCCGAACTCGGCGCGCCGCGCGTCAGCATGACGGGCAATCTGAAGCTCGACGTGCCGGCCCCGCCGGTCGATGCCGGCAGGCTCGCGGCGATGCGCGCTGTGGTGCGCCAGCGCCCGGTGATCGCCGCGGCCTCGACCCATCCGGGCGAGGAAGCCGTCATCATCGATGCGGTGCGGCGCTTGCGTCAAAGCTTCCCCGGATTGCTCACCATCATTGCGCCGCGCCATCCCGAGCGCGGCGCCGGCGTGGTCGAGATCGCGACCGCCGCCGGCCTCAACGCGGTGGCGCGCTCGCGCGGCCTGCTGCCGGACCGCGGCACCGACGTCTATGTCGCCGACACCATCGGCGAGCTCGGCCTGATCTACCGCCTCGCGCCGATCGTGTTCATGGGGGGATCGCTGGTCCGTCACGGCGGCCAGAATCCGATCGAGGCCGCCAAGCTCGGGGCCGCCGTCCTGCACGGGCCGCATGTGTGGAATTTCAGCGAGATCTATCAAGCGCTCGACGAGGCGCACGGCGCCGAGGAGGTGCTCGACGTGAACCGGCTGGCCGTGCGCATTGGCGCGTGGCTCAACGACGCGGCGCTGCGCAAGCAGGTCGCCGACGCAGGACTTGCGACCGTCGACAAACTCGGCGGCGCGCTGCGCCGCACCCTTGCGGCGATCGAGCCCTACCTGATGCAGCTTGATCTCGAGCGACGCTAGCGCATGATCCCGAAACAGCATGTCTCTGACTTGATCCGGTTTTCGGACAAGATCATGCGCAAGGAAAACCACTAAATGCGCGCGCCGGGCTTCTGGTGGAAGACACCGGGAGCGATCAGCGCGTTGCTTTCGCCGTTTGCAAAGATCTACGGAAGCATTGCGGCGCGCAGGCTGGCGCAGCCGGGCGAGCGCGTCGGCATTCCGGTGATCTGCGTCGGCAATCCGACGGTCGGCGGCGCCGGCAAGACGCCGACCGCCATCGCGATCGCCCGCCTGCTGATCGCGGCTGGCGAGCGGCCGATGTTTCTCTCGCGCGGCTATGGCGGCCGGCTCGCCGGACCCGTGGCGGTCGAAGCCGCACATACCGCGGCACAAGTCGGCGACGAGCCGCTGCTGCTGGCGCGCGTCGCGCCCACGATCGTCGCCGCCGCCCGCGTCCCCGGCGCGCAACATGCAAAGGCGCGCGGCGCCAGCGTCATCGTGATGGACGACGGCTTCCAGAATCCGTCACTTGCCAAAGACCTTTCCATCCTCGTCGTCGATGCGCGCGGCACCGGCAATGGCTGCGTGCTCCCGGCGGGCCCGTTGCGCGCCCCGCTCGATCCGCAGCTCGACCGCGCGTCCGCGATACTCATCGTCGGCGAAGGTGCGTCCGCAATGGAAGCCGCCGCAGGCACGCGCGGCCTGCCCGTCTTCCACGCGAGGCTCGAACCCGATCCCGATGCGGCTGCTTCGCTCCGCGCCAGGAAAGTTCTCGCCTTCGCCGGCATCGGAGATCCGGAAAAATTCTTCGCCACCCTCAGCGCCGCCGGGATCGACGCCCCGGTGCGGCGCGGCTTTCCCGACCATCACCGCTACAGCGCCGCGGAGGCGAAATCGCTTGTTCGGGACGCCGACAAGGATGGCCTCGAACTGCTGACCACCGAAAAGGACCTCGCCCGGCTGAAGGACGACGCCAACATCGCACAGCTTGCCGCCCGCGCGCGCGCGCTGGGGGTGACGATGAAAATTGCCGAAACGGATGCCTTCGGGCGCCTTCTGCTGGGCGCGATCAAGCGGATTTGAACCCCTCCGGGTGAAGCCGCTCCAGCACGGCGTCGGGGCTCAAATAAGCCTCCTGCAGCTCGACGCTCCAGTATTTGAGCTCTTCGAGCGGAATCGGCACATTGGTGACCGCGCAGCGCACGAATGCGCCGGGCCGCACCACACGGAAATCTCCGTCGAGATACTTTACCTCCGCCTCCCCCGGCATCGGCGAGGGTCCGCTGAAGCGGTTCAGCACGTTCAGTCTCCATTCATGGCCGGAGCGGCCTTATGCAAGGCCAGCCACCGCGATGCAACATAATGGTTTGCGTCGGAGCGTTAAACCCTGCGGATGAGACGTCTGCCATGCGGCAACTGACAGCCCTCATCTTCGTCGCCTTCATGGGCGCCGCTCCGGCGGGTGCCGCGCCGGATGCTGTCGACATCGAGGGCGCGAAGCTCAAGGGTCTGATGTACCGGCCGCAAGGCAATGGCCCGTTCCCGGCGGTCGTTGCGATGCATGGCTGTGACGGCCTCGCCGAGGCGGGATCGGTCATCTCGCGCCGTTATGCCGACTGGGGCGAGCGGCTGATGGGCGCCGGCTACGTGGTGCTGTTCCCCGACAGTTTCGCGGCGCGCGGGCTTGGCGCGCAATGCAACGCCGGACAGCGCAGCCTGCGCTCAGGCCGCGAGCGGGTCGTCGATGTCGAAGCCGCGCGGCGCTTCCTGCAGGCGCAGCCTTATGTGGCGGCGGATCGCGTCTCGCTGATCGGCTGGGCCAATGGTGGCGTCGCGGTGCTGTGGACGGTGCGCCCCGGCGCAGCGCGCAAGGACGGCAAGCCCGATTTCCGCTCCGCAGTCGCGTTCTATCCGGGCTGCCGCCGGTTGCGCGACACCGCGTGGGCGACACGCCTGCCCACCCTGATCCTGATCGGCGACAAGGACGACTGGACACCCGCAGCCCCGTGCGAGCAGATGGTCGCTGGAGCGCGCGGGCGCACCGCGCGCGCCACCATCCACATCTATCCGGGCGCCCACCACGACTTCGACCATCCGGACCTGCCGCTGCAGCAGCGCCTCAACGTCGCGCTCGCGACCGGCCCGATCGGCCGCGTGCACGTCGGCACCGGCGAGGCGGCGCGCGCGGACGCCTTGAAGCGCGTGCCGGAGTGGATCGCGCGCTAGGTTCTTTGCGCATGATCTGGTCCGAAAACCGGCATCCACTTTTCGGGATCATGCGCCTGTTCCGCAGAGCGAACGCCATTTTCAGTGACTGCACGCGCCGCCGAAAATATGGTCTAAACCCCATCGGATTCTAACCAGAACACCCGAGGGGAGAATGGTCGCCACCGTCATTGCGGGCGATAAACAGCGCGACGGCGCCGCCATTCAGGAGCGCGCGCTGCGCGGCGTCAGTGCGCTGACGGCGCTCGGCCTCGGCGAAGGCGACGTCGTGGCGATCATGCTGCGCAACGAGCCGGCGTGTCTCGAGTCGATGCTGATCGCGCGCACCGCCGGCTGCTACTCCTGCCCGATCAACTGGCACTACAAGGCCGACGAGGCCGGCTACATTTTGCGCGACTGCTCCGCCAAGGCGCTGATCGTCCATGCCGACCTGCTGCGCCAGATCGAGGGCGGCGTGCCGGACGGCGTTGCGGTCATCGTGGTCGAGCCCTCGGCCGCGACGCGCGCCGCGTTCCGCCTCACCGATGCGCAATGCGCGCTGCCGGACGGCGCGACCGAATACGAGGCCTGGCTTGCTGCTGCTACGCCCTACGACGGGCCGCCGCGCCGGGTGCACTATTCGCTGCCCTACTCGTCCGGCACCACCGGCAAACCCAAGGGCGTGATCCGCAAGGCAGCGACCCCCGAGCAGGCTGTGCGCGTCGTCGAGATCACGCAGATCGCGCTCGGCATCAAGCAGGGCATGCGCACCGCGATCGTCGCGCCGCTCTACCATTCGGCGCCCGCCTCGTACGGCATTCAAAGCCTGATGCTCGGCGACCTCGTGCTGGTGCACGAGCGTTTCGACGCCGAGCGGCTGCTCGCCGATATCGAAAAGCACAAGCTCGACCGGCTCTATCTGGTGCCGACGCATTTCGTGCGGCTGCTGCGGCTGCCCGACGAGGTGAAGCGCCGCTACGACCTCTCCTCGGTCGAGTTCGTGGCGAGCACCGGCTCGCCCTGCCCGCCGGAAGTGAAGAAGCAGATGATCGAATGGTGGGGGCCGGTGATCAACGAGAGCTACGCCAGCAGCGAAGCCGGCTTCATCACGGTGCTCTCCTCGGCCGAAGCCCTGGCGCACCCGGGCTCGGCCGGCCGCCCGCTGCCCGGCGCGGACGTTCGCATCCTGAATGATGCCGGCGAGGTGCTGCCGCCGTTCGAGGCCGGGCTGATCTATTGCCTGCAGACCGCATACCCGGAGTTCACCTATATCAACCGCGACGCGGACCGCCGGGCGATCGAGCGCGAAGGGCTCGTGGCGGTCGGCGACGTCGGCTACTTCGACCGCGACGGCTATCTCTATATCTGCGACCGCAAGTCCGACATGGTGATCTCGGGCGGCGTGAACATCTATCCGGCCGAGATCGAGGCAGTGCTGATCACCATGCCGGGGGTCGCGGACTGCGCGGTGTTCGGCATTCCCGACGCCGAATTCGGCGAGGCGCTCGCCGCCCACGTGCAGCCGCATGACGGCGCCCCGCTCGAACGCGAGGCGGTGCGCACATTCCTGAAAGAGCGGATCGCCGACTACAAGGTGCCGCGCGTGGTGGAATTCTCCGACGCGCTGCCGCGCGAGGAGAGCGGCAAGATCTTCAAGCGCCGCCTGCGCGATCCGTATTGGCAGGATGCCGGGCGGCGCATCTGAGCATGATGCCGCCTTTTCGCGCCGAGCATGTCGGCAGCCTGTTGCGGCCGATGAGCCTGCTCGCGCTGCGCCGCCGCTTCGCGCAAGGCGAGGTCGATCAGGCAGCGCTCACCGCGGCTGAAGACCGTGCGATCGATGACGCGATCGCGCTGCAGCAGCGCGTCGGACTGCGGCTTGCCACCGACGGTGAGTTCCGCCGCGCCTCGTATCACGGCTATTTCTATTCCCAGCTCGGCGACATCGCGTTCGAGGCGCCGGCAGGCGCGGCCGGCACACGCGGCGCGCAGCCGGTGGCCATGATCAACAGCCGCATCGCCTGGAAAGGCCCGATCCACGGCGCTGACTTCGCGTACCTCGCGGCGCACGCGCAAGCGCTCCCGAAGATCACCATCCCCGGCCCCTGCGCACTGCATTTCCGCGGCGGCGACGCGGCCGTGACGGCGCACGCCTATCGCGACGTCGAGCAGTTCTGGGACGACATCGTCGCGGCGTTCCAGAGCGAGTTGAGGTCGCTCGCGGGGGCCGGCTGCACCTACGTGCAGATTGACGAGACCGCCTTTGCCAAGTTCGGCGATCCCGACGTGCGCGCGGCGCTTCACGCGCGCGGCGACGACCCGGACGCGCTGATCGACCGCTACATCGCGGTGACCAACCGCGCGATCCGGGCTATCCCCGGCCTGCGCATCGGCATGCATCTGTGCCGCGGCAATCGCGGCGGGCAATGGCACGCGGAGGGAAGCTACGAGGCGGTTGCCGAGAGACTGTTCAACGCGCTCGACATCGGCTTCTTCTTCCTCGAATACGACTCAGCCCGCGCGGGCGATTTCTCGCCGCTGCGGTTCGTGCCGCAGGACAAGTCGGTCGTGCTCGGTCTGGTCTCGACCAAGATGAATGTTCTCGAAGACAAAGCTGCGCTCCGGCAGCGCCTCGAGGAGGCAAGCCGGTTCGTCCCACTCGAACGCCTCGCCGTCAGCCCACAATGCGGCTTCGCCAGCACCGAGCTGGGCAATCCCATCGATGCCGGAATGCAGGAAGCCAAGCTGCGGCTGGTGGTAGAGTTGGCGCAGGACACATGGGGCTCGGCCTGAGGGAGGAGACGATGCGCGCGCTGAAATTCGGAGCCTGTCTCGCGCTCGCGCTTGCGGCGGGTCCCGCGTTTGCGGCCGACACGCTCAAGCTCGCGATCGGCCAGCGCGGGTTGTGGGATTCGGCGATCGCCGAGATCGGCACGCAGGCCGGCATCTTCGCCAAACATGATCTCGAGCTGCAGGTGTTCTATACGTCGGGCGGCGGCGAGACGCAGCAGGCGGTGATTTCCGGCAGCGCCGACATCGGCGTGTCGCCGGGCACGCTCGGCGTGCTCGGTGCCTTCGCCAAGGGCGCGCCGATCCGCATCATCGCCGGCGAGGCGACCGGCACCGCCGAGTATTATTTCGTGAAGGCGGACTCGCCGGTGCAGAAGGACTTCAAGGGCGCGCGCCCGGAGATGACGCTCGCCTATTCGACCAACGGCTCGGGCACGCACATCACGGCATTGCGCTTCATGAAGGACTACGGCTTTGCCGCCAAGCTGGTCGCGACCGGCAACGTGCCGGCGACCTTCACCCAGGTGATGTCGGGCCAGGTCGATATCGGCTTCTCGACGCCCCCGTTCGGTCTTGATGCATTGGCCGAAGGCCGGAGCCGGCTGATCGCGCTCGCCAACGACCTCCCGAGCGTGCGCAACCAGACCGTCCGCGTGACCATCGCCAATGCGAACGATCTCGCCAAACGCCGGGACGTCTACCACCGCTTCATCCGGGCGTACCGCGAGGCGATCGACTGGATGTATGCCAACGATGCGGCGATCGAGGCCTTCGCCAAGTATGCGGCGATCGCGCCCGCAACGGCGCGCACCGTGCGCGACCGGTTCTATCCCAAGGCGATGCTGCAGCTCGACCGGGTCGAAGGCATGGCGGAACTGATGCAGGACGCGATCGCGTTCAAATACATTCCGGCGGCGCTGAGCCAGCAGCAGCTCGACGAACTGCTGCAATTGCCGAAGCGATAATGCCGGGTTCCCTCTCCCCGTGAAAACGGGGAGAGGGCTCAGCCGGCGAGATCACTGTCACATGAACAGGAAGTCGCTCGCGTGCAGACTGCTCGCGGTGACGTTCTGCAGCGTGATGGTGTGGCCGGCCGCAAGGGTGATCACGGTGTCGGCACCGACTTGCGTCATGGCGGCCTGCACCGCGGCGAAGTTCGCGAACACGCCGTCGTCGAACTCGATTTGATCGCTCCCTCCGAAGTCGGTCACGGTATCTGTGCCGAAGGAGGGACCGAACACGAAGGTATCGTTGCCGCTCCCGCCGGTCAGCGTGTTGTTGCCGGTGCCACCGTCGATCGTATCGTTACCGTCGCCGCCATTGATGGTGTCGTTGCCGGGGCCGCCATTG
>Ga0207701_10005053_pt1 | contig 13273 bp, 7 predicted proteins | sample KBSSwiSSwithPhiX_FD_184294 | JGI IMG/M metagenome (GOLD analysis project Ga0207701, IMG submission 184294) | Switchgrass rhizosphere bulk soil microbial communities from Kellogg Biological Station, Michigan, USA, with PhiX - S5 (SPAdes) (version 2) | ecosystem: Environmental > Terrestrial > Soil... | reverse complement strand
GAGCCGTATCGCGAGCCGGCGATCGACGTTCGGTCGCTCGTCGGGACGCTCTTCGCGACGAAGGATTCGCTCTGGTGGCGCGGCGCCAGGATGTCGCTTCCCGCCTCGCGCGTGAGCGGCGACGGCACGATCGGGTTCCACAAGCTGGGCTTCTGGCTGGACCTGAAGGGCGCGCCGATCGCGTTCGCGGATCTGCGGTGGGTGAATCCGCGGATGCCGCCGGCCGGGGGCGGGACGCTGCGCTACGCGATGCGCATCAACGGCGACACGACGAAGCTCTCGCTGGCCGACGCGAACGTGCGCTATCGCGAAGCGACGGTGGTCGGAAGCGCTGGGATAACGAGAATCCACCCGAAGGGCGAGGCGCCACGCATCCTCGTGGACGGGTCCGACCTCTCGGTGGCGCAGCTCGGCACGGACATCATCGAGGAGCTGTTGCCGACGGTCGACCTGAAGCGGCGCGGCATCTTCAAGGGAAAGGTGAGGATCCACGGGCCGGCCGACACGTTGCGGCTCGACGCAGACGTCAGCTTCGACGACGCGGTCACAGGGCTGAACCGGATCGTGGCGCACGGCGGTATCGCCCTCGGCGCCGATCCGCGCGCGAAGGGCCTCGAGGTGGAGCTGCGCCCGCTGCGCCTCGCCACACTCTCGGGAACGGGGATTCGCGTGCCTCTGCGCGGCGTGCTCACGGGCACCGCGACGGTGGACGGGGCGCGCTCGAGCGGGTGGCGCGGCCGCGGCGACCTGGTGCTCGACGATCGCGGTGCCCGCTCGCGTGTGATCGGCAGCGGACGGTGGGACGCGGCCAGCAAGCGGATCGTGGCCGATGCGCTGCTCGCGCCGCTCGCGCTGGCGACGGTGAACGACCTCGCGCCAGCGGCGCGACTGCGCGGCACGGTCACGGGCCGCGTGCGCGCCGAAGGCACGACCCGCGACCTGCGGCTCGCGACGACGCTCCGCTCGACGAGTGGCGGCGGCGCGATCGATCTACGCGGCACGGTGGCGCTTCGCGGCTCGCGCACGCGATACGATCTCGTCGCGGTCGCCGACGCGTTCGATGCGCGCGCGTTCACGACGCGCGTGCCGAGCACGCATCTCACGGGAACGCTCGCGGCGCGCGGCAGCGGATTCTCGCCGGCGACGGCGAACGCCGAGGTGCGGGCGGACCTCACGGGCTCGCGCTTCGACACGCTAGCCGTCGACCGGCTGCGCACGCGCCTGGCCGTCGCGAACGGTCTCGCTCGGGTGGACACGCTGACCGTCGTGGCGAGCGGTGTGCGCGCCGATGCCGCGGGGACGCTCGGACTCGTCGCGGAGCGCGAGGGCACGCTGCGCTTCGCCGCCGCGGTGGACTCGCTCGGCGCGCTGCGACGGTGGCTGGGCACGAGCGATACCGGCGTCGTCGCGGCGCCCGCGGCGCGGCGCCGCGCGGCGCTGGCCGCGGCGCGCACGGACTCGGTGCGGCGGGCCGATGCCGTGCGCATCGAGCGGCTCGCCCTGGGGCTGTCGGAGGGGGTGGAGCTCGCACCGGTCACTCTGCCTCCGCTGCGGCGGGATTCGCTGGCGGGATCGCTCACGGCGTCGGGCTCGCTCGCGGGGAACGTGAAGCGGCTCGGCGTGAATGCGCACGTGACGGGCAGCGGCCTGGTCGTGCGCGGCAACGTCGTGCGGTCACTGCAGGCCGACGTCGCGGGGGTGGCGCGCGGCGACGACCGTGCACCGCTGCGGTTTCGCGTCGGAGCCGACAGCGTCGAGACGGGCGGACGCGCATTCGAGCGGATCGACGCGAACGGACACTGGAGCGACCGCACGCTGACCGGCGACGTGCGCGTGCGTCAGGATTCGCTCGTGTCGTACGCCGCACTCGGCACGTACGCGCGGCCGGACAGCGTCACGACGGTGGTGACGCTCGACTCGCTGCGCGCGACGTTCGACACGCTGGTGTGGCGGCTCGCGCATCCCGCTACGGTGCGGCTCGCGGCCGGATCGGTCGCGATCGACTCGGTCGATCTGCGGAGCTCCGCGGGCGAGCGGCTGTTCGCCGCGGGACGAGTGCCGAAGGAGGGCCGCGTGTCGCTGGACGTGGCGGCGGAGCGTGTACGAATCGCCACGGTGCTGCGCGCGCTCCAGCGCGACCCCGACGGTGACGGCGAGATCGGCCTGACGGCATACGTCTCCGGGACACGGGCGCAACCGGAAGTGGATGGGCGCCTGACGTTGCGCGACGCGCGCTGGGAGGGAACGCGTGCGCCCGACGCGAACGTCGCGCTCGGCTACCGGGACCGACGCGCGGCGCTCCGGGCGGAGGCGCACGACAGCACCGGCCGTCGAGTGCTGTCGGGTGCCGCATCGCTTCCGTACGACCTCGCCCTCGAGAAGATCAGCGGGTCGCGCCGGCTGGACGGGCCGATCACGGCGGACGTGGTGATGGACAGCCTGCCGCTGGCGGCGATCCCGCTGCGCACGCGAAGCCTGACGGACCTGCGCGGCAAGCTGGGGGCCGACCTGCGCGTGCGCGGCACCTGGCACGAGCCCCAGTTTCGCGGCCAGGCCGGGCTGCGCGACGGTGGCCTGACGCTGGCGAGCACCATGATGCGCGTCGACGACGCGGTGGCCGACCTCACCCTCACCGGCGACACGCTGCGACTCGATTCGCTCGTGGCGCGCGCCGGCGGGCCGATGCGTGCCTCGGGCATCGTCGATCTCACCGACCGCGCCCACCCCTTCGTGCGCGCCACGGCATCGGGCACCGAGCTGCGCCTGATGCACCAGCGGCGCGGCGAGGTGGACGCGAACGCAGAGATCAGCGCCGTCGGCCCGCTCAGCGAGCTGCGCGTGACCGGGCGAGGAGAGATGCTGCGCGGCTACCTCGCGCTGAAGTCCTTCCGGAAGGATCTACTGCGCGTGAAGTCGCCCGGCGACCTGTCGTTCGTGAGCGTGTTCGACACGAGCGCGCCGCCGAACGACAGCGCCCGCGTCGCGATGGCGCGGCGGGAGAAGCGCAGCTTCGCGATCGTCGCCGACCTCGTCCTGCTGGTCGACCGCGACAACTACTATCGCAACCGGCCGGACGCGAACACCGAGTTCTACACGGAGAAGGACGAGGCGCTCGTCGCGCACATCGATCAGCGGAGCGACGACCAGTGGATCGTCGGCTTCGTGCGGATCCCCGGCGGCGTGGCGTTCTTCCGCACGCAGCCGTTCGTGCCGGCCCGCGGCAGCCTCACCTTCGGCCCGCATACGGGCGCCGTGGGGATCGTGCAGCAGGTGGGCGAGCGGCTCATCTGGGAGCCAGGGCGTGGCTGGCTGCCGCTGCAGCTGTTCACGGGGGGCACGTCGAAGGTGCCGGCGATCGGTCTGGAGAGCGGCGCGCTGTTCCCGATCCGTGGCCGCGAGCTGAACGGCTACCTCACGCAGGGACGCACGTCGACGTCGTTGCTGCAGCAGTCGGGCTCCTCGCTGTCCGGGAGCCCGACGTGGAGCGGACAGCTCTCGGGGGAGGTGGGTGCGCTCGCGCGGCGCCAGCAGGGCGCGACGGCGCTCGGCGTCATGGTGCACGACATCGGCACCGGAGCCACGAAGGAGTGGACGTTCGACACGTTCAGCATGTCACCCGCCGACGTGCCGACGGAGCTCGTGTTCGGCAAGACGGGTGGTGTGCGCGGCGCGTTGGTGGAGGGTGGTCGCTACCTCACCACGGAGCGCTACGTGGCCGGGAGTTTCCGACTGACGACGGGGATCCCGGGGTTCCGCATCGCGCAGCGATTCGGCACGACGTACCGGGTGGACGCCGGTCTCGAGCCGCGCTTCCTGTTCCGCGCGCCCGAGGAGCTGGGCATCACGCATCCGACGATCCGCACCGGTGTGTTCGGCGCGTTCCTCACGCGGTTCTGGGACTTCTGATCGCGGCTGACGACTTCGATCAGCGTCTCGGAAGACGGAACCCTCTTCAACGAGGGAACGCGATTCAACGCCGGGACGCCTTCCAACGACAACGACGGAACGCGGATGACCCGGATCTTCCGGACACGGCCGGATCGATTCCTCTCCGGGTCGAGATGGTCGAATCGGCGTACGACGCCTCTCCATCCACGACGTCAAAGTCTTTGAAGGCCTGGGGGAGAGAGCTATCCGCTCCACGGAGCAAATCCGGCCGTGCCCAGGGCATCCGTGAAATCCGGGTCCCTGCCGTTGCACAGCACCTCACACTGATCGGGCGACAGTGACGATCAGGCGCATGGGGCAGATGCGCCACCTTCCAATGCGACATGGCACCCGTCCGGCGATGCCGGTGCGGGTGCCATGTCGATCCAGAGAATCGGTCCGTCGGCTGCGACCCCGTCGAGGACCCTCGTCCAATAACCGATCCCTGGATCTCTTACACGTCCGTCGAGCGCTTACTTACAGGTCGGCTCGCCGTCGCCCGCCGCCGTGACGAGCGGGTTGGTCGTGTTGACGCCGATACCGCACGAGAAGTTCGCCAGCTGGCTGTGCGTGTTCGTCGCGAGCCAGGCGCCCGAGAAGATCGCGATGCTCGGCATCCCGACACCCGTCGACGGCTTGAACTTCATACCCTTCGTGGTGTCCGTGGCGTAGACGGCCGAATCCGAGAAGTACGACTCCTCGGCGGTCACGAGGTTGCGGAGGTCCGACTTCATTGCGGCGATGTACGCCTTCGACTTGGTGTTGGCGAACTTCGGGATCGCGATCGCGGCCAGAATACCGATGATCACGACGACGATCAGAAGCTCGATCAGGGTAAAGCCCTTGCGCATGCTCTTCATGTGAGACTCTCTCCGGATGGTAGAGGATGACGGCGCGGCATCGCGGGCCGTCGGGCGGGAGTGCTGGGTGTTCGTGCAGCCAATCAGGACTAGGGCAACGTGCGGACCACTCCGTAGGATCGTCGTAACCTGCTGTATTTAAACGTCTTACGGATTTCTGCCTCCGGTCCTGGCCCTGCCTCGTTGCAGGATTCTGCATGGTCCGGTGCAGTTTGCGAGACCCACCCCGAATCAGATCGGGGGTCGCTTCCTCAGGGGACGTCCGAGCGCCGAATCGGCAACGAACACAGCATTGCGCAGGTACTTGCCCTCCCAGGGGAAGCCATAGCGCATGCCGGCGAACGCCTGCTGCCGCGTATCCTGCCAGCGCTCCATCACCGATAGACAATAGACGTAGCCCAGCCGGCCGTCGCGGAGCGTCGAGTCGATGGCGAAGCTCCACTCGTAGAGCGGGATGGCCGGCTTGCACAGGCCCGACCGCCGGTAGGCCTCCGCCACGTCGACCGTCGCGCCCGCGTCGTAGGGGAAGAGCCGGATCGCGTGGCGCAGCTCCGCCTCGGCTTCGCGCAGCCGCTTCTTCACCGCGAGGTTGCGGCCGCGCAGCAGGTGGGCCCGATAGCTCAGTGGCGCGTCGCGCACCGTCTGGTCGAACAGGATGTCGTTGTCGTGCCAGACGCGCTGTCGCACGATGCTCTTCCCCAGGCCGAGGACCAGCAGCGCGGCCGTCGCCGCCGTCACCAGCGTCCGAGCGGGCCGTTCCGCGTCGTCGAGCAGGTAGCGGATCGTGACGGCCGCGACGAGCACGATGCCGACGCTCGGGAGAAACAGCGTGCGCTCGGCGGTGACGATCCCCGTGGCGACGAGGATGTTGCTCACCGGCCCGTACGCGACGATGAACCACAGCAGGCCGAAGCTCGCCACGGGCGCGCGGCGGCGCAGCATCACGGCCAGCACCAGCGTGCAGAGCACGATGAGGATGCCGGGGAGCTCGTCGACGCCGATGCCGTTCGCGATGATGACGTCGTTCGGCGAGTAGTCGGCGCTCAGGCGCGTCGGGAACAGCATCAGCTGCGCGATGCGTGGGAACTCGTGCATCATCGTGCCGATGCGCGCCGCCGGCCCCATGTTGAGGAAGCGGAACGCGGCATACGGCGCGAAGCCCGCGAAGTCGTCCGGCATGACGCGCGCGCGGAGCGCCACCCAGCCGAGCGTGACGGCGATCAGCGCGAGGAAGAGCGGACGCACCGCGACGACGCGCGCGCGCCAGGGCCGCGCGTCCTCGATCACCGTCCACTCGGCGGCGACGAGCAGCAGCGGGAACACCAGCGCGTGCTCCTTGCTGAACAGCGCGACGGCGTAGAGCAGCGCGAGGATGCCGACGGCGGGCGTGTCCAGCGTGCCGTCGCGACGACGGCGCAGGTACACCCCCATCGCGATCGCGAGCGAGAGCCCGACCAGCAGCTCCGCCTGCCCCACCATGTTGCCGGTGACCTCGACGTGCACCGGGTGCACGGCGAACAGCGCCGCGGCGAGCCACGCGCCGACCGGCGGCAGCAGCGCGAGCGCCATCCAGTAGACGGCGAGCGCCGTCGCGACCGCGAGCAGGATGTTCGTGAGATGGAACACCCACGCCGCCCCTCCGCCGACGACCCACTGCAGGGCGAAGAGCAGGATCACCACCGGGCGGTAGCCGTCGCCGCCGAACTTCGGTGGCCAGTAGCTCTGCGCGAAGAAGCGCCAGAACGCGCGCAGCGAGTGCGCGCGGTCGTTCATCATGATCACGTACCGGTCGTCGTACGTGAAGTCGTGCCCGAGGCTGGTGATGCACGCGGCGAGCGCCAGCAGCGCGACGGTTGCCGGCAGCAGCCAGCGGCGCGTCCGTTCGGTCATGCGAAGACGTTGAACTTCAGGATGTGCCAGAAGGCCGCGATGCCGTCCTTCCAGTTGATCTTCTTCCCTTCGGCGTAGGTGCGGCCGGCGTAGGAGATGGGCACTTCGAAGATGCGCGCGTCGCGCCGCGCCAGTCGAGCGGTGATCTCCGGCTCGAAGCCGAACCGGTCGGACTTGAGCTCGCCGACGAGCGACCGCGCCAGCTCACCGCGGACCGCCTTGTAGCAGGTCTCCATGTCGGTGAGGTTCAGGTTCGTCAGCATGTTGCTCCACAGCGTGAGCAACGTGTTGCCGACCGAGTGCCAGTAGTAGAGCACCCGGTGCGGCCCGCCAAGGAAGCGCGAGCCGAAGCACGCGTCCGCCTTGCCGGCGATGATCGGCTCGAGGAGAACGGGCCAGTCGGCCGGATCGTACTCGAGGTCGGCGTCCTGCACGATGACGATGTCCCCCGTCGAGTTGGAGAGGGCCGTCCGGATCGCCTTGCCCTTCCCCCCGTTCTCGGGCTGGAGCACGAGCCGATCGATGTAACCCGCCTCGTGGAGCGCGACGAGGCGCTCACGCGTGCCGTCCGTCGAGTAGTCGTCGACGCAGATGATCTCCTTCCTCACCGGCGTGGCGTGCACACGGTCGAGGATCGTCTCGATCGTGTTGAGCTCGTTGTACACCGGGATCAGCACCGACAGGGTCACCGTCGCGGGATCGAGCGGCGTCAGTGCCCGCGGCTTCGCCGCCAGCGTGAACGTGCGCGGCGGGGAGTCTGGCGAGGTCATCGTGCGTTCTGGAGAGGAAACAGAGGTCATCGTGCGGTCACGGTGAAGATGCCGCCGCCGTCCACCTGCTCTCGCAGGCGGAGTCGCGAAGGAGACTGCGTGGCGAGGAATTGCGCCGCGTCGTACGCCTTGCCGGCGCCGGCCACCACGGTGCGGACGGGGTAGGCGTCGAGCACGGGCAGCAGTCCCTCCATCGCATTCTCGCGCGGCGTGTAGTCGCGCAGATACTGAGCGGGCGTGAGCGTGATGATCGGCAGCGCCTGGCGTCCGGTATAGAGATACACCGCGCCCTCGTAGTCCGTCGCCACGAGCTCGCCGGGCGCGGTGCGGGCGGCGACCGACCGGACCGCGGTGGCGATGCGCGGCGTGTTGGCGCGCGGGATGCTCGACCACCACCGCCCGCGGATCCCGCGCATCTCGTACGCCGAGTAGCCGGCGGCCACCCAGACGAACGCCGCGGCGAGCGCGACACGCAGCGGCGCCCGCCAGTCGGGCCTTCCGAGCGCGGTCCATCCACCGACGGCGACGAGCGCGAGCAGCAGCGGCCACACCGTCCACACGAAGCGCGCCGTCTGGAACGGCCACACGATCACGATCGCCAGATAGCCGGCGAGGAAGAGCAGCGTGACGGGCGTCCGACGCCACGCCGCGATGCACGCGGCAGCGGCGAGCATCGCGAGCGCGACGAGCGTGACGGCGTGTGCGGCGCTGCCTCGCATCGGCGAGAACAGCACGGCGAGCATCGTGCCCGTCTCGTTCGTCGTCTTCGCCACGGTCTCCGGGATCATCGAGACGCCGAGCGTGCGCAGACCACGAATCCACCACGCGGTGTACGAGTCGTACATGCCGAGCAGGGGCGACGGAAGCGTGCCGGCATGTCGCGCCGTCCAGAGCTGCCACGGGAGCAGACACACGACGGCGGCGCCGGTCAGCAGCGCGGCGTCGCGCCACCGCCGCCGCGCGGCGAGCACGAGCGCCGCCGCGGGCACGAGCACGACGCCGTGCGTGCGCACGAGCGCACACACGCCGATGGCCGCGCCGAGCGCGAGCACGCGCCACGCCGGCACCGGCTCGTCGACGAGCCGCTCGAGCGCGAGCAGCAGCGTCAGCGCGATGGCGAGGAAGCACAGCTCGGACAGCACGAGGTTGCCGAGGATGAGCAGCGGCACGCTCACCGCGGTGACCGCGCCGACGCCGATCGACCACGGCGCACCGAGCCCGACGCGCGAGCGCAGCAGCCGCGCCACGCAGATCGACGCCACGGCGAGGAAGATGGCGTTCAACGCCTTGAATGCGACGACGCTCGCTGGAAACGCGGGCACGACGAACGAGAGCAGCGCGAGGAGCGCGGGGTAGCCCGGCGGGAAGCGCGTCGCCGCCGGATGTCCGGGCACGTTCAGGTACCGGTAGCCTTCGCCCGCCGCGATCGCGCGGGCGAGGATGACGTAGAACGAGTCGTCCGCCACGACTCCGACGGGCAGCGCGTCCACGACGGCGATCCCCGTCGCGAGCGCGAGCGCGCCGACGCACACGAGCGCGACCGGCCACCACGCCGTGGCGCGGCGCGGTTCTGCGTCAGCCGTGGCGGCCGGTCGCGACAGATCCTCGCGATCCAGGGGCACTGCGAGGGTCACGCTTCGACGCCGTACCGCGAGAGCTTGCGATAGAGCGTCGACGGATCGATGCCGAGCACCTCGGCAGCGCGGCTCTTGTTGCCGCCCTCGCTCTGCAGCACCCACATGATGTACGCGCGCTCGATCGCTTCGAGCGTCGGATTGGCCGGCGGCCGGTCGGCGACGAGCGGCTCGCTCACACGCGCCGTGACGCGCTCGGGAAGCGCGGACACCGGGATGGAATCGCGCGACGTGAGGATGACCGCCCGCTCCAGCGCGTTCTCCAGCTCGCGCACGTTGCCGGGCCACGAGTACGACACCAGCGCGTCGAGCGCATCCTCCATGAGCGTCTTCGGCTCTTCTCCACGCAGCGCGGCGATGCGCGCGAGGAAGTGCTCGGCCAGCAGCGGGATGTCGTCGGCGCGCTGGCGGAGCGACGGCAGGTGCAGGGCGATCACGTTCAGCCGGTAGTAGAGATCGCTCCGGAAGCCGCCGCGCTTCATCTCCTCGTCGAGGTCGCGGTTCGTCGCCGCGAGCAGCCGCACGTCGATCGGCAGCGGGTCCGTCGCGCCGACGGGGATCACTTCGCGATGCTGCAGGACGCGGAGGAGCTTCACCTGCGTGGCGGGGGTCGTCTCGCCGATCTCGTCGAGGAAGAACGTTCCCTTCGAGGCGGCCATGAACAGACCCATCTTGTCCTTCACCGCGCCGGTGAACGACCCCTTCACGTGCCCGAACAGCTCACTCTCGAGCAGGCTCTCGGGAAGCGCGCCGCAGTTGATCGACGCGAAGCTCTTGTCGCCGCGGCTCGAGAGCTCGTGGATGTAGCGAGCGATCACTTCCTTACCGGTCCCCGACTCCCCCTGGATCAGCACCGTGGAGTCGGTCGGCGCCACGGTCTCGGCGAGGCGAAGCACCTCGAGCCAGCTCCGGCTGTTGCCCACGGGACGCCCCGACGCGGCCTGCGCGTGGCGCTTGATCTCCTGGCGCAACGAGCGGTTCTCGACGCGGAGCTCGCGATGCTCGCCGGCCCGCTTGAGGATCGCCAGCAGCTCGTCGTTGCCGAACGGCTTCTGGATGTAATAGAAGGCACCCTCGTTCACCGCCTGCATCGCCGACTGCAGCGTCGCCTGCGCGGTCATGAGAATCACCGGCGTGTCCGGATTCTGCTGCCGCGCCGCGGCGAGGATCTCGACGCCGCCCACGTCCGGCATGCGGACGTCGGAGAGCACGATGTCCGGCTGGAGCGACGCCAGCTGCGCCAGGCCCTGCCGGCCCCCATGCGCGGTGTGGGTGTCGAAGCCGGCGTTGCGCAGCAGGATGCCGAGCGACTCGAGAATCCCCTGCTCGTCGTCGACGACGAGGACTTTGGGGGTGCGAAGAGCGATCACGTGAGCACCGCGACGGAGGAAGTGGGAGTGCCGAAAGGCCGGCGCGACGGCTCGGCGCGAGGCAGCACGACGGTGAATCGCGTGCCGGCCGGGCTGCTGTCGACGAATACGAGACCGCGGTGTGCGTCGATCGCGCGGTGGACGACGGCGAGCCCGAGACCGCTGCCGCCGGGCTTGGTCGTGAAGAACGGGTCGAACAGGCGATCGCGAACCTCGTCGGGGATTCCGCTCCCCGAGTCGGTCACGGTGAGCATCACAGCGCCGTGGTCGAACCGCGTGCCGCCGACGTGCTCCGGAAGTGCCGGCCGCACCGCCAGCTGCACCTCGCCCCCTTCGGGCGAGGCCTGGATGGCGTTGAGCAGGAGATTGAACACGGCCCGGTGCAGCAGATCCTCGTCGCCGTCGACGATGAAGTCGCCCAGGTCGGCATCGCAGGTCAGGCGGACGCCGTCGGGACGGTTCGGGCTCGCTTCCGCGAGCCGCGTCGCGGATTCGCCGAGCAGTCCGAGATCGAGCGGCTCGACCCGCGCGACGCGTACGCGCGCGAAGTCGAGGAACTCCGAGAGCAGGCGGCTCAGGCGATCCGATTCGCGCATCACCAGTCGCGCCAGCGTCTGCTCGTCCTTGCCGGAGAACGGCGAGCGCGAGAGCTGTTCCACGGCGCTCCGTATGGAAGCGAGCGGGTTCTTGATCTCGTGCGCCAACGACGCCGACAGCTCGGCCACGCCTTCGAGGCGCTCGGCGCGGAGCCGGAGCACCTCCATGCGCTTCTGATCCGAGATGTCCTGGAAGATGGCGGTCGCCGTCCGGTCGGTCCGCAGGCCATCGCCGTCGGTGTAGGTGGTCGTCACGCCGATGGACAGGCGCTTCCCCGCGACGCTGATCGTGCCCTCGCCGCGGGTCGTGCGAAGCCGCCTCGTCACGGCGCGCTGCAGCGACTCGCCCAGCTCGGGGGCGATCGTCCGCAGGCGGCCGAGGACGTCCCTGCCCTGCATCGTCTCGAGATCGAGCGCGAGCAACTGCTCGGCCATTGGATTGGCGAACAGGAGGCGGCCGGACTCGTCGATCGTCACGATCCCGCTGCGGATGTTGTGCAGGATGTCCGCGGCCTGGAGCCGCACGTGCGCCAGCTCCGCTTCCGTCCCCGCGCCGAGCTCCTTGACCTTGGCGCTGAGGTACGCGCTTCCGAGCGCCACGATGGCGAAGACGCCGAGCTGCAGCCAGACGCCGACCGTGAACGGCGACCCGACGCTCCAGATCGCGTCGGCGACGTAGAGCACGTTCCCCAGAGCGGCCACGAGGAGCCCGCCCCCCACCGGGAGCAGCAGCGACGACGTGGCGATGACCAGGATGTAGAGGGCGGCGAACTGGGAGGGATTCCCGTTCGTCGCGGTCACGTGCACGACGGCAGTGACGAGCAGGAGGTCGAAGACCGCCTGGAGATAATAGAAGGTGTTGTTGAGCTTCCGGTGGTAGAATCCGCTGAACAGGACGGACGCGCCGGTGACGATGAGGGAGGCGACGAACGCCAGCGTCGCGACGAGGAGCTTCCGGCCGTCGGTGTCCGGGTTCTGCCAGACCATCACCGCGGCGAGGAAGATCGCCCCGGCGATCGAGAGGCGCCCGACGTAGACCCAGCGGACGAGGCGCGCTGGGTCCAGCAGGAACGCTCGTTCCTCGTCGAGAAGGCGGGTCGGGAGTTTCACGGCGCGTCTCGCAAAGTGCCAGAGGCGGTGGGGAGGATCGAATCTGGCATTCTGCCACTGTTCATCTCGCTGGACGACCGGCCACCAGAGGGGTTACGCGATGAGCAAGGAAGGGGTGTTGGAGGTGTCCGCGGAACTGGCGATCCCACGCTGGGAGTTGGAGTTCCGGGCGTCGCGTGCCGGCGGCGCGGGGGGCCAGCACGTCAACACGTCGAGCACCCGGATCGAGCTGCTCTGGAACGTCGCCCGGAGCACCGTGCTCGACGACGAGCGGAGGGCCCGCATCTCCGCCCGCCTGGTGACGCGCATCGACGGCGAGGGGTGGCTACGGGTGGTCGCCAGCTCACGTCGAAGTCAGCAGCAGAATCGGGAGGCGGCGGAGGCCCGGCTGGCGGAGCTGGTGCGCGGGGCGCTCGTGGTGCAGAAGCGCCGGCGTCCCACGAAGCCCACCCGCGCCTCGAAGGAGAAGCGGATCGGCGACAAGCGAAAGCGGAGCGAGACCAAACGGATGCGCCGGGGCGACGCGGACTAGCGCGAGCGGCATCGCCCTTGGGCGGGGGATGAAAGCGTCCCCTCCGACCGTCTGCACTGGGGTGAGAGCGGCCAGCCGACACGGGACAGTTCACCCCGACGGGGAGCACAGGGGGTGACGTGCGCATCACGTGTCAAATACAGGGCGTGCATATGGGACGAACAGCCGCTTGTGTCCCGTTGCGCCCAGGCCGAGGTTAGGCACCGGGCCCGAGCGCATACTGACGCTGCCGGCGCAGCAAGCTGGTCGAGCACCGTTTCAACCGTTCGTGCAGGTCGGTCAGGGTAAGCGGGCGGGGCACCAACTTTGCCCCTTCCATGTACGAGGCGTCGCTTCGCGGCGCACTCGACACGATCCTCAGACGCGGTTCGTTCCGCGGGATTCGCGCGATGACTTCCTTCGCTCCCCGCCGCGCAGGGCTATTTGCCCTGCTCGGTGCGCTCCTCGCTGGAGCGCCTGCCCCCGTGGCAGCGCAGTACTTCGGTCGCAACAAGGTACAGTACGAGAAGTTCGACTTCCGGCTCGTACGGTCGTCGCACTTCGACCTGTACTACTATCCCGCCGAATCGCACGTCGTGCACGAC
>Ga0207701_10005052_pt1 | contig 13275 bp, 8 predicted proteins | sample KBSSwiSSwithPhiX_FD_184294 | JGI IMG/M metagenome (GOLD analysis project Ga0207701, IMG submission 184294) | Switchgrass rhizosphere bulk soil microbial communities from Kellogg Biological Station, Michigan, USA, with PhiX - S5 (SPAdes) (version 2) | ecosystem: Environmental > Terrestrial > Soil... | reverse complement strand
CGACGCGCTGGGTGAAGTCCACCTGCGGGCGGCCCGTCGTGCCCTGCTTCGTGGTGATGATGATGACGCCGTTCGTTCCCTTCGAGCCATAGATCGAGGAGGCCGACGGGCCCTTCAGCACCTGGATGCTCTCGATGTCGTTGGGATTCAGGTCGGCGATGCGGTTGACCGACTGGTCCTGCGACGACGAGAAGTTGCCGGCGCTTCCGGCACGGGACGCGTTGGTGATGACGTTCAACCCGCTCGCGATGGTCGAGTTGTTCACGATGACGCCGTCGACGACGTACAGCGGGCTGTAGGCGCCGAGGATGCTGGAGACGCCGCGGAGCTGCACCTGCGTGCCGCCGCCCGGCGCGCCCGAGTTCTGCGAGACGATGGCGCCCGCGATCTTGCCCTGCATCGCGTTGTCGATCGTGGGTGCCGCGACTCGCGTCAGTGCTTCGGCGGCGATCACCGTTACGGCGTTCGCGGCGTTCTCGCTCGCGACGGCCGTCGACGTGCCGGTCACGACCTGCGCTTCGAGCTGCAGTACATCGCGCTCGAGTGCGACGGTGACGTCGTTCTGCGACGTCGTCACGACGATCGTGCGAGCCTGATAGCCGATGCGTCGGACGCGGAGCGACACGGTGGTCGCAGGGGCCATCACGCTGAACTTGCCGTCGGTGCCGGTGTAGGCGCCGGTGGTCGTGCCCTGCACCGTTACGGACGCCGACGTGAGCGGGGCGCCGCCTTCACGAGCGGCCACGGTGCCGGTGATTCGCCGCTGCTGCGCGCCTGCCGTGCCGGCGCACAACAACGCGATCACCACGAACGAGAGAGCTCTGATACGCACGTCTCCTCCAGGATGGAGAGATCGAGCCGGCAGGGTCCGCGGCGCTCTGGCGTCGGAGGAGATGCGAGACGCCCTCATACAAAGCGCTCGTGGACCAGAGCGAGGGGGCGCTGGTCTGCACGGCAGATTGGGGAAGACGCCGGCGACGTGCTCGGGTTTGGTCGCCGGCGTTTCTTTGGATGGCGTAGAATGATATTGCTCTCGGCTGCGCGCCAGAGCCCGCCGAAAGTTTTTTTGCAACGCAATTGAAGTGACGCGCGCACGTCTCGTGGAGTCGCGGCGTCCGAGAACATTGCGTGAGCACTGCTCACACATCGGTATCCATTCGTCCACAGCGCTCGCGGTGCCGACGCGTCGATCGCATCGACCCGCGTGCGACGCGCGGCAGGAGCGAGTGTACGCGCGCAGCATCGGCAAAAGAACGAGGCCTCGAGCGTTGTGCGCTCGAGGCCTCGTGTTCGACGCGGAATGTCTGCGTCGCGATCAGGTTACTTGTCCCACCACACCTTGGCCGAAATGTCCACGCTGCCCTGCGCCGTGCTGGCGGCGGTGAGGTTCTCGTTGTTGAGCGAGCTCTCGACCGCAGGATACGGCAGGCGAGTCGGCACCGTCGGCGTGATCGCGTTCGGGCCGGGCTTCAGCACCGGATAGTCCAGCCGGCGCCACTCGGCGTACGCCTCGTTCTCGAGATTGAACAGCGAGACCCACTTCTCGTACGCGATCTGCTTCAGACCGGTCGCGGGATTGTAGACCACACCCGGCTTGGCGAGGTACGTGGCGATATCGGCCGCCGCCACGCCCCACTGCTGCATGGATGCCGTGATCGCCTGCTCGTACAGGGACTTGGCATCGCCGGCGATCCAGCCGCGCTGCGCCGCCTCCGCCCGGATGAACAGCACCTCCGAGTACGTCATGATGTAGCTCGGCGACGTCTGTGAACGGATGGAGAGCGTCGGGCGCGAGAAGTCCGCCAGACCCATCGTCTTGCCCGTGCAGGTATTCTTGGGAAGCGTTGCCTTGCCTGCTTCCGAGATACCGTTGGGGAAGCCACGATACGTCGAGTCGCACGGCGTGGCGCCAGCGGCCGTCGAGGCCGACGTCGGTGCCGCGTACTTCGCGAGCCGCGGATCGCCCGTGACCTTGAGCGTGTCCACGAAGCGCTTCGAGATGCGCTGGTCGTCGCGCGTGCCGGCGCAACCCGTCCAGTTGCCGCAGAGCGGGTTCGTGATCGTGCCACCCGGCCACGTCATGAACGCGTTGTCCGCGTTGCTGGTCATCACCGGCCCGGCAAACGCCTTGACGAGTTCCGCCTTCGCCTTCGTGCCGCCGTCGACGTTGCTGAGGCGCATGGCCGCGCGAGCATGGAGCGAGTTGGCGAGCTTGACCCACTTCGCCGCCTGCGCCGCCGCCGTGATGCCAACCGTCTGCCCGTACACGGGGTCGGCCGCGAGCAGGACGTCGCCCGTGCCGGTCGTGATCGCTGCCGCCTGCGAGAGCGACGCGAACAGGCTGTCATAAATCACCTGCTGCGAGTCGTACTTCGGCGTCAGGTTCGCGGAGCCCTTGCTGGCCTCCGTGAACGGCATGTCTCCCCACAGGTCCGTCATCTCCTCGACGAGGAACGCCCGCATCGTGAGCGTCGGCCCGAGGATGCTGGGCGAGCCCACCGACTGGTTGAGGATCTGGGTGTAGTCCTGGAGCGAACCGGAGTACAGCACGTTCCACAACCCCTCTACCGTGGAGCCGCGCGGATTGTTGACGTCCGCCTCGGCGTACTGGATCTCCGCGTAGTGCTGCACCCAGAGCGAGCCAAGTCCATGTTCGAACGAAGCGCCGCGAAGATTGCCCATGGCGCTGAGCGTCGCATTCGTGAAGAGCGTCTGCGACTGGACCTTCTCGGGCTGATTTGGATTGACGTTCACCTGCGTCAGCTTGTCGTTGTCGCAGGCCACGAGGCCTGCGACAAGCGACGCTGCGACAAGCGACGTCGTGAAGAATTGCTTTCGCATCATTATATGGTGTCAGGTAAGCGTCGAATCGATCACGGAGTGACGCTGACCTGGAAACCCAGGCTGCGCGTCGCGGGAAGCTGACCGAACTCCTGGCCCTGCTGATTGCCGGCGGTGAACGCCGTCTCGGGGTCGATGTTCGGCGAGTTGCTGTGCGTGAGCAGGTTGCGACCGACCAGCGCCACGTTCAGGCGGTAGCTCGTCCAGTGCACGAGCGACTGCGGAACCGCCCAGCCGAGACGGACTTCGCGCAGCTTCACGAAGCCTGCGTCGAGAACGTTGGCCTCGTCGCCCGAGTTGTAGCCCTGGCCGTGCCAGTAGTCCTCGGCGGTCGCCTGAAGCGTGACCGGCGCGCCAGCGCTGTTCACCCCAGTCGTGGTGACCGGGGTCTCACGCTGCTCGGTGACCTTCAGGATGCCGGCGTACTTGCCCCACGCGTTGGTCGCGCTGTAGAGCTGTCCGCCGATCCGGGCGTCGATCTGTCCGGAGAGGTCGAAGCCCTTGTAGCGGAAGGTGTTGATCAGACCACCCGTCCATTTCGGCTGGATGTTGCCGAGGATGGACGTCGTCGTCGCGCGCAGCGGGACGCCGTTCGCGCCGAGCACGACCTGCCCGGAGGCGGAGTCGCGACGGAACTTGTAGCCGACGATGCTGCCGTACGGCTCGCCGACGCGCGCCTCGATGCTCGTGTTGAAGAACTTGGAGCCGATCTGGTACGTGGTGGACTGACCGTACAGCGACTCGAGCTTGTTGCGGTTGTGCGCGTAGTTCGCGGTGACGTCCCAGCTGAAGCCGTCTGCCTGCGACGCCTTGATGGGCGTGCCCGTGAGCTGCACCTCGATGCCCTTGTTCGACAGCGCGCCCGCGTTGACCGCGGCAGCATCGAAACCCGTCGTCCGGGAGACCGACGCCGTGAGGATCTGATCCGTGGTGCGCTTCTGATAGTAGGTCAGGTCGACGCCGGCGCGCCCATCGAAGAAGCTGAGCTCCGTGCCGACTTCCCAGGCCTGCGTCTGCTCGGGCTTCAACTCCGGATTCGTCACCGTCTGCGGGACGGCGAAGCGGGACTGGCCGTTGTACGGAGCCGCGGGGGTATACGTGAGCGCCAGCAGGTACGGATCGGCGTCGGAGCCGACACGCGTCCAGGCGGCACGCAGCTTTCCGTAGCTCAGACCACCGGTCTTGAGGGCCGGCAGAACGTCCGTGAAGACCAGGGAGCTGGAGATCGAGGGATAGAAGTACGAGTTCTTCCCCTTCGGCAGCGTGGAGGACCAGTCGTTACGGCCCGTCACGTCGACGAACAGGTAGTCGTTGTAGGCGAACTGAGTGGTGCCGTACAGCGAGTTGATCTGCCGGCGCTCGTCATACTGGAAGGCCGGGTAGATCGTCGCCGCGTTCGACATGTTGTACACGCCGGGCGTGATCAGCTTGTCGGTGAACAGCGAGCGCTGGGTCTGGTTCTTGACGCGACGGTTGCCGCCGAGGTTGACCGTGAGCCCGAGCCGCTCGAGCGGCGTCGCGACGGCCGTGACGAGGAAGTCGGTGTTGTTCTCGTTCACGAAGAACTGCTCGTTGACGAAGCCGCCCTGCGTGAAGTCGCTGTTCGTGCCGGCCACCGTGTAGCCGCCGATCCAGCCCTGCGCGATGTTGTTCGCGCGGGTCGTGTTGTAGAAATCGGAGCCCGTGCGCACCATACCGGTCAGCCAGCTGAGGGGCTTGAACTGCAGCTGCGCCGAGCCGATGAACCGGCTGCGGTCGTCGCTGTTCGAGTTCTGCTGGATCGCCCAGTACGGGTTGTTGTGGTAGTTGTAGTTCCAGTTCACCTGATTGGTGAAGTCGATCCCCTGCTCACGGTTGTACTCGCGGAGCGCGGAGTCGTTGACGAACGCCTGGAGCTGCTTGGTGTCGACCTGACGGCCGAACCAGGTGAAGCCCATGATCGGGTTCAGCTCGTCGTAGCCCGTGCCGGGGCGGTTGTTGGCCTTGTTGCGCACGTACTGCACGCTCGCGTTCGCCTGGAGCTTCTCGCTGAGCGACGCCGTTCCGTTGACGCCCGCGGTGATGCGCTTCAGGGCGCTCGTCGGCACGATGCCCTTCATGTTCTCGGTGCCGAACGACAGACGGAAGTTCGCGCGGTCGGCCGAGCCGGTGGCGCTGATGTTGTTCGAGACCGTGGTGCCGGTCTGGAAGAAGTCGCGGACGTTGTCCGGGCTGGAGACCCAGGGAGCCGGAGCTCCGGCGCTGAACCACTGCGGGATGTTGAGGCCGGCGTTGAGCTTCGGACCCCAGCTCTCGTCCACACCGTCCTGCGTGCCGTTGCCGGTGCCGTCCACGAACTCGAACTCGCCGCCCGAGCCCTGGCCGTAGCTGTTCTGGTAGTCGGGCAGCTTGGAGATGTTGTCGAACGTGACGTTCGAGCTGGCGCTCACCTGGAAGCCGCGCGGCGCGCTGCGTCCGGACTTCGTCGTGATGACGATGGCACCAGCGGCGGCGCGCGATCCGTAGAGCGCGGCGGCCGCGGGACCCTTCAGCACCGAGACGCTCTCGATGTCTTCGGTGTTCAGATCCGAGATCGCGGAGCCGTAGTCGAAGCCACCGTAACCGCGGGCCTGGGTCGCGTTCGTGAAGTTCGAGTTGTCGATCGCGATGCCGTCGACGACCCAGATCGGCTGGTTGGCGCCGCCGATCGAGTTCTCGCCGCGGATGACGATGCGCGCCGAGCCGCCGAAGTTGGTCGAACCGGTGACCTTGACGCCGGCAACCTTGCCCGAGAGCGCGTTGACGATGTTCGGAGTCTGGGTCTTGTTCAGATCGGCGCCGCCGACGCTCTGCGCCGCGATGCCGAGCGACCGCTTCTCACGCTCGAGACCGAGCGCGGTGACGACCACGCCTTCGAGCTGCGTCGTCGCGGTGGCGAGACGGAAGTCGTGGGTGACGGACGTGCCGGTGAGAGCCACGGACGCCGTGACCGGCGTGTAACCGATGCGCCGAGCGACGAGCGAAACGCTCTGGCCCGATACCCGGTTCGCCGGCACCGTGAACGTGTACCGACCATCGTTGCTCGTATACGAGCCAACGCCCAGCGATGGGATCGAGACGCTGGCACCGGGAACCGGAGCCGCCGCCTCGTTGGTCACGCGCCCGCTGACGGTCGCCGCCTGCTGGGCGGATGCCATGGCTGGCACCGCTCCCACCAGAATCGACGCGCCGGCGAGCATACGATACAGATTGCTCGTCATGTACTGTGCGTACCTCGGAGAAGGTTGGTGTGCAAAAACAACGTGCCGGAAATGCTGCAGTGCGCCCCGTCGTAGAGACGTGGCGGCACTGTCGTCGTTCTTGCAACTCTGACCACGACGCTGAGCGGCAAGACCGATCGGTACACTTCTGCAGGGGTGGGCCTGCAGTCCCCCCGCGTCGAGGCGCGACGTGCGCGACGACGTTCGTTCGGAGCGCGGGACTGAACACCGGTGTCGTCGGAGCGACCTGCCCACGTCGCGCCCCGAGGCACTACAAACCGATCAACTGGAACCTAGACCGGTCGGTGTTCGATTTTTCCGGAATCGGAAGTGATAGGAGACCGCCCGCGACCCGTCAAGCGACTACCCGATCTGCCTCTCGCGCATTGATGATACGCACCCAGACCCCAGGGGGGTGGAGTGCGTCACATGGGATCGCGTAAATGTCGCCGCCACATGTGCATACAATTAGAAAGATGGTCGCGCTGGCAGGCGAATTCGGCCAGTCTGACGCGGTCTGGCGCGCCCCTTCCGACTGCTCTGTCCGCCATAATGGCGCGAGGCGCCGCGCGGTCCATTCGTCGCCGGGAGTCACCGGGAGAGCTCGTTGCGGAACCGCAATCGAGAACGTGCTATCGCGAACGCCTCGGAGCTGGTCAGCGTTCGCTCGAAGTGCCGCGCGTAAATCGCTGGCGCGACTACTGTTGTGTCAGCTGGCTCGCGTTCAGGATGACCCTGCGCGAGCGCAACGGCAGAAAGCCCGTCGTTAGCTCGAGGTCGCTACGGACCAGAGAACATCCATCGATCGCTGGGCCATCGCCGCCCAGGTCAGCTCTCGCGTGCGCTCCAGGCCGCGCCGCCGCAGATCCCCGTGCAGCGCCGGATCGTGCAACACGGTGCGCAACGCGCCGGTCAGCGTCTCCGCCTTCCCGTCCGGGACGAGGTAGGCCGCTCCCTCGGTCACCTCGATCATGTTCGGGCGGTCGAGCGTGATCACCGGAACTCCGCTCTGCATCGCCTCGAGGGTCGTCAGGCTGAACCCTTCCCCCTCGCTCGCCAGGACGAACAGCCCCGCTCCCGCGTAGAGCAGCGGCACGTCGGCGTCCGGCACGAAACCGTGGTAGAGCGCCCGCCCCTCGAGACCGAGCTCGGCGATGAGGCCCTCGACGTCGAGCTGAAGCAGGTTTGGGCCCGCCAGCAGGAGCCGGTGAGGTACCTCGGCGCTCACCTCACGGAAGGCCGCGAGCAACTCAGGGATGTGGCGACGGCGCGAGAGCTTCCCGACGAACAGGATGTACGGAGCGTCCGCCACGCCGTATCGCGCAAGCGCGGCGGCGAGCTCGGGATCGGTCGCCGGCCGTGGATGGAATCGCGCGTCGGCGGCGAGGGGCGCGTAGTGGACTCGCTCACGCGGCACGTGAACTCGCAGCCCCAACTCCAGCGTTTCGAGGATATTGCGGCTGGAAACTATGATGGCGTCTCCATGACGCGCGGCGTTCCGCGCGAACGGCTCCCATCGGATGCGAGCCGACCACGGAAAGCTGGCCGCCATCTCGGGCGAATAGGCGTACATCATCACCACCCGCTTCCAGGGCGCGACGACGGGCATCGTGTCCGATGGGGCGAGGAAGACGTCGAGATCCCGTACGCGTGCGGGAAGGACGACCTGCTCCCAGAGGAGCCCGGGCACGTCAGGTCCGACGACGGCTTCCCGGAATTTGGGATGCGCTGGTATCAACCCCTTCGGGAGGGGGCGAGGGCTGAGCAGCCGCACCTCGTCGAACGGCATCGGCAACCGCTGCCATTCCATGAGAATGGAATGGATCACCCGCGCGACCCCGGTCCGAACGCCGAGCAGGCGCCGCATGTCGACGCCCAGCCGCCACCGGTGACCTGCGGGTCGAACGGCTCGATGCTTGGCGGCCTCTTCCGGAAGCCGTGCGGCGGTCAAGCGTCGGCCCGGAGCTGCATGACCGGATCTCGCCCGTACCGCTCCTCCAGCCACCAGGGGATGTACGCTCGTCTGGTGGTCGGCAGGGGCCGCTCACAGCGGATCAGCCAGGTCTGCGCGAACTCGGTCATGCGCAGGACCTTCACGCAGAAGTGGAGTACGGCCGCCAACGGCTTGTGGTCGCGGTGGCGCACCCCTTCCCCCTTCGCCCGTACCGTCTGGAAATAGCCGGAGAGGATCTGGCGCCAGAGCTTGAGGTCGGCCAGGAAGAAGTGCGTCGTATCGAGGATCCCCGAATACGACCACGGGGACGGCACCCGCATCGTGAAGCTGGCGGAGGGCGCGAGCACGCGGTGGATGGAGTCCAGCACCTCGTACGGGTCGCGGAAGTGCTCGAGGAGGGAGGACGCGAGCACCTCGTCGATGGAGCCGTCGCGAAAGGGGAGCATCGTGACGTCGGCGACGACGTCGACGCCCGGCACGCTTCGGCGGTCGACGTTCACCCAGCCCTTCAACGGCTCGTTGCCCGAGCCCAGGTTGACGCGAACGGTGGGTGCGGTCACGTGGCGCGCTCCGGTCTGCGCGCCGTCACGAACACCACCGAGATCGGAAAGGTCATCACGCCTCCGCGCTCCAACGTTCGACGGCATTCGTCCATGAACTCCCGCCGCACCTCGTTCTCCACACCGGCCGGAGCGACGAGGAGCCGCTTCCGCGAATCGCTCCGAATCGTGCGATGGAGGTCCCAGAACTCCTCGGCGCTCTCGATCTCGTTCTGATAGTTGCGCCACGAGACGTCGAGGTCGGTGAACCCGGCGCCGCGCACCAGGTCCCGAAGGAGAGGCACGCGATTGAGCCGGGTGGCCAGCGGCGCACCCTCGGGCACCTCGACGGAGCGGCCGACGCGGCGATCGACGATGCGGTCGAGCAGGTCGGCCGTCAGCCGGCGGCCGCGCAGCACCTGGATGCGCCGGCCGATCTCGGCGACGGCGTGCCGCAGCTGCGCGCCGGATCCCGAAGGCGGCCGGCTCCCGAGCGCGATGCCGAGACGGCCACCGGGAGCGAGCACGCGAAAGATCTCGCGCATCGCGAGCTCCGGCCGGGGCACGTGGGTGAGCGCGAAGCCCGAGAGCACGACGTCGAAGCTCGCGTCGGGGAGCGGCATCTGCTCCGCGTCCATGCGCTCGAAGCGCACGCGTGGATCGTCGTTCAGCTCGTCGTGCAGGCGACGTCGCGCCGTCTCGATCATCCCGGCCGAGATGTCGACGCCCAGGATCGACGCGGGGGGCTCGGTCGCGCGTGCGAGGCTGAACGGCAGCAGGCCGGTGCCTGTGCCGACATCGAGCACTCGGTCGCGGCGGCCGACCTGCACCAGCTCGGCGAGCCGGGCGGCGGCCCTGCCGGAGAGACGCCGGCTGTGGCGGTCGAAGGCTTCGGCGACGCCGTCGTAGCTGGCGGCGTCGAGCTCCTTCCATCGTTCGGTGTCGGGGGAGGACTTCGTCACGGGGCGCTCGCGATCCGCCACGAGCGAAGCCACGCCCGCTCGGCTGCGCTCATGGTCATCCACAGCAGGAGACTGACCGCCACCAGATACGCAACGCGCAGCGAGACGCCGCTCGCCGAGAGCTCGGCGGAGCCGCGAAACAGCGCGCCGGCACCCATGATCGCCGCAACGCTCGCGCCGCCGCGCACGAGCACCACCGAGCCGATGCGCGCGTGAAAGCGAAGGGCGAGCCGCGCGGCGGTGCCGATCGCATTGACGACGGAGGCGACGGACAGCGCGATGGCGGCGCCCCCCAGGCCATAGGCGTCGATGAGCGGACGGAAGACGAGTGCCGCACCGACGTAGGCGACGCAGTTGAGCGCGGCGTAGAAGCGGACGTCGTCCAACCCGATGAGCAGCTGGAGGTAGACGTTGACGAGGTGGTGCAGACACTGCCACACGACGAACAGGAAGAGCACCCCCGCCGCCCCGGCGAACTTGTGCGAGAAGAGCACCGTGAGCGCGAGGCTCGGGAAGAGCGAGACGGCGACGCCGCCGAGCAGGAAGAGGGGTGCGATCTTGGCGGCGAAGTCGTTCGCCACCCCGAGCTTCGCGACCACCGGCATCTGACGGTTGAGCACCGGCGCGAGGTAGAGGCCACTCATCGGCGTCATCACGGCACCCACGGTGAGGGCGATGCTGAGCAGCGCCTGCAGCCACCCCGCCCCGGCCGGGCCGAGCGCGTCGAACACGAAGAAGCGCGTGACGAGGACGGCGACGAGATAAGCGCCGACCGCGATGTAGACATACAGCGAATAGCTCACGATCTCCGGACTGTCCCGCAGCTCGTCGCGGAGCCGTGCGCCGTGGGCCGTGATGCTGACGCGCAGCGAGCGACGCAGATACCACACGACTCCCGCGGTCGCGACGACGCTCGACGCCACGCCGGCCACATACAGGCCGCCAAAGCCGCCGAGCGTCACACCGACGATGGCGGCCATCGCGGCCACTACCCCGATGACGAGGTTCGTGAGCGCGCCGGCCGCACCACGCTGCGCCGCGGCGAGCGTGTTGATGAGCAGCACGTTGAGCATCAGCGAGGGGATGCCGAGGAACGCGATGGCGAAGTAGCGGCGATACGCGACCAGCTCGGCGCCGAAGGCCGCCGGCCGCCACCAGAGCAGCATCTCGAGCACGAGGACGGCGACGAGCGCGACCCCCAGCAGCGCGCGGAAGAACGACGCGTACGTGCGCTCGAACGGATCGTGCCCGTCGCTATGGCGGCGCGACATGAACTTGAGGGCCGTGAACGGGAGACTCAGATGCGCGAGCTGCATGGCGGTCTGGGTCGCCTGGTCGATCGTGCTGACGACGCCGAAACCGGCCGGCCCGAGCAGCACCGACAGCACCTTCGCGCGCACGAGCGCGACGAACATGATGAGGAGCTGGATGGCCCCGATCGAGACGAGCACGCGTGACATCAGGCCCGCGGAATGGTCACGCAGCGCCCCTACGCCGCCCGATCGTACGGCGCGGGTTGCGCCGGCGCGTCGTACGGGAAGTGCCGCTTGAGCGCGAGGAAATGCTTCTCGCACAGGTGCCAGCTCACCATGGCCACACCGAGCGTCAGCACACCCAGCGCGGCGGTGTAGCCGAACACCCAGAGCAGCGGGTATCGCTCGCTTCCGGGCCACTGTGGCGGCACGGCGACCTTCGACACGACGCGCAGCAGCGGCACGTGCACGAGATACATCGCGTAGCTGTAAGTGCCGAGCGTCACCAGTCCACGCCACGACAGCACGCGGGCGAGCCTCGAGTCGGGTTCGGAGAGCACGACGCGCGTGAGCAGCGCGCCGAATCCGATGCACAGCGAGGAGAACCCGATCGAGAAATCGAGCTGCGTGGAGAGAGGCTCGGGGAGGTGGACGGGGCCGTAGAGCACGGCCGCCACCAGAAGCGCGATGGATCCGGCGATCCTCGACAACCGATCCAGACCCGCGCGTGCGGCGGGGTCGCGCATCGAGAGCGCGATGAACGCGCCGGTCGCCAGCCCATCGAGGCGGAATGGCGTGAAGTGGTAGACCGAGGCGCCGCTCACGCCAGCGCGGAGCGCGACGTAGCGCAGGAGGGGCGAGAGAATCACGGTGAGCAACGCGATCCGGCGCGCCCGTGTGCGTGGCGACAGGAAGACCACCAGCGGCCACATGAGGTAGAACTGCTCCTCGATGGCGAGGCTCCAGAAGTGTCCGACGGTGCGCGCGAGCTGGTACGGCAGCTCCGTGAAGTTCGTGAGAAACAGCCAGAACGCCGCCTCGGTTCGCACACCTCCCGTGTCGAAATCCTGAAAGACGCGTGGCAGGAGATGGAACGTGGCGAAGACCGCGAGGAAGTAGACCGGCAGGATGCGTAGCGCTCGCCGAGCGTAGAACGCCGAGAAGTAGCGGCGGCCTCCCTTGTTGTCGACGAGGATGCCGGTGATGAGAAAGCCGGACAGCACGAAGAAGAGATCGACGCCGATCCACCCGATCTGGAACGCCGAGCGGACACCGGCGGCGACGGTGCCGGCGGGAATCTCCATGTCGGTCGTGAAATGCAGGAGCAGCACCAGCAGGATGGCGAGGCCGCGCAGGCCGTCGAGCGGGATCAGATGACCGCGCCATGCCTCGCCTCTCGGGCGGACGGCCTGGCGAGGGTCTCGCTGGTGGTCGGGGGTGTACGTGGAGACGACGGAGGCGCCGCTACTGGCTGCTGTCATGCCTCCTCGACGATCCCCGCGAGGGGCTGTAACCGGCCGACGATCCACTTTTCTGGAGTCGGCTCACGAGACGCGCACCGGCGCCGAGCCAGGCTCGGTGAGCGCCTCGCGGGTGGCGGGCTTAACCTGCGCCGGCGCCTCGCCCGCGAGCGAGGCTTCGACGGCGCTCGTCGATGCGGGCTGGGTCGCGCCACGCCGCTGCCTCACGAGCGTGAGGATCGTGTAGACCGCGACGGTCTCGCCGTTCTGGTTCGTCACCTCGACGTCCCAGTGGACGACCCCCTGCGGGATCTGGCCCTCGCGATCCTCCTTCGCCGTCTTCTGCTTGCAGGTGAGGCGCGCCCGGATGGTATCCCCGATGTAGACCGGCTTCACGAACCGCAGCGCCTCGAGCCCGTAGTTGGCGAGCACCGGCCCGGGCGCGGGATCGACGAAGAGCCCCGCCGCCGCGGAGAGCACGAAGTAGCCGTGCGCGACGCGCCGCTCGAACAGCGACTCGCGCGCGGCGACATCGTCCATGTGCGCATAGAAGAAGTCGCCCGAGATGCCGGCGAAGTTCACGACGTCGCTCTCGGTCACAGTGCGGCGATGCGTGACGAGCGTCTCGCCGATCTCGAGCTCTTCGAAATACTTGCGGAAGGGATGGACGCGATCGCCACGCTCGGTCGCGCCCTTCGTCCACTCACGAGTGACGGCGGTGAGCGTCTGCGGCGCACCCTGGAGCGCGGTGCGCTGCATGTAATGAAGCACGCCCCGCACGCCGGACTGCCCGGCGCATCGCTGATCGCCGGAATCTGATAGGTGCTAGCGCTGTGCGTCTGGAGCCGGCCCTCCGCGTCCCACTTCAATTCTTCGCTCGTCAGCCAGCCCATGCCCTGTACGAAACCGCCTTCAATTTGGCCGGCACTCGCGAGATCGTAGAGCTTTTTCTCCGCAATCTCGATCTGCTGGAGCGCCATCTCTTCGACGTCAGAGCCGAAGGCGTCGTTGACCATATTTTCGCCGA
>Ga0207701_10005049_pt1 | contig 13278 bp, 12 predicted proteins | sample KBSSwiSSwithPhiX_FD_184294 | JGI IMG/M metagenome (GOLD analysis project Ga0207701, IMG submission 184294) | Switchgrass rhizosphere bulk soil microbial communities from Kellogg Biological Station, Michigan, USA, with PhiX - S5 (SPAdes) (version 2) | ecosystem: Environmental > Terrestrial >... | reverse complement strand
CCGAGCGTGCACGGTTTGGATAATTCGGCGACCCTCGATGCGATCAAAAGCTCCGGCGGCAACTTTCGCGGCGTCGGACGGATTGACGACACGACGCCGAAAGACGAATTGCGGCGGCTCCACGACGGCGGCATTCGCGGCGTGCGCTTCAACCTCCTCGATCGGCCGCGCGGCAATGTGAAGCTCGACGTGCTCGACCGCTGCGTCGAGCACATCGTCGAACTGGGTTGGTCGGTCGATCTTCATATCGACATGAAAAATTTGATCGACCAGGAAGACCGCATTCGCCACCTGCCGCTGCCCGTGGTCATCGATCACATCGCGCGCGTGAAACCAACCGAGGGCTTGAACCAGCGAGGATTTCAACTGCTGCTCGACTTAATCAAGCTCAAGCACGTCTGGGTAAAAGTCAGCGGCGCGGATAAAATTTGCAACACGCGGGTGCGGGATTATTTCGGCCTGCCGTTCGTCGAGGTGATCCCCTATGCCCAGGCCGTCATCGCGGCGGCGCCGGATCGGATCATCTGGGGCACCGACTGGCCTCACTCGAATAATTTCGCGCCGGGCCATACGCCCAATGACGGTGATTTGCTCGATTTGTTAGCCGCGTTCGCGCCGGACGAAGTGACGAGGAAAAAACTTCTCGTCGACAACCCGGCGCGTTTGTACGGCTTCGAATAAGCGCTACAAACTTACCTCCGAACAAAGATAAGGAGCAGGCATGATCAAGCTCACCGACGAGATGAAAGAACGGGTCGATAAGGCCTTCCAGGAAAAGAAATATTGCGTTTGGGTCACCACGTCGGACGAGGGCTACCCTGACGTGAGCTTTCGCGGCAGCACGTTCGTTTACGACGACGAGCATATTGCCTTCTGGGATCGTTCTCTCGGCCAGAGCACGACCAATCTGGAAAAAAATCCCAACGTCTGCATGCTTTACTATGACGGCCCCGGCCGCATCGGCTGGCGTTTTTACGGCAAGGCCTCGGTCTACAAAGAGGGCGACCTACGGCAAAACATTTTGAAGCGCACGGTCAAAGCGGAGCTCGACAAAGATCCCGAACGCAAAGGTTACGGCGTGCTCGTGCGCATCGACAAGATCCGCGGCTATAGCGGCTTTACCGTGCTGCAGGAGCGCTAGACGATTTGAAAGCCATCGCCAAATTACCAATCCTGATCGCCATCGTGATCTTCCTCGGCGCGCCGGCGATGGCGCTGGACCGGATTCGCATCGCGGTGTCGAATCCGAACATGCCGAACTTGACGGTCGCGATGGCGCAAAAAAACGGGTTGTTCAAAGACGAGGCTCTCGAGGCTGAGATCATTCGGATGAATCCCAACGTCGCGATCACCGCCCTGGCGACAGGAGACGTCGACTACTGTCAACTGTTCGGCGCCGTCGTCGGCGGCGCCATTGCCGGCTTGCCGGTACGAATCGTCGCCGGCTTTCTCGACAACTGGCCGATGACGCTGATCGCTCAGCCGGAGCTCAAAGCACTGAAAGATCTCAAGGGCAAAACCTTGGGCATCAGCAGCTTCGGCGCCACACCGGACGTCGCCGCGCGCATGATGATCAAACAGGCCGGCATCGATGCCGATAAAGAAATTAAGATTCTCGCTCTAGGATCCGATGCTGCGCGCCTCATGGCATTGAAACAGCGCGTCGTCGATGTGGTCGTGATCTCCCCGCCGGCTGACACTCAGATGGAAAAACAGGGCTATCGCATCTTGGCGCGGGCCTACGAACTCTTCAGTTTTCCTTATCTCGGCCTCGGTACCCACACGCGAAAAATCAAAGACAAACCAGACGAAATTCGCCGCGTGATCAAAGCGACCATCCGCGCCAATCGCTTCATCCGAGACAATCGCGACGAAGCCGTGCGCGCGCTGATCGCCTGGGGCAAGGTCGAGCGCGAATTCGCCTATGCGTCCTACGACGCGCTGAGAAATCTTTTCAACGCCGACGGTGCCGTGCCGGAAGACGGATTGAAACTTGTTATCGAGCAAGCCCGACGCAACGCCAAAGTCATACGCGAAATCATGCCCAACGAAGTCGTGGATTTGACGTTTCTTCACGAAGCGCAGGCGGAGTTAGGAATCAAAGCGCGCTAGTTCAGCGCTCAAGGAGTCACAAATGATTGTAGATTGGCATGCTCACGTCTATCCGCCGGAAATGGCCAGAGAGCGCCGTTGGGGCGGCACTTCTCCATTGACGATTGACAATCTCCTGGAAGCGCACGAAAAGGCCGGCATCGAGCGCTGCGTCGTCAGCAACACCATTCATTATCTGAAAGACAAAACCAACGAAGAGTCGTTGGCGTTTCTGCAACGCTGGAATGAATACGCCGCCGAGATCCAGCAAAAATATAAAGACCGAGTTATCGTCTTTACCAGCACGCTGCCCTGCGGCGGCGCGCCGTTTATCAAAGAACTAGAGCGCGCGATTGTGCAATACGGTCTGCATGGCGTGCTGATCAATTCGAGCCACCAGCGCGCCTACCCCGATGACGACGAGGCCCAGCCTTTCTTTGAATTGGTCACGAGTTTGCGAATACCCGTCATGATGCACGCGCCGTCGGTCGGCTTCGGTGAGGAGCGCATGCGCGATTACCGGCTGGCTTCGAGCGTCGGCCGTCCCTTCGACGAGTGCTTGAGCATCGCCCGGTTGATCGTGCGCGGCGTTTTCGAGCGGCATCAAAACCTGAAATTCGTCGGCTGCCATCTCGGCGGCGGCATATGCGACGTCATCGGGCGCATGGACTACGCCTATGAGCTCGGCGACTTGGCTTCCGGCCTGGGACCCTATGAGCCGATGCTGATCACCAAGCGCCCGAGCGAGTATCTAAAAAAGCTCTTCATGGACACGGTCGCTTATCATCCGCCGGCCGTCATGTGCGCCTACCAGACCGTCGGCGCCAAGCAGTTGCTCTTCGGCAGCGACGCGCCGCCGCTCTTGCCGCTCCTGCCGCGCGCCAAGAAAATTATCGAAGACTTACCGATCACCGAGATGGAACGGGAAGACATCTTCGGCCGGAATGCCTTGAAATTGCTGCAGCGCCAATGACGACGCGGCCGGCCGCATTTGCCAATAGTCGGTAAAGTGTAATAAATTCGCCGTTCGGAAAGGAATTAGTATGCCGCTATCCTACGACGACCTCATCGAACCTGCGATCGTTAAACAAGTATCGAAAAGCGTCGCCTACTGCCGCTGCACTCGAAGCAAGAATTTGCCGTTTTGCGACGGATCACACGCGGCAACCAACATCCAGCCGTTTGTTCTCGAGCTCGAACGACCGGAGACCATCGCCATCTGCCGCTGCTGGAAGTCGAAAGATCATCCTTACTGCGACGGCACACACGGACGCCTGGTAAAACCCAAGGAAAGGCCGCCGAGAAAGCATGATTAACGATGTCGAACCGAAAGCGTAACGAGATTCAAAACACTTTGAACCTTTTGAACGGCTTGAACGATTTGAACCAGTTTTAACTTAAAGGAGGAATACCATGGTCGAGATGAAAAATCCCGTTAAGGAAGCCAACGCCAACCCGGGCATCAATCACCTGAGTATGTGGAGAACCGATCTTGCGTATTTTTGGGTGATCAATTGCGAAGGCCGGCTCCAGGACGACATGCACTACCATGATAACGATGATCATATTTTCATGTTGCTCGAAGGCGAGTGCACCATCCGCACGCCGCACAAAGAGTTTGTTCTGAAGCAGTTCGACACGGTGCTGCTCCAATCCGGCGAGGCTTACCAGCTCTGCAACACGGGCACGGGGAGAATGCTGCTGCTCGGCGCCGGTAACTCGGGAGTCGACGGCAAGCCGAGAACTCGCGTGCCGAAGATTCCCAGTCACATACCGGTCACAGATCCGATTGTTGCGTGATGGCGCTAAGATCTACGCGCTGACGCGCTAACTCGGCTCGGTATCTACGGCTGACGATCAGCAGCGTCATCGCGGTGATCGCGCAAACCGCGCCGCAGATGGCGAAGGTCCAATCCATGCCAATCGCCGCCCCCGAGGCGCCGATGAGCATGCTGCCCAGCGACCACAGTCCGCGATCCATAAAGAACAGACTCAATACCCGTCCCAGCAAATTATCCGGCGTCGCGGTTTGAATCGCCGTGTTGGAAAGTGCCCGTCCTGAGATCTGGCAAAAGCCTATCATCGCCAAAAAGAGAAAGGACAAAACGAAATTGTGAGAGAAGGCGAATAAAGCAAGAGACACCGCAAAACCCAAAGAGCTGAAACAAATGGAGCGGACTCCGACGCGGAGCTTGTTCACCGAGGCCAGCACCAAAGCAGCCACCGTGGCACCGACTCCAGGCGCGGACATGAGCAAGCCAAAGCCCGACGCGCCGACGTGCAGAACATTGGTCGCAAAGATCGGCACAAATCGATTGTATGGAGCGCCGAAGGTAGCGATCACGTAAGACAAACCGACGATATAGAGCAGGCGCCGGTTGCTCAGCAAATAGCTAAAACCTTCCTTGACGTCGGCCCACATATTCTGTTCATCTTTGCGCTTTTCCCAGGGCGGCAACTCCATCAGGTAAAGGTTGAAAAGCAGAAACACGAAACTGATTGCGTTAACCAAAAAACACCCGGCGATGCCGACCGACGCGATGATCAATCCACCGGCCGAAGGTCCCAAAATTTTTGAGAAGTTGAACACCGAAGATTGTAACCCGATGGCATTAAGCAGCTCCTCTTTGGGCACGAGGCTATTGACCAGCGATTGGCGCGACGTCTGATTGATCGTGTTCACGATGCCGAGAAAAAATGCCAAGACGGCTATATGCCACAACTCGATCACTTCAAACTGTACCAGCAGCCAATAGATGATCGCTTGGATCATCGCCGCCGTCTGAGTGATCATCAGCACGCGCCTGCGGTCGAATCGGTCGGCGATGGCACCGCCCACGGCGCCCACCAACAACCGCGGCAACGTGTCAAAAAAAGCGATGACGCCGATAGCGACGGGCGAATTCGAGACGTGCCACACCAGCCAACTTTGCGCCACGTTCTGCATGAAGTCGCCGGAGCTGGAGATCAGCGCGCCTTCCAACAAGAGGCGGAAATTTCGATGCTTAAGAGAGCGCAGGGTGCGAAGATTTCGTAGGCTTGGCATGTTCGAGTGACGAGCGGTTGTTACCTTTATCTTACGCGACCCGCGTTGCGTTTGAAACCGGCCAGCGCAGGCGCGGCAACGCAGAGCAAACATGATCGAACCCAAATGGTACAGCGAGATCACCGCTTACCAGTGGCGCGTGCTGATTTGCGCGTGCCTCGGCTGGGCCCTCGACATCATGGACGGCTATCTCTATGCAATCATCTTGTTTCCCGCGATGAGCGATTTGCTCGGCACCAGCGAGAGCGCGCAAATCGGACTCTACGGCGGCGTCGTGCTCAGCATCTTCATGATCGGTTGGGCGCTCGGCGGCCTTATCTTCGGTCCCATCGCCGATCGGTACGGCCGCGCCAAAACCATGGCCATTACGATCCTGATCTATGCTTCGTTCACTGGCCTCTGCGGCATCGCCAGCAGCTGGCAGGAATTGGCGGTCTTCCGTTTCTTGACGGGCATAGGCATCGGCGGTGAGTGGGCCGCCGGCGCGGCATTGATCGCCGAAAGCTGGCCGGCAAAAGCGCGCGCAAAAGCCGCCGGCATCATGCAAGCTTCCGGCGGGATCGGTTTTTTTCTCGCCACGGCGCTGTATCTTTTTATCGGCCCTTACGGCTGGCGCTGGGTGTTTGCGCTGGGCGTGCTGCCGGCCATCGTCGCCTTCTACATTCGCTGGTCTCTTGAAGAGCCCGAGCGCTGGACCAAAGCAAAAGCAAGCCAAAATCCTCTTCCTCTTCTTTTCAAAAAGCCGGTGCTGCGCGACGTTCTGATCGGCACCGGACTCGCAGTGGTCGCGACGTTCGGTTACCAGGGCGCCATTCAATGGGTACCGAGCTGGATCGCCGCCATGCTGCACGCGCAAGGCACGCGCGTAGTGATTCCTCAAGTAAGCCTCGTCACCACCACGCTGACCACGGGCGGAATCATCGGTTGTCTCTGCCTGCCATTCATTGCCGACCGTTGGGGAAGAAAACACGCGCTGCTAATTTATTTTCTCGGCGCCCTGCTCTCAGTGCCGACGACGTTCTTGCTCGCGCGGGAATTGAGTCACGCGGTCATCGCCGCACCGATCATGGGCTTTTTCGCCGCGGGAGTGACTACCGGCTTCGCGATTTATTTTCCCGAATTGTTTCCGACGGCGATCCGCGCCACTGCGCAAGGTTTTTGTTTCAACTTCGCCCGCTTCTTTTCCGCCGCGGGCCCGCTGCTCGCCGGTGTGCTCACCTCGGCGCACGGCTCCTTCGCGCCGGCGATCGCGACCATCGGTTCCATTTACTTTTTTGGCTTGATCATTCTAATCTTCGCCCGCGAAACCAAAGGCCAGGCGCTGCCGGACTAGGATGGAAAAGACTGGAGTGATGGAGTATTGGAGTATTGGAATGATCGGATCCGACTTTTTCTTACCAACGCTCCACCACTCCAACATTCCATCACAGCAATTCCTGCGAAGGAGTCCGCCATGCTCTCCATGCCCATCATTAACTTGCTCGATGAAGGCCATAAACTCACGGAGACGGGCCGGCGCGTAAGCGTGCTCTGGCAGCACTCCGACACCTTGGTTTTCCTGGCGCGCGGGCGCGAATATCGGAGCGAGTTTCACATCAATCCGAGCGACGAGACCATGCAGATGGTCAAGGGCGAAATGCGCCTGCATTACCGTACGGCGGAAGGCAGAGAAGACGTGGCGCGGATAGCCGAAGGCTCGATCATCCACACGCCCGCGGGAACTCCCCACTCGCCGCGCTTCGCGCCGGACGCCTTTGCGTTGATCTCAGAACGAAAAAGACGAGACGGCGAGGTTGACCGTTTTCACTGGTATTGCCCGAAGTGCGATACGCGCTTGCACGAAGAGAGCTTCATCGTGGAAGACTACGCGCTCGACCCCGTCTCGAAAGCGTATAAGCGCTTTTTCGATAGCGAAGAATTCCGCACGTGCAAAAAATGCCGCGAGATCATGCCCGCGCCGAAATCACTCTGAACGTGATACCTGATCGTGTTAGTGAATTAGTCGTGGAACGGCACGAGCGGTCTCAATCTCGAATCTTTGAACTTTTTTTTCCGAAGCAACGACTGGCAAGATTGGTTTCAAATATTCAGTTCCTTCGACCGGTCATAATCATGGCGCGCGCCCGCGACAGCACCTTGCTGTGGAAACAATCTGTCGATCTGGGCCAACTCGTCCGGTATTAACCGGATATTCGCTGCGCCGATATTTTCTTCGAGGTGGCTGATTCGATGCGTGCCCGGAATCGGCACGAAGCTTTCGCCCTGATGAAGTATCCACGCCAACGATAGCTGCGCGAGAGTAATCCTTTTAACCCGCGCAAGCTTTTCGAGTTCGCCCAGCAAGCGCGCATTGTGATCAAGATTTTCAGCGGAGAAGCGTGGTGCTTTGCGCCGGCCATCTTTTTCACCTAGGTCGGATAGAGCTCTTACCGCACCCGCAAAAAAGCCTCGGCCGAGCGCATAATAGGAAACAAAGCCAATGCCGAGCTCTTTTACAGTCGGGATCGTGTCGGCCTCATAGTCGCGTGTCCATAGAGAATACTCGCTTTGCACCGCAATAATCGGATGAACCGCGTTGGCGCGTCGAATGGTTTGCGGACCCGCTTCGCTGAGACCGATTTGGCGGATCTTGCCCTGCTCGACGAGCTTGCTCATTGCGCCGATGGTGTCTTCGATGGGAACTTTCGGATCGACGCGGTGCAAATAATAGAGATCGATGTAATCGGTCTGCAGGCGCCGTAGCGACGCCTCGCACGCTTTCGCCACGTACTCCGGCCGTCCGTCGACATCTCTCCCTTTCGCCCACGGCCACGGTTGGCCGCGGAGATTACCGAACTTGCTCGTCAGGACGACTTGGCCGCGCTTTCCTTTGAGCGCCTTGGCCAACAGCTGTTCATTGTTGCCGTCGTTATGGTCCGCCGTATCGATAAAGTTGACGCCGAGGTCGATGGCGCGATGAATGATCGCGATATCGCGCTTCGCGTCGGCGTCGCTCAGCTTTCCTTGAAACGTCGGACAGCCAAAACCGATCGCCGAAACCTTCAAGCGCGCCTTGCCGAGAAAACGGTATTGCATGGAATGTGTTTCTTGCTGACGGCCGGGTGGCGTGTAGGGGCGCAGCATGCTGCGCCCCTACGGTCTCTGTGGCTAATTCTTCTTGATTTCTACTTCAACAGATAACCAAACTTTTCGCGCGCTTTGCGTGTAACCTCCTGGCTCGGCGCGTTGACCTTCGGAAATTTGTCTCTCCATTCGTACGGCCGCGTGGCGTCGATGACCATGCGCGAGTTGGTAAAGTCGCGGACCTTACGCTGCTCCGGCGTCAGCCGCGGGTCCGCCGGCGTGCTGCGCATGCGGCGCAAGATGTCCACCGAAGTCGCCGGATCGTAGCGGGACAGCATCGCCCACATGAGCTGATCTAGATTGGAAACGTCGATATCATCGTCGACGACGATGACCATTTTGCAGCCGTAAACGCTCGCGCCGCAGCTCGCCGCCAGCACACCGACCTGTTTGGCGTGACCTGCGTAGCGCTGCTGGATCGCAAGCGCGATCAGCATGCGCGACGCGCCGATCTCGTGCGACCACACTTGCGTCACGTCAGGCACGCCGGCGCTCTGGAGTTGCTGCTTGAGCATGGCCGAGCGCATGATCGCGCGGTAGCGCGCCATCTCGTCCGAGCCGCCGCCGATCGGCGGCACGCCGAGAATAATCGGATCGTTGCGATGATAGATCGCTTCGATTTCCAATACCGGCTGAGCGCTCTCGTCGGACGCGTAGTAGCCGGTCCACTCGCCGAACGGGCCTTCGAACTTGCGGTTGTCGTTATTGAGGAATCCTTCGAAAACAATTTCTGAATTGGCCGGGAACGGCAGCCCGGTAATCTTGCCGCGCACGCACTCGACCGGCTTTCGGCGCATGCCGCCAACGATATCGTATTCGCAGAGCCCGTACGGCTGCTCGGTTCCCGCCATGAAGAAAAACAGCGGATCGCCGCCAATTACCAGCGCCAGCGGCATTTTCTCGCCGCGTTTGAAATATTTTTCGCGATGCATGTAGCCATGTTTGCCTGGAACCATCAGCAGGCTGACGCTTTTCTGATCTTGAATCATGGCACGGTAGCAGCCTGCGTTTATCCACTTTTCGTCTGGGTCCATCGTAACTGAAAAACAGCCCGTGCCGATGTAGCGGCCGCCGTCGTTGACGTGCCAGACCGGTGTGGGAAATTTGAGAATGTCGATATCGTCGCCTTTGAGAGTATTCTCGAAAATCGGCCCGTCATCGACGATTACCGGCGGAATATGTTTGGGCGTTTTCTGATAGTGATCGAAGAATGCGTCGCTCAACTCCTGCTTGGAGAGCCCCTGCGGGAACCCGAGCGTCATGGCGCGCCGCTTGCCGGCAAAACAATTAATCAGCAGGCGAAACCCCTTCGGGCAACCGGGCACTTCGTCGAAAAGCACCGCCGGTCCGTCGTCCGGAGGAACTACGACATCCGTCGCCAAACCGATTTCTTCCTGCCACGACGCGCCGAGAACGGTCGTCAACTCGCCGAGCTTTTCGGCTTCGCGCATCCATTCGCGCAGATCGGTGAAGGCGATATAGGGCTGAATCTTTGCGCTATCGAACATGGCTGCTCCTCATTTCGATCGATCTATCGTAACCTAGCATAAACCCCGGGCGCAGGAAAATTCACTGTTGCCTGCGGGCGAGGAAATCAGATAACCTCCGGGCCTGAGAGTCGTCATGAAAATATCTCCCGCACGGCTACGCGGACATCTCGCAACTTTTGTTCTTACGCTTTCCATTTTTCTCGCCGTATTTCGGCCGCTTGGGGCAGCCGAACTGACCACTATACGGCTCGGCCACAATGGTCTTACCAGCGAGGTGCCCTTTTATGTCGGCCGCGATGCCGGGATTTTTGCCAAGCACGGATTCAACTTGGAACCGGTGCTAATTACCGGCGGCTCGACATCCATACAGGCATTGCTCGGCAAGAGCTTGGATCTCCTGCTCGGCGGTGCGACGCCGATGCTCTACGCCGTCTTACATGGCGCCGAGATGAAAATCGTCGCCGGCCTGAACAACCGGATTCCCTTCTCCTTGCTTTCTCAGCCCGAAATTCGCAATGGCGCGCAATTGAAAGGCAAGAAGCTCGGCATAACCCGATTTGGCAGCAATACCGATTTTATCGCCCGGTTGGCAGCAGCGGAGTTCGGCTTGAATCCCAAGACCGATCTCACGATCATCCAGTCGGGGAGTCCGGACGCCCGGCTCAACGCCATGCGCGCCCGCGTCATCGATGCGACTTTTTTTAATCTCGAACAAGCGATGGTCGCGCGCAAACTCGGTTACAATTTGCTGCTCGATTTCATCGATAAGGACATCGAGTACGCTCACATCGCTGTCATCGCTCGCGAAGACACGTTAAAGAATCAGCCGGAAATGTTGCGCCGGTTTTTGCGCGCCTACGTCGATGCCATCCGCTATCACAAGACGCACAAGGAAGAAGCTGTCAAGAAATCGTTACAACTGCAAAAGAATTTGGATCGGCAGATCGCCGAGCAGGCCTATGAGATCAATTTAAGAACGTTGCCCGACGACGCCCGGGTGAGCGTCAAAGGTGTGCAACTGGTCATCGATGCCGCAGCCCTCGAAGATCCCAAAGCAAAAACTTTCACGCCGCAGCAGTTGATGGACCTGAGTTTTCTACCTTAGTTGGATTCGCGGCATCAGACGATTCGCAAAAACGCCAAGCCGCCGAACGGTCGTCGCATGGAACGCGTCGGTTGACCCGTGGGTTCGCTTAGGTAGAATGGGCCCGAAGTTGGCTGTCAGTTTCACTGGTAATATGCCGCAAACGTATCGCTCAAGGAGCAAGCCATGATTGTCGATGCCGATGCCCACGTCGTTGAAACCGAACACACGTGGGATTTTCTCGATGCGTCGGAAAAAAAGTTCCGGCCGCAGCTTTTTAGCTCCGTCGACAACTCCAACATGCAGTACTGGTTCGTCGAGGGAAAATCGGTCGGTTTCCGCCCGCCGACGTTGACCGAACAGGAATTGATCGCCCTTTCCAAACAAACCGGACGGGAACTCCAAACCGCGCCCGAGGCGCGCGAGCTGCGCGACGTCGAGCTGCGCTTGAAGCACATGGACAAGCTCGCCATCGACGTGCAAATTCTTTTCAACACCATGTGGATCGCCCGGGTCGCAGATAAAGCCGAGGCGGAAATCGCGCTGTGCAAATCGTGGAACCGCTGGATGGCGGAAGTCTGGAAACAAGGCAACAATCGGCTGCGCTGGTCGTGCGTCGTGCCGGCCATGACTTTGAACGAGGCGATCCAGCAAATGCGCTACGCCAAGGAGAACGGTGCCGTCGCCGTGAGCCTGCGGCCGTTTGAAGACGACAAGCATCTCGTGGATCCGTATTTCTATCCGATCTACGAAGAAGCGACGCGGCTGGATCTTGTCGTCGCCGTGCATATCGCCAACGGCAGTCCGCAACTGATGGACCAATTCAAGCCGCGCTACGATCGCATGGGCGGCTTCGCGCAGTTCCGTATACCGACGGTCATCACGTGTCTGTCTTTAATGATGAGCGACGTGCCGACAACTTTTCCGAAACTGCGTTGGGCGTTTGTCGAAGCTTCCGCCCAATGGGTGCCCTGGGTCGTTAAAGAAGCGATCCGGCGCAGCGGCACGAAAGGCTTTCCCAAGCTGCCGTTCAAAGAATTCAATATCTATGTCACCACCGAGACCAACGACGACTTCGAATACGTTCTGCGCTACGCCGGCGAAGATAACGTCGTCATCGGCACCGACTACGGCCACACCGACGCGTCGAGCGAAGTGGATGCCATCGATATCTTCCGCGCCAGCGATCTTGTCACCGATCCGGTCAAGAAGAAGATCCTGGACGATAACCCGCGTGCTCTGTACGCGTTATAAACCTATTGACCTTGAGTCAATTCTTCATAAAGGCTGAATTCTAACGTGGCCAAAGACCTGCGCAGTTTCATCGCCGAGCTGGAAGACGTGTCGCCGGAAGAAATTGCCCGTGTGACGAAACCGATCTCGCCGCGCTACGAGATCACGGCTCTGCTGACGCAGTTGGAAAAACAAAAACGCTTTCCTCTGCTGTTTTGCGAGAACGTCGAAGGCAGCGACGCTCCCGTCGTGGTCAATGTGCAAGCGAGCCGCAAGCTGATGGCGCTGGCCTTGCAGTGCAAACCCGAGGAGCTGGCAACGAAATTCAGCGAGCGGCAAGGCAAGCCGATTGCGCCGGTGGAAGTCAAAGATGCGCCGGTGCACGAAGTCGTCAAGGTCGATGCCGATGTGGATCTGACAAAAGTGCCGCTGCTGACTCACTACGACGTAAACGCGGCGCCGTATATCACCGCCGGCATCGTCGTAGCCGCCGATCCGGACAGCGGCGTGAGAAACACCAGCTATAACCGGCTCATGATGGCGCGGAAGCGCGAGCTGCGCATTTTCATGGCGGTCGGCCGTCATCTCTGGACGCTGCACAACAAATTGGAACGGCGCAAAGAGCCGCTTCCCATCGCGATCGTTATCGGCGTTCATCCGCTGTTCTCCTTGGGCGCGCAGGCGTTTACGCCGTCGACGGAAGACGAATACGCAGTCATCGGCGGCATGATGGAAGAAGCGCTGCGCGTGGTGAAAGCGAAGACGGTGCCGATCTTGGTTCCCGCCGATGCCGAGATGGTGATCGAAGGGAAAATTCTGCCCGATGTCCGGCGCGAAGAAGGTCCGTTCGGCGAATTTACCGGCCACGCCGTCTCCAAAGACGATCGTCAGGTGATCGAAGTGACGGCGATCACGCACCGTCGGAATTACATATTTCAGGACGTCCACGCGGGCTACACCGAGCACAAGCTGATGGGCGCCGTGCCGCGCGAAGCCGCGCTGATCCAGGCCGTGCGCCAAACCGTGCCGACGGTGAAAAATGTCTGCATGCCGGTGTCGGGCAACTGCCGCTTTCACGCCTATATTTCAATTGCCAAGCGCACGCCCGGTCAGGCGAAGAACGCGATCTGCGCCGCCTTCGCTTCGGACATGCTGCTGAAACATGTGATCGTGGTCGACGACGACATCGACGTCTTCGACGAAGAACAGGT
>Ga0207701_10005048_pt1 | contig 13278 bp, 10 predicted proteins | sample KBSSwiSSwithPhiX_FD_184294 | JGI IMG/M metagenome (GOLD analysis project Ga0207701, IMG submission 184294) | Switchgrass rhizosphere bulk soil microbial communities from Kellogg Biological Station, Michigan, USA, with PhiX - S5 (SPAdes) (version 2) | ecosystem: Environmental > Terrestrial >... | reverse complement strand
GCGATCCTCGATCCGGTGAACGGGCTCGGGTTCAACGTCTTTCGCTACAACATCGGCGGCGGCGAGAACCCGGCGCACGACCACATGGGGCAGTGGCGCGAGATGCCCGGCTTTCAGGCGGCGAACGGCACCTGGAGCTGGGACGCCGACGCCAACCAGCGCGCGGTGCTGCAGCGGATCGTCGAGCGCGGCGGGACCGGCCTGGTGCTGGAGGCCTTCTCGAATTCGCCCCCGTACTGGATGACCACCAGCGGGTGCGCGTCGGGGAACACCGACGGGTCCAACAATCTCCGGAGCGACTCGTACGGCGCCTTCGCCAGCTACCTGACCGAGGTGGTCAAGCATTTCCGCGACAGCTTCGGCATCAGCTTTCGCACGCTGGAGCCGCTGAACGAACCGAACGCCACCTGGTGGACCGCCAACGGCAGCCAGGAGGGCTGCCGCTTCGACGCCGCCAGCCAGCAGACCCTGATCAAGGCGGTCGGCGCGGCGCTGGTGGCGGCCGGCGTGACCGGTACGCGGGTCAGCGCCTCGGACGAGAACAGCATCGACGACGTCGCCAACATCGTGCGCGGTTACGACGCCACGACCGCCGGTTATCTGACCCAGATCAACCTTCATTCCTACGCCGGTAGCCGGCGCGCCGAGGTGCGCGCGCTGGCCACCAGCCTGGGCAAGCGCCTGTGGCAGTCGGAGTCGGGCCCGCTCAACGTGACCCTGGCCGACGACTCGGCGGCGGCGATCTTCATGGCGGGCCGGATCATCACCGACCTGCGCGACCTGCGGCCGGAGGCCTGGCTGGACTGGCAGGTGGCCGATCCCAGCCGCAACTGGGCCAGCTTCGCGGTCAACAACGCGCGCCAGACCTTCACCTTCCTCAAGCGCTTCTACATGCACGCCGGCTTCAGCCGCTACATCCGTCCCGGCGCCACCTTCGTCGACATCGACAACGCCGACATGGTCGCGGCCGTGGCCGCCGACGGTTCGCTGCTGGCGCTGGTGGCGCGCAACGGCGACGCCGCCGCGTCCCGGACCTTCACCTTCGATCTCACCGCGGTGCCGTCGGTGGGCGCCGCCGTGGAGGTCCACCGCACCTCGCGCACCGAGAACCTGGTCGCGCTGGCGCCCATCCCGGTCGCCAGCTGGAGCTTCACCGCCACGCTGCCGCCCGGGTCAGTGACCACCTTCGTGGTGCCGGCGCGCTGAGGAGGTCGCCCCGCTGGGCGGCGCTCAGGGCGGGAACAGGTAGCTGCCGGTCCAGGCCCCGTAAGCCAGCGAGGTGACCCCGTTCTGGGTCGCGGCGGCGTAGCTGGACTGTCCGGGGACGATCTGGATCTGGACCTGCCCGCCGGCCGCGGCGGTGATCAGGCCCGCGTGCACGGCGGCGACGCACACCGGCGAATCGTCGGTGTAGATGTTGGTGCCGTAGATCGACTGCGCCGTCGAGCCCTGGGCCGGGCAGACGTAGCGCAACAGCTGGGTGTTCAGCCCGCGGTACAGGACCGCGTTGGTGGTCCAGGTGGTGGCGGCCGGGAACCGGAAGCTGCCGGTGAACGAGGTGAAGGACAGCGAGGTGATGCCGTTGCGCACGGACCCGGTGTAGGCCGCCAGTCCGGGGATGATCTGGATGGTGAACACGCCGCCGCCGGTCAGCGTGGCCAGGCCAGCGTGCACCGCCGCCGTGCAGATCGACGAATCATCGGTGTAGGCGTCAGTGCCCCAGATGTTGGCCGGCGCCCCGCTGGCGGGGCAGGAGAAGGTGAAGTACGCGCCCGATTGGGCGCGTAGCGGCTGCGCCGTGGTGGTCCAGGTGGCGGTCAGCGGGCCGGCGTCGCCGGGACCGGTGTCGCGCGGGCCGGTGTCGGCCGGGCCGGTGTCGGCCGGGCCGGTGTCGGCGGGACCCCGGTCGATCGCGCCGGTGTCACCCGCGCCGAGATCGCTCGTGGCGACGTCCGGCGTCCCCTGGCCCGCGTCCGCCATCGCGTCAGGACCCGCGCTGTCGCTGCCGGTGTCGACTGCCGGACCCGCGTCCGACTTCCTGGCCACGCTGCCGCATCCAGAAAAACCAGCCAGAAGACCAGCCCAAAGTCCAACCGAAGAGGTCACCAGGGTCGCCAGAGCTATCGCTCGTCTCATGTTCTCCCGCAGGGACTGTAACATCACCGGGGCGGTCAGGTAAAAAGGCCGGGCGCGGTCGCTAGGACGTCAGGCCCTTCAGGAAATTTCTCAGCAGCTGATCGCCACAGTCCCGATAGTTTCGGTGGTCCGGCCGGCGGAAAAACGCGCTCAGCTCGGTCTTCGAAACCTTGAAGCCGGTCCGGTCCAGCAGCGCGATGATGTCGCCGTCCTTGAGCTCGAAGGCGGTCCGGAGCTTCTTGAGGACGATGTTGTTGGTGACCGGAACCTCGACGCTGGGAGGCGGTCGGCTCTGGTCCTTTCCGCGCTTGTAGGTGACCAGGCCATTCAGGAAATGCGCCATCACCTCGTCGCCGCACGGCTGGTGACCGTCCTCGTCCTCTCTCTTCAGGAACGCCACCATCTCGGCTCGACTGACCTGAAAGCCACCCAGCTTGATGATGTCGACCAGCGCCGCGTCGCTGACGTTCAGGAGATAGCGGATGCTTCGCAGGACGTCGTTGTGGGTCATGATCGCGCGCGCGCCAGCCCGACCTTGAACCTCTTGCCCTTGATGCGGCCCGCGCCCAGCCGCTGGATCGCCAGCTCCGCGCTGCCCCTGGCGATGGCCACGTAAGAGAATCGATCGTGGATCTCGATCTTGCCGACCTCGCTGCCCGGCAATCCACCGGCCTCGCCGGTGAGCGCGCCCAGGATGTCGCCGGGACGCACCTTGTCCTTGCGGCCGCCCGAGATGTACAGGGTCTCCATGGTCGCGCCCGCGTGAACGGCAGAGCTGGACTCCAGGGTGGCGCCGGGCGCCGGCCGCGGCGCCACTAGACGCTCCAGCGGCGAACCGATCTCGGCTTCGATCGCCGCGACCTTGGCCTGATCCCGTGGACCGACCAGCGACACCGCCACGCCCGGCTTGCCCGCGCGGCCCGTGCGTCCGATGCGATGGACGTAGATTTCCGGTTGGGACGGCAGCTCGAAGTTCACCACCAGATCCAGCCCTTCGATGTCCAGACCGCGCGCGGCCACGTCGGTGGCCACCAGCACCCGCGTGCTGTGATTGCGAAGCTTGGCCATCACGAAGTCGCGCTGCCTCTGATCAAGGTCGCCGTGCAGCGCGGCGCTGCTGACGCCCGCCGCGCCGAGCGCCTGCTCGATCCGGGCGACGGTCGCCTTGAAATTGCAAAACACAATGGCCGACTCGGGTGGGGTCGCTTGCAGGATGGCCAGCAAGGTGTCGAGGCGATCACCCTCGTCCACCGTGTAGGCCAGCTGGCGCAGGAGATCCCGGGAACCCTCCGCTTCGCCGATGGTCAGGCGCACGGGGTCTTGCTGGTGGGCCCTGGTCATCGCGTCGATCGAGCGCGGAAACGTGGCCGAAAAGAAGACGGTCTGCCGCGGCCTGGGGGCGCCGCTCAGGATCTTCTCCATCTCGGCGCCAAATCCCATGTCCAGCATGCGGTCCGCCTCGTCGACGACGATGGTGGCGACGCCGTCCAGTTTCAGCGAGCCGCGCGCGATGTGATCGAGCGCGCGACCCGGCGTTCCGACCACCACGTGCACGCCCTGTTGCAGGGCCGCCAGCTGGGGATTCATCGGCTGCCCGCCGGACAGGATCAATATCTGAAGTCCCGCTTCGCGCCGGCCCAGCTTGCGGAAGTCGCGCGCCACCTGCGCGCACAGCTCGCGGGTGGGACACAGGATCAGCGCCTGCGGATGGCGTTCGTCCCGCTTCAGCTTGTGCAGGATCGCCAGCGCGAAGGCCGCCGTCTTACCGCTGCCGGTGGTGGACTGCCCGATCAGGTCCCGGCCCGCCAGCAGCAGCGGAATGGCGCGCGCCTGGACCGGCGTGGGCCTGGCGAACCCCAGCTCGGCCACCACCTGACTCAGGCTGGCGGACAGGCCCAGCGCGTCAAAGCCGCCGTCGGCCGGGGCCATCCGCGCAGGATCGGGGGTTGTCATGGACCGCTGATAGCAACTGCGCCGGGAAAGTCCACGTATTTCAGGGCGCGTCGCTCTTCGGCCGCGCCAGCAACCCGGTGGTCGACACCCGCACCTCCCACACCGCGGCAGCGCGAACCTCGACGAAGGTCGCCGAGCCGTAGTCGGCGTCGACCAGGGGGGCGAGCGCCGCGTAGCGCCGCCGGAGCGCGAAGAGATCGAGATCCTTGGGCGTGGCGATCGAGGCCACCGTGCGGGGCTTGTCGCGCTCGTCCTCCAGCGAGGTGTAGCGACCGGCCACGCGATCCAGCTCGTAGGCGGTGTGCAGGCCCAGCAGGTTGGCCCAGGGCTTCCACTTGAGGATGTGGGCGTCGACGTAAAGCTGGTCGCCGGTGAGGTCGTGCACGGCCTGGCGACCGTCGGGGAAGGTGAAGTGGGCGCGGAAGGATTGCCCGCCCGTCGGCTCGACCCGCACCTCGCAGGCGACCTCCTCGCGGGTCAGCGCGCGGTAGCCCTGGGTGGCGCCGACCAGCAGCGCACACAGCGCGGCCAGCGCCAGGAACAGCAACGCCGACAGGGTGCGCGCGCCCAGGGCCAGCACCCGGCCCCCGCGCAGCGCCCGCAGCCCGGAGACGCCGAAGACGATCGCGAGGAGCGCGAACAGCCCCGCGATCGCCAGCAGCACGGGAGAGGGCACCGCGGTCGACATGCGGTTCCAGGATAACGGCAAATCGTTTTTGATGCTTGCCGTCGGTGTCGAAGCGCTGCGCGACCAGGTAATCTAGCCGTCCGATGTCCGACGCTTCCAACGCCGAATCACCACCCGCAGCGCCCGCAGACCCGGGCGCCAGCCGCATCGCCAGTCCCGAGCTGGAGATCAAGGACGCGCCGCTGATCTTCGGGCAGGTGTGGAACCGGCTGGTCCAGGAGCGCGCGCTGGAAAACATGGTCTTCCCCAAGGAGATCATGTGGCTGGGCGGGGCCCCCGGTTCGGGCAAGGGCACCAACACCCCGTTCATCCTGCGCGAGCGCGGCCTGACCGCGCCGCCCATCGTGGTGAGTGACCTGCTGGACACGCCCGAGATGCGCGCGCTGAAGGACCGCGGGCAGTTCGTCGGGGATCGCGAGGTGATCGAGGCGCTGCTGCGCAAGCTGCTCGAGCCGGCGTATCAGACGGGGGTGGTGGTCGACGGGTTCCCGCGCACCAAGGTGCAGGCCGAGGCGGTCAAGCTGCTGCACGACCGGATCATGCAGCTGCGCGCCACCTACTGGGGCACCCCGACCGGCAAGCGCTTTCGCCGTCCGATCTTCCGCATCACCGTGCTGTTCGTGGGCGAGCAGACCTCGGTCGAGCGGCAACTGAACCGCGGGCGCGAGATCGTCGCCCACAACGACAAGGTGCGCCGAACCGGCGCGGGCGACCTGGTCGAGCTACGCCCCACCGACGTCGACGAGGCGCTGGCCCGCAACCGCTACCGCACCTTCAAGGAGCTGACCTACGAAGCGCTGACCAGCCTGCGCCGGCACTTTCACTATCACTTCGTCAACGCCGACGCGCCGCTGGCCGACGTCGAAGCCAGCATCAACGCCGAGTTTCAGTACCAGAGCTCGCTGGAGCTGGGACAGGCGACCTTCGACATCATCCACCACATCCCGCTGGCCTCCGACCTGACCCTGCACGCGCGGCAAGAGCTGGTGCGCCGCCTGGACGCCTATGAGCACGCCGCCGCGCCCCAGTTCAGACAAGTGGCCTCCTTCATCGAGGCTCAGGTCGTCCCGGTCATCCTGCGCCACGCGCTGGCCGGGCGGTGCGTGGTGAAGACCGACAACGCGCTCTTTCAAGACACCACCGCGGTCGAGATGGTGCTGGACGTCCTGGCCGAGCGCGGCTACCACGCGGTTCACCAGGAGCAGCGCACGCCGGTTCCCTGCGGCGTCGATCTGCAAACCGGCGCGATCACCTGCCAGGACCGGATCCAGCACACCTTCGAGATCCGCTTTCATCCCGCCGAGATCAGACGCGGCCACTGAAACGCGGCAAAACCGGACGAGGGGCCAGCCCTCGTCCGGTTTGTCGATTTTTGTGGGTTTGTCGGGCGGTGCGGAACGCTCTACAGCGCGGCCAGGAAGGCCTCCAGATCCCGCTTCTGCGCGCCGGTCAGGTTCAGGCTCAGCCGCTCGTTGTAGTGGTTGACCACGTCGCCGAGGGTGCTGGCCTGCCCGTCGTGGAAGTAGGGCGCGCGCGCGGCCAGTCCGCGCAGCGGCGGCGCGCGGAAGCGGCCGATGTCCGACCACTTGCCGGTGGACAGCGCGCGTCCCGGATCGCAGGTGAGCTTGGTCTCCATGGTGGTCTTGTTCTGCAGGGTCAGCAGCGGCAGCGCAGAGCTGCACTTGGGCGGCTCGGCCGTGCCGATGTTGAAGAACGCCACCGTCGAGTGGCTACCCACGTTGGGGCTGTTGTGGCAGCCACCGCACTTGCCCACGCTGTTGAAGATCTCCTGCCCGCGATAGATGGCGCCGCGCGCGCCCGCCGTTCCGTTGTCATTGTGGCCCGCGTACCTGGCCCAGCCGTCGTAGATGTTGAACACCTTGGGATTGAACGGATGGCCCTGCGGGTCGTTGCCGGCGGTGTCGTTGATGCCGATGTAGAAGTCCTGCGCCATCAGGTTGGCCGGGCCACCCATGGCTCCGTCGCTGTCCAGGCGACCGGCGCGGAAGTCGCGGCTCTGCGCGAAGATCACCCCGAACATGAAGTCACCGGCGGCGACCGACTGCTCGGCGGTGGCCGGAACGGCGCCCTGCTCGTGCAATTTCACGCCGCCGGGCAGGATCCCGCGCAGCTGCGTGATCACGTCGACGGGCGGGGCCCCGGTCCACAGGATGCTGGGAGCCTTGGTCTCGTTGGCGGTCGGGGTCGGGCGGCGGAAGCCCGAGAAGCTGGTGGTGGTGGACCACCCGTACGGGTCGCTCACCGCCGCCAAGGTGAACTCGGCGGTCGGGCTGATGGTGCGGGTGAAGCGGGTCACGCCGCGATCGACGGTGGTGTCCTTGAAGGTGGCGACCCGCGCCGCGAACGTCGACACGTCGGCGTCGGGCCGGTTGCCCTCGTCGACCAGGTTGAAGATCGGAGCGGTGCCCTGGGTGAACAGCAGCAGCGCGAGGTTGGTGGCCGAGTTCATGGTCCAGCCCTGCGAGGGCGAGTGACAGGTGGCGCAGGTGCGTGGGTTGGTGCCCAGCTGCTGGAAGAAGGGGTTGGTCGAATCGATCGCGCCGCTGGTGTGAAGGCTGGTGCCGACACCATAAGCGTTGAGCCCAGCTCCGAGCGCGCTCTCCTCGGCGTCCAGATCGGCCGTCGACACCTCGTCGGGCGGGGCGCCGCAACCAGCGTGGGCGGCGAACAGGCCTACAATGAGGGCGCCACGGAGTCGATCTGAGCCTTTCGGTGTCGAGGGGAACCGGAAGAGAGGGTGCTTCGTCATACGGGGGCTCCTTTCGCCGTCCTTTCATCGCAACGTTCGTGCCGCAGCGGCGCGCCCAGCGCGGGCGCGTGGAACGGTGCGCCGCCTCACCAAGCTTCTCGGCTCTCTTGCGCCAGGAACAGTGCGGCTGCTCGTTGTAGCTCGCGCCACGCCCGGCATATGTCGTCGACAACAAACCTGACGGCTCTCGTCGATTTGGCGGCCGCCTCCGACCGCGACTCACCGCTAGGTCAAGGGGCGCGGGTGGCGTCGCGAAGCCCCGCCGGACCGACTGGCGTCGACAGCGGCGCGCGCGACGCTAACAGACCGCTGTCGAGAGCAGCAGACCGCGCGAGGCGAAACCCACGCTGCGATCCAGGGTGCGCAGATAGGCCTGCGCGATCGCGGGCACGGAGCGCAGATGCCACAGCGCCTGGCCGTTGCTCCAGGCGGCGTCTCGAGCTGCGCCCACCCCCCAGATCGCCACCACGTCGTCGACACCGCGAAACTGAGCGTCTAGCTCGCGCGCCAGCGGATCGAGATAGAGGTCCTTCACCTGCTTCTCGGTAATGGCCAGGAGCGCGTTCACCCGTTTGAAGTCTGTGTGCGGTGCGCCATGTTCCTGGGGTGCGAGCCCCAGCGCGTCGAAGGTATCGACCAGCGCCCTGGGCAGATCGCGGTTGATGTGGGCGTTCATGCCCGCCAGCGCGAACTGGATGGGAGCGATGGTCCGGCTGGCGCGCGACTCGAACAGCGGCAACCAGGCGCGCGGGGTCGCGACCGGCTGGCTGTCGAAGGCCCGCAGCGCCGCGAAGTAGAGGTTGGCGAAGGTGACGTCCAGCGCCGCCAGAAAGCGAGGATCGGCGAAGGTCGCCTGGCCAACGCCCACCTGGGCCAGGACGTTCTCGGTGACCGCCAGGTAAAGCTTGTTGAAGCAGGAGATGCCGTCGGCCCGCGGCAGGGCGGTGTCGATCTCTCTCATCACCGACACCACGTCTTCGATCCGACTCACCGGGGTTCGGCTGATGATGGGGGCAAGCGCGCTCACGCGGGCATCGTACGCCCAGGCCGGCACCGGCGTCGACTGGCGTCGACGCTTGCCCGTCCTGACGCTAAAGTCGGCCGCATCCCGATGAGCAAGACGAGGCTGGAAGCGTTCAGCGATGGTGTCATCGCCATCCTGATCACCATCATGGTCCTCGAGCTCAAGGTGCCCCACGGCGCCGACCTGGCGGCCCTGCGCCCCATGCTGCCGGTGTTCCTGAGCTACGTCCTCAGCTTCATCTTCCTCGGCATCTACTGGAACAACCACCACCACATGCTGCACGCCACCAGCCGGATCAACGGCAAGATCCTGTGGGCCAACCTGCATCTGCTGTTCTGGCTGTCACTGGTCCCCTTCGGGACCGCCTGGATGGGCGACCATCACCACGCCCCGCTCCCGACGGCGATCTACGGCGTGATCTTGCTGGCGGCCGCGATCGCCTACTACATCCTGGCCAGAGCCATCATCGCCGCCGAGGGGCCCGAGTCGAAGCTGGCCCAGGCCTTCGGCAGGGACCTCAAGGGCCGGATCTCGCCGCTGCTCTACGCCGCCGCCATCCCGCTCGCCTTCGTGAGCCGCGAGCTTGCGCAGGGCATCTACGTGCTGGTGGCCCTGGTCTGGCTGGTCCCCGACCCGCGCATCGAGTCGCGGCTGGCGCGGCGGGACTAGGCCCCTGTCACGCAAACAGGCCCCGCCAGCTCGAGCCGGCGGGGCCTGTGGTGGCCTTCAGGGGACGCGGGCGTCTAGTCTTCGCCGCGATCGTCCCGGTCGCAGTCGTGCCCGCGGGCTTCGACCACGTAGGTGTCGCCGTCGGGGATCACGCTGACGTGGCGGCGGCCCTCCCAGCGGTAGCCGGGCACCTCGACCACCGTCTGGCCGGCCGGCATGCTCACGGTCTGGAAGCTGTCATCGCCGCGCTCGGGAGTCATCCGCAGGATCACGTCGATGGTCGTCGACAGATCGCCGTGCCGCACCAGGCGCAGCCGGCCGAAGTTGCGGATGCCGACCTCGGTCACGCCCGGCAGCACGCCCAGGCCCGCCTTGATGCGGACCGGATCGACGCGCAGGAAGTACACGTTGGGGGTCGACGGGACGCCCTCGCCACCAAAGCCGGTGAAGTAGAAGCGGCCCTCCTGATCCCAGCTGTCGTGACCGGTGAAGGCGGTGTAGCGGGCGTCGACCCGGGCGTCCATCGCCGGCACGGTGGCCAGCTCCAGCGGCGTGTCGGTGTTCATGAAGTCCCACTCGTACAGCGAGTTGACCGGAGCGGTGTCGTTGATGAAGTAGAGCTTCTTCTCGTTGGCGCTCAGGTTCATGCTGCGCACGCGCACCGTCTTGGTGCGGGGCGAGACGTGCTCCGGGCTGAGGACGCCCTTCTTGAGCTTGGTGAAGGTGCGGTCCTGGTCGTTGAACATGTACAGGTTCATCGGGTAGTCCAGGATGTACAGGTGCTGGTGATCCATCGACCACTGGCCGGTGCGCAGCATCTCGGCGATCTGCCAGTCGGTGTTCGCGCCCCAGCCCTCGATCGGGTCCCAGTACAGGACGTAGGTCGGGGTGGCCGGCTCGCCGGGAGCCAGCGTGCCCGCGGTGGCCACGGTGAAGTACACGCGCCCGCCGCGATCGATCCACATGAAGCGGCCCGGGTTGTAGTAGGGGCGGGTCAGCAGCGGCGAGCGGCCGAGGTCGACGGTCTGGCCGGTCGCGATGTTGTACTGGTACAGGTGCGAGGTGGGCGAGCCCAGGCCGTAGAGCATCCCGCGCGACTGGTCGAGCGCGGTCGAGAAGATCGAGATGTGCTCGGCGGCGACGCCGTTCGGCTCGGAGGCGCTGAGATCGACGAAGTTGCGCCGGCGCGTCTCGTAGGCGTACCAGTGGAAGCCGCGGTGCTGCAGGTACAGGTCGTCCTGATTGGAGTAGTCGGCGGTGGCCACGAATACCCGGCCCTGGTACCACAGCGGACGGACGTGGAACTTCTGCGCGGTCTCGCCGGGCAGCCAGTTGTTGGCCGCCTCGGAGGAGGCGCGCGCGTCACCCAGGTACCTCAGCATGTCGTCCGAGGGATTCAGCCGGTAAAGAGCGCTGTTGGTCAGGTGATCGCAGGCGCCCATGTAGATGTTGCCGTCGGGCGCGCCAGCGACGGAGAACCAGGACTGGTCGGTGAGCAGACCGTTGGGCGTGGTCGGGACGACCCAGGTCGTGGTGCCGGGCAGCAGGCCGGGCGACGGCTCCGCCTTGGGCAGATCGCTGTTGCGGTCGCGCCCGAAGATATTCGACGCCGTGGCATCGGTGTCTTCCGGGAGTGTGTTGCACGCGGCAAGCTCGAACAGCGCCAGCGCGCTCAGCACGCGAGTGGTTCCCATGATCATCGGTCTCAATTGCATTCGTTACTCCTTCGGGTTGTGAACCGCCGCGGCACCGTCGAAAGACGGACGCGTGCGCTGACTGGGCGTCTCTCGCCGGTTCCGGAACGCAGTCCGCAAATCGCGCGAGGAGACGTGAGCGATGGGGGCGCGATGAGTCGCCCTGTACGACCCGGACAAAGGCAGTATTCGGGCCAACACAATTTTCCGCGACTATTGGGCCTCGCCCGCGCGGATTGGTGCGCTGGCCCGTTGCGGCCCGGGCAACGGACAGCCGCGTCGGCCGCAACAAACGAGGGCGGCCGCAGCGGCTGATCATCGCCTACCGCGTCACGAACGCGACGGGTATGCACCTTGCACACCGAGCGCTCCGTCATGGGCGCACCAGCCGTCGCCGTGCCAGAGCAGCCAGACAACGCCGTCGTGCCGACCCCGCTCGGGTGGTCCGCGGCGCGCACCTTCTGCTTTCGACCCAACTGGGTGCCGGAGGGGTTCTGGCTGACCGTAGTCGAGGGATATCTGCGCGCTTTTCCGGCCAGCGCGCCGCATCGGTTGCGGCTGGAGCTGCTGCCCGGCATGAGTCAGGAAGACGCGGTCAGCCGCCTGGAACCGCTGCTGCGGCTCGCGCCGGCCGCGATCCCCGAGCTGCTGCTGGCCGAGCCCGGCGAGGCGCTCGAGCCCGGGAGCGTGGCGGTCGAGCTGCCCACCAGCGTCAATCTTCTGGCGCGCTGGACCGCCGGGCGGTTTCAATTCGCGGCCGCCGGGCGGCAACACCGGCCACCTCCCGATTGGTCGACCGGGGTCGCCCAGGGCCGTCCCACGGTGAGCGTGCTGGTGGTGACCTACAACCACCGCCCCTACATCGCCGAGTGCCTGGAGAGCATCCTCGAGCAAGAGACCGACTTCCCGGTCGAGGTCGTGGTGGCTGACGACTGCTCCACCGACGGCACCCGCGAGGTGATCCGCGACTTCAAGCGCCGGTTCCCCGACCGGGTGTTCATGCGCCTCAACCCGCGCAACATCGGGTTGCTCGATCCCCCGCAACAGAAGGTCTTCTACGAAGCCTTTCGCCGCTTGCGTGGCGACTACGTCGCCATCATCGACGGCGACGACTACTGGTCATCGCCTTACAAGCTGGCCACCCAGGTCACCCTGCTGGAGGCGCATCGGGAGTACTCGGCCTGCGCTCACAACGTCATGCAGGTGCACGAGTCGGGCGAGAGCGAGCCGCACCGGGCTTTCCACTGGGAAGGGAAGAAGAGCGCCCACACCATCGATGATCTGGTCAGGATGCTGTCGTTCTTCCACACCACGGCGCTGCTGTACCGGAACGTGCTGCGCGGGCGGGTGCCGGTGGAATTTCGCAACCGCTACTCGTGCGACATCTTCAACACCATGGCGCACGCCGAGTTCGGGCCCATCGCCTATTTCGACGCCGACATGGCAGTCTACCGCAAGCACGCCAAGGGAAACTATTCGACCATGCGGCCGGAGCGCGCGCGCATCTTCAACATCGAGGGTCTGCGCCGCTACAACCGCTGGCTCGGCTATCGCCACGCGCACGGCTTCGCGCAGTCGATCTATCGTCTGAGCCGCAGTCTGCTCGAAGGGCACAGCCGGGGCGAGTGGAAGCTCTCGCTGGCCCAGCGGGTCCGCTACGGTCTGGTGATGGGCTTCTACGGCGGCTGGTTCGTCATGGACCAGATGCAAAAGCTCGCGCGCGGCGAGAGCTGCGAGCTGCAGCCCGAGTATTTCTAGCGCCCGCCCGAGTGCCCGATTTTCGAAGAGGGCTTCTTCAGTTTTCGGGCAGTTCCGCCGCGGCGACCGCACAGTGACGCCTCGATCTTGACGGCACGCAGCGTGCAGCGGCGGTGCCCGCCGGTTCGAAGGGATCCAGGGCGGGCGCAGGCGGTTCACCCGGCCCCATGGGGATGCCGAAATGATACGACCCGACTTCGTATTCAGGTTGGTCAGGTGCCGGTTCGCGGTCCTCGCGCTGCTCGCGGCTGGTCTTGGCGCGTGCAGTGAAGATGCGACCGAGAGCGCTGCTCCGCGCGACGACGTTCTGCAGATCCAGGGTGAGCTGCGCCGGGCGACGGGAAATCACTTCGCGATGGCCGGCAAGCTCTCGAAGCCCTGCCCGCCCGGTGGAATCGGCGGCAGCCCTGGCAGCACTGGCGCGGGTGGCGACACCGGCGCCGGCGGCAACACCGGAATCGGCGGCAGCACCGGCGCCGGCGGCAGCACCGGCACCGGCGGCAGCACCGGCGCCGGCGGCAGCACCGGCGCCGGCGGCAGCACCGGGATCGATCTGCTGTGCAACGAGTGCGCCTTCGGTATCCAG
>Ga0207701_10005046_pt1 | contig 13278 bp, 10 predicted proteins | sample KBSSwiSSwithPhiX_FD_184294 | JGI IMG/M metagenome (GOLD analysis project Ga0207701, IMG submission 184294) | Switchgrass rhizosphere bulk soil microbial communities from Kellogg Biological Station, Michigan, USA, with PhiX - S5 (SPAdes) (version 2) | ecosystem: Environmental > Terrestrial >... | reverse complement strand
GCGCTCGGCGGCGAGGATCATCGCACCGCGCTCGACACCACGCCGCTCATCTGCAATGACGCCCAGGCGTTCGACGCGCGTGGCGTGTGGGGAGCGCTCGGCGCCTGGCAGGACGAGCGCGGCACGCAATGGGTGCTCGTGCCCTTCTGGGGACCGGTCAGCACGGAGTTCAAGGCGCCGATCGAACACGCCCGTCCGACCGGGGGCGGGGTGGCCGCCTTCAAGGTCGAGCAGCGCGACGGGCAGTGGCGACTGACGCCGGCCTGGTTGTCGCGCGACATGGACCTCGCAGAAGAGACCGTCATCGCCAATGGCGTGGTGTTTGGCTCGATGCGACTGCGCTCGGCGGCGCCGACCACGCCACGCCGCTGCTGGCCTCGAACCGGTGGCTCGGCGACGGCGCGCGGGTAAGTGCTGACGCACTCGCCGCGTGGCAGCAGACCAACACGGCCGCTGCCTCGGGGACCGCGGCTTCGCCGCCGACGCCTGCAGCATCGACTCAGGCGACTGCACCGGTGTCGTGGATCCTGCTGCCGATCGCCGGACCTGTCGGGACCGGACTGCCGGCCGCGAACGGGACGATTTCGTCCGGCGCGGTGGTGGCGCTGCAGGTGCAGGAGCGCGGCGGGGCGTGGTCGCTGCAACCCGGCTGGGTATCACACGATCAGGCGAATCCAAGTACACCCATCGTCGTGAACGGCGTCGTGTTCGCGCTGGCGAGCGGCCCGGCGGGAGGCGCTCCCGCCGTGGTCGAGGCCTACGACGGCGCGACCGGCTCGCGCCTGTGGACGAGCGGCACCAGCATTACAAGCCCGGCGTCGCCCGGCAGCTTCTGGACCGGTCTCGGCCAGATATACCTCGGGGCCACCGACGGCACGCTCTACGCGTTCGGCTTCGACGACGAGCGTCGCCACATCCAAGGCGGGTGAAGCCGGCGCCACGCCGGAACCCACACCCGCCGCGCACCGCTTGCTGGTGAGCGCGACCTATCAGGTCCCGTTCCTGGCCGGACGCACCGACCTGCTCGGTTCGATCTTCGGCGGTTGGCAGATCAACGGCATCGTCACGGCGCAGTCCGGTCTGCCGGTCGGGACCACTGCCGGCGCGGTGCTCGTGAGCGACCCCAGCATCGACAACCCCACCATGGCGCGTTGGTTCAACACATGCACCCAGGCGCTCAGCGGGGCGCGCCAGAACTGCGCGAGCGCCGACGAGCCAGTCGCGTGGAGCATACAGGCGCCGTTCACGCTGCGGACCCTGCCGACACGCCTCGACACGGTGCGCACGAGCCGGCCGACGCTGATCGATTTCTCTCTCTTCAAGACGTTCCGGCTGCCCGCGAACCTGCAGCTGCAGGCGCGGTTCGAGGCGTTCAATCTGTTCAACACGCCGTGGTTCGGCGCGCCAAACACCGACGTGAATTCGACCGCCTTCGGGACGGTGGCTCCCAATCAAGCTAACGACCCGCGCAATATCCAGCTCGGGGTGCGCTTGATCTTCTGAGTCTGCTTCGACCGGACGGCGTCCGCGACAGCGTGGGCGCCGTCCTTCCGCTCTCGCCACACCTCACCTCGCAGCGCGCCCGCCATGACGTCTGCGCAACACACGCAGGGCCCGGTCCCCCTTCCCTCTTGGACACGTCATCAGGCGTTCTCGTACACGCACTTGCAATACAGGGAGGGACACATCCGCCGGCTCGGCCGGAGACGAGCGGCGAACGGGTACGATAGACCAAGCAGGATGCCCGAAACGTCACGCATTGCCGTCGTCCTGAATGGTGCTGCCGGAACCGTCGTCGGGCGATCGGAGGTCGCGACTGAGATTCGGGCGCTACTCGGTGCGGCCGGACGCGAGGTCGAGGTCGTGTCGCCCGCATCTGGTGACGACGTGATCCGGACGGCACGCGAGCTTGCCGCGCGGGCGTCGATCGTCGTGGCGGCAGGAGGCGACGGCACAGTCCGCAGCGTCGTGGCCGGCATCCTCGACTCGGCGGCCGCCCTTGGCGTGCTGCCGTTGGGCACGCTCAATCACTTCGCCAAGGACTTGCGCATTCCGGTCCGGCTTCGGGATGCGGCGGCCGTACTGGCCGAGGGGCACGTCCAACGGGTCGACGTCGGACGGGTCAACGGCGAGGTGTTCGTCAACAACTCCTCGATTGGCGTCTACCCGAGCGTGGTGGAGGGACGTGAGGCGCTCCGCCGGCAGGGTCATAACAAGTGGAAGGCGCTGGCGATGGCGAGCCTGCAGGTGCTCAGCCGGCACCCGGAGGTGACGGTCAGGATCGACGTCGGCGGGCATCCGCGGGTGCGTCGTACGCCGTTCCTCTTTGTTGGCAACAATCAGTACGCGGTCGAAGGGATCGGGCTGGGTGGCCGGGAGCGGCTGGATGCCGGACGGCTGTTCGTCTATCTGTCGCCGCACGTGCGCACGCGCGAACTGCCGCTCCTCGCTCTGAAGGCGCTGGCCGGGCGCGCGACCCGATCAGGAGCGTTCGAGATTGTCTCCGCGACCGATCTCCGCATCGAAACCGTCAGCCGCCGAGGAGTCAAGGTGGCCTTCGACGGAGAGATCGCCAGGATCCGTTCGCCCCTGCATTACCAAATCGCTCCTGGCGCGCTACGTGTCGTCGTACCGCGAAGTTGATCCGATGACGACAGTCGCCCATGTCTCCGACATCCACTTCGGCCGGGTCGAGCCACGGCTGATCGCGGCCCTGGTGCGCACGATTACCGCGGTCGCGCCGAACCTGGTCGCGGTGTCGGGAGATCTCACGCAGCGCGCGCGCCGGCGGCAGTTCCGGGACGCGCGCCGGTTCCTCGATCTGTTGCCCTTCCCCGTGCTCGTCGTGCCGGGTAACCACGACGTGCCCTTGTTCAACATCCCGGCCCGGCTCCTGAACCCATATGGCGGGTATCAGCGGCATATCCAGTGGAACCTGGAGCCGATCTTCGAGAGCGAGGACCTGATCGCGGTCGGCCTCAACAGCGCGCGCTCATTCCCGTTCCACGGCGGCGGCCGCCTGAACGAAGTCCAGGTCGCGCGCGCGGCGGCCCGCCTGCGATCCGCGGGCAGCGCGGCGGTGAAGGTCGTAGTGACCCATCATCCGTTCGACCTGCCGGCCACCCACGCCGACGAGCACCTGATCGGCCGGGCTGACATGGCGATGCGTGAACTCGCTGAGGCAGGCGCCGATCTGTTCCTCGCCGGCCACCTGCACGTGAGTCACGTCGGCACCACCGCGACTCGCTACCAGTTGGGCGGCCGGTCGGCGTTGATCGTTCAGGCCGGGACGATGTCCACGCGCCATCGCGGCGAGCTGAACACGATCAACGTGCTGGACCTGACCCGCGATCGCATCGCCGTCCGCCGCTACGCGTGGAACCAGTCAGCCGACGCATTCGAGGTGTCCTGGGAGCGCAGCTTCGATCGCGCGCCGGATGGATGGCAGCAAGCCTGAGAAGCCCGCGCCTGCGCGCACCGGTTCCTCGATCCTGGGAGGCTGATCATGCGCCGGCGGCTACTTGGACTGGTCCTGCGTGTACGTCAGTCCGGCGATGGTGATCGTGCCCGAGCGGGCCACGTTCGTGTTGTTCGGAGCGAACGTGTACTCGACCGTGCCGTTGCCGGTACCGGATGCGCCTGAGGTGATGGTGATCCACGGCACGTTGCTGGTTGCCGTCCATGCGCACCCCGCGCCGGCGGTCACGGTGATCATATGACTCCCGCCGTTGCTGCTCCCCCCGCGAGACGTGGGACCGATCGAGTAGGTGCACGAGGTTCCCGCCTGCTCGATGGTGACGGTGGTCCCTGCCACCGTGACGGTCCCGCTCCGCGGCGCGCCCGCATTGGGTGCCGCAGCGATCGTCGCGGCCCCGTTCCCGTTGCCGCTCGATCCTGATGTCACCGTGATCCAGTCGACCCCGCTGGACGCCGTCCACGTGCATCCGGCTGCGGCGGCCACGGCGACAGTCACGTTTCCCCCGCCAGCACCGACCGGAGTGCTGGTCTTCGTCGGCGACACCGCGAACGAGCATCCGCTGGCCTGATTGACGGTGTAGCTCTGTCCGCCGATCGTGAGCGTGGCGGACCTCGCGACAGACGGGTTGGCCGCCGCGACGATGGTAACGGTGCCACTACCGTTGCCGTTGTTGCCGGATGAGATCGTCAGCCAGGAAGCATTACTGCTCGCCGTCCATGCGCAGCCGGCACCCGCCGAGACGCTGACGTTCGCCGACCCGCCCGCGGCCGGGATGGTCAGCCCCGACGGCCCGAAGCCGAAGTTGCAGTTAGCGGCCTGGGTCACCGTGAAGGTTTGGCCGGCGATCGTCAGCGTGCCGGTTCGCGGCCCCCCGGCAGCCGCGCTGAACTGGACCGTCCCGTTGCCGGTGCCGCTGGCGCCCCCGGTTATCGACAGCCACGGCGCATTGCTGGTCGCGGTCCACGCACAGCCGGCGCCGCCCGCCACAGTGACACTGCCGGTCCCGCCCTGCGCGGGGACGTTCGCCGACGTCGGATCGATCGCGAACGTGCAGTTAGCGGCCTGGGTCACCGTGAACGTTTGGCCGGCGATCGTCAGCGTGCCGGTTCGCGGCCCTCCGGCAGCCGCGCTGAACCGGACCGTCCCGTTGCCGGTCCCGGTGGCGCCCGAGGTGATGGACAGCCACGGCGCATTGCTGCTCGCGCTCCAGGCACAGCCGCCCGCGCTCGTCACGGTAACGCTCCCGGTCCCGCCCTGCGCCGGGACGGTGGCCTCCTTCTGATCGATCGCGAACGAACAGCTGCCTTCCTGGGTCACCGTAAAGGTCTGGCCGCCGATCGTCAGCGTGCCCGTTCGCGGCTCCCCGGCAGCCGCGCTGAACTGGACCGTCCCGTTGCCGGTGCCGCTGGCGCCCGCGGTAATCGACAACCACGGCGCATTGCTGCTCGCGCTCCACGCACAGCCCGCCCCGCTCGTCACGGTTACGCTGCCGGTCCCGCCCTGCGCCGGGACGGTGGTCGACGTCCGATCGATCGTGAACGCGCAGTTGCCGGCCTGATTCACCGTAAAGGTCTGGCCGCCGACGGTCAGTGTGCCGGTTCGCGGCCCCCCGGCAGCGGCGCTGAACTGGACGGTCCCCTTGCCCGTGCCGCTGGCGCCCGAGGTGATCGACAGCCACGGCGCATTGCTGCTCGCGGTCCACGTACAGCCGTCAGCGCTCGTCACGCTGATGCTGCCGGTCCCGCCCTGCGCAGGGACGTTCGCCGATGTCGGATCGATCGCGGACGTGCAGCCGCTAGTCTGCGAAACGGTAACTGCTTGCCCGGCGATGGTCAGCATGGCGGACCGAGGACCGCCGGCAGTGGCGGCCGCGCTGAACTGCACGGTGCCGTTGCCGGTGCCGCTGGCGCCAGCGGAGATGGACAGCCACGACGCGTTGCTGCTGGCGCTCCAGGCGCAGTCGGCGCCGGTGGTGACGCTGATGCTGCCGTTGCCGCCGGTCGCGGCGACGCTGGTGCTCGTCGGCGTGACGGCAAACGCGCAGCCACTGCCTTGGGTGATCGTGATGTCGGTCCCGGCGACGCTAATCGTGCCGGTCCGCGCCGCGCCGGTCAGCGGCGCCACCGTGAAGGCGATCGTGCCGCTGCCGTTGCCAGAGGTGGGGCCGGTCAACGTGATCCACGCGGCGTTGCTCCCGGCGCTCCAGGGACACCCGCCGTCCGCCTCGATCCGCGCCGAGCCGCTGCCGCCTGCGGACGAGAAGGGCTGCGACAGCGGCCCGACCGAGATGCTGCACCCGGCCCCCTGCGAGATCGTCACGGACTGCCCGGCGATCAGTACCGTACCGGTCCGCGATGGCCCCGACGTGGCCTCGACAACCAGCCGGACTGTACCCGGACCAGTGCCCGACGCTCCCTGCGGGACGGTGATCCAGGGCACGTTGCTGATCGCGGTCCACGGGCACGCGCTCCCCGTGGTGACCGCGAGAGTGGTCGAGCCACCCGCTGCTCCGGGCGCGTAACTGCCGGGCGACACGCCGAACGTACAGCCTTCGGCCTGCGTGATCGCGAAGCGCAGGCCGGCGACCAGAATGGTCCCCGTACGTGGCGTCCCAGTTCCTGGGGCGACATCGAACGCGACCGTTCCATTGCCGCTGCCGCTGGCGCCTGAGCGGATGGTGATCCAGTTCGCATCGGACGCCGCCGTCCACGAGCACGTGGCGCTGGACGCGCGAACGGGGATAGTGCCGGAGCCGCCGGCGTTGGAGAACGTCTCGGACGTGTCGCCCAGCGACATCGTGCAATCCGCCGCCGCCTGAGTGAGATTGGCCCGCTGGTCGTTCAGCTCGATCACGCCACGCCGGGTGGTCGCGTCGCTGTTCGGGCCGACGGAGTACTCGATTGCGCCGTCACCCTGGCCGCTGGCCGGCCCGGTTACGGTGACCCACGACACGCTGGAGCTCGCCGTCCACGCGCACTCACGCGCGGCGCTGACACCGATCCGACCTGTTCCCCCCGAAGCCGGCACGCTCAAGTCGGTCACCGCGAGCGTGACGCCGCATCGTGGCACCGTCGCCGGCGCGGTCGCGGTCGTCGACGAAGAACCGCAGCCGGCGGCGAGGATGGAGAGGATGACAGCAACGACGGAAGCGCGGACGTGCATGGTGATGATGGAAGCGTAGGGTGGCGGAGGTCGCGCCCGGATCGGAGCAAACATCCGGCCAAGACGGCCGGTGGGTCACGCGGGACGGCGCGAACCGTGCGGCGAGCGACGTACCATGCGCTGCACGGGTTCTGTCCTCCCCGCAGCGCTAATCGTACTCCCGATGATCGCATTCGCGGTCAGCGGCACGCCTCAGGAGAACCCCTGATCGCGGACGCACGTCGCCAGCCAACGGGCGTTGCACACGCGGTATGCCCGACGCAGCCTCGCCCGACCGGCGGTCAGCGGTGATGACCCGCGACCGAACCGTGCGCGGAACGGCGCGACCACTGCCGCTGGATCAGCTCAGCCGCGTGGGCGGCGCCAGCCAGTCCGATGTCATACGAGGGGATCCATTCGTGGCGGCACCTGACGCAGTAAAGCGTCGGAAAGAGGAGCGCGTTCGTCATCCGGATGGCGGCGCGGAACGTGGATGTCGTGTGCGTCAAGGTGATGCGTGCGCGTCCAGAGCGTAGCTGCACTCACCGAAGCATGGAGGAGTTGACCGGGCGCAGCGAATCGGGAAGATCCCTGATGAGCGAGCCTGATAACTGGAGTCACGTGTTTTCACAGGCGGGAAGAGCCCTGCCGTTTCGTCACTCTCAGACGTGGGACGAAGCGGTGACCACAGCGGGCTCGGCAGGTGTCGACGGTTTGAACGCGCCTTCAGGCCGGTTGTATGATGCGCGCGTCGTGCATCACGTTGCGCTGATCGCCATGCGCAGCGCTCGACACCCATCGTTCCACCTGGAGCACGCAACTTGCGGAGGTTCGCATGAGTCTGGTGTACTCGCGGCGTGATTTCGGCCGGTTGGCCCTCGCGGCGATGCCTGCGGCCGCGCTCGCCGGCCGATTCCGTTCCGGCCTGTCGTTTCAGGCGAAACCGGACTCGCTCTGGGGCGGCGTTCCGTTCGGCATCTTCGCCCCGTATCGATTCGGCCCGGAGGCATCGGACCTCGAGGGGGCGCTCAACACGCTCGTGAAGCTTGGCGTCAGCTACACCGAGTTGGGCAACGCCGTCGTCGAGCGCTATGTCGGGGCGCCGCAGGCGGCAGGCGGGCGAGGAGGTGGCGCCGGGCAGGCTCCTGCTGCGGCGAACGCCGGCGCGCCGCTTCAGCCCGCGCCCGGGATGATCCCCTGCGAAGGCGGGGTGCCGTCGTCTGCCGCGGCGGCTCAGGGCGGCGGAGGACGCGGTCAACAGTCGCCCGAACAGCAGGCGGCGGCGCGCATACAGGCCGAGGCGCTCGCGGCGTGGCGTGCATCGGTGCCGATGAGCAAGTTCAGCGATGTCCAGAAGAAGTTTGCTGACGCGGGCGTGCACATCTACGCCTACCGCATCACGCTGACCAAGGACATGAGCGACGCCGACTACGACTACGCGTTCAAGGCGGCCAAGGCACTCGGCGCCTCACAATTGACGATGGAGCATCCGCACGATGTCGCGCTCGCCAAACGGATCGGGCAGGGTGGCGAAAAGCATGGCCTGAACATCGGCTATCACCTGCACACCACCGCGTCGATGACCGCCTGGGACGACGTGATGGCGGCGTCACCGCGGAACGGGCTGCAGCTGGACATCGGCCATTACGTCGCCGGCACCGGCCTGAGCCCGGTGCCGCTGATCGAGAAGCTGCACGCGCGGATCTTCAGCATGCACTTGAAGGATCGCAAGAAGCTCTGTCACGACCGCTCGGAGAACATGCCGTGGGGCGAGGGTGACACGCCGATCCGCGACGTGCTGCAGTGCCTCAAAAAGAACAAGTGGCCGATTCCGGCCGGCGTGGAGTTCGAATACAACGTGCCGGCGGGTTCCACGTGGGAGGCCGAGCTCGCGAATTGCGTCAAGTACGCGAAGGACGCGCTCACGGGGGGCCCCGACACCGCTCTGTAGCTCCTCTTGACGGAGACGGGTCTCGCCCGTCTCCGTATCCCCCTCGCGCTGATTCCCCTCCATATATCGGATCTCTGGTGACGCTGGCCGCCAGTGACGCAGTCGGCGCTTCGGCGATCCGGGGCAAGGACTTGGTGACCATCCTGAGATCGCCGCGGTGAAGGGACGCGGCCGGGATCCCCGTCCGTACCCATGTTCCGCCTGCTCGTGTATCCTGCGTTCGCCTTTTCAACACTCCAGCACATCTCTGGCGACGCCAAGAGGAGGTTTCGTGAGCACTCTAATCAACAGTCTTCGAGCGCCGTGGCTGGCATGTGCGGCGGCAGCCGCGGTGTCATTCTCGGTGAGTCCATCAGCGAGAACGCCGATTACGACTGAACAGGCGGCGCCTGCCGCGCCACAAGGTGGCGGGCAGCGCGGACAATCGGGCACGCCACCTGCCGCGCCCCAAACTCCCGGTGGTCAGGCAGGACGCGGCGGGGCCGGCGGTCTCTTTCCGCAGACCGAGCCGGATGATACCGAAGGATTCGTCCCGCTATTCGACGGCAAAACCCTGAGTGGGTGGGACGGCGATCCCACGTTCTGGCGGGCTGAGAACGGCGTGATCGTCGGCGAGACGACGCCGGAGAAGGTGGTGAAGGTCAACAACTTTCTGATCTGGCGCGGGGGGACCGTCAAGGATTTCGAGTTGAAGGTTGAGTTCCGCCTCGGCGGCACCAACAGCGGCATTCAGTATCGAAGCGTGGAGCTGCCCGACATCGGCAAGTGGATTCTGAAGGGATATCAGGCCGACATGGACTTCGGCGAGGCGTTCGTGGGCAACGTGCACGACGAGCGCGGCCGATCCCCGGTCGGGGAAGGCCACGTCGTGCTGTCGAGACGCGGGCAGATCACGCGGATCACGGACGGCCCGAAGTACAAGCTCATTGGCACGATCGGCGATCAGACGATGTTGCGCGGCGCCATGAACGTCAACGGCTGGAACACGTACCACATCATCGCGCGCGGGCCGGTCCTGATGCAGCTGCTGAACGGGCAACTGATGGCCGTGGCGATCGACGAGGACAGCAAGAACGCGAAGAGCGAAGGGCTGCTCGGATTCCAGATGCACGTCGGCCCGCCGTTCAAGGTGGAGTACCGCAACATCATGTATCGCAAGCTGTAGCCTGGCGCGAGCCCACAATGACGCGGGCGTCGACCGCGTGGGAACGCACGCCCGCATCGCGCGGCTGTCCTGGTGCGTCGTCCGTCCACGCACGGTTTGAGGATCGGCGGGGCCTCTGCGATAATGAGCTACTCCCCTTTGGAAAGGCTCATGCAGCACGACCCGCGTTCCGCAGTATCCGGAGGTGTGTTCCGCTCGTTCTGGATGGCGGGCTTCGAATCCGCCTGCCACGTCAACCGGCAAGGTCACCGCCTGGACATGCTGGCCGCGACCCAGCACGACCGGTTCGTGGCTGAAGACTATGGCCGCTTGAGGCAGGTTGGGATCAGCTCGGTTCGCGACACCGCGCGCTGGCATCTCATCGAGCGGCCGGGCGGGGTGTTCGATTTCTCCTCCCTCGAAGACACAGTGTCGGCAGCGCGCCAGCAGGGCGTGCAGGTCGTCTGGGACCTGTGCCACTACGGGTACCCTGACGACCTGGACGTGTTCTCGCCGGCCTTCGTCGATCGGTTTGCCCGCTACTGCGGCGCCGTCGCCCGGTATCTGCGCGAACAGGACGACACCGTCCCCGTCTACACGCCGATCAACGAGCTGTCGTTCTTCGCGTGGGCGGCCGGGGAGGTCGGGTGGTTCCATCCCTTCGGCCGGTCCCGGGGCGCGGAGCTGAAGCGCCAGTTGATCCGGGCGTGCATTGCCGGCATCGAGGCGATATGGGCCGTCGACTCGCGGGCCCGCATCGTCACTGTGGAGCCGCTCATTCACGTCGTCCCGCCCGAGGGGCTTCCCGATGTCAACGGACAAGCGGCGCGGTATCGGGCCAGCCAGTTCGAGGCCTGGGACATGCTCTCCGGCGAGCTCGAACCGGAGCTGGGCGGGGACCCGCGCTACCTGGATGTGATGGGGGTGAACTTCTACCACGACAATCAGTGGGAGCATCCAGGCGGACGCAAGATCGCGTGGCACGTGCATCCCCGCGATCCGCGGTGGCGGCCGTTCCATCAGCTGATGGACGAGGTCTACCAGCGCTACCGGCGCCCGATCTTCGTAGGGGAAACGAGCCACGTCGGCTCCGGGCGGGCCGAATGGCTGCGCGAGATGACCACCGAGATCTGTCTCGCGATTGACGCGGGCGTCCCCCTCGAAGCGGTGTGTTTGTACCCGATCATCGACCGCTTCGATTGGGACGATCCGACGCACTGGCACAACAGCGGCCTATGGGACCTCCATGAGGACGCCGAGGGCAGCTACCGACGCGTGTTGAATGAAGAGTACGCCGCCGAGCTGTGGCACAGTCAGTTGTGCCTGGCCCGAAAGGGATTCGGCGCGCCGCCCGCATTCTCGACCGATGTCGTGGCGGACCCGGACGAGGGCACCCCCGAATCTCGCCGGTCAGCCTCGAGTAGCCGCCGGACCTCGCCGGCGGGCGGTCGCCGGTATCCGCACGAAGGACGTGGAATGGAGTGTTGAGAACCAGATGCTGGTGATGGTCTCGCCAGCATCCGGTTACCCCCAGTTCTACGCACCTTGGCCGAAGCCAGGTTCCTCCTCCCACGGTGTCTTCTCTCCGTCGTCACGCGGGCGTTCGGCCATTCCGCCGTGCGACGACGCGCCACCGTCGTTCGCCGCAGGCTGATGGCGGATGACCTTGCTGATACTCTTCTCATCGAGGTCGGGAACGAGAGCATTGCCGTTGCCCATGTCCTCGGGCAGGCTCGTCTTCGGCATGTGTAGGGCTCCTGACTAGATGTTGCCGTCCGTGTCGTCCTCGTCCTTCATAAGCTCAGGGTCAAGGTCCGTCTGCCCCAGGTCGGGTCGGTAGCGGTCGTGCTGGAGGTTCTTCTGAGCCTCTCCCGATTGCACACCCTCCTGAGGTGAGGCACTCCCTGGCCCTTCGATCTGAATCTGGTTAACCACGACGTCGTCCATGCGTCTTCCTTTCCAGTGCCGACAAGCTTCTCGATATCGCCGGCGTGCTTCCGACACGCAATCGCGGTGCCTGTGATGCGCCGTCTAACAGGATGAAAAACGCATCCTGAATGGCGGATCTCAGATGGTAGATGGCAAAACCCCAGTGTTTTCACATCTGCCATTTGCCATTTCACGTCAGGCCGTCCTTTTTCAGCGGCCTGCTAAGGCGCAGGGGTGGACGTGCCGAATCTGCGACTCACGCCAGACGAGCTTCTCGCCCTGCATCAGGCGCTCCAGACGTATATCGACTCCAACCACGAGAACGGGGCGGACGAGCGGCTCCAGGTCTGCAGGCGAGTCGCACGACCGGGTGCACAATCTTCTGGTCTGGGCGTGCAGCATCTGGCAGCGGAGGCGGTAGGGAAGAGTTCAGCCCGTGTCTCCCAATTAGCGTTCCCGCGGTTGCGCGTCATCTCTCCAGTAAACGCGGACAGCTTCGATGAATGGAGCAACTGCGCGACGGAGACAGGTCTCACCCACCCGCGAGCACCATGTCTTTGATCCTCATCACGAGGCTTACGCTGAGGCTAGTGGACCACTCGCCGGACGTTGATTTGATCCCCGACGTCGATGACCAGGAGATCCTCCGGCCCCTGCAGCGGCCCGGAATAGTGCGTTCGGGTTTGCGCGATGAGCGCCTCAGAATCGGGTGCATGGGAGTAGACCGCGAGGCGAGGCTTGACGCGCGCGAACTCCTGACCCGCCTGTTCGCCGGTGGTGTGATGGTCGATGATCCGCTCCGTCATCGCGGGATTTGCCGACGCCGCGCGCTGCGCGACGGGATCGACCGCCTCGTGAATCAACACATCGACACCGGTCGCGAACTTCACCAGGTTGTCCGACACCCTGGTGTCGCCGGACAACGCGACCGACCGGCCGTGATAGTCCACCCGGTAGCCGAACGCCGGACTCACTGGTCGGTGATCCACGAGAAACGCCGTGACCTTCACGCCGTCCTCGTCGAGCACGACGCCTTCGCTGATGTCGTGGCTCTGGACCGTGATGCCGGCGGCCGGGATTTTTTCGTCCACGTCCCGACGCATATGAATGTCGAAGACGAACGCCTTCTCGAGTCCGCTCATCATGTCGCGGGTGCCGTCCGGTCCCCAGACCTCGAGCGGCGCCCTGCGTCCCGTCGATCCCACCCACCCGGCCAGCAGCAAATCTGGAATCTGCATCACGTGGTCGGAGTGCAGATGCGTCAGGAACAATCGGCCGACCGCGCCGATGGGAATGCCCGCCTCGACGAGGCGGATGGTTGCCCCTCGGCCGCAGTCGAACAAGAGTCGCTTGCCGCCTGCCTCGACGAGCGTGCTCGCCCCAAACTGTCGCAGGTTCACAAGGGGGCCGCCGCCGGTTCCGAGCAGCGTGATTCGGAGACCGTCAGGTGGCACTGGCTGCGGCGCCGCCGCACTCGGCAACAGCGAGGACTGCGCGCTGGCGATTGTCGGCAAGGATTCAGGACGCATTGTGACAAACGCGATCGCGACGACCAACGTGGCGGCTCGGTACTTGTGCATAATTCAATTCCCTGCCTTGACGCTGAGACTTTCCCTCGCGCGGAGGTCGTGGACA